>Ga0272444_10002387_pt1 | contig 17390 bp, 15 predicted proteins | sample SSMForm13_FD_201033 | JGI IMG/M metagenome (GOLD analysis project Ga0272444, IMG submission 201033) | Marine sediment archaeal communities from Little Sippewissett salt marsh, Falmouth, MA, United States - SSM-Form-13 | ecosystem: Environmental > Aquatic > Marine > Wetlands > Sediment ... | reverse complement strand
GTCATTCGGATCATGTACCCGGAGCTGTGGCACCGGTTGCGTCGCGGCTTTTTGCGCGGGGTGAAGCCGGCTCGTATCATTCCGGCCCGAAGGAGCGGCGATATGCATGATGTGCGGATGAGCGGAGAAGACGTCCTCAAGCGGCAGCTTGAGCTGGCCGATGCGAACTACAACAGGCTGAGAGCAAAGGGGGTCCAGGCTGTCAGCGTTCTTGGTGCGATCGGCAGTGGGAAGACGACGTTGATCGAGCGGCTGATCGACCAGCTTGCCCCACGTGGGTTGAGGATCGGAACGATCGCCGCCGACTCGGCCGGGGACGACGATCACCGTCGGTTCGTCGCGCGGGGCGCACGGTCCGTGAATCTGAACACCCAGGACGATTGCCACCTCGACGCCCACGCCGTCGACCACGCGCTGGATCGGCTGACACTCGACGAGCTGGATATCCTGTTTATCGAGAACGTCGGGAATCTCATTTGTCCGGCCGACTTCCCGCTCGGCGCCGAGCGCGAGATCGTCGTCATCTCGGTCACAGAGGGAGACGACATGGTGCGTAAGCACCCGAAGATCTTCGCTCAGACTGACATCATGGTCGTCAACAAGATCGATCTCGCCGACGCGGTTGCGGTCGACCCGCAGCGACTCATTGCGGACTACGCAGAACTGAATCCGCACGGAACGGTCGTGTTGACCGACGCGCGCCACGAGGTTGGGATCGAGGATCTGGTCCGGGGGCTGGGGATCGAATGCACGAGTACTCCGTCGTAAGCGAGCTGATCTCCGCTTTGCTTCCCGAGTTGGAGGAGCACCCCGGGCGCGTGAGCGCTGTCATCCTCGTGAAGGGAGAGCTGCGTATCCTCTCCGATAGCGCCTTGAGGAACGCGTTCGAGCTCCTTTCCCATGAGACGCGGCTGGAGGGATCGGAGCTTGTCATCGAACCGGTGGAGGTTCGCGTGCGCTGCCGATCGTGCGGCTACGAGGGGCCGGCCGACCACGTCAGCGAGGAGGCGTTCCACTTCGCGATCCCGATCCTGAGCTGCCCGGACTGCGGCGCCGAGGTCGACGTGCAAGCCGGGCGCGAGCTGTACGTCAACCGCGTGACGATGCAAACGGAGGCAGCGGCGGAAGCCACATGAGCGTCTGCCGGAAGCGTCTCCTCGTTCAAGGTGTTGTCCAGGGCGTTGGGTTTCGCCCGTTCGTCTATCGTATTGCGACGCGGAATCGGCTCACCGGGTCGGTGCGTAACCGCGGCGACGCCGGCGTTGAGGTTTTCGTCGAAGGGGAGACCGAGTCGGTTGACGTGTTCCTGCACCTGGTCCGGAACGAACTTCCACCGCTGGCGCGGGTGACCTCCATTGACGTGGCGGACTGCGAGCCCGTCGGAGAGGCGGAGTTCGTCATCCTGCCGTCAACCGAGGAATGGGAGCGAAGCGGGGTCCTTCCTCCCGATGTGGCGATCTGCGAGGCCTGCTCAGCTGAGGTCCTCGGGGACTCGCGATTCGCCGGATACTGGGCGACAAGCTGCACCGACTGCGGGCCACGGTTCACGGTGATTGAGTCGCTTCCCTACGACCGACCGCGAACGTCGATGCGCGATTTCCGCATGTGTGATGCGTGCAGCGGCGAGTACCGGGATCCGCTCGACCGGCGGTACCACGCGCAGACGACGGCGTGCGCGGCGTGTGGCCCGACGTTGGATCTCGACGGGGACGCCGACTCGGTCCTCGACCGCGCGGCCGAGGCGCTGCTCGCCGGCGAGATCGTCGCGATCAAGGGAATCGGGGGGACGCACCTCGCCTGCGACGCGACGAACGAGGACACCGTGGTGCGGCTGCGTGATCGGATAGGAAGGCCGTTCCAGCCGTACGCGCTGATGGCGACGGAGGAACTGATTCGCTCGTTTGCCGACCCGGACGACTTGGAGTGGGAACAGTTGCGCAGACCGGAACGGCCGATCGTCGTGCTCCTGGAACACCCCGGACGCTTGGCTGGGTCCGTGGCTCCCGGGTTGCACACGGTCGGAGTGATGCTTCCCTACACCGGCCTGCATCATCTGCTGTTCGCGCGGCTCGGCGTGCCGCTTGTGATGACGAGCGCCAACCTGCCGGGGCGGCCGATGCTGATCGAGAACGAGGAGATCACCCGACGCCTGAGCGCGATCGCTGACCACCTCCTGTTGCACGACCGACGGATCGTCGCCCGCTGTGATGACTCGGTTCGGAGGCAGGTTGCCCGCCGCTTCGTCTTTCTTCGCCGATCTCGGGGATGGGTTCCTCAACCGATTGAGGCGGATCTGTGCGACGAGCCGATTCTCGCCCTCGGCCCGGAAACCGATCTGACGTTCGCCATCTACGCCGACAGGGGGGTGACCTTGTCGCAGCACATCGGCTCAGTTGACGACGTGGAGACGATCGAGTTTCTGAGAGAGGCAATCACCCACCTGTATAGGATCACACGGGCTCCGAAACCGCAGATCATCGCCTGCGATCTCCATCCCCGGTTTGCCACGACCGAGTTGGCGAGCGAACTGGCGGCGAGTTACGAAGCCAGCGTCGTGCGCGTTCAGCACCACGCCGCGCATTTGCTCTCGGTCATGGAGGAGCACGGGCTGAATGAGTCGGTCGGGATCGTTTTCGATGGGTTCGGGTACGGATGGGACGGAGGGGCGTGGGGCGGGGAGTTGTTTGTCTGCCAGGAACGTTCGATCGAGCGGGTTGGCTTCCTTCGGCCGGTTCGCCTTCCAGGCGGGGATTTGGCGGCGCATCTGCCGCTGCGGATGGCCGCGTCGTATCTTCACGCGGGAGGATTGCCCGAGGCGGAAATCGCGCGAGCGCTTGCGGCGCGCGGAATCGATGACGAGGAGATCCGGCTGCTTGTGGCGCAGATCGAGCGTGGCGTCAACGCGCCGTGGACAACGAGTGCCGGCCGCTTCCTCGATGCGGTTGCGGCCTGGCTCGGCGTCTGCATGGAGCGGACCTACGAAGGAGAGCCGGCCATGCGACTTGAAGCGACCGCAGCGCGTGGGGTCCCGGCTTCGATCGAGGCCGGCGTTCTGCGGGAGGGGGCAATCCGCGTCCTCGACACGGTCGAGCTGTTCGGGAGACTGGTGGAGATGGCGAGGGTGCAGCCACCCGAAGATGTAGCGGCGACTGCCCAGACGGCGTTGGCGCGTGGCGTCGCATGCGTCGCGGCGCAGGTTGCGCATGAGCGTGGACTTGGCGACGTCTGTCTCAGCGGCGGTGTCGCGTACAACGAAGCGATCGCGTCGAAGATTCGCGATGTCGTGGAAGCCGCCGGTCTGCGGTATCGGACCAACGAACACGTCCCGTGCGGGGACGGAGGGATCTCGTTTGGCCAGGTGGTCTTCGCGGGGCGCGGGATCGAGAGACTAGAAGCAGACCGGACCGAGACAGCACCCGGCGATCGTCGCCAGTAATCCCCCAAGCAGTCCGAGAGAGAGAATCCATCGAATCATGTGGGGGATTGTACGCCGTGTCGCCGGGTTGACAAGGACGTACGTCCAGCGGGCCGTAGCATGGTGTGAGGGGCGGCCGGTCGACCGCCCCTCGGGGCAAGACGCTTGTTCGTGCAGTAAGGAGGCGTGCTGTGCGTCTTCGGACCTACCCGCAGACGTGCCCCGGGTTTCCACCAACAACGAGTGGCCTCACGTCGATGAGATCCCAAGAAGCGTCGAGCGCAGGGAGGGAGATCGGAGCGCCATTATGGCGCGGCCGCCGGGTCGAGCAACCATCTAGCGATCAAGGTTGCCCACTGGACCTGACCGGCGGCGTTGTTCCCGTGCCCGGTTTCCGCATCGTATCGTGCCTGGGCGGCCTGCAGTTGGGCGAGAATCTCGTTTGCTCTGTTGTGAAGGGCCGTGTTGAGCGTGTCGATCGCGCCGTCCTTTGTGGCGCTTTGCGCTCGCAGACAGGCGAGCGAGAGCTCCAGCTTGCGGCGGTAAACCTCGTTGAGGTCGAAGTGCCCTTGCTCGTGGCGGAGGACGAGGGGGGCGGCCTTGCCGGGGACGACCCACGACAGCGCGGGCTCCATCGCGTTGGTGACGGTGACTGTCTTCACGTGCCCGGTCCACGATCCGCCATTCGAGGTGACGGAGTAGACGGCATGCCAACGGATCGTCATGTGGATCGCCGCTGCCTCGTTTCGATGGACGGCGTCCGCCGGCGGCACCGCTTGGAAGAGGTCCCACGTGAGCGGTGTCGATTCGCCCCACAGGATGCACGAGTCAGTAGTGTCGGTTGCGGTTGCGGACGGGGGGAACCCGAATAGGCAGACAAAGAGAGCGAGTACGGCGACTCGGACCGACCTCCACCTGGCGGCCTGCTGCACGTCGCATCTCCCCCTTTGGTTCGATCTTACTTGAGGCACGACGGGTCTACCAGCCTCCTCCTCCTCCTCCTCCGAAGCCGCCACCGGAGAACCCTCCGCCGAACGAGCTTCCGCCGCTCCACGCGGATCGCCCGCCTGATGCGGAGCGCGGGGCGGAGACGAACGTCCGCTCCATTCCAGAGGACAGATGAAGCATCGACAGCATGAACATGTGGGAGTGGAAGGCCGATCCTCGACCGACATACCAGCTCGGCGGCTCGTTGAGTAGGCCCTCGAACTGTCGGGTCCAGATCGAGGTTAGGTTAAGCGCGATGGCGTAGGGGAGGAGCTTCTCGAACAACCGCGGGCTCTTCTCCGGTGCATCGTGATACTCGATCCGATCGACCTCCGCCCTCCGGATGTACTCCGACAGGCCGAGCAGCTCCTCGAGCGCGCGGACACCCTTTCGCGTCTTGCGCGGCATGATCGGCGAGAACGCCAGGACGATCAGCCCGCACAGGCCGAGGGCGATCGCGAGGTAGAGGGAGCCGTTGATGATGCCGATCGCGATTCCGCCGGCGGCGCCGATTAGGCCGAGCGACGCATAGGAGCGGCGCGTACGCTCCGGGTTGTGCGGGTAGTAGCCCTTCTTGATCAGCCCGCCGTACAGCTTCGACTTGATGTTGGGCAGCGCCTTGTAGAACTGGTGCTCGAGGGACGTCAACGTCCGTTCCTCCGGGTGCTCTTCATCGAAGATCGCGTCAAGCAGGACACGCTCGACGTCGGAAAGCGCCTCTGCCGGGGCAGCGCGGCGAACGAAGCGGTAGTCGCTCGGGGTCGAGCGATTGAGGAAACGCTTGGCGCGATCGGCCAGTCCGTCCGCTTCATCTTCGCCGCATTCCTCGATCGTCAGATGTCCGTTGACGGCCAGTCCGATCGCCATCGCGCTGATGTCGCGCAAGTCGGCGCGGTCGTCGATCAGTACGCCGGCCTCGCCGGGGTGCATGCCGCGCGAGGGTTCGAACTGAGGGGCGATTGTGCCCTTGCGTGGATCGCGGCCGACGCGTGCCCAGAGCAGAGTCATGCCGACCAGCACGACGATCGGCAGGGCGGCCCACTTGTTGGCGTCGAGGAACCAGAGGACGTGTTCGACGAAGGTCGGGGAGGAGAGCGGAAGAAGATCGCGTGGGATCGCGACATCGATCGTCAGACCTTCGCCGGAGGAGAGACGCGAGGCGGCGAACAGGAGGCCGCCATCCTCGGTGGGCGATCCGGGCAACCCGCGCGATGCTTTCCCGTAGTAGCCGACATAGGAGGTCGATGCGACCTGCGAGATGTCCAGCCCGTTTGGAAGGCGGAAGATGGCCGTTGCTTGGTCGATCGGGATCCGCCACTCGTTCCCGGTGACGTTCCAGTAGACCTGGAGGTAGTCGTCGTGGAAGAGGACGGCACGATCGACGGTGTAGGCAATCGTGTAGGTGTATCTTCCTGTGATCGTCCGATCCGGATCGCCGATTCGAAAGACGACGCTGCTTCCGGACCGCCTCCGTGAGTACGGCACTGAGCCGCCGTCCATCTCGATTGCGACTAGATCAAGATTGATTGTGGTACGGGATCCAGTCGCAGGATTGCGATAGGAGATAGGGATCTCGCGTTCGATCCCGTGGTGCGGAGACTGGAAGACGACAGCGAGCTGTTCGGTGACGTGCAGAACCCCGTCCTCGTCGATCGCGATCGACGCGTCGAACCGATCGATCCGCAGAGTCGCAAACGCTGTCGCCGCGAACAGCGCAAGGGCGAGGACGACGACGGCGGTGATTCTCCCAACACGCATCAGAACCGAACGCGCGGAGCCTCTCGCTGCTCGTCGCCGGGCAGAGCGTAGAACTCGCGCTCGCGGAACGCGAACAGGTTGGCGATGACGTTTCGCGGGAAAACCTGGATCATCGTGTTCAGATCCCGAACCACGGCGTTGTAGTAGCGCCGCGATCGCTGGACCGAGTCTTCGACTTGTTCGAGGGTCTGCTGCAGGCCAAGGAAGTTCTGGTTCGCCTTCAGCTCCGGATAGGCCTCTACGACCGCGAAGAGCGACTTGAGGGCTCCCTTGAGGCCCTCCTCGGCCTCTGCCTGCTCACGCGGGCTCGAGGCGTCGATCGCCCGCGATCTGGCGAGCGTCACCTGCTCGAATACCTCCGACTCGTGAGAAGCGTAGCCCTTCACCGTCTCAACGAGGTTTGGGATGAGGTCCCATCGGCGTTTCAGCTGAGTATCGATGTCCCGCCACGCCTCCTCGGACCGGACCCGTAGCCGGACGAGACGATTGTACGTTAGCCCTCCCCAGAGGAGAACGATCCCCCCAATGACAATGACATAGACGATCGCGCTCATGCTGCCTCCTTCTTCCGCGGTTCCGCGATTCTAGCGATACGCGGTCGAGCCGACCAGTCAAGACGTTGTTCCAGTGGCCACGGCGCCGGCCGAGGTGGGAGCTGGAAATCCCGTTTGCAGCACGCAAATCGGCGTGTTATGCTCCCGAGGCTTTCGTCAGTGATTCCCAGCCGTTTAGGAGGCCGAGATGTATAAGAGGTTGTTCACCCCTGGGCCGACGCAAGTGCGTTCGGAGATCCTCAAGGAATTGGCCACGCCGCAGATTCACCACCGATCGCCGGAGTTCTCCGAGCTGTATGCTGAGATCCAGCCAAAGCTTCAACAGGTTCTGTTTACCGAGGAGCCAGTCCTGCTGTTCACCTCATCGTCGACAGGGGCGATGGAGTCGGCGGTGACGAATCTTGTCGCCAAACGGTGTCTCAATCTCGTCAACGGGGCGTTCTCCGAGCGATGGCACGAGATCACCGCCTGCAACGGCGTCCCGTGCGACGCGTTTGAGATCCCGTGGGACGTGGCAGTGAAGCCGGAGATGGTCGACGAGCAACTCGCTTCGGGCCAGTACGACGCGGTCACGCTCGTGTTCAACGAGACCTCGACTGGTTTGCTCAACCCGTTGTCCGAGATCGCGGATGTGGTTCAGCGGCACCCGGGCGTGTTCCTGCTCGTCGACGCAGTCAGCGGAATGGCCGGCGCGAAGATCGAGACCGACGCCTTGAAACTAGATTTCGTCCTCGCCGGGGTCCAGAAGGCGTTTGCCCTCCCGGCCGGGCTTGCCGTCGCGGCGGTAAGCGAACGGGCATTAGAGCGGGCGAAGACCGTTCCGCCGCGCAGCTACTACTTCAGCCTGACGAAGATGCACAAATCGCACCTGAAGAGTCAGACACCCTCGACTCCCGCGATCCCGCACATGTACGCATTGAACGCCCAGCTCGACGACATGCTCGCCGAGGGGATGGAGCACCGGTTTGCTCGACACGCGAAGATGGCGACGATCGTTCAATCGTGGGCGAAGAAGCACTTCGACATCTTCCCCGAAGAAGGGTACTGGTCGCCGACGCTCACCTGCGTCCGTAACACGAAGCAGGTCGATGTTGCGGCGTTGATCAACACGCTAGCCGACGAGTACAACCTGCGGATCGCCAACGGCTACGGGGACATCAAGAGCAAGACGTTCCGGATAGCCCACATGGGCGACGTGCAAATTGACGAGATCGAAGGAGTGCTGAGGGCGATCGAATCGGTCCTCGGCCTGTAGGGGGTGCAATCATGGCGTTCAAGGTTCTGATCTCCGACCCGCTTGCCGCCGAGGCGGTCGCCACCATGCGCGGTGCGGGGCTCGAGGTCGACGAGAGAACGGAGCTGTCGGTCGAGGAGCTAAAGGTCGAAATCGGTGCGTACGACGCGATCGTCGTCCGGAGCGCGACGAAGCTGCGGAAGGAGATCATCGATGCGGGAACGGGCCTGAAGCTGATCGTCCGTGCTGGCGTCGGGCTCGACAACGTCGACGTCGAATATGCGAAGGGAAAGGGGATCGAGGTTCGCAACACGCCGGCCGCGAGCTCGAACTCGGTCGCCGAGCTCGCCCTCGGGCACATCCTGTCGCTCGCACGGCACATCGGCCGTGGGACCGCGTCGATGAAGGTTGGCAAGTGGGAGAAGAAGCAGTGCAAGGGAATCGAGATCGATGGCAAAACGCTCGGGATCATCGGGATCGGGCGGATCGGTCAGATGCTCGCGGTGAAAGCGAGCGCGCTCGGGATGCGGGTGATCTCCTACGATGCCTACCTGACGGAGAGCCCGATTCCGAACATCGCGCCGAGGGTTGACTTCGATCGACTCCTCGCCGAAAGCGACTTCATCTCGCTGCACATCCCGTTCGATCCGGCGGTCGGGGCGACGATCGGCGAAGCGGAGTTCGCGAAGATGAAGGACGGGGTTCGGATCGTCAACTGCGCCCGCGGTGGCGTTATCGACGAGGCAGCGCTGGTCGCGGCGATGGGAAGAGGGAAGGTCGCCGGCGCCGCGCTTGACGTGTTCGAGAGCGAACCTCCGACGGCGGATCACCCGCTCCTCGGGCTCGACGCCGTCTCGTTCACGCCCCACATCGGAGCGTCGACGGTTGAAGCGCAGGCGCGCGTCGGCAGCGAAGCGGCGAAGAGCGTCATCGAATTTGCAGGGGTGCACGGGTAGGAGCGACCGAGGGAGAACCATGGCAACCATCATCCCGTTTCGAGGCTACCGTTTCGATCCGAACAGAGTGGGATCGATCAGCGACGTCGTGGCGCCGCCGTACGACCGAGTCTACCCGGACGTGCGGGCGGCCTGCTACGAGCGCAGCCCGTACAACATCGTCCGGATCATCAAGGGGAAGGTCGAGCCGGGTGACGACGAGACGGAGAACGTCTACACGCGTGCGGCAGGCTTCCTGCGTCGATGGGTCGATGAGGGGGTCCTCGTCCGCGACTCGGCGCCGGCGCTGTACGTCTATCACCAGGAGTACTCGTTTGACGGCCAGCGGTTGACGCGCAAGGGCATCGTTGCACTGGGGAAGCTCGAACCGGAGAAGGTCCACGCGCACGAGAAAACGCTCAAGGGGCCGAAAGCGGATCGGCTGAAGCTGATGCGGGCGACGGAAGCGAACTTCGGTCACATCTTCATGCTCTACAGCGATCCGGAGCGCACCGCCGACCGCGAGCTGGCGCGCGCAATCGACGGCGTTGGGCCGCTGATTCAGGCGGCCGACGGCGACGGGAACACCCATCGAGTTTGGAGGGTCGAGGACCCGGACGTGATCGAGCAAGTCCAGAGTGCGCTGTCCGGGCGGGACCTCTACATCGCCGACGGACACCACCGCTACGAAACGGCGGTCGACTACATGGGCGAATGCCTCTCGAGCGGGTGGACGCCGGCGGCACCCGAATCGTTCGACGTTCGGATGATGAGCCTGTTCAACGTCGCGGAACCGGGGATGTCGATCCGGCCGATACACCGACTGATCCACGGACTGGCTGGCTTCGAGCCGGAAGCGTTCCTTCGCGCGGTAGAGGAGCAGTTCAGCGTTGCGATCCACCCGTCGCTCGATGCGATGGCCGAGGCGACAAGGGAGGGCCAAGAGCAGCACACGATTGGCTGCTACACCCGCGGAGTCTACGCGGCGCTGCGGCTTCGAGACGAGGGGATCATCGATCGGGTGAGTGACGAGGTGTGGTCGACCGACTACCGCAGACTCGACGTCACGATTCTCCATGCGGCGATCCTTGAGCGGCTGCTTGGGATCAACGCTGCGGCGCTCGAGGAGCAGCGAAACGTCGCCTACACCGTCGACGCGGCAGAGGGGATCGCGGCCGTGGATAGCGGAGCGGAACAGCTCTTCTTCCTCCTGAACGCGACCGCGGCCGACGAGGTGATCCGAGTCGCCGACCACGGCGAGAAGATGCCGCAGAAGTCGACCGACTTCTACCCGAAGCTCCTGACCGGGCTCGTTCTGTCGGTGATGGAGATCCAGAAGTGAGACCGAGAGACTGATCGCCGGAGGCAAAGCGTCGATGAAGGGGAGCATCCGTTCCCCTTCTTGCTTTCGCGGCGGTACATCTGTCCCGAGTGTCGGGGACAAACCCACGACCTCTTCCACGCCCATTTCCCGGTGGAATGGCCGCTTCTCGTCTACGCTTCGGGCGGTTAGATCTTCGAGGAGGTCATCATGCCACGGTTGCGCGCGCGAATTGCGATCTGCGTCGTCGTCCTCTCGCTTATCGGCGGTGGGATCGCAATGGCAAACGACGTCGGCTTCTCCGGGTTCGTCGGGTTGGGGATCAGCTATACCCCGGTGCCGCCGACGTCCTATAACATTGGTGCGGATCTCGTTTTGGCGTTCGACGTGTCGGGATTCTCGTTTGCTTCCGAGACGGGATTTGACCTGGTGGGGTTTCAATCGCAGCGGGTCATCCTCGGCGTCGATCTGGGCGCCGTGCAGATCAGCGAGGAGATCCTGTTCGATCCGTATTTCGGTTGGAACGAGGTGAGCGTCGATCTGGCGATTGCCGGCGTCAACATCGGCGTGGATTTCATCCTGGCGAACATCGGCAGCGTGCAGACGCCGACCTACAGCATGGGAGCGGTGATAGAGCTTTCGAGTGGGATCGTGTGCGGGTTTTCGATATCGAGTCTCACCGGATTCGGCGCGATCGACTTGGTGAACGTCCTCGGAGGCATTGAAGCGCCGTTCTCGTACGAGCTGCTGACCCTGTTCAACCACTTGGACACGCTGTGCGCGCTGCCGCTTGACCTGGATGTGACGATCGTCCCCAATTTCTACTTCGAGGCGGAGCTCGTCCGATTGGAGGCCGACTTCATGGGACTGCTCGCCAGCAACACGACCTGGTTCGACTACATGGGGCTCTCGCGGATGCTGTTCGAGCTTGGCTACCGGTTCGAGGACCCTTCGCTCAGCTTCCTTGCGACGATGGGCCTGGGCGGGTCGTTCGTCATCACCGACATCGCCTTCATCGTCGATCTCCAAGTCGACGTGGTCCGCTTCACATCCCACACGTGGTTCGAGGAGAATCCCCTCCCCGCACCGATCCCGATCGTGTTTTCCGGTCAGGGGTTCGCGGTTTCGTTCGAGCTCTGCGGCGTTTCAATCACTACAGAGACCGGCTTCGATGGATCGCTCTTGTTCGCACAACAGCTGATTGGGATCGAGGCAACGTTCGATCCGGTTTCATTCATGAGCCTGACGACGTTCGACGCGACCGGCTTTGCGGGGCAATGCATCTACGCTGACGTGGTCTTCTGTGGCGTGAAGCTGTACACGAAGGCTGAGTTCGACTTCTCGGGAATCAACCTCGTGACGTTCGGGTTCGACTTCTCCTTTGGCTCATGAGCGAAAGCGCGGACTTGACGCAACGGGAACTGGCTGACCTCCTGCGGCTCCTGCGAGAGGAGAGCGGGGACATCGAGGCCGTTCGGCAGGAGATTCTCCGGCGCGGAACGCCGATCATCGGCGAGGTCATCGACTCTGCGTTCGCTACCAGCGGATTCACGAGCGAGGAGCTGTTCCGTCCCGGCTACCTCGGCCTCCTCAACGCGGTCTACAATTTCGACCTCTCGCGAGGGAGGTCGTTCCGCGAATACGCAGAGAACTTGATCAAGGGCGAGATCCGGAACCACATCCGCGATCAAGCGAAACAGGCTGAAGTTCCGAACTGGATGCGGGGCCTCAACCGGCAGATCGAGGCCGCCGAGGCGAGGCTCCTACGTGAGACCGGGCAGCTCCCGAGCCTCGCGGAACTCGCCGAGGCGGTGAACATCACCGAAGAAGGCGTGGCTGAGATCTTCAAGGCGCGCGAGGCGTTGAGCTACGTCTCGCTCGACGCAGGCCAGCGGGAGAACGATCCGACCCCGGAGATCGATCTGAGCAAGATTCGCGGCAGACAGCCGGCCGCCTTCCCGATCGAGTACCGGATCAGGCTTGCCTCCGCGCTGGAGAAGCTGGCCGACCTGCAGCAGTACCTCCTCTACAGCCTGTTCCGCTCGGACGGGTAGGGGACACGGGCATTGGACGCGAGGCAATGGTCGCCGAGCGATCGTTGTTCGATGCGCTTCGCAGCTCGGGGTGGAGTATCGTACAAACCCGGAGAAATCGCGCATCGATGACCGTGGTATAATGATCGTACTGAGCTAAGGGGGCGAGATGAAGCGTACGATTATCGGGCTGAAGATAGGGTTGTTGGTGGTCGCCGTGGCGGCTGTGGCGGGTTGTTCGCTGTTCAATCAGCCACCGGTCGGCAACTTCCTCTGGTCGCCGCTGGAGCCGCTGGCTCGAGCGGACGTCAGCTTCAACGACCAGTCATCCGACTCGGGCGGCCTGTTCGGTGGTGGCGGGATCGTGTCGTGGAACTGGGACTTCGGCGACGGCGACTCCTCGACCGCGCCGAACCCCAAGCACGAATACGACAAGAGCGGGTCGTACACCGTCCGGCTGACGGTGACCGACGACGCCGGCGACTCGACGACGATCACCAAGACCGTCCTGGTGTCACCGAGCCTGAACGGGACGTGGAGCGGATACATCGAGGACAACACCGGATTCATGAACACGATGACTCTCGAATTCAGCCACTCGTCGACGAGCATCCAGGGGACCTGTCAGATTCTCGGAGCGAGACTGAATTGCTCCGGCATCTCATTCGATCCGCTGGGGAAGACGGTCCGGTTCGAGCTGTTCGACCTCAACATCCGACTCGAGGGGACGCTCGACGCGGCGGAGCGGCGGATCGTCGGTGATTGGTTCATCCTCGGCGCGCCCTTCAAGGCGTGGACTTGGGACGTCCGACTGCCGTAGCCGGTCGTCCCACAAGGCGGCAGTCTACTGCGCTGTCGCCCGCAGTGTAGGATGCTGGCCATGCGATCCTGAAGCGGATCGCATGGCCATTTCTCGTTTCGTTGACGACGGCGCCGTCGGGTGGATGTGGGGATCAGCCGGCTTCGTTTGACTGTTCAGCCGTGAATGGACAGGCGGAGATGCAGTTCGAGCAGGCGGCGGTGTTGCGGATCCAGTAGTCGTAGCAGCGATCGGCGTGGACGGCCCAGCGGAGAATCCCCGGGTTGTTCGACGGGCAGGCGACCTCGAACGACGGCTCGCGCGCGGTGCTGATCGCCTCCCCCTCGCACGCGTCGGCGCAGCGGCTGCAGGTCCGACAGGTGTCGGTCAGCCCGAAGTCGATCGGTCCGTCCGGTTCGAGCGGGAGATCGGTGAGCAACTTGCACAGCCGCACGCACGGTCCGTACTCCGGTGTGATCAGGAGGCCGTTTCGGCCGAGCTGACCCAGCCCGGAGTCGATCGCGAGCGGGATGCTGAGCGCGGTGTCGTTCCCCATCGCGATGGCGCTGTACCGCAGATTCCGAAGGAACTGGGCCACGCAGGCGATCGCAAACGCCATCCGCGAGTAGGCGGTCCCGGTGGCGGCCGCCGACTCGTACGAGGGCGAGGTCATCACCGCTTCCCGATCCATTGCGATCCCCATGACGATCGCGTGCCGGTACTCTCCGGGGACGACGATCGGGTCGCCGCTTCGATCGTGCGAGTAGATCCAACGCTCGTTGACTCGGCATATCCCCACCAGATCGGCCCCAAACATGCGGGCCGTCTTCTTGACCTCGGCGCTCATCACGGCCGGATCCTCGACCGGGTGGCGGCCGAGCTGCATCATCGCTGTGTCAGCTTGGCCCAATCGCTTCCACGAGAAGGCGCCGCCGAAGCAGTCGTGCACAGTCCAAGAGGCGAGCACGCGCGCGAAATCGATCCGCGAGTAACCGGGCTCGCCCGTGGCGATCCGAGCCGCCGCACCGCCTCGATACTCCGCCTCGAAGAACGACGCCTCATGGTCCCAATGACGGCGCATGAAGACGGTTTGCCGCTCGTCGAATCGACCATGCTTTGCCGGATCGATCGTGTAGGCTGTGCTCCTGCCATCGTCGGCCATTCGATCCTCCCGTTCTGTGGGGGTTCCGCGCCTCGAAATCGTAGGGGGCTGAAGCAGCGACCGCAAGGTGCCTTGATCCGATCGGCGTTTCCGTCAGAATCATGGCCACCATGCCCGCCGTCCCACTCTCCGTCGCTGACGCACGAAAACTGGCCTTGCATGGCCAGCTGCTCGATGGAGGCAGCCCGCCGCCGGGTGGAAAGGAAGGTGTGGCTCAAGCGATCGAACGGCTCGGCTACGTCCAGATCGACACGATTGCGGTCGTCAACCGTGCCCACCACCACACTCTGTGGACGCGGTGCCCCGACTACGATCCGGAGATGCTCCACGAACTCCAGGCGGTCGATCGGCGCGTGTTCGAGTACTGGGCTCACGCGATGGCGGTCCTGCCGATCTCCGACTACCGCTACTACATCCCGCGGATGCGGGCGGGCGGAAGAAAAGGCGCGCGCGAGTGGCGGGAGAAGCATGGCGACGTGATCGAGGCGGTCCTCGAGCGGATCCGGAGCGAGGGGGCGCTGACGTCGAAGGACTTCGAGCCTCCTCCCGGTACGAAGCGAGGGACGTGGTGGGATTGGAAGCCGGCCAAGCGGGCGCTCGAGCTCCTGTTCTGGCAGGGGGACTTGATGATTGCCGAGCGACGGAACTTCCAGAAGCTCTACGATCTGACCGAGCGGGTCCTCCCCGCGAGCGTCGATCGAACTCCGCCGAGCGATGACGAGTGCGGTCGATTTCAAGTGCTGCGGGCGCTTCGGAGCCTCGGAGTGGCGCGCGATCGCGAAGTGGTCGGATTCCTCAAGCTGACCGACGGAGCCGTCGTCCGGCAGGCGCTGGCTGACCTTTGCGACGCCGGCGAGGTTGTGGAGGTCGAGGTCGAAGAGGCGAAACCGACGGCCCTTTACGCAATTGCAGAGGAGCTGGAGCAGCGGCTGACGGAGCCGATCGATGCTCGCGTGCACGTCCTGTCCCCGTTCGACGGCCTGGTCATCCAACGCCCTCGGACGGAGTGGCTGTTCGACTTCGAGTACACGCTCGAGTGCTATCTCCCCCAAGCGAAGCGAAAGCATGGCTATTTCGTCCTGCCGATCCTGTTTGGGGATCGGCTGGTCGCGCGACTCGATCCGAAGACGGATCGGCAGGCGAAGAAGCTCCTTGTGAAGAAGCTCTGGATCGAGCCGTGGTTCGACGTCACCGAGGGCTTCCTGTCTCAACTGGGGGAGTCGGTGGCCCGGTTTGCCGAGTTCAACGGGTGTCCGTCTGTCGAGGTAGAGCGTGTATCGCCGGCGAAGCTGCACGGTGCCGTCTCGCGGTGCGTGCGTGCGGCTGTCGCCGCGGACGAGCAGGGAGAGATCCGATGAGGGAGTTTTCGATTGCCGCGGTGGTGACGACGAATGTGCTGATCGGGATCCGCTACTGCTGGCTGATCAGCAAGCGGCGCATCAGCCCAGCGCTCGCGATGTGGGTCTTCTTCACGATTGCCACCGTGGGAAGTCTCCTGACCTACCTGGCGGAGGGCGACTACAGCTTGCTGGACAACATCCTGAACACGGCCGACATCGTTCTGGTGGGATCGGTGGCGATCTGGATCGCGTTGTTCGGAGGCCGAAGGACGCGGTTCGACCGGTTCGAGCTCGGCTGCCTTGCCGCCGTACTGATCATCGTCGTGGTGTGGGTGGTCACCCGCCAGCACGTGGTGGCGCACTCGGCGATCCAGACGATCCTGGTGATCGCCTACGTCCCCGTCGTGAGGAGGATGTGGACGTCGAACCGGAACACCGAGTCGTTCTTCATGTGGATCGGTCTCCTCCTCGCACCGATCTTCTCTCTCCTTTCGAGCGAGGGGACGCTTGCGACCGTCTACGCGGTCCGAGCGATCGTCTGTACGTCGGCACTGATCGCGCTGATGATCCGAGCTGAGTGGAAGGCAAGACGCGCCCGATTGTGAACTGATCTGCCTCGAAGCCACGGACGTGGGGAATTCGCGTGGGACGTCCTCAGGTCGTTCGCTTACCGTTTGCTGGCTGTCGATCTTCGTGCTCCTCACGATCGATCGTGAGGGCGCGAAACCGTGACGAATGCTCGCCAGCACCTCGCGTCGTCTGTGTGAAGCCAGGGGGTGGTGTGCCGTTGAAATGCTGCTGCACGGTAGTCGCGCAGGCCGGTAGCCCCCAGGTGCCGAGCGTTGTGCCTGCGGGTGCCGTTGCGGAAAACTGGACGACGTGATGGCATCTATTCCAACGTCGTGGGTGGGGTGATTTGACAACCTCACGTCGTATACGATATGAAAAACAAGGAGCGGTCTGTTGCGAAGGCGTCACGGATCGTCGCGCTCGCAAGGTGTCACGCAGCTCCGGGAAAAGGAGGTAGGGATGAAACGGAAGCTCGGCTCGGCGCTTATCGGAGTCCTAGTTGCAGTAGGATGCATCTTTTCGCTGCCGCTCTCGCTTGCTGCTGATCACGAAGTGGACCTCACTTCTGACAACTCCATACCGTGCTACTGCCAAGAAGGCACGTCTTGGTGTGGACCTGCAACCGCTCAAATGATCCTACAGGGATACCCGGACAAGAACGGGAATCCCGTCAACCACGTATACCCCCAGAATCTGATCAGGCCGTGGACGCAGCTCTACAACGCAGAGCCGCTGCTCTGGAAGACGGGGACCGACCCGGAAGGGATGCTCGGTACATTGATGGAGCTCGGAGGAGATCCCGGCGTCATGTGGATCATAGCATGTGACAGTGATCGCGATGACACTATGTATGACATCGCGTACTACATGACGAAGTACCGTTACCCGACCGCGGTTCTGGTCCACGCAGGTGGAACGTTCGGGAGTTTCGACCATTGGGTCGTAATCACCAAGTTGACTACAGACAAGGATCCTCTTGCCAATAGCTCGGTCAACTTGAAGAAGATCAGCATATTCGATCCCGGGAAATCCTCGTGCCCGACAGCGAGCAGTGGGGGGATCAAAGCTACGGTGAAGGCATCCACGTGGTTCGGCACCTACTGGAAGACCGCAGGGAATCTGCCCGGCAGCGTGTGGCATGGGGAGTACGTTGCCGTCGTCGAGCCGCCTGCGGAGCCAGGGAGTGCATTGGCCGAGGAGCAGGTGTTCGGCCCCGTAGTGATCACTGCGGAGATGGCACTCGGCGCCGCATTGCAGTGGATTGAGGAGGAGGGATTCGCGG
>Ga0272444_10002385_pt1 | contig 17396 bp, 15 predicted proteins | sample SSMForm13_FD_201033 | JGI IMG/M metagenome (GOLD analysis project Ga0272444, IMG submission 201033) | Marine sediment archaeal communities from Little Sippewissett salt marsh, Falmouth, MA, United States - SSM-Form-13 | ecosystem: Environmental > Aquatic > Marine > Wetlands > Sediment ... | reverse complement strand
GGTGAAATCCGCAAACCCGGCTACCGTCTGAAAAGCGGAGACAAGATTGAAGGCCGCATTCCACCCCCGCCGCCGACGCGCCTGACGGCCGAGCCCATCCCCCTGACGATCCTTTATCAGGACCGGCATATCATTGTAATTGACAAGCCGGCCGGCCTGGTGGTGCACCCGGCCCCGGGAAATTTGCAGGGAACGCTGGTCAATGCACTGCTCCATCGGTGTCCGGACATCGAGGGCGTCGGTGGTGAAGGTCGTCCCGGTATTGTCCACCGTCTCGACAAGCAGACCACGGGGGTCATGGTCGTGGCCAAGAGCATGGCGGCCCACCGGTTTTTATCAAGGCAGTTCAAGGACCGACGCATCACCAAACACTACGCGGCGCTGGTGTACGGTGAAATGTCCGCCGCCGCCGGCACGATCCGCCTTCCCATTGGCCGGCACCCCGTGGATCGCAAAAAAATGTCGACGACCAGCCGGCGGGGAAGAGCGGCGGAGACCCGCTGGACCGTGTGCGAACGGTTTCGAGGGGCAACCCTTCTGGATCTGATGCTGAAAACAGGACGCACTCACCAGATTCGCGTGCACTGCGCCGCCGTTTTTCATCCGGTGGTGGGCGATCCGGTTTACGGTGGACGCCAAAAGCAGCATTTATCGCCGGGCAGTGTGCTGGAAAGGTGCGTCAAGGCGGTGGACCGCCAGATGCTGCACGCACGGCAGCTGGGATTTCTGCATCCGGGGGATGAGACTTTCGTGACCTTCGCGGCCCCCTTGCCGCCGGACATGCAGGCGGTTCTTAAATGTCTGGCGCAGGAGAGATAAAACCCTGCTACACCATTCCCTTGAAGGCAAAAAAGGCCAGCGAGAGGACGCCGGCGGTGACGAGGGCGATGGACGTGTCCTGAAAGGGCCGCGGCACCCTGGCCAGCAGGATGCGCTCCCGGATCCCGGCAAAGAGAATCAGCGCCAGCCCGAAGCCCACGGCGTAGCTGAAAGAGGCGACCAGCGCCTGTAAAAAGTTGTACTCTTCATTGACGTTGATGAGGCACACGCCCATGACGGCGCAGTTGGTGGTGATCAGGGGCAGGAAGATGCCGAGTCCCGAGTAGAGGGCGGGGATGCTTTTTTTAAGAAACATTTCGACGAACTGAACCAGCGAGGCGATGACCAGGATAAAGGCGATGGTCCGGAGATACGCCAGGTTGAAGCGTTGCAGAACAGCGGCATTGACAATCCAGGTGATGACGCCGGCCATGACCAGCACGAACACCACTGCCATGGCCATGCCCACGGCCGTTTCCATTTTCTTGGAGGTCCCTAGAAAGGGGCAGTTGCCCAGGTACTGCGCCAGCAGGATGTTGTTGACCAGTATGCAGCTGATGGCCAGGACGATGTAGTCTCCCATAATTGACTCCGTTTGTGGCTATTTTTTGCCCGCCAGGTTCATACCCGCCAGCATCAGGCCCAGACAGACAAAGGCGCCGGGCGCTTCCACCATGAAAGTGAAGGGTTGAAAAGACGGGCCGAAGATGTGGATGGGGGTTTCCCAGATGGTCAGGGTGCCGCTGCCGAAAAGTTCACGGACGGCCCCCAGCGCCGCCAGGGAAAGCGTGAAGCCGACGCCGATGCCCAGGCCGTCCGCCAGCGAGGCGATGACGCCGTTCTTGGAGGCAAAGGCTTCGGAGCGTCCTAAAACGATGCAGTTGACGACAATCAGAGGGATAAAGATCCCCAGCTTGAGAAACAGCGGATAGGTGAAGGCCTGCATGACGAGCTCCACCACCGTCACAAAAGTGGCGATGATGATGATAAAGCAGGCGATCCGGACCTTGGACGGAATCACCTTGCGGAGCGATGACACCAGCATGTTGGAACAGACCAGCACGAACGTGGTCGCCAGTCCCATGCCGATGCCGTTTTCCACGGTCTTGGTGACGGCCAGCACCGGGCACAAGCCGAGGACGAGGCGGAAGGGCGGAATTTCATTCCAGAGCCCTTTTGTGAATTCCTGTGCGATCGTTTTCGCCATTTTTCGTTCCTACTTGTTGAATTGTTGCATTTCCGCGACAATCTGATCTTTCAGCCGCGCATAGATGGCACCGGCGTTGGTGACGCCGGCGGTCACGCCGCGGGAGGTGATGGTTGCGCCCGAGATGGCGTCGACCGCGCCGCCGTCGGTTTTCACCTGATAGGTGTCGGTGACGGCCCATCCTTCGAACTGGGCGGTGAAGGAAGGATCCGATTTGGCCTTTGAACCGACACCCGGTGTTTCACTGTGCGTTGTGACGCCGACGCCGACAATCGTATCGGTTTCGACGTCGGCCCCGACGACCAGTCCGATGTCCCCGCCGTATCCCTTGCCTTGACTTTCAAAGGCGACCCGGGTGGCCTTGCCGTCGAACACACCCACGAAAAAGCTTCGTTCGACCTCTCCATCCATGAGTTTGAAGCGGTCGACGATCGGATCGTTGGCGGCGCCTTCCAGGATGTCGAGGATGGCCGGCCCCTTGACGAATTTCAGCTGCTGATATTCGATGCGATCTTTGGTGCCGTTCTTGATGGCCGCCAGAAGGCCGCCGGAAAATGAACTCAGTACCAGCAGAACAATGACCATTTTCAGCATTTCGCGCATGTCAGACAGCCTTTCCCATGGCTTTGGGTCGTATTTTGTCGATCAGGGGATTGATCATGTTGATGACCAGAATCGCCAGAATCGTACCGTCGACATAGGCTCCGATGTTGCGGATCAGGATGGTCATCATGCCCCCGGCGGCGCCGTAGATCAGCATCGGTACAAAATTGACGGGCGAGGAAGCGTCTTCAGGGGCCAGAAAAAAGGCCCCGATGAGCGTATAGCCGGTGAAGATGTGGAAGCCCGGTCCGGCAAAGCGATCGGGGTTGATAATGTTGAAGATCAGTGAAGTAACGATGATGCCGGCCAGAAAGGAGAGGGTAATTTCCCAGCGTACGAAGCCGCGCAGCAGCAGATACAGTCCGCCGGCCAGAAGACCCAGTCCGAAAGTGGCGCCGATCGCACCGGACTGCCGGCCCAGCAGCAGATCCGTCAGGCGGACCTCGTCCACGGCCCCCGTGCCGAAATGCTTGAGGGCCGCCAGCGGGTAGGCCATGGCAAAGTCCAGGTCGTAGTGAATCAGCATGGCGTCAAAATCGAAGTAGCCCCGCCACGACACCATCAGAATGGCCATGGAAAGGGCCACTGGGTTGAAGGCGTTGGCACCGATGCCGCCGAAAATGTGTTTGCCGATAATCACGGCGACGAACGTGCCGGTCAGGACGAGCCACCAGGGGGCTGTCGCCGGCAGCAGCATGGCGAACAGCAGCCCGATGAGGGCGGCGTTGCCGTCGCCGATACGCACCGGCTGCCGGGTCACCAGATTAAAGCCCAGCTCCCAGAGCATGGCGGTGGCGATTGAAAAGCACAGCACCGCAATGGCCGGAGCGCCGAAGCGGAAGATCCCGCCCAGTACGGCGGCCGGCAGGGCCGCATAGAGGATGTTGAAGTTGCGCTGGGCGACGCTGCCGCCGCTGTGGATGAACGGTGCGTGCGAAACCAGAAGCATTTTGGAATCATTCATTGACGGCCTCCTCGGTGTCGATCCGTCCGAGTTCGTGTTTCGCCAGTTTGATGTACTGCAGAATCGGTATGCGCGAAACGCAGACATAGCTGCAGAGCCCGCACTCCAGGCAGACGTCCAGATCGTATTGGTCTCTGGCCGCTTCATACTGTCCGGCTTCGAGAAAACGGATCAGCAGATTGACGGGTATTCGGGCGGGACAGACCCGGATGCAGTCGCCGCAGTTGATGCACGGATAGTCGGAAACGCGGTTGGCCGTCTCCCGGTCCTGAATGAGGACGGCATCCGTGTCAGGTTCAATTGGATGATTTTCGGAATAAATGCTGACACCGGTCATGGGGCCGCCGAGCACCAGGCGGTCGCCCGGTTCAACGACGGTGTTGAGCCGGGACAGTACATCGGCGATCGGTGTGCCGATGCGGGCTGCGGCCACGGTGGGGCGGCCGGCTTTGTCGATCACCGTCAGCGTCTTGTCGATGCAGATGCGCTTTCGGTCGAAGCTGCGGCCGATGGCGGCCACGCTTTCCGCGTCGATGAAAAAGAGGCCTTCATCCAGTGGATCGGCGGCGGCCGGCAGCTCGCGCCCCAGCAGCTGGGAGGCGATCAGCCGGGGCAAGCCGGAGGGATAGCGCGTGTCCACGGAGACGGCGCGGGCGCCGATGTGGCCGTAGCCCTGCAGGCTGTCCCGGGGGGCGGCCAGGACGATTTGATCGACCCCGGTCAGGGCCTTCAGCTGCCGGATGCCGGCGGCGATGTCGTTCATGCGCGTTTGAAGGATGTACTGGACGGTCAGGCTCATCAGGTCCTTGTCGACGCCGTTGACGATGATTTGCCGGACCGGCCGGCGCTCATCTGAAAAGGCGTTGAAAGACGGGTTTCCCGGCAGGGGGCGGAGAAAGTCCTGCGCCGTCTGGATGGATGCTGTTTCACATGCGGCGACGAATGCGTCGTCAAAGATTTCCGGTTCTGAAAGGTCGATGGTGACGGCCGCCATGTGTCTTCCACCGCTGCCCGGAAACGGCTCGACGGCGGAAACGACGCCCGTGCCGCTGCAAATGGCGTAGGCCCCGGGCTCGGACGTCAGCTGGAGCCGCTGGCCGGTTGCGACGGAGATCCCCGGCTCCAGCCGCCAGTTTTTGGCGTCCAGCGCCGTTTCGATCAAAAGCGTTGCCCGTCCGGGGCGGTCGATGGAAGTCGGCGGAGAGGGGCTGCCCGGCAGCTGCCGGTAGTTGAATTGCGGTTTCCCAAAATCCAGAATTGATCGTTTCATCATTCGTCCATTCGTTGTTTCAGCAAGCGGACAGTGCGTTTGCTACGGCATTTACGGCATTACATGACAGGCGGAGCATTCTGCGGGTCCGGCTTCAAAATCCTGATGACACTGAATGCAGGACGCGTGAAAGGCGTCGGAGCGTTTCGGGACCGGTGTGTCCTCTATCTCATCCATGTCGTGACAGTCCAGGCATGTCTCCGCCGGCTGTTCGCTGCCTTCCAGCAGGGTGTGGCATTCGCCGCAGGCGATCAGGGATGCGTCGTCGTACGGCGGATGATGATGACAGTCGAAACAGGAGAGGGCGTAGGCGTCCTGCGCGGTGTGCCGCTGGTGATCAAACAGCACGTTGCCGGCGGTGACACTGTACATGATGCGGATCGGTTCGGCCGGCGGTTTGACAGGAAAAGCGGCATAGCACAGCACCCCCACCAGGAAAAGGTAAATGATCAGACCATAAAGCACTTTTAGACGTTTCTTGGAGACCATGCGGCGCTTATCCTTTCACATCCGGTGATTTTCCACCTTTGCAGGGACCGATTAGCTGGCCTTGCACCGACTACCACAATGCGCTGCGCCTTTCAAGACTTTTGTTGACGCTTTTTGGCGGCGGCGTGCGCTGTCGGAATGCCCAGTTTTCAAGGGGCGGCGGGCTCGCAGACGCCGCAGACGGTGCAGCCGTCGAAGCGGCAGGCGGGCGTTTCTTCGGCGCGGCGGGCTTTGCGGTATTCGCTTTTCAGAAAAGATTTGCGAATGCCGTGATCGATGAAATCCCAGGGCAAGGCTTCGGTCAACGGTCGCGTGCGGTGCAGGTAAAAGTGTGGATTGAGAGCGGATTCCTTGAAAGTCCGCGGCCAGTTGCCGTCGAGGGTGTGGGCTTTTTCCAACAAGCCGGCCACCCGTCGGTCTCCCCGGGTCAGCAGCCCCTGGACGGCGGCCCAGTGCGGGATGTCCGCGTGGACGCGGATGTTCGGTACCCTGGCCAGCGCCTTTTTGACGAATTTGATTTTGCGCTTCAGTTCCTGAACTGCTTCCATGGGGGCCCACTGGAAGGGCGTGTGCGGTTTGGGAACGAATGCGTTGAGGCTGACCGTAATGGTGCCGAGACGGCGGCGGCGGCGGCCGATTTTCAAAAGGCGGTGCTTGATCTGGCGGCAGAGTGCCACCACGGCTTCGATGTCCGGGGGCGTTTCAAAGGGCAGACCCAGCATGAAATAGAGCTTCAGGTTGGGGATTCCGGCGGCGGCGGTGCGTTCCACCGCTGCAAGAATGGTTTCCCGGGTCAGTCCCTTGTTGATGATGCGGCGCATCCTTTCGGAGCCGGCGTCCGGGGCGATGGTGACGGTTTTCACACCGCTGCGGCGCAGCAGGGCGATGCAGGACGGCGTCAGTTCATCGGCCCGCAGGGAGCTGAAGGAAAGGCCGGCGCCGCGGTCGAGGGCCCGGCGGCAGACCGGATCCATCGCCGGCGAAGCGGTCACCGCCATCCCCAGAATGCCGATGCGGTTTGTCAGCGCCAGTCCCCGGTCCAGGCCGTCTTGCAGGGCTTCGGCGGGCGGAAACCGCAGGGGGCGGTAGACGAAGCCGGCGCTGCAGAAGCGGCATCCATGCGGGCAGCCTCTGGACAACTCGAGCAGGAAGGTGCGTCCGAAAGTGGTGTCGTCGGTCAGGACGCTGCTGCAGGCTGCGGTTGCGTCCATGTTTTTCACGTAGGCGCGTTTCACCGGCAGCGGCGCGTCCACCATCGGTTCGAGGGCCTTAAAGGAGCCGTCTGCATGATAAAGGTCCTGATAAAACCGCGGCACATAAATGCCGTCCAGTTCGCGGGCGGCGTCGGCGAGCGCCGTGAAGCGGTCGACGTTTTCCCGGAGGCGGTCGAAAAAGAGGGGGAGGATGGCCTCTGCTTCGCCGAGAAGGAAAACGTCGATAAACGGCGCGATGGTTTCCGGATTGATGAAGCAGGCGACGCCGCCGGCCATTACCAGCGGGTGGCGGTCGCTGCGCCGGTTGCTGTGCAGCGGCAGGTGCGCCCTTTCCAGGATCCTCAGCAGATTCAGAAAGTCGTTTTCAAAGGCGATGGAGAAGGCGACGACATCAAAAACAGCGATGGGCCGGCCGGATTCGACACTGTGCGGACCGGTGCTTTCTCCCCGGGCCGCGTCCGGCAGAAACGCCCGTTCGCAGACAACACCGTCCAATTCATTGAGCAGCCGGTAAACCGTCAGAAAGCCCAGGTTGGACATGCCCACATGGTAGGTGTTGGGATAAACGAGCACGACGCGGGTATCGCCCCCCCGTGGGTTTGCGGGGCTGAACCCGGTTTCGGCCGCACGCCGGCGGCGCATAAGACGATTGGACGGAGACGTCATTTTTTGCCTGTGGGCCGCATCAGCGCGCAAAAGCGGCGCGTCAATCGGCCTTGCGTCTTAGAAACGTCGGCACCTCCAGGTCGCTGTTGTCGATGACGATGCCCTTGTAGCCCCGGTAGGCGGCGCCGCCGCCTTCACCCACGGCTTCCTGGCGCCGGATGAAAGTGGGCTCATCCAGATCGACGGCGCTTTCGAGATCCGCCGGTGTGAGGTCGCGAACCTTTCCGCGCAACGGATGGTCCATGAGCTTTCCCGTTCGGCGTTTTCCTTTTTCCTCGCCGATGCCGGTGGCGATCACGGTGACGCTCATGTCGTCTTCCATGGCGTCATCCACGACGGCGCCCCAGATGATGTCGGCGTCTTCGCCCACCTCGTTGTAAATCCGCTCCGAGGCCTCGGTCATCTCCTCCATGGTCAAGTCGCTGCTGGAAGTGATGTTCATCAGCACGCCCTTGGCGCCGCTGATGGCGACGTCTTCCAGAAGCGGATGGGAGATGGCTCTTTCGGCGGCCTCCATGGCGCGGTTTTCTCCCTTGGATATGCCGATGCCCATGATCGCCATGCCGGCCCGCGACATGGTGGTGCGCACATCCGCGAAATCGAGATTCACCAGACCCGGCATCATAATCAGATCCGTGATTCCCTTGACCGAATGCAGCAGAATTTCGTCCGCCTTTTTAAACATGTCCACCATTTTGGCGTTCTTGGAAGCCAGACCCCGCAGCCGGTCATTGGGAATGGTGATGACCGTGTCGGCGACTTCCTTGAGGGCGTCGATGCCTTCGGCCGCCTGCTTGAAGCGCTTTTTGCCTTCGAACGAGAACGGCTTGGTGACCACGGCCACGGTCAGCGCGCCCATGTCCTTGCAGATTTCCGCTATCACCGGCGCCGCACCGGTGCCCGTGCCGCCGCCGAATCCCGCCGTGATGAAGACCATGTGGCTGTCGCCGAGCGCGTTGCGCAGGGTTTCGGTGCTTTCGATGGCCGCCTCTCTGCCGATTTGCGGGTTGGCGCCGGCCCCCAGCCCCTGGGTCAGCTTTTCACCGATCTGGATCCGGCTTTCCGCCTTGGACACCTCCAATGCCTGGGCGTCCGTGTTGGCGCAGATGAACTTGACCCCCTTGAGATGGCTGGCGATCATGTTGTTGATGGCGTTGCCGCCTGCGCCGCCCACGCCGATGACCTTGATTTTTGCGGATCGTTCGTTTTCGACATACGTAAACATGTTTCCCCCCTTTGGTTGATGACGCATTACATGACTTCCTTGAACCATTTTTTCATGCGGTTCATAATGCCGTTGAAAATGTGTTTGTCCCGGATACGGAATTTTTTGACCGTCTGATTGCGGGCGCCGAAGAGCACCAGCCCCACACCCGTGGCGTACATGGGATTGTTGACCACGTCCACCAGCCCGCTGATGCCGCTGGGTCTGCCGAGGCGCGTGGGGACGTTCAGGACGGATTCCGCTACGTCGGTGATGCCGTCCAGAAGCGCCGTACCGCCGGTGATGACCAGGCCGGAGGTGACGGCGTGCTCCATACCGGCCCGGTAGATTTCGCGCTGCAGCAGCGTGAAAATTTCTTCCATCCGGGGCTCGAGGATTTCCCCCAGAATCTGGCGCGGCAGTTTACGCGGCTCCCTTCCCCCCATGCCCGGCACTTCGATGGTTTCATCGCTGCCGATGTTTTCGGAAATGCACGTGCCGTAGCGGGTTTTCAGTTTTTCGGCTTCCGCCAGCGGCGCCCGGAGGCCGATGGCGATGTCGTTGGTGAGATTGTTGCCGCCCAGCGAGAGAACAAAGGTGTGTTTGATGTTCTTGCCGGCGAAGATGGCCAGATCGGAAGTGCCGCCGCCGAGATCCAGCAGGGCGGTTCCCAGCTCCTTTTCCTCGTCGGTCAGGACGGCTTCACCCGAGGCCAGGGATTCGAGGACGATGTCACACACGTCCAGGCCGGCGCGGTTGGCGCATTTGACGATGTTGTGCGCAGAGGTCACCGCACCGGTGACGATGTGGATTTTGGCTTCCAGGCGCACGCCGGCCATGCCCACCGGGTTCTGGATGCCGGTCTGGTCGTCCACCATGAATTCCTGGGGCAGGACGTGAATGACTTCGCGGTCCATGGGAATGGCGACGGCCCTGGCCGCGTCCACGACCCGTTCGACGTCATTGGCGGTGATCTCCGGTCCCTTGATGGCGATGATGCCCCGGGAGTTGAACCCGGTGATGTGGCCGCCGGCGATGCCGGCATAGACGGACGAGATCTCGCAGCCGGCCATGAGTTCGGCTTCTTCAACGGCCTTTTTTATGGATTCGACCGTTGATTCGATGTTGACGACGACGCCTTTGCGCAGGCCGATGGACGGACTCGTGCCGATGCCGATGATGTTGATGTCGCCGCGGCCCACTTCGCCGACGACGGCACAGATTTTGGTTGTGCCGATGTCCAGACCGACAACAATGTTTTCCTGACCCCGCACCTTACACCTCCTTGCGCCGCGTGAAAAAGGATCCGCCCTCTTTGAGCTGGACGACGACCCGATCGGGGTCGATGATGTCGATCGATCGGTATTGCGGCGATTCGCCCGCCGCCGTCATGTAATGCAGGATCTCTTTCAGGCGCTCATATTTGCTGGGATATTCGGTGAATCCCATTTTGATGGATCGCATGTGTCCGCCCAGGTAAAGCGTGATGCCCATGTCCCGGTCCACGTCGATGACCCGGATGTCCCGGATGGGAAAACAGGCGCCGGGCTGCCGTGCATGGCGCAGCACGGAAAGGATCGCATCCAGGGAACGGCTGGGCGCCTGGCGGCCGAGGCTGAGATCCGAGAGCAGCAGTCCTTTGACGAGCGGCAGTCCTTGGGGATCGGAGGGCCGCCATTTTTTAAAGACATCGCCCCGGGTGTTGAGCAGCAGTCTGCTGCCGACGTCCACCACCGCCAGGGCATGGTGTTCCTCGACGCGGATGTCGATCCCATTGGGTATTTCCCGTGTGATCTGCGCGTCGGCGATCCAGGGATGGGCCAGCAGCCGTTTGCGCGCGGCGCCCAGATTCAGCGAAAAGATGTTCATTTTCGGGGTAATGCCCGCCTGTTCGACAATCGTTTGGCGGGTCAGGCGCGACAGGCCGTCGATGTTGACGTAGGCCGCCCTGAAAAACGTCGACTGGGTCAGCATGTCGTAGCCGAAGATGAATGTGGTGCTCATGATCAGCACGGCAGCGACGGCCATAAGGATTCGCAACGCCGCCGGCAGAAAGCGCCCCGCGAAGCGCCGCCGCCGGGCGCGTCTGAAGTGGTTTCTCCGGGTGGTGTTTCTACGCGCCGACAATGCGCACCTCCGTTTCCAGATGGATGTTGAACGCCGACAGCACGGTCTGGCGGGCAAGGTCCATCAGGGCCAGGATGTCCGCCGCCGAGGCGTCGCCGCGGTTGACGATGAAATTGGCATGCCGTTGCGATATTTCCGCCCCGCCCACCGAATGCCCCTTCAGACCGGTTTTGTCGATCAGTTCGCCGGCTGTCGGACCCGTCGGTGGATTTTTGAACATGCAGCCGGCGCTTCCGGCCCCCCCGGGCTGGGATGCGCGCCGCTTCTGCATGATGGATGCGGCTTCGGCCGCCAGCGCCGTTGCGGATGCCATGCCGAGCCGGAAGTCGCCTTTCAGGATGATGGGTTCCCCGGCGCGGCGGACGGCGGCGGGAAACACCAGCCGGCGGTACGAAAATTCGAGGTCCGCACGGCGGATGCGCTGCGTGCGGCCGTCGGGCGTCAGCACGGCGACGGCGGTGGTGACATCGCCGATCCATTCACGGGCGGTGCCGGCGTTTACGCGCAGGGCGCCGCCGACGGTGCCGGGAATGCCCTGAGCGAAGTTCAGGCCGGAAAATCCCCGGGCCGCGGCATAGCGGCACAGGCGGCCAAGGGCCGTGCCGGCCTCCGCGGACACGCAGACGCCTCCGCCGCCTCCGCGGCACCGGCGAATGCGGAAAAGACATTTTTTCAGCGATATCACCAGGCCGCGGATGCCGCCGTCCTTGACCAGCAGGTTGGTGCCGCCGCCGGCAACCAGAACCGGCAGCGCGTTGACCTGCGCCCACTGCAGCATCCGCCGCAGATCCCCGCGGGTTGCCGGTGTTGCAAATATGTCGGCCGGCCCTCCGACGCCGAGGGATGTGTGGCGGTGCATCGGTTCGTCGAAGCGCACCTGCGACCTGAAGTGCGCAACAAGCCATTGCCGTGCTTTAGCGTCCACCGGCATGTCAGGCACCCTCCAGGTATTTTTCGGCCACTTTCCAGACGTCTCCGGCGCCGAGGGTCAGCAGCAGATCGCCGGGTTCGAGCAGCCGGCCGAGGCGCGCCGCGGCGTCGTCGATGCCGCGGGTGCAGATGACGCGGCGGTGCCCGTGCGCGCTGATGGCATCGCACAGCTGGACGATGTCCAGGCCTTCGATGACGGCTTCTCCGGCAGCGTAGATCGGCAGCACCACCAGGATGTCGGACTGATAGAAGCAGCGCGCGAAATCTTCAAACAGGGCCCGGGTGCGCGAATAACGATGGGGTTGAAAAACGACCACCTTGCGCCGTTCGGGCCAGGCGTCTTTGACGGCCTGCAGGGTGACGCGGATTTCGGTCGGGTGGTGCCCGTAGTCATCCACGACGATCACGCGCTCTCTTTCTCCTTTGACTTCGATGCGGCGCTGGACGCCCGGCGCGGTTTCAAGCGCCTCCCGGATGATTTCGAAGGGTAGATCGAGTTCGAGACCGACGGCGATGCCGGCCAGAGCGTTGCAGACATTGTGCCGGCCGGGGAGGTTGAGATGCACCGAACCGAGGTCGCGGTCCGCGTGCCGGACGGAAAAGCGGCTGCGCAGGCCTTCGTAGTGGACACGCCGCGCCTGTACATCGGCCTGGGTGCTGATCCCATAGGTCAGGTAGCGTCTTTTGATGCCCGGTATCAGGGACTGGACGGGCGGGTCGTCCAGGCAGAGAACGGCCAGGCCGTAAAAAGGGATGCGGTCCACAAATCGGGCGAAAGCCGCCTTGACGGCGGACAGATCGGCGTAGTGGTCCAGATGCTCCCGGTCGATGTTGGTGACGACGGCGATGGCCGGGGCCATCTTCAAAAAGGACCCGTCGCTTTCATCGGCCTCGGCGACGATGAAATCGCCTTTGCCCAGGAGGGCGTTGGCACCGATGCTTTTGAGTTTGCCGCCGATGACCACCGTGGGATCCAACCCACCCCGGCCCAGGATGGCGGCCACAAGCGAGGTGGTGGAGGTTTTGCCATGAGCGCCGGCCACGGCAATGCTGTATTTCAGCCGCATCAGCTCGGCGAGCATCTCCGCCCGGGGGATGACCGGGATGGATGCCTGCTCGGCGGCTTCCACCTCGGGGTTTGTCCCTTTGATTGCGGCGCTGGTGACCACCACGTCGGCGTCCTTGATGTGCCCGGCGGCATGGCCGCGGTAAACGGATGCGCCCAGCGCCGCCAGGCGCCGGGTGAGATCCGAGACCGCGAGATCCGATCCGCTTACCGTATAGCCGAGGTTGATGAGCAGCTCCGCGATGCCGCTCATGCCGATGCCCCCGATGCCCACGAAGTGGATGTGATAGCGTTTATGATACATTGTCTGATCCCTTTCGGTTGAGGGCCAGCTGATACAAATCGTCCACGATGGCGGTGGCGGCATGCGGCCGGCCGCAGGCGGCGGCCCGGGCCGCCATCCGTGCCCGGCGGCCCGGGTGGTCGGCGTAGGCGGTGATTTTTTGCGCCAGAATCGTACCCTCAAGCCGGTTCTGCGGCAGCCAATCCGCCGCCCGGCGTTCGGTCAGGCTGCGCGCATTGTAGAACTGGTGGTTGTCCGCTGCGTGTGGAAACGGAATGAAAACCGCTGCTTTGCCCATGACGGTTATTTCCGCCACCGTGGAGGCCCCGGCGCGGCAGACGACCAGGTCGGCGGCCTGGTAGACGGCGGCCATGTCCGTGAAAAACGGACGGACGTCCGCAACGACGCCGTGGCGCCGGTAGGCTTCGGCAACCGCGTCGGCGTCGGCGGCCCCGGTCTGGTGGATGAAATGGAACCGCTTTTTGTCCGCGAACACGGGGAGCGCCGCCGTCACCGCCTGGTTGATGGCGTGCGCCCCCTGGCTGCCGCCCAGAATCAGCACGGTGAAGATGTCGTGCGGCGCCCGGCGTTCTTCACGCCGGTCGACGGCGTCGATCAGCGCTCTGCGCACGGGGTTTCCGGTCACACGCACGTCCAGCGCACGCCGTCCGAAAACCGTGCCTTCAAAGGATACGTAGACGCGGTTGGCCAACAGCGCCAGAAGACGGTTGGTCACACCCGGGATGATGTTCTGTTCGTGCAGCGCCACGGGAATGCACCGCAGGCGCGCCGCGACCCCGGCCGGTCCGGCGGCGTAGCCACCCACCGCCAGCATCACGGCGGGACGGAATGATCCGAGGATGGAGAAGGCCGCCGCCGTGCCGCGGGGGATTTTCAACAGGGCTTTCAACTGGGATGCACGTCCGCGCCCCTTGATGCCTTCCACGCGGACGGCGCGATAGGGCAAGTGCTTTTGCGCCAGGGCAGCGCGCTCAAATGGTTTGCCGGACACGATAAAGAGCACGGCATTGGACGGGTGCCGCGACAGCAGCTCCTCCGCCACGGCCATGCCGGGAAAGAGATGCCCGCCGGTTCCGCCGCCGGCGATGACCGCGCGCAGCCCGGCGTTTTCACGGAATTCGAATGTCTGCCGTCGATCAGCCACGAAACCCCGCCTTGCGCATGTGTCCGGCGCCGATATTCATTAAAATTCCCATGGAGGCCATGTTGACGATAAGAGACGACCCGCCGTAGCTCAGAAACGGAAGCGTCAACCCCTTGGTGGGCAGCAGCCCCAGGGCCACGCCCATGTTGATGCACACCTGAAGCAGCACGGCGACCGTGATACCGGTTGACAGAATCATGGCAAACGTGCTGTCGGCGTTGCGCGCGATGTGTGTGCCCCGCCACAGAATGATGCCGTAGAGGCCCAGGATCACCATCACCCCCAGAAGCCCCAACTCTTCGCCGACCACGGAAAAGATGAAATCCGTATGCGGTTCCGGCAGGTAGAAGAGTTTCTGATAGCTGTTGCCGATGCCGCTGCCGAACAGTCCGCCGGTGCCGAACGCCATAAGCGAGTGCACGACCTGATAGCCTTCGTCCGTCGGATACTGCCAGGGGTCCAGAAAGCTCATGATCCGGCGCAGGCGGTACTCGGCGTTGACCAGCAGCAGATAGAAAATCGGCAAAAGCGCTGCAAACGCACTGGAAAGATGCAGCAGACGGGCCCCGCCCACAAAGAGCATGATCCAGGTGATGACGGCCAGAATGACGACCGAGCCGAAGTCCGGCTGAATGAGGATGACCACCGAAAACAGCGCGAGCACGATGACATGCGGCAGAAATCCGATGGAAAAAGTCTTGATCCGCGGCTGTTTTTTGCTCATGGAATAGGCCAGATAAAGGATCAATGCCAGCCGGGCCGGTTCGGACGGCTGCAGCGTGAACCCCCCCAACCGCAGCCACCGTGTGGAGCCGCCGGCGGAAAAGCCCAGGCCGGTGGTCTGTATCAGGACCAGCAGCAGAAACGCCAGCGCCAGCAGCGGATAGGTCATGGTCCGGTATACCGGCAGAGGAATGCGGCAGCAGACGATCAGGGTCACGATGCCGATCAGTGCGAACACCGCCTGACGCTTCAGAAAAAAAAGGTCGGAGCCGAACGTCTTCAGCGCCAGGGCCGAACTGGCGCTGTAGACCATGACAATCCCGGTGCCGATCAGAAACAGCACGGCAAAGAGCAGCGGCAGATCGTATGCGAACGGCGCCGGCGATCCGGCTTTCATGATGTCGGCTCCTTCAATCGGTGGACGCAGCGGCGGAAGTCGCGGCCGCGTTCCCGGTAGTCGCGGTACTGGTCAAAACTGGCGCAGCCCGGTGAAAACAGCACGGTGTCCCCCGGGCGCGCGGCGGCGTGCGCGGCGGCCACCGCCGCGGCCACGCCGGTGGTACGTTCCACCGGGTAGACCGGGCGCAATACGCGGTAGAGCATGTCGGCCGCCTCCCCCAGCGTCCATACCGCTTTGACGTGGGTGAACGCACCGTCTCTCAGGGCAGTAAAATCCGCGTTTTTGTCGCGGCCGCCCATGATCAGCAGTACGGATCCCGCGGTGTTCTGCAGCGCGTGGATGACCGCACCCGGATTGGTGGCTTTGGAATCATTATAAAAGCGCACCCCCTGGATGGTGGCCACGTGCTCCATGCGGTGGGCCAGGCCGCTGAAAGCGTCGATGGCCTGTTGAATGCCGGCGGGTGTGGCGCCGGCGCTCAGGGCCGCCAGACAGGCGGCCGCCAGATTTTCGCGGTTGTGCTGCATGCCGGGGTCGGCCGGGTTCAGGCGGTACAGGGTGTCGGCGGCCGCTTGCGGCGGTGCGGGGCGCACCAGCAGGCGGTCTTCGTGTACATCGCAACCGGCCTCGCCGGTGCGGCGGCCGGTAAAAAAAAGACGCCGTGCAGCCAACCCGTCCCCGATAGCGCGCACCAGAGAATCGCTGCCGTTTAAAACGGCGGTGTCGGCCGCGGTCTGGTTTTCAAAAATGCGGGCCTTGGACCGGGCATAGGCCGCCATGTCGGCATAGCGGTCCAGGTGGTCGGGCGACACATTCAGCAGCACCGCCACATCGGCCCTGAACGAGCGGATCGTGTCGAGCTGGAAGCTGCTGACCTCCAGCACGACGCGCCGGGCCGGCCGGCCGCGGTTGATGTAGTCCGTCAAAGGGTCTCCGATGTTGCCGCCCACGAACGTTTCGATGCCGGACCGGCGCAGCATGTCGCCGATCAAGGTCGTGGTGGTGGTTTTGCCGTTGGTGCCGGTGACCGCAACAACCGGTTCTCCGATGTCGGCGGCGGCCAGCTCCATTTCCCCGATCACCGGGATGGACCGGCGTCGGGCAGCTTCAAGGGCTTCCAGGGTAAGCGGCACGCCCGGGCTGACGACCACCAGATCGGCTGCGGCAAAGGTGTCGATCCGGTGCCCTCCCAGTTCCAGCGCCACCTTCATGGCCCGCGCCGACCGGACAAAAGATTCCCGTTCGCCGGGGCGGGCCCGGTCGCTGATCGTCACGTCAAAGCGCCGTTTTTTCAAAAAGCGCGCGGCCGCGATACCGGAAATGCCCAGGCCGACAACTACCGCTTTTTTTGGGGTCGACGGCATACTCACCTCAGCTTCAGTGTGCTCATGGAAATGAGGGCCAGCGCAATGGCGATGATCCAGAAGCGCACGATGATTTTGGGCTCCGGCCATCCCTTGAGCTCAAAATGGTGGTGCAGCGGCGCCATTTTGAAAATGCGGCCGCCGTTGGTCATGCGGAAGAAGCCCACCTGAAAAATGACCGACAGGGCCTCGATGACAAAAAGACCGCCCACCAGCACCATCAGAATTTCCTGTTTGGTCATGACGGCCACGCTGCCCAGCCCCCCGCCGAGAGCGAGCGAGCCCACGTCGCCCATGAACATCTGCGCCGGGAAGGTGTTGAACCACAGGAACCCGAGGCCCGCACCGGCCATGGCGCCGCACAGGACCGTCAGCTCGCCGCTGCCGGCGACGTAGTTGATCTGCAGGTAGTCCGCCAGATTGACGTGCCCGGTGACGTAGGCGAAAATCATGTAGGTTCCGGCGGCGATGGTCACCGGACCGATGGCAAGCCCGTCCAGACCGTCGGTCAGGTTGACGGCGTTGGAGGTGCCGACGATCACCAGCATGCCGAAGATGACGTAGCCCCAGCCGAGATCGGGGGAAATGTTTTTGAAAAACGGAATGGTGACCCGGGTGTCGAAACCGGGGCTGTGGTAAAGGATGATGCCCGTCAGAACGGCCAGCAGGGCCTGGGAAAGAAACTTATGCCGCACCGACAGCCCCTTGTTGCGCTTCTTGACGAGCATCAGATAATCATCGATGAAGCCGATGAGGCCGTAGCCGACGATGATCAAGAGGCTCAGCCACACGTAGCGGTTGGCCAGGTTGGCCCACAAAAGGGTGGCGGCGCTAAGAGCGGAAATGATGAGGATGCCCCCCATGGTGGGGGTGCCCGCCTTGGCTTTATGGCCGTGCGGCCC
>Ga0272444_10002384_pt1 | contig 17401 bp, 16 predicted proteins | sample SSMForm13_FD_201033 | JGI IMG/M metagenome (GOLD analysis project Ga0272444, IMG submission 201033) | Marine sediment archaeal communities from Little Sippewissett salt marsh, Falmouth, MA, United States - SSM-Form-13 | ecosystem: Environmental > Aquatic > Marine > Wetlands > Sediment ... | reverse complement strand
CTCGTCGATCGACCGCTGCAGGAGAAAACGAGCCATCCCCCGGCCTTGGGCGTCCGGACGGGTCATCGAGAAGACCACCAGAGGGTCGCCCTCTGGGGCGGAGAGGCCGATGAGACACGCGCAGGCGAGGAACTCGCCCTGTTCGATCACGAACGAGCAGTCGTAGAGAAGGCCCCCGTAGTCACCGGCGAACGTCCTGTCGATCTCAGCGAGCGCGTCGGCGAACGTTTCGCCTTCGTCGTCAATGGTGCCGCGAAACGCCGCGTAGAGGAGGATCGCCAGATCCTCTCGGTCGGACTCGCGTACGGGCTGGTACGGCCACGTCGCGGAGCGCTCCTGGCGCGTCAGGAGCAGCTGCATCGGGATGCGCTTCCTAGTCGTCATGAGTCGGGAGGGAGGCCGCGGGGCCCGTCGAGCGACCCCGCGAGCCGATCGTCACTCCTGTTTGATGAAGACGAGCTCCATCGTGAGCCCGTTGCTGCCGCTTGGGGTCGCGATGGGGTTAGCGACGTTCCCGTTGCCGACCTCGTCGTAGTACGTGTAGCCGAACGTCGGATTGACGGTGAAGATCAGGCCGAGATCCGACTCCGTGTACAGAGTCTGGTACTCCTTGTAGATCTCGAATGCTTCGTCGTTGTTGTAGGTGGCGACGCCGGCGGCGAGCAGCTCATCGATCCTCATCTCGACGTCGAAGAGATCATCGGCTCCTGCGGAGTAATGCCAGAAGTGAAGCCCACCGGTCGAGCGGTAGACGTTTGCGCCCGAGTTCGGTTCGCTGCCGCCGTCCAGCCCGAGGAGGACCATCTCGACCATCGATGTGGTCAGGCGCGTCACGAGCGTGTTGAAGTCGATCGGCTGGAAGTTCACGTTCAGACCGATCTCCCGAAGGTTCTCGGTGACGATCAAGCAGATCGCCTGCCGGGTCGTGTTCGGGTTCGTGTTGAACTCGATCTCCAGCGGCGATCCGTCGGCGAAGTCGCGCCATCCGTCCCCGTCGGCGTCGACGATGCCGATCCGATCCAGCAAGGCCGTGGCCTTGGCGAGGTCGAACTCGTAGACCACCGCGTCCGCTTCGGTTACCGGGCCACCGTAGTGGGTGCGACCCGCGTAGAACGGGGACAGGTAGCTCACGGGGCTCCACTGCGGGACGGCGAGGTTCTGGTAGACGTTGGCGATAATCGAATCCTTGTCGATCGCATGGGCAACCGCCTCCCGGAAGCGGATGTCTCGGAACAGGGCTCGCAGGTTCTCGTGCGTCTCCTGCGCAAGACCGATGTCCTGGTTGATGCCGATCCACGACGTGCCGAACACTGGGACATCGGGATCGACGAGGACGGTGAACCCGGCTCGGTCGGCCTTCTTCATCAGGATGCCCACGTCCTCGGCTCTCGGGGCCATGACGTGGATCTCGTGATTGAGGAACTTGAGGAGGGAGACGTCCTGATTCTGCACGATCTGAACGACGTAGCGGTCGACGTAGGGGAGCTGAACCCCGTTGGGATCGTAATGGTAGTAGTACGCGTTCCTCCGGAGTACGACGCGTTGATCGGTGTCGTACCGTTCGATCACAAACGGCCCGATCCCGACGAGCTCCGACGGATCGGTGTCGATCCCCCAGACGGCGTTGAACGCGTCGACCGGTACATCGGGGTTGAGTTTGTGGACGTACCGGGCCAGCTTGTGTCGCGGTAGGATGACGGCGCCGAGTGACGAGAAGATCGGGCGAAACGGCATCGACAGGGAGATCTTGACCGTGTGATCGTCGATTCGTTCGACCTGCGGGTACGTTCCGTCGGGGAGCTGTAGGATGTCGCGGGTGTTGGTGTCGATGTCGGAGTTGTAGTAGAGGTCGTTGTACGTGAAGACGACGTCGTCCGCCGTGAACGGCGTCCCGTCGGACCAGCGAAGCCCGCGTCGTAGGGCAAACGTCAGCTCCAGACCGTCGTCCGAAGCCTCCCAGCTTTTGGCGAGCTCGGGCACGACGGCGGCGTTGTTCGGATCGATGTCGACGAGACCCCGAAGCATCATGTTCGTGTATTGCGACGTGCTGTTCTCGTTCGACGTGACGGGGTTCCAGCTCTTCGGGTCGGTGATCGCGGCGACGTAGATCGTACCGCCAGGGACCCCGGGCTCGAGGTGAGCGTACGACGTGCCCGAGACACCGAGGGGAACGACGACAATGTCCGGTGCTTCTCCTGCCGATTTGTCGACAGCTGTCGCTGACAGGAAGTCAACCGTGACTTCGAGCGTGGATTCCGTTACGGCCTCGCGATTCCGCCATCCACGGGCCATCTCCGAGTAGGCGATCACGGACGCACGGACGACGTACGTCCCGGCGGGGAGCAAGGCGATTCGATCGGCAGTGTCTCGAATCGACGTCGATCCAGGTGACGTTCGCAATCGCAGGAAACGGCCGGGGATGGTCAGTGAGGAGATCTCGAGCTCGTTCACGCGCTCGGTTGTCGCTGCGTTGGTAACCAGGATTCTCACTGCAACGCCCGTTTCGCCGATTCCGTTCTCCAGCCAGAGCGTACCGCTCAACAGCGCGGACAGGCGGACCTGCGCGGGGGCGTCGATGGTAAAGCGCTTTTCGAATACGCAGGTCTTCTGCGCTCTCGATGGCGTGCCCCAGATGGGGCTGTCTTGGTCGACGCCGACCCGCGTAGTCGCAACCGCAGCGCGGTCCGTCGTATCGAACGTGGCCGAGCAAGCGGTTACGTCACCGATCGAGAGACACGCGCCCTCGATGAACGTCCAATCCTCCTCGCTGGCGATCGGCTCGTCGGCGAACCCGATGAGCGAACACCAACCGACAGACAGCAAGACGACAAACCAAACCCAGCGAACACCACGTCTCATGCCGATCTCCCTCCCCAAAGCCGGCCTCTGCTCGAGACCGCCGAATGCACTTCCATTATCGGCGAGATCGGGTTCCACGCCAGCGGAGGCTTTGCCCGTTCCTCCTCGGTTGGTGTCAGACTCGTCCCTGAGGCACTGCGCGCGGGTGTCCGGCATGTGTGACACCGCTTGCTGCGCTCGGAAGGACGCAGGAATGATGAACGAGAGGGATCTCCGGCGACATCTCGTCGCCCAGTTGAACGGAGGACTGGCATCCTTGCCGATCGAGGAGGCGATTCGAGGGTTCCCTCCGGAGCTTGCCGGGCGCAAGCTCGAGCAGACACGTCACACGCCGTGGGAGATCCTCGAACACATGCGCGCTGCCCGGCGGGACATCCTCCGATTCACGATCGACCCTGATCACGTAATGCTCCCGTGGCCGGACGAGCATTGGCCGAAGGCAGACGTGCCAAACGATCGCGGCGAGTGAGAGCAATCCGTCGAGACGTTCCTCGCGGAACTCCTCGAGGTCAAGAAGCTGGCGGAGGATCCGGAAACGGAGCTGCTCGGGCGGATCCCGCACAGAACGGGACAGACGGCCTTGCGGGAGATCCTCCTCGTCGCCGATCACAACGCCTACCATCTTGGCCAGTTGATGCTGATCCAGCGAGCGCTGGGAAGGGCGACGTAGTCGGGGAGGCGGGCCACCGCGAAGGCTTGAGTTACGCGATCCCCTCAGGAAGGTGGATGGCAAACCTGCACCAAGGGTCGCCAGCGAGAACCGTCTCGAGTACCTCGGCCTCCAGCCTCTGGCCGAAGATGACCTCGTACGGCTTCTTGTGGAAGGCCGAGCTGCAGTTGCAGAAAGCCGGGGAGACACCCGACTTTCCGTCTTCGAGCGACGCCTTCACCCACGGGCAATGGCAGTAGTGGTAGGCCTTTTTCCGCGGGTCGGTCGCGGCAAGGTACTTGATGGCCTGGTGCGGGATCTTCGCCTCGATCAACAGATTTCCCTCACGGATGCCGGACCTGATCTCAGGGTGTTCGCGGACGTAGGCGATAACGTCATCGTCGATCGGCTGGCTGAAGTAGAGTGTTCCCTCGTCGCGGTGCTTCTCGAGTTCAGTGATGAAATCGGCCCCCTTCTTCGCGAGGTACGCGTCGATCCCACCGGCTTCCTCGTACTTCTTCCTCGTGTCGAGGAACCAGTCGTCCTCGAGGTTGCGAAGTCCGCTTCCGAGGATCCTCTTGCACGTCTCCGGGTCGACCGTTGTTTCCAGCCGCTGCATGACCGTTTCGGTCAACGCCGGCTTGTCGACATTCGGCGTCCCCAACGGAGGCAGCTCGATGCCGTCGAAGATCCGGTCCCGTAGCGACTCGCCAATCTCCTCGCCGAGCTTCACGTGCAGGTTCTCGAGAGCCTCGGCTCCGTCGATCAGCTCGAGCGCCGCAATGTAGACCGCGTCGTTGTGGATGAACCGACCGTAGCGGATCAAGGCGACGTAGTTGTCCCACGTGTTGATCTCCCGATCGATCATCCTCTTGGAGAATCCGCTCACAATCAAATCTCCTGGCCCGTTGGGAGTATCGGTCTCCTGGATAAACGCCTCGAACTCCACGGCGATGACGACCGACGCATCGATCTGCTCGTCGGAGAGCTCTCTTTCCTGCAGATACGCGCGAAAACCTTGCTCGTCCATGATGCTCCTTGGTCCATCGGTGGATGGAGTGACCAGATGGTACTTGATCGCGTCTCGACAGCGTCGCACATTCGTCCCATCGCCAATTCTGGCTCGCGTCCGGGGAGCTCCGAGCCGCCCGATGGTCGTGGTCCGTGATACAGTGTGGGCACGTACAATCTGAGCCGAACGGCACAGACGGTGAAAGGGGAGACGATGAGGCTTAAGAAGGGATTCGTGGTTGCGCTGGCCGTGATCGTGGTCGCGAGCAGTGCTGCATTCGCTGGGCCGGCGCAGGAGGTACTGGGAGATCTGGCCCGCTCCGGGCGGAGCGCGAGGCTGGTGTCGGGGTACACGTCCATCGGACTCGGGGTCGCGATCGGCGTCGGAAGCGCTGTCGTGCTCGCGGGCTCGGGACTCGAGATCTACGGTGTCCTCGCCGGGGCATTGGTCGCGGTCCCGGGGGTCGTCACGCTCGTCCTCCCGACCGCAGCGGAACGCGAGTTCTCCGAAGCCGGCGATTCGGAGATCAAAGCGGCCATGGCGTTGGAACGGCTGGCCGAAGTGGGCCGCCGAGAGCGGATGGTCTCGGGGATCGCGAACGTCGCAGCCGGGATCGCTTCCCTCCTGTACCCGTTCGCGTACTTCACCCCCTACGACTACGTCTACTCCGCGGTCGTCAGCTTCGGAATGGCCGCACTCGACTTCCTTCTGCCCTCGGCCGAGGAGCGGGCATACGCGACTTACCAGCGGCTGGCTGAGCAGGGAACGTAGCGCTCGACCTGGTTCCGCGCTCCGTTCCGCGTGACTACGTTCTGGGCGTGTTGATCCGATCGGCGAGTGCCTCTCGCAGGGCCGGGGACGCGTGGAAACTCCCGCGGACGCGGATCGCTTCGATCGTCTCCCTCGCGAGCTCGGGCTCGATGTCATTGGCCAGCCTTAGCATGCCGATGACCCGAAGGGAGATCTTCTTATGCTTCTCCCTGAGTTCCTCGAGGGTCGAGCGAGAAACGGTCTCTGCACCCAGGACGAACGACCACTTGACCGCGTGGGCCTGGATTACCGGCTCGTGTCGGTCGAGCTGATTTCGGATCGCGGTCCGGATGAGGTCGCTTCGATTCGAATAGAGGCCCTGCTCGACGACGACGTCGATCCGCCCCAGATCGACCGGGCCCAGGTTGATGGTAATCTTCTCCGTCTCGGCCAAGGGGCATCTCCTTCCATCTAGCTGGATGATCGTCTGCATTCTACTTGTACCGCCGGACTCCAGTCTACGGTTACCCCGACTGTCGTCCGGCGGGCCGCTTCCCGAGATTCGCAGATAGCGCGGCGTGCCTCCCACTTCCGCATCAACTGCGCCTCAGAGACTCCTTTGGATTCCCGATCGGCCTTCACCATCACCGAAACGGGCCCGATGCTGAGCATCAGCAACTTCGCGTTCGACATCGTCTATACCTCCCATGACCATCCATATGGATGTTCATGGGAGTACTATAGCATACTACGGTCTTGCTATCAACATCCATATGGATGGCTAGTGGAATCCACATGGGCGGCGGTTGCTGAAGGAACACAGGGAAGGGCTGCGAATCCTCCAGCGGTAGGCAGTTGTACGATCGGGCCTCAGCGTGACCGCGGGACGTAGACCGGGTATTCTTCGCGGGCTGAGACGAACGATCTCGGCGAACGAGGAGGACATCACCCATGGAAATCGAAGTGCGAAAAGCGCTCGAAGAGGTCCGGCCGATGTTGCAGGCCGACGGCGGCGACGTCGAGTTGGTCGAAGTCACCGAAGACGGGATCGTCCGCGTCCGGCTGCAAGGCGCCTGCCAAGGCTGCCCGATGTCTCAAATCACGGTGAAGAACGGAATCGAACAGCTGCTCAAGGAGAAGGTCCCCGGCGTTGCAGAAGTCGAAGCGGTCTGAGCAGGAGTATCCCAGGGGTCGGCGTTTTGACGAGCACCCTTGACAACGGATTCCCGAATAACGTAGGTTAGAGGTAGCGCCGCACGAGCGGCGCTTCTGCTTAGGGGCAAAGCGGTGCTCTATTGGGCGGGCGGCTCGATGGTGCAGGCACTCAGATCGTCGGTCGCCGGATCAAAGCGGACCTCGAACGTGACGGTCTGATCGAGCGACTCGCGAACGCCGGTCTTCTAAGTTGTCTCGCAGGAGGCACGTAGCCCCCGAGCGCGCAGCGGAACGCGTCAGTGCCCCCGTTCTCCTCGCAGACGAGGTAATCCATCTCCCGATTCGCCATCGGGACAAGCGAGGTGGAGAGGACTCTCGTTGAGCCTCGTTTCGATCAGGGATCGTGAGACGAGTTGTCCTTGACGACCGACCGGCGACCCCATAGCCTCAGGGTGAGGGTTCCAAATGAGGGGGACACGATGGCGCAGCAAAGGGCAGAACCCTACATCTGGGTGACGTGGCTGACCAAGCTCCTGGCAGGGGAGAGCACGTGTGAGTGGTCGGCCTGGTACCGTGCTCACCACACGAACTACGACAAGCTGCCGATTGACTTCGACCTGGCGCGGTGGACGATCGAGCACAACGAACTGGTCAGCGCCCGTCGCGAGCAGCTTCTCGACGAAGGTTGCGAGGTTTACGTCGAGGACGAGAATGCGTTCAAGCGGATCGGCAAGACGGGGATCATCGTCTCCGGCAAACCGGACATCCTCGCAATCCGAGACGGCATCGGCGTTGTCGAGGACTGCAAGACCGGCCGGCCACGGACCTCCGACCAGTTGCAGGTCCTGGTTTACATGCTCCTCCTGCCGATCAAGAACCCACGCTGTGAAAACGTCGAACTCTCCGGTCGGCTCGTCTACAAGACGAGTTCGGTCGACGTGCCAGCCGCCGGCCTTGACGACGCATTTCGCAAGCGCTTCGCGGAACTCGTTCACAAGGTTGGTGGAGAGAGCCCGCTGCCGAAGACCCCGGCGTGGTCGGAGTGCCGCTGGTGCGACATCGGCCCGACCGACTGTCTCTATCGCGTCACCGAACCGCCTGATTCGATCGAGGCGAAGACCGATTTATTCTGAGCCCGGCGGAGGTTTCGGACCCGAAACGTCAGATTTGCTCAAGCGCCGCGATGTACTGCATGGCTTCCCCCAGCGGGGCCTGCTCACGGTAGATCCCCGTGTTGTGGTCGTACGCGCCGCCCGAGCGGATATGCACGGCCTTCAACCCGGTCGGCTCGAGCAAGCGGTACAGCTCGTCGGGCGCGTAGCAGCGAAGCGACTGCGTTACGGCGACCTTGGCCCAGTACCACGGCGCGTAGACCTCGATCAACACCCTTCCGCCAGGCGCGAGCCAGTCGGAGATTCGCAGCAAGAGGCGTCGCTGGTCTTCGTCCTCGCCGACGCCGAACCCGTCGAAAAGACTGACGACGTCGAACTGCCCATCCAGCGCAACCTCACAGAAGCCGCCGAGGATGACCGTCATCCGATCGTCCGATCGTGCTGCAGCGAGGCGCCGAGCCTGTTCGATTGCCCTCGAATTCAGGTCGATCGCAACGACCCAGTGACCGCGGTCGGCAATCGCATAGGCAACCTGTCCGCCACCGCAGCCGAGTTCGAGTACACGGAGCGCTCGAGTCTCCCCAGCGACTTCGAGCAAGGCGGCCTTCTCACGATGGACCACACCGACCTCGTCCCGGTAGACGCCGGCCCACTCGTCCTGCTTCGTGTGGAACTCCTGAAGACTGCCCATGGCCGGATTGAGTCTACCTCAGCCCGCGGAGGCGCTGTCAATCGGAGTCCGCCTCCTCGGCCCGCCGATCATGGAAACCCGCGATGAGATCTTGAAGTGCGGCGACCTTGAGTCGGAGCGGGCGATCGAGTTCGAAGTTCTCGCGGATCTCCGCCAATCGATCCACGAACCGAAACGGCGCGAGCGGGTCGGCGGGGTACCGGAGCAGGTCGACCCCGACAAGCTCGGTCTTTCCGTACCTCGTCAGGAGCTCGAGCCACGGTTCGAGCGGTGCGGTGTCGGGGCTGTCGGCGAACGACGGAAGCAGGGTGAAGAGGATCCGATCGAACATCTCGCCTCGCAGCACCTCCTCGACGAGAGCCGGTCCCTCGATCGTGTTGAACGGAAGCCAGAGAGAGGGGATCCCGGTTTCGAGGTTCGTGCGCGGGTTCAGATGGTTAAAGCAGTCGATCAGCAGCACGTCGGTGCGGGCGCCCTCGCACGCCTGGTACGCGTCGTGGGCGAGCCGACTGTATTCCCACGGATGATCGAGTCGGATCTCGATGATCTCGATTCCGCGTTCGGCCGCGAACTCGACGGCCGATGCGGCAAATCCCTCCGGACAGCCCCACTCAGACTCTCTTCGGGTGCGCACCGGCAGATCGAGCGGCCAGCGGTCGAGGAACGTTGTCGCATGGAGACCTCCGAGGCCGCCGACCTGGAGGAACGCGCCGTTCCCCAATTCGTACTGGGGCCAGCCGTAGAGACAGTCAACAAGGATCAGACGCCCTCCCGGCGAGAGGTGTCGGTCGATGAAGTCTACATAGTGGGCGGGAAACCGCGTCAGCTTGACTCGGACAAAGTCAACAACCTCGACGAGGGAGCGATCGTGAACCGGGTCATAGTGAGCGATGAGCTCGTAGTTCTCGTCAGGGTTGGCGGTGAGGATCGAATCAACAACCGACTGGGCGCTTGACAGATATGCGAGTCGATCATCGGCGTTGATCGTCGGATGCCGGAAGGTCACGCCGAATGACGTGGTGAGAAACGGCGCACCGAGGAGGGCTGCCAGATGAGCGACGGCGCCGTTCGGTGAGCCGACGACGATCGTCTCGTACGTCCCGGCTGGGTACTGATCGACGCACCACTGGGGGAGCGAGTCGATGTCGAGACGGCCGGCGTCCTCCGCGTCGTGTCCGACCGACAGGCGCATCCCCCACTCGATGAGCGCAATCCGTGTCGACTCGGAAAAGAGGCTGACGAAGCCGAGGAACACTCGGCTCCCCCACGGATAGCATTCCAGGATGCTTTGCCCCTCGCCGGTTAGCGCTTCGGCGACCTCGCGGACGACGCGCGTCCCGGAGTCGAATCGCTCCACGGTGAGATCCCGGTCGGCCGCGTTCGCCGATCGGCCGATCGCGAGCCCTCCGGCGAGACAGGCCAGCGCCACACACCTAGCCGTCCGCTTCATCGTTGAGGTACTCGAGGATTCGCTCGAGGCGCTGTGGGAAGTCGGTGTAGATGCCGGTGACGCCGGGAGTCCTGGCCAGGCGCTCGAGTTGGTCCTCGGCGTTGTACGTCCAGACGTGTACGCCGATCCCCGCCTCGCTGAGGTCTCGCAGCAGATCGTCAGTGTAGCCGACGAGGCTTGGGAGATAGATGTCGGCGGAGAGCTCGGTCAGGTATGTGACGGGATCCTGCGGCGCGAAGATGGCCAGTACGCCAATCGGGATGGATGGGTCGAGTTGCCTAACCGCTCGGAGGATCTCGTGGTCGAACGACGAGATCATCGCCCGGTCCTCGATTCCCGCTTCCGTAATCAGATCGAGCAGCTGGCGGGCCAGCCACTCGTGATCGGATGCCTCCACCGGCTTGATCTCGATGTCGATCAACCATTGATGTTCGGCGACGAACTCGAGCGCCTCGCGCAGCGTCGGCACCGGCTCCCCGATGAAGCCCTCGAGGTCGGCGGCACCGAGCCGACCGGTCCCGATCTGTCCGAACGGGTCATCCCGGACGAACCACGAACCGGCGTCGAGCGTCCGGATCTCATCGAGGGTGAAGCTCTCGACGCACCAGGGCGCTCGCGAGGGAAAGCGCTTCTTGGCATCGGTCGTCCGCTCGAGCGTCTCGTCGTGCATCAGCACGAAGACTTCGTCGCCCGTGAGCCGAACGTCGACGCCCCAGACGTCGGCGCCGAGATCGAACGCGGCCCGCGCGGCAGCGAGGGTGTTCTGTGGAGCGATGGACGACGCGCCGGCGTGGGCGATGTTGAGCGTCTGACTCGGCGGCGGGGCGCCGCGCCGGAACGGATTCGCGGCAGCGGCACAGGTAGCGGTGACCAGTAGGATCGCGACGACTGCGAGCGGAAGCTGGCGACCTACTCCGCCCCGGAGACTCACGACATCCTCTCTTCCAGCTCAGCGAGCAGATCCTGCGCCTCCCGCTGCGCCTCCCGGTTCCAGAACGGCCAATCGGCGATCGGGGCGTCGAGGACGATTCCGAGTTGCTCCTCGATGAACGCGGCATCGCGAATGCCGTTGATGTTGCCAAACAGATCGTACGTGAAGCCCCAGTACTGGGCGCGGACGACCCGGTTGATCAGGTACGTTGGGTCGAGGGCGACGGCCCGCTCAAGGTGGTCCAGCCCCGAGGCTTCGTCGCCGCCGAGTGCGGCGGGGGTGACGACGAGCATCGCACCGAGCGCGTTGTGGGCGCTCGCCCCCCAGTACGTCTCATCGATCTCGAGGCACCGCTCGTATAGCGCCCGGACCTTCCCGATCTGGAACATGCCGCCGATCGGGTCGTAGGCGAACAGCGCGCCCCAGTTGTCGGCTGTCCACAACAGGGCGGACGGATCGGTGACGGCCGCGACGGCCGCGTCGAAGTCGTCTTCTTCCATCGCCGCGAATGCCGGATTCAGCCGCAGGCTGAGAAGCCCGTAGTTCTTCCCTGCCTGGAACGCGAGCTTGTCGTCGGCCGTGTTCCCTGGAGTGAACGTCGTCCTCTCATAGGAGAGCTGCGCCAGCCGATTGAGGACGAACGCGTGGGTCTCGGGCGGCAGCGATTCGAAATTCGCCAGTGCGGTCTCATAGGCGGCGATAGCTTCGTCCATCTTCTCCGGAGAGAATCGCTCGTCGAACGCAGAATTCCCGCGTTCAATCCAGTCTGTGAGGGGCGTCTCCTCGCCCCAGGCGATCGCAGCACTGGCAACGGCCAGTAGGACGGCAGTAGACAGGCAGGCTACGGTCCGCGGACCTGGGAAACGCGATCGCTTTGGCAAGCTGATTCACCACCCGGTTTCGCTCTTGCGTCGTGTTCATTCTGGCGGCTGCTCGCAGTCGTGGCAAGTTCCGAGTGGTCCCTTGCACTGAATGGACGCCGATGTTAGCATCGCCGATTCGCCATGAGCAAATGGAACTGGCCACTGATCCTTTCGATCGTGGTCTTCGGGCTGACCTACGTTGGGATTCTGATGGAGAAGGTTCATCGGGCTCTCGTTGTGTTGGTTGGCGCGGTGGCGATGGTTTGCGTTGGAACGTGGGCGCACTTCTATTCTTCCGGCGGGGCGATCGCGGCGGTTGACTACAACACGGTGGTGCTTCTCTTCGGGATGATGGTTCTTGTCGCGTTGTTCAAGGAGACGGGCTTCTTCGAGTACGTGGCGATCGTGGCAGCGCGCATCACGAAAGGACGCCCATGGCTTCTCTTCCTGTCGCTCGGCCTCGCGACGACGCTGATCTCGATGATCCTCGACAACGTGACCACGATCATTCTGATGATCCCGGTGACGATGTCGATTGCTGATATTCTCGGCGTCTCGATGATTCCGTTTCTCATTGGAGAGGTGATGCTCTCCAACATCGGCGGCGTTGCGACCCTGATCGGCGATCCGCCGAACATCCTCATCGGGACGGCGGCCGGCTTCTCGTTCACGGATTTCCTGACGCACCTCGCTCCCATTGTGCTGTTGGTGTGGGTCCTTGCCCAAGGGATTCTTCTGCTGTTCTTCCGCCGGGCCCTATTCACGGTGCCGGTGAACGCCGCACGGCTCCGCGAGATGAATCCGAGGGACGCGCTGACGGATCCTCGATCGACGCGGCGGCTCCTGATCGTTCTCGCGTCGGTGGTTGTCCTCTTCTTCGTGCATGATCGAATCGGCCTCGAATCCGGGATCGTCGCACTGCTTGGGGCGACGGCGGGCCTGCTCTGGCTGTGGCCGGACATCAAGCCGGTGTTGCAGGAGATTCATTGGGATGTCCTCGTCTTCTTTGTCGGGTTGTTTGTGATTGTTGGTGGTTTGGAGGCCGCCGGGGCGCTCGACATAGCGGCGAGCGCGATGCGCAACCTCACGACACACGGAATCGCGCTCGCGGCCCTCTCTCTCCTTTGGCTTGCCGGGATCATGTCCGCCATCGTCGACAACGTGCCGTTCACCATCGCGATGCTTCCCGTCTTGGCCGCCCTCTCGGCCAAGGGGGTGTACACGGCACCGCTGTGGTGGGCACTTGCGTTGGGGGTCGGCTTCGGAGGGAACGCCACGCCGGTCGGCTCAACATCGAACGTCATCATGATCTCCGCCAGCGAGAAAACGAGAAGCCCGATTGGATCGAGACTGTGGCTGAAGCACGGGATCCCGATCGCGTTCGGCTCCTGCGTACTTGCCAGTCTGCTGCTCCTCGCCGCGATCGAGCTTCACCTGTTCTAGGCCAGAAGCAGTGTGTCGCTACGGCGTCGTCATCTGACGTACGTACACATTCATCCGGGTCTCGTCGACCGTCGCGCGATGCCCGGCGGCGACGATCTCGTCCATCGATCGTCGCAACCATCTGGAAAATGAACGCCCGCTGTCTGGGTCGAGAGACTCCACTCTCGAGTACCCCTTTGCGCGTGCACCTTGAGCGAGGATGTGCTTCGCGGCCCAGTAGTCGAGCGCTACGGGGTCCGTGCTCGCAGCGATCACGTCCGTTCGGGTTGCGTCGCTGTAGCGGACTTGCGGACCGACGCCCGGCGCAAGGCTGACCCAGATGGCATCGAGGATGTTGAGGGTCGGGAACCGCGTTTCGGCGATCTCGGTTCCCATTCCGCCCGTGCCGACCGAATCGTGCGCCCGAGCTCCGGCGCTTCGTGTCAGCACGTCGGACGTGACGCCCATGTAGTGCTTGATGCATCCGGTGACCCCGAAGATCATGTGCGGTTTGAGCACCGGCAGGTTGATCAGCCTGAGACGGGCGGAGTCGTAGGTCTCCGACTCCGGATCCCAGATTCCGCGTTTGAAACTGACGAACGTGCCGTGTTCGGAGCGGAACTTCGGGTACGCGGCCAAGGCCCCGGTTGTCGGGCTCGACGCTTCGGAGAGGACGTAGCCGTCTGCGGTGTCTCCTTGGTCGAACTCCGTGACGTGCTCCCCCGTGATCGTGTCCCACAAGTACGTCGACACCCGATGTTCCGCGGCGAACGAGTCCACGACGTCCTGCACCGACTGGGACCTCTCCTCGGCGTTGTTCCACCCCCAGTCCATGCTCCCCCCGTTCCCACGAGCGCCGTACTGGTGCTGCCCGTTGTCCGCGACGATGATCTCCCCAGTGAACCCGTCCGGGTGGTCGACGATCGCCTGCATCAGGCTCCGCAGGAGATCGGTGTTCGTCCCGCCACGTTGGTCCCACTGCGCGTTGATCTTGATCAGCACGACGTCGTCGGCCGCGATCAGACCGGTCGGTCCGCTCGCATGTCCCGTCTCGCTGCTCCGATAGAACCGCGTTCCTTGTTCCGCCATCAGCGCGATCAGCTCAGCGATGCCGTCGCCGTGCGTTCCGTCGACCACGAACAAGTCCGAGGCCGGAGAGGACGTCGCGCGGCGTTCCGAGAGCACCAGATCGATTCTGTTCGGGGCCGCCGCTTTGCTCAGCAGTCCGGGACCGTCGGCGATCCACGCTGCTCCGACGGCGGTGAGCAACACGACCGCGACGGTCAGGAGCTTCCGGCGCCAAGAGCGGTTCTTGCCGACGAAGCCAGTGATCGATAGGACGGGGAGGAGAACCGTTGCGAGCCAGGCGGCGCCGTTTGCCGCGGCGACCCGCTGACACGGATAGACCACCCGAGACGGCTTCGTTCCCGTTCGGAAGACGAACCACGCCAGGCTGAGCAGACCGAAGACGAACGCGCTCGTCGAAGCCCAGCGCCAAAGCCGCATCGCACGGCCGACGGATCCATGTCGCACCTTCTCCATGGCGAGAAACCTCCTTCGACTCCGCGGATCACGGAGGCCAGAGGGCCCATTCTAGCCGGGTTCGTTGCGCCGTTGTCTCCGGGTCGAGCATTTCGGAGGGAAACTGCGGCCGAAGCGGCGGCCGCTCGTCATTCTCCCTCTGTCGCGACGAACCGCCGGAGCACTTCGAACGCCTCGGCCAGCTTCTGCAGATCGATGAATTCGTCTGGCTGGTGAGCCTGCGCAATGTCGCCAGGGCCGTAGATGAGGATCGGCACGTCTAGCCTCGGGACGATCGTGACGGCGTCGGTCGAGAACGGCGAGATCCCCGTTGGGGGTTCATGGCCGGTGACCTGGGTGACTGTCCGGAGTAGACGCTGTGCATGTGCTCCTGTCGTGTCACCGACGATCGGTGGGTGGTAGCTCATCACGCGGTAGTAGAACTGAGCGCCGGACATCTCGGCCTCCGCGATCCCGATCCGATCAACCAGGTCGACGACCGTGTCGTGGTCCTGCGAGCGGGCGACGCGAACGTCGAGCTGTACTTGCGAACGGTCCGGGACGATGTTTACCTGCCTTCCTCCCTGGAATCGGCCGATGTTGAGCGTGGTCCGTCCCCGACCGGGAAGCTCGAGGAGCGTCGACATCTCATCCTGCAGGCGGACGCAGAACCGGGCGGCCGACTGGATCGAGTTGATCCCGAGTTCGGGCGTCGAGCCGTGGGCCTCACGTCCGGTGAAACCGACCTCGATCCACAGCTCGCCCTTCTGACCGGTGTAGACGTGTCCGGCCGTCGGCTCGGCGATGACGACAACCTCGGCGTCGCCGACCAGACCGGACTCGGCGATTGTCGCGGCGCCTCGGTAGCCGAGCTCCTCGTCAGCGGTCAGAGCGAGGACGATGTCTTGACGCGGGGTGGCCCCCCGCTTGGCGAGCCGGGCCACGACGTGCATAAGCACGGCCACGCTTCCCTTCATGTCGGCCGCACCGAGTCCCCACAACCGCCCGTCCTCGACGTGTCCCTCCAGCGGGGGCATGCGCCACGCAGTGGGCTCCGTGGCGACGGTGTCCAGATGTCCGCAGAGGACGATGCTTCCGCGCTGCCTGCCGGGAACGCGTGCGACGATCGAGCTACGACCGGCTTCTAGGGGGACGAGTCGCGGATCGAGCCCTTCCTCTCGCAGCCACTCGGCGGCGAACCGCGCGATCCGATCCTCGTCTCCTGGCGGGTTGTGACTCGGAATGCAGATCAGATCCCGAGCCAGTTCGGAGATTCTCGTCTGGATCGTCTCATCCATCGTCGGTCCCGAACTGCTGCAAGACGAACAAGGCACGATACGTCAGCCACTTGCTCGGTGCCCCCGTCTTCTCCACGTCGACGAGCGTCCTCCCGTTCATCGACCGGTCTATGATCCAAAAACCGTCGGCGGTTCGCTTGTTTCGAATGGCCTGAAGCGCTCGATCGAGACGCGGATCGCACGGCGTTCCGATCCGGGCGAGTCCGGTCATCGCTTCGAGGACGTCGGAGTTGTAGTGGAGTGGGAAGCCGAACTGAAGCCAGCCTCGCTTTGGCCGCGGGTTGCCGCTCCCACCTGCGGCCAGGAACTCCGTTCGTCGACGGGCGACCCAGTCCTTCACCCGCTGCCCGCTTGGCAGGTCGCTGCTCCTCGGCCGGTCAGCGAGGAGTTTGCTCCATTCCTTCCGACGCCCAGGTACGTAGACGTAGACGTCCTTATCCCTCAGATCGGATGTGATCCGCTCGATGGCCGCGGCGACGGTTCGGGAGCGTTGTCGTGGGGGGACCTCGGCGAAGCAGAGCAGAAGCTTGGGGAGAGCCATGAAGCAGCGGGTTAGCAAGCTGTTCCCCATCTCGCTGCAGTCGATCCCTCCTTCCTCGATGATTCGGCGGGCCAGTGCCTCGGTCTGCTCAGCCACGACCGGGTGGTCCACGTAGCCGAGACGCATCAGGGCGGCGAGCAGGTTCGCTGTCAGGCACTGCCAGCGTCGCTTCTGCACCCAGTGGCAATGCTCCAGGACGAAGCGGACCGCGCTGGCCACCCTCGGATCTTGCCCGTCGGCGAGGAACTGACCAAGCAAGATCAGCTGCCAGTAGAGGCCGTCGTATTTCCAGTAGGGGCGATCATCGCCGAGCGGAAGAGCCTCCGGGTGAGACAGAATCGCCTGTGTGACCGAGTAGTCCATCAGCCGGGCCTGGGTCGAGCGGACTTCGGAATCGGTTTCGGCCTTGCCGAGAAGATGGATCAGCGTTAGGTAGCGAACCGGGGGATTCTCAGGCTCCAACAACCAGTTCAGCACGCGTTCGGGCGCAATCATTATCGACGATTATGCCGCAATTCTCGCGGAAGCTTCGAGTCCGCATACCGATCCGGCGCAGCCGGCGGCCTTCCGGAACATCATGGACCACGAGGCGGCCTTGCTATCCCTTGCGCCCGACGATCGACAGCCCGATGAAGCTGGTCTTGACGATCGGATCGGGCAGGTCCGATCGAGCCGCGAGTTCTCGGGCCTCCGACAACACGTAAGCAGCGTTGATCGAGGAGGCGAGCCTTGCACGCATCGATCTCCCGCGGACGAAGAGTAGCATCATCCACTGGACGAAGCGGCTCATGTCGCGACGAAGATCGGCAATCCAGTAGCGCCCTCCGTCCTTCAGAACACGAGCGATCTCGTTGAAGACGGTGATTGGATCGGCCCATTCGTGCAGCCCTCCGTTGGCGAAGACCGCGGCGAACTGATCATCCTTGAACGGTATCGAGCAGGCATCTCCGTGCACGTACTCCGCTCGATCCTGGAGCCCCTCCGACGTGGCGTTGGCCCGCGATCGCTTCAGCATCTCGCTGCTGATGTCGAGGCCGACGAGCTTGGTCTCTTCGGTCTTCGCGAGCCAGTTGATTCCCAGGGAGCCCGGCCCCGGACTGATCTCGAGCACTGTCCCCGATGTGATCTGCGTCTTGAGGATCTTGGC
>Ga0272444_10002383_pt1 | contig 17402 bp, 15 predicted proteins | sample SSMForm13_FD_201033 | JGI IMG/M metagenome (GOLD analysis project Ga0272444, IMG submission 201033) | Marine sediment archaeal communities from Little Sippewissett salt marsh, Falmouth, MA, United States - SSM-Form-13 | ecosystem: Environmental > Aquatic > Marine > Wetlands > Sediment ... | reverse complement strand
GTTCGACCATCCGGTTGAAATCCGCGATCAGTTCGTCTATCTCATCGTCGCCCAACAGCAGATGCCGCTTGGCCTCCAGGCTTATACGATGTTCGAAATCGCCTTGGCTTACGCGACTGGTCGCCCGCTCCAAACGCAGGATCCGACGAACCAGGCTACGGTCGACCAACCAAAGCCCGACCACGAACAGCCCGCTCACCACCATCGCACCGACGGCCAAGGCCACGCCGCTGAGCCAGTAGATATTGCTCAGGGCGTCGGACTGGCTCACGCCGGCGACAACAATCCATTGGGGGCAGTCAATACTCAGATCCCCAACGCTCGCCGCAAAGCGCGCCGTGGCGTAGCCTTGTATCTGCCCGTCCTGTGTCAAGCGCCAGCCGGGCGCTGCTGTTTGACCTATGACTTCGTTCCACTCCGAAACGCTGGCTGTGAGTGGAACCGTATCCGCTCGCGAGACAATCTTGCCGTCACGCTGAACGATCATGAATTGGGCTCGTTCATCACCTATGGTCCGCTCATAACGTACCCAGTTGGTGATATCCAGAACAGCCTTGGCCACACCAACAACTTCGCCGTCCATGATAATCGGCAAGCAGACGTTGATGCTCCAGAGACCTGCGCTTCGGTCGTACCTGACCGGCGGAACGTAAATCTTGCCCCGTCCATCGGCAAATGCCTTGATCCACCAGTCCTCGTCGGCCTGGTAATAGTCCGAAGTCTTCTCCGTGGCGACCTGGAGTTGGCCGAAACGGTCGGTCACCAGGACCTCGGCCACAAACGGTGCATCCTGTTGCATCCGCCGAAGCTTCCGCGCAATAGGGTTGGCGAGAATTTCCTTCAGAGGCGATGCTGTCACCGGCATCGCGGCCCAGCCGGCGTCAAGATCAGACAATTCGTTTATCTTTAAGGCCTTATCGTACCCCGAAAGGGCCTCGGGCACGGAATGGTCGTACTGGAGGGCCACCGCAAGCTTCTCTATATCCTTTACGAGAAGCGACTCAAGCCTGACAGCCTCCGCCGAAGCCGTCAGCAGCATCTGCCGCCCGGCCGCGTTTGTGGCAACCTCCCTACCTCCGATCATAATCGTAAGCAGTGCAACAATGAGTGGCACCAGCGCAACGCCGGTTAGAAGCGCAACCATTTTTTTGCGAATGCCAACATCCATGCCAACCAATCCCTTCGAACTACTCATTCTATCGGCAAACTGCCGGGCCTTTCGACCGTTTTCCTGCGCCAGATGCGTTCTCGCACCAAACCCTTGCCAAGACCCACAAGATCAGCTAGTTTTGTTATGAGCTTAACGCGGCAGGAAACCGCAAATTCACTACCCCGGGCTTAGGCCCTGCAACATTCGAAAGGACATTACAATGCGCAAGCAATCACTGGACTTCCTCAAACACCTTCTGACCACGCCAACTCCAAGCGGTTTCGAAGCCGCCGGGCAAAAGATATGGTGCGACTACGCGCGAAAGTTCGCCGATGAGGTCGTCACCGACAGCTACGGCAACGCGGTGGCGGTGCTGAACCCCGGAGCCTCACCGAAAATCATGCTTGATGGGCATCTCGATGAAATCGGTATGATGATTAAGCACATCGATGAAAAGGGCTTCCTTTTCGTCCAGCGGATCGGCGGCGTGGACCCGGCACTTGTACGCGGCAAGCGGGTCAACATCCACACCGCCAAGGGCGTCGTCCGCGGCGTTGCGGGCGCCTCTGCCATTCACCTCGCCGATAAGGACAAAGAAGCCAAGCCGCCGAAGTTCCATGAACTTTTCGTCGACATCGGCGCCGCCGATGGCGATGCAGCGAAGAAGAAAGTCGCCGTCGGCGACCCGATCACATTTGTAGATGATTTCGAGATGATAAATGAGAATGTCGCGGTCGCTCGCGCATTCGACAACCGGGCCGGAACATGGGTCGTAATAGAAGCCCTTCGAATGGCGGCCGAGAAAGGCACAAAATGCTGCGTCTGCGCTTGCAGCAGCATCCAGGAAGAAACGGGCTGTAACGGCGCCAAAATGCAGGTATTCAACGTAAAACCCGACGCCGGCATAGCAGTGGACGTCACCCACGCCACTGACACACCAGGAATTGACATCAAGCAGCATGGCGAGGTGAAACTCGGCGAGGGTCCCACCGTCGCCATCGGTCGGGAAAACCACCCGGTCCTCGTCGACCGTCTGCGCAAGGTGGCTGCAAAAAAGAAAATCAAGTATCAGATCGAGACCTTCAGCACCACTGGCGGGACAGACGCCCTGTCCATCTGGATCGCCAACGGCGGCGTACCAGCCTCGATTGTCTCCATCCCCAACCGCTACATGCACTCGACAGTCGAGGTGATCGACCTGCGCGACCTGCAGAATACGGCTGATCTACTCGCAGCGTTCTGCTGTGACCTCAAAAAGAACGAGAAATTCGTCGTGAAGGTCTGACAACCACCCTATCGCTCGCAAGGCGAGAAAATTCAGACACAAAATATTCAGAGCCCCGGCCCCAGGGATTGGTATCCCTGGGGCCGGGGCAATTACGCGTTTAACTCATATAGTCCCGAGGACCCGCAAGACGAGCAGGTCGTATTGCGGGCGTAAGACCGGAGCAGGACTTGTCGAAGCCCGGGAATAACAATCCGTGGGTCTCCATCACCATCGTCTATTTTTTCTTCTCAAACTTGAAGTTTTTCTTCTCTGCCTGGTCCCGAACAGTAGCACGAAGGGCGGCATCCATGGACTTGGACTCGTCCAAACCCTCTTTGGCCATCTTCGTCTTGACCTCCGCGTCTCGCTTGGCGGAAAGCTGCTTTATCTCCGCCTGAATGGCGGCACGCCTCTTGGCCTGCCGGGCCACGTACTGCTTTCGCTGGGCGGGATTCATCTTCTGCATGTTCTCAGGCAGGTCCTCCTCGGCGACCTTATCCACTTCCACCTTGCCCTCCCTGGCGGCGTCGACCAGGTCCCACCCGGCGTTGCGGTACAAACCGGTGGACTTGGCGACCGCTCGCGCAGCCGCCGCGGGAGCATTGACCGAGGCGGCGCTGGTGTCCATGGCCGCCTGCTGGGCCTTGCCTGCCGAACCGCCCTTACCGTAGGCGACGTATGTCTTGTTGAGCTCAGCACCCAACTCGGCCAGCTTCTTGTCGTACTGGGTCGTCACGACCACCGTCCCGCGGTTCTGGTCGATTGCCGAGTACTGCCCATCCGCCCACACGGCTGCGTCCTGCCAGCCCGTCTTCTGGCCCTCGACCATGTTTCCGCAAAAAATCGTGTTGACGATGATCCCCTTGCTGGCGGCGGCCTTGCAGGTGTCCTGCAATCCGTAAGCGATATCCTGCGTCGCCGCCTCGTTACCCGCCACAAAAATCATCCGCAGCGTGTCCTTGTCCTTGTTCCAGTCCAACTCGTCGCAGGCCGCCTTTACGACCCGGGCGACAAGTTCCGTCCCGCCATTGGTGCGAAGGGGGAAAAGCTTGGCGTACACCGAATCGAGATTATCCGTCAGCGGACAGAGCTGCTGCACCCACCCAGTCGAAGACTTCAAGCCATCGTTACCATAGTGGTACAAAGCCACCCGCAGATTAGGCCTCGGTTTGGCAGTCGCCAACTCGTTCACCACCGCCCAAAGTTTCTGCTTGGCAGACTCGATAAGCCCCCGCATCGAGCCGGAAGTGTCCAGGCAGATCACCAGGTCAATGTGCTTGTCCGGCACTGCCGGTGCAGCCTCGGCGACACCCGACCATACCACCGCAACCAGAACCACCGCTGCAATCAACATGCTTGCGTTTTTCATCGCTCGTCTCCCTATCCTGACCTTGGGTTACGAAATATTGGACGTCTGGACGGGTAATTGGTTCCACCGCGCATGAAAAAACCACCGTCCTGCGGTGGCTTTTTCATTACTGCGGCCGAAAGGAATCGAACCTTCACTCCCCGAAGGGAACAGGCACCTGAAGCCTGCGCGTCTGCCAGTTCCGCCACGGCCGCGGGTTGCTGCTCATGTCGGCAGAGCTATACTTTAGTTGATCGCGACGACTTGTCAACATGTCCGGTCGGAATCGGACCGGTTTTTTGCTCGCCTGCCGAGTATGCTGGATTCCTCCGCGTGTGGGGACTATCATATTTCAGTGGCAATAAGGCACGAAAGGAACCGGCAAATCCGTTAAAGGAGCGATATTATGGATATGTCCACGACATACATGGGTCTGAAGCTCGCCAATCCCCTGGTCCCATCGGCCTCGCCTCTGACAATGGACCTCGACACGCTCCGTAAGCTCGAGGACGCCGGCGCGTCGGCGGTGGTTCTGGGATCGCTTTTTGAGGAGCAGATCGCCCACGACGCCGAGGAGTTGGAGCATTACCTGCACTACGGGGCCGACCGGTTTGCCGAAAGCCTTTCGTATTTCCCCGAGGTGCAGGAATTCAAACTCGGTGCCGAAACCTATCTCGACCACATCCGCAAGGCCCGCGAGGCACTGGGGATTCCCGTAATCGCCTCGCTCAATGGAATCTCGGCGAAAGGGTGGGTATCCTACGCCCGCAAGATGGAGCAGGCAGGGGCAAACGCCCTGGAGTTGAACGTCTACTTCATCCCCACCAACCCGTCCTTGTCGGCCAGGGACGTCGAGCAAGTCCATTGCACTGTTCTGGCGGCTGTAAAGGCATCGGTAAATATCCCCGTAGCGATGAAGATTTCGCCGTATTTTTCCAACATGCCCGCGATGGCAAAATCGCTCAAGGACGCCGGCGCCGATGCGCTGGTGATGTTCAACCGCTTCTATCAGCCGAACATCGACCCCGAAAAGCTCGAAGTCGACCTGTCGGTGAATCTGTCGCACTCCAACGAGTCCCTGCTTCGCCTGCGATGGATCGCGATACTTTCCGGCAGGCTCCAGATATCGCTCGCAGCCACGGGCGGAATCCACACTTCCGGCGACGCCGTGAAAATGCTCATGGCAGGCGCGGACGTAACAATGCTATGCTCGGCACTGCTGAAGTCCGGCCCGGGACACATCCAGGCCGTCCGCGAGGGAATGGAAAGCCTCATGGAAAAGCATGGGTATAACTCCGTCAATGAAATGAAGGGCGTCATGAGCCAACAAAAATGCCCCGAGCCATCAGCCTACGAGCGAGGCAACTACATCAAGGCCCTGACCAGCTACGGGCCTACGTCAACCTTTGAGTAATGCCGATACCGGCGCGGATTTGGGACATGATTATTACCATCGACGGACCGGCAGGGTCCGGCAAGAGCACGGCCGCTCGAGAACTTGCCAAGGCCCTGGGCATTGCCCACCTCGACACTGGCGCGACATACCGGGCCGTAACTCTGCTTGCTTTGCGTCGAGGCGTGGATTTCACCGACGAAACCGCCCTGGCCGATTTGGCCCGAGGCATGGAGATACAAATGGCACCGTCTGGCGGGCGCGTCGGCGTCCTGCTCGACGGTCAGGACGTTACCGATGAAATCCGCACCGAGGCCGTCTCCTCCAACAGCCAATACGCCGCCTCCAGCGCGGCAGTTCGAGACGTGTTGGTGGAACTTCAGCGCCGCCTTGGGCAACAACTTGGCAGCTTTGTTACCGAGGGTCGGGACCAGGGCAGCGTGGTTTTTCCGGATGCGGACATAAAATTCTACCTCGACGCTACCCCCACTGAACGTGCCCGACGCCGCCATGAGGAACTCCGGTCCCACGGTCAGCAGACCGATTACGAAACGGTTCTTGAAGCCATTGTCCAACGCGACAGTCGCGACCGCGCCAGGAACGTTGGGCCGCTGGTGGTGCCTGACGGCGCTACCGTCATCGATACGTCGGACACGGAAATCCCGCAGGTAACGCAAAAACTGCTCGACCATGTGAGGGCCTTGCGTTGAAATCCCTCACCAGTTTTGCCAATCCAGAACTTTCGGGCCTTCACCTGCCTGATGGCGTACCGAAACCAACGCCGTTGTACTATTTCACGAGGCTGGCGTTGCATGTCGCCATGCCACTCGCCTGGAAAGTTCGCGTGTTCAACCGCCATCACGAGCCAACTCGCGGCGGGGCCGTCTACATCTGCAACCACCAGAGCTTCCTTGACCCGATTCTGATGAGCTTCGCCCTTCGCAGGCCTATGGGCTACATGGCCCGCGACACGCTGTTTCGCATGCCGGGCTTCAAGCACCTGATTAAAGCTCTGAACGCCTTCCCCGTCCGGCGTGGCACAGCCGACACTGGCGCCATGAAAGAAGCCATGCGTCGGCTCAAGGCAGGAAGGCAAGTGGTTATCTTCGCCGAAGGCACACGAACCCAAGACGGCAAGATAGGCCAGTTCCTTAAGGGCGTGTCCCTGCTCTCCCAGCGCTCGGCCGAATGGACGGTACCTGTGGTCATAGACGGTGCTTTCGAAGCCTGGCCGAGAACGCAGAAGCTTCCCTCACCCGGCAAGATCGTGGTCCAGTATGCCAAGCCCATCCACCGCGATCAGGCCCGCAGTATGGACGCTGAGACATTCGTCAGCCATGTCCGCGATGAAATCGTGACAATGCAGACCGACATCCGCAGTCGCCTGGGCAGACCAGCAATAAACTACCAGTGAGACGAAACTAGCAGGCGCCTAAGGCTCGCAGGTTATTGAAGCTCGTTGCCAGGCAATCGAACGGATCCCGACCGTACGTCCTGTCCTGCTCTATCAAAGCGAACTTGGTCCCGCCTGCATTGGCGACATCGAGCAACACGGGCCAATTGAGATTGCCTTCGCCGATCTCGGCCATGCGCATCTCACCATCATCAGTCATGCACATATCCTTGAAGTGGATAATCGGCATGCGACCGGCGCATTTTTTCAGCCAAAGGGTTGGCTCGGCCCCACCGGCCTGCACCCAGTAGGTGTCGATCTCGAAGTTCATATCCCTGCCTTCGCTGAGATCGAACATCGTCTCCATCCACGTCTTGTTGTCCGGGCAATCGAAACGGGCGAACTCCCAGTTGTGATTGTGATACGAAAAGTCCAGCCCCTCTGCAGCGAGCTTTTCGGTAACCGGCCCCAGTTCGTCCAGGAACCTCTTGATCCCGTCAAAGCTGCGGTATTCACCCCCAACGCTGCCGACGGCTGGGTGATCGCAACCCCAGGCTTTATTGCGGGCAATTACGTCATCCAGGTTGTCCCGAAAATCCGTCCAGCCATGATGCGTGGCACCCACGACCAAACCGTTGTCCTTGACGAGTTTCGCGACTTCTTTGTAGTCCACTGGCCCGAAGGCGGAAATTTGAATGGCCTTGTAGCCAATATCGACAACCTTCTTGAAAGTCTCCGCGACGTCCTCGATGGTCTTGGTAAACTCGCGAACGGTGAATAACTGCGCGCCGATTACACATTTTGACATTTTACTCTCCATCATTAGCTTGTGCATCTTCCAGTGATTCGTCTATGTACCGCGCCTCGCGCATCCGCAGGTCTTCCCAGTGCCCCAGCATAGCCCCGCCAAGGCCCGCAGTCATCCAATCGATCGGCAGCGCTCGAGCATAGGGCGCCACGTCCATCCAGGCGCCGCGTCCCTCGCCAAACGAACTGATAGCCGCCAGGCCATACAACAGCACCCCCATGACCGCCGGGGTAGCCCAGGCCGTTAAGTTGGTGCGGGTCGGCACGATCCTCTGGCTGAAAAACACTCCCAGGAAGCACCCGGCAAACAGTGCAAAAAGCACCTGCCCACGCTCGGGGGAACGAAGCAACAGGAAAACGACAATTGCCGAACCAGTCACCGATATCATGAACCCAAGCAGACCACGAATGGCGGTGTCACGCCCAGGGAGCTTCTCGCTCTCGCTATCAAGCGCCATCGCCGCACCGAACGGCATGAGAAACATACCCAGGCCAGCCATGAGGTCCCTGCGTCCCGGCTTCCTGGAGGACCTGTTTTTCAATTCTCGGTTGTAGGCCGCACGACGATCCTCGTCCAGGTCGATAAGCGGATCCCGCCAGAGAAGCCCGCCCGTAATAGAAGCCATCATCCGCCTGCCAATAGAGGCTACCGTGGCTGCGATAACCACCACCGCCATCAGAACCAGCACCTCCAACGCCATCCGCCAGTACATCGCGGACATGGAATCCTGCGAAGCCCACAACAGCGAACGAATTCGCGGTGACCGCAGGCTGAGCCCGCCGAGCCCCAGCACCAAAGCCATCGCCGCCGTCTGAGGTCGGGCCGTAACCGTCGTCGCGCCGCACACCAGGCCAATCACACAAGCAAAACCTGCCAGCACCCATATGCTTGCATAGGCCCCGCGAGCGACAAAACAGATAGGCCACTCCGGGTCGCTCGGGATCAGCAAAGGCCAGACGAACCAGTACACCACCGCCGCGGCCGCGATAGCCGTGACCTGGAACTCGATCTTCTCGAAAAAATGAACTTGTCGATGCGTCATCTGTACTCTCGACATATTGCGGCTACGACGGTATCATCCATATCCATTGAATCATGCCGCATAAGAACGGCTATCGTACCTTGAAGAGTAGACGAAGGCAAAGAAATGGGTAGTTTGGTCTTAGAGAAAATTACGGCAAGGGCAATCCAAGCCACGAAACGCATCGTTCTTCCAGAAAGCCAGGACATCCGAGTCCTCCAGGCTGCACAGGAAATAACCCGCCTGGGCTACGCCCATGTAATCCTCCTGGGTTCTCGCCAGAAGATCGAGGCCAACGCCGTCGAACACGGAGTCTGCCTGGCAGGTGTGGAGGTCATCAACCCGGCCGAGGACCCAGCCACCGAAACGTACATCGAGAGGCTTTTCCAACTACGCAAGGCCAAAGGGCTAACGCGAGAGCGGGCCGCGGACCTTCTGAAGGCCCCCGTGTACTACGGCGGACAGGTCGTCGCCGATGGCCGGGCCGACGGCATGGTGGCCGGCAGCATGTGCCCCACAGCCGACACCATCCGCAGCAGCTTGTGGTCAGTCGGCACCGCCGAAGGCTGCAGGACCGTATCAAGTTGCTCGCTCATGCAGACGATCGTCCCGGAAATAGGCGTCGACGGAGCTATAATCTTCGCCGATACGGGTGTCGTTCCCGAGCCCACCGTAGAGCAGCTTTCCGATATCGCCATCCACGCGGGCGAGTGCTGCAGGGCGCTGCTGGACACCGAGCCCCGAGTAGCAATGCTGAGTTTCTCCACAAAAGGCTCTGCCCACAGCCCGAGTGTCCAGGCAGTAATCGATGCCACAAAACTCGCCCAGACCAAGCGGCCTGACATGAAGATCGACGGGGAACTCCAACTCGATGCCGCCGTCATCCCAGAAATCGCCAAAGCCAAGGCAGGCGCCAGCGACGTCGCCGGCAAGGCCAACGTGCTGGTCTTCCCGAGCCTGTCCGTGGGTAATATCTGCTACAAAATCGTCGAACGCCTCGGCAAAGCGACCGCACTGGGCCCGCTGCTGCTGGGCCTGGCCAAGCCCATCAACGACCTGTCCCGAGGATGCAGCGCAGAGGACATAGTTCTCATAGCCGCCATAACCGCCGTCCAGGCCGACGCCCTGGACAAGGTACAATCGTAGGTCTTAGGGGAAGATCGCCTAAGAGAAGATCGAGGACCAGATAAGCCGTGCGATCATCGAGCCCCCTTGGATACGAGAGATTGCTCCTCTGTGGTCCCATGACATTCCTGCGAGCCTGCCAGAAGCGATGTCCGTGGGATTCAGAAAGGTTAACCCCGTATTCTCACTAAGAGCTGAGGTCCGAGACCTTCTTGTCTCCCGCCCTCACAACGACTTAGCCCACTGGTCGATCTTCTTGATTCGTAGATTCTTGGCCTCGGAAAGATTATATCCGGTCAGCTTGGGAGCAATCTGGACGAGAATCGCCACGATACTCTTCTCCGCCTCGAGGTTAGGTCGCGCCCCGGAAACCACCGACCGCAATGCGCCGACCAACGGCCCTACAGCCCGGTCACCCATGGCCTTGAGTTCGGCCGCAGCAGCATCTCTGGTTGTCGCATCAGGCGCTTGAAGCTGAGCCGATAGCTGCTCGACTCGTTTGCGATCAGCGGCAAGCTGGCGAACCTTCGCCGCGTCGATAAGCTTCTGGAAGGAAGCTGCCTGGCTGGCAGTAAGGCGCGACGAAAACTGGCGCAACGCCTCGCCACCCATCATGATGGCCGGAGCATACCTGCCCTCTGCTGTCAACTCGCCGAGTCTCTTTTCCATCCTGGCCAGCACTACGGGAAACTTCGCCGCTTGTGCCTTATCCGCCATGGCCTTGAATATCAACGGATCGTTGGCCCTGAGCAACGCATCGGCCCATTCGAGATACACAGCGCCTGTCTCGGCGGATTTTGCCGCCTTGTGGACCTCATAGGCCTCGCCCAGCAGCACCGTCGCCTCGACCGGGCGGGACGCAGCCACCAGTTCAGAAGCCAACTCACGCAGTGCCACCGAAAGCTTGTTGCTCTTTTCGGCCCGGAGGCTTGTTACGAGCATTTGCCGCAGCAGAATTCTCTGACTTACGGCATCCTCACGATCGGCAAGAGCATCGCACACGCCGGCAAGGGTTGCAGCGTCTGCCTTGGCCAGAATAGCCATTGCCACCGCCCATGCCTTCTCGCGAACGGTTGCATCGGGTTCGACACCAGGATCCGTGCGTTTAAGGACTGTTGGAAGGTCGCGAGGGCCGGCGACCGCGCCCAAGGCATCCAGCACGGCCTGACGCACACCACGATCATCATCGCCAGCCAGCGCCGCCAGGTCTTCGGCAAACTCGCTCTTTCGAAACGCAGCCAAGCCCTTTACCGCCGCGAGTCGAACCGTTGCAGCCTGGTCCACCAAGGCGCTTCGAAGTGTCGGAATAAAGCCCTTGTCGGCAATCGTACCCATTGCTGTCAGAAGCGACTCTCGCAGGGCCGGACCGTAACCATTAACCCCAGGTGCGTTGCTCTGAGCATATCGATCAAGCAGAACCCGCACCGCCAACTCGTGCATATCTCCCGTAAGCGGAACCGCCAAGGCCACCCTGGCCAGAGCCCCTGCCGCAGCGGCTGCAACGGGCGAATCCTTTGACTGCACCTCTGTGAGTACGGGCCCGATTACCTTGGGATCCTTCAACTGCCCCACCGCCGTAAGCAGGCCCTGCTTGACCTCAGGCATTTCCTCAACCTTGAGACGCCCCAACATCAGATCCGCGGCATTCGGATCGCCGAGGTTGGCTTCGAGCAACGCCACCGAGCGTCGAATGCGGGCGTCGTCATCGGCAAGCATGACACAAAGCTGGGCTCGAATTTCCTCCGGAACCGCACCGCTGGCCGACACGCGCCGATCGGTAAGCTTGACACCCACCAGGCGAACATCGGGCAGTGGGTCCTTCAGAAATCCGCTAAGCAGCTTGTCCTGCTGGGCCGCCGGCGTCGCGCCGTAGTAGTCCGTCATCGCTGCAGCAAGGCGACTTTTCAACTCGGTGTTTTCGCCTTCCAGGCGGGCCTTCTCCCGAGCCAGACTCTCGGCCAAGTCTGCCAGCCACGCTGACGCAGGCTTGTTCTTATTCTGCGACCACCACCGACGCCACTTCCGCAAATCGCTGCCAAAGGCGCGAATATTGGTCAATTTCGCCAAGCTCTCCGCAGCGGCATTGCGAATGGCCTGGTCCTCATCGCCGACAAGTCCAATAAGCGAATCCACGGCCTGGCGATCCAAAACTCGCTGTATGGCCGTGATCGTTACCAGCCGAACTGCCTTGTCGCCCTGGCGATCACGAGCAATGCCCAGGAGTTTCTCGGTCACTCCGCCGGTCTTGTAAGACGCCAGCGCCCTGGCAGCCGGCATGCGTACGGACGGCTCAGTCCCCGTCAGCATGGCCATGAGAGGCTCAATAAAAATCGCCTGGTCGCTGCCCTGGGCGGCAATCGCCTCAGCGACAGCGATCTGCCCCATGCGATTGGTGGGGTCCTCAAGGCACTTCTTCAAGGCCTCCGCCGCCTGGGGATAGCTGCGGCTAAGCAGCATTTCGGCAGCTTCGGACTTGGTCTTGGCAGTGCGGGTTGGATCGGCGAGTTGCCCGGCGAACATCCGCACCTCCTGCTCACGCTCGCTGGACAAGCCAGCCCCGTCTGCCTGAGCCGCAATCACTACCAGTGACCCCAGCCAAACGAAACCCCATGCCGTCAATCGAATTGCCTCTCTCGCCAGAACCATTATCGCCAACTCGTCCTCTCGTCGCCCAGCCACATGCGCAGAACAAAACACTTGCCCGCCCTACCAATCAGACGCTCATGGGACACATTATGTTCGCGCATCAGAAGCTTCGTATCGAAAAAGGACAAAAAAAAGTTATACCTGCCCGATAACATGCCCAAATAGCCCAGTCCCGCAGACAATGACCGCTTCAACAGTATCGACAAGCCTGGGCCTCGGGCATCAGTGTTTGCCCGGGCAAATGAGTCAAATCAGCCATGCCTGAAAGCCACCCGGTGCCGAGGTTACCACCCGCCCCCGGAAGGTTCTCATTGCATTGACTTTGGGTCGTGGTAGGATACTCCCCATGACTGACCCTGCAAACGCGATAACATACCGGGATGCCGGGGTGGACATAGCCGCCGGAGAAAAAATGGTCGAGCAGATCAGACCGCTCGTCCACCGGACGTTCACGCCGCGCGTTATGGACCAATACGGCGGATTCGCCGGGCTTTTCCGCCTGGACTACAACGAAAAGCTGTTCAAACGCAATTACAAGGAGCCCGTTCTCGTCGGCTGTACCGATGGCGTGGGCACCAAACTCAAGGTCGCCTTCCAGGCCGGCAAAGTGGACACCGTCGGAATCGACCTTGTGGCGATGAACGTCAACGACCTCATCTGCGCCGGAGCCGAACCGCTGTTCTTCCTGGACTACCTCGGCGTCGGCAAGGTGGATCCCTCCCGTATGGTCGACATCGTCAAGGGCGTAACCGACGGCTGCCTTCAGTCCAACTGCGCCCTTCTCGGCGGAGAGACAGCCGAGATGCCCTCCTTCTACAAACCATCCGAGTTCGACATGGCCGGTTTTGCCGTCGGCGTCGTCGAACGCGACCGCATTATCGATGGCTCCAACGCCGAACCCGGTGACCTGGCCATCGCACTGGCCTCCAACGGACTGCACTCCAACGGATATGGCCTGGCCCGACGGGTACTGCTGGAAAAGGCCGGGTACAGCCTGGATGACCGCCCCGCCGAATTGGAAGGCCGATCCATCGGTGAGGAAATGCTCAGGCCAACCCGAATCTACGTAAAGCCCGTCCTGAAGATTCTGGCCCGGTACCGCGTCAAAAAGGTAGTCAAGGCCTTGGCTCACATTACCGGCGGCGGGCTGCCCGGCAACCTGCCCCGCGTCCTGCCTGACGGCCTGACCGTGCGGGTAAAGCGAAACAGTTGGCGAGCAAATCCGATCTTCGATCTCATTGCCGCCAAGGGCCCCGTCGACTCAATCGAGATGTCCAAGGTGTTTAACATGGGCGTCGGCTTCGTAATGATAGTCGCCCCCACTTTCGCCAAACCGATTATGGACAGCCTCTCGCGTATGGGCGAACGATGCTGGGTGCTCGGAAAAGTCCGCAAGGGCGGCCCGGAACTCATGTGGACATAATTTTCCCACAAACCCCTTGACCGGATGGGACTGTACAAGGTAGTCTACTTCGCTCTGCAGGCTTGGCGGAGAGGGTGTATGCCCAGTACTTCGCCTAGGCCCGTGGAGAGAGCTTCTGGGAATCGCGTAAGGTTTTGATCCGTTTCGAAACCCCTGGATAAGCTTAGGCAACGCCTAGGTTCGGATGCTTGAATCTGAACCAACCTTTTGGAGGTGCCGGCTTGGCAAACGAATTAGCAAAAGAACTGATCGACGCTGGAGTACATTTCGGACACCGCATCAGCCGGTGGAATCCGAAAATGAGGCCTTATATCTTCGGCAAGCGAAACCTCATTCACGTCATTGATGTCAAGGAAACCCTTCGCGGTATCCTCCTGGGCAGAAAGTTCCTATCCCAGGTCGTCGCCAAAGGCCTTGACGTTCTGTTTGTCGGGACCAAACGACAGGCCCGCAAGGCAATCGCGGAAAACGCCGAGCGCGTCGACATGCACTGGGTCAACGACCGCTGGCTCGGCGGAACACTGACGAACTTCAACGAAATACGCAAACGCGTCGCCCGACTGGAACACCTCGAAGCCCTTGATGCCGAAGGCAAACTCGACCAGTATTCCAAGAAGGAAGGCGCTTCGCTCCGCCGCGAAATGCGCAAGATCCAGCGAAACCTCGGCGGACTTCGCCGCATGACCCGCTTGCCGGGGGCACTGGTGATTATCGACCAGCGCCGCGAAATGATCGCCGTCCGCGAGGCCAGAAAACTCAAAATCCCCGTCGTATGCCTCTTGGACACCGATAGCGACCCGGACGTCATTGACATCCCGATCCCCGGCAATGACGATGCCATGCGGGCCATCGAGTTGATTGTCAAAAACCTGGCTGAAGCCATCGGCACCGGTGTGCAAGAGCGAGGCAAGGCCAAGGCTGACGCCGCCGAAGCCACCCAGCGCCGAAGCCGCAGGCCCACCACGGCCCGGGCAACCGAACAGGGCGAAACCGCCCCACCAGCCGCCCAAGCTGCAAGCGTACCTGTTGCCGCACCTGCGGCTGAGCCCGTGGCCAACCCTGCACCAATCGCCGAGCCCCCTGCCAAACCTGTGGTAGAGGCGCCCGCCGAGGCCAAACCCGCTGAGGTCAAAACCGAAGAGGCACAGCCCGCCGATGGTGAGCAGGCCCAAGCCTGAATCCGGTCTGAGCCTAGTCAGTACAGCTACCGCGGCGCGGCGGAAGCACTCGTCGCGCCGCTTTCTTAAAGTCGCAAAAACAATAACGACCGAGGATGAACGATGGCTGAAATAACCGCTGCAATGGTCAAAGCCCTGCGTGAAGAAACCAGCCAGGGCATGATGGAATGCAAGAAGGCCCTTCAGGAAGCCAACGGCGACATTGATGCCGCCCGAGACCTCTTGCGCAAAAAGGGATTGGTCAAGGCCGAGAAAAAGGCCGAACGCGCCACGACCGAAGGCCTTGTCGGCATCAAACTGCTCGAAGGCGGTGCCGTTATGGTTGAGGCCCGTTGCGAGACAGACTTCTGTGCCCGCAACGACGAGTTTCAGGAAATGCTTGCCAAACTGGTTGACCTAGCCGCCGATCAGCCGGCCGGCGATATCCAGGCGACTGAGGCCATGACAGAAACCGTCCAGGCTGCCTTGGCAAAAATCGGCGAGAACATGAGCTTCGCCCGCGGCACCAAGATCGCCGCGCCGCGAATCGGCACGTATCTCCATCATAACAAAAAAGTAGGCGTTGTCGTCGGCGTCGAGGGAGAAGTCTCCGAAGAAATCCTCTCGGGCCTGTGCATGCACATCGCCTTCGCCGACCCGATGGGAATAACCGCCGAAGATATCCCCGCCGACCTGGTCGAAAAAGAACGCCAGTTCGCGCGCCAGGAGGCAATAGACTCAGGCAAACCCGCCGAAATCGCCGAAAAGATGGTCGAAGGAAAGATTCGCAAATTCCTTTCCGAACGCGCACTCGTCGAGCAGATGTTCATCAGAGACGACAAGAAGAAGGTAAAGGAAGTCCTTGGCGGCGCCAAGGTAACTGCCTTCGCAAGATACGCGGTCGGCGGCTGAGACTGAAACAAGGACGCATCGCGACATGACCGCCCAGCCAAAGTATAAGCGAGTGCTGATCAAGCTCTCCGGTGAATCGCTTTGCGAAACCGGCAGCAGCGGTATACAGGCTTCGGCCGTCGACACCGCGGCAAACGAACTGCTCGGTGCCTTGGACCTTGGCGTCCAGGTAAGCCTGGTCGTTGGTGGAGGAAATCTCCTCCGTGCCCGAGACCTTGCGGGCGACCCGAATATCCTTCGAGTCACCGCAGACTACATGGGCATGCTGGGCACCATCATGAACGCACTTGCTTTGCGGGATGCCATTGAGGGCCGAGGCCACAAGGCAGTTGTCATGAGCGCGATACCCATGCCGACCGTGTGCGAGTCATTCAACCGCCGCGACGCGATAAGCCACCTTCAGGACGGACGGGTGGTGCTCTTCGCTGGCGGAACCGGAAGCCCGTTCTTTACGACCGACACAACTGCAGCTTTGCGAGCCAGCGAAATTGACGCGGACCTGCTGATAAAGGCCACAAAGGTCGACGGCGTCTATGACAGCGACCCGACGACCAATCCAAACGCTCAAAAATATGACAATCTGACGTATGGCCAGGCTCTGAAGCAATCCCTGGCGATAATGGATCAGGCGGCGTTCACGCTTTGTTCGGAAAACCGAATTCCGCTCGTCGTGTGCAGACTGCTGGATCAGGGAAACCTTGTGAAGGTACTGACCGGCCAGCAAATCGGCACGGTGGTCACCGGCTGACGGATTGTCGCCAATAGGCAATAGCCGGGCCTTTGGCGATCGGCGACAAGACGAACAGGGAGCAGGATCATGGCAATTGATGATGCCCTTCTGGAAACGGAAGAAAAGATGGACCTGGCCATCGAATACCTCCGCAAGGAGTTTCGCGGCATACGCACCGGGCGTGCCTCGGCTGGACTTGTCGACCACATAAAGGTCGACTACTACGGTTCGCCGACCGACCTGCGACAATTGGCGACAATTTCGACGCCCGATGCTACAATGCTTATAATCAAGCCGTTCGACCCGGCATCGCTGAAGGATATCGAAAAGGCGATATACGCCAGTGACGTCGGCATAACACCGATGACCGACGGCAAGTTGATCCGCCTGGGCGTACCGCCACTTTCCGGCGAGCGGAGAAACCAGATTGCCGGGCAGGTCAAAAAGATGTCCGAGGCCGCCCGGATAACCATCCGCAACGCCCGTCGAGACGGCAACAAGGAAATAGACAGACAGCAGAAGGCCAGCGAGTTGACCGAGGACGAAGCCCACAAGGCAAAGGAGCAGATCCAGAAACTCACCGGCCAATACGAAAAAAAAGTAACCGAAATTCTGGACGCCAAAACAACGGAAATCCAGGATTCCTAGCCCTCTGGGCTGAATATGACCGGCGCATCCCGTCGGCCTGAAACCCCGACAAGGGGGAGTAGCTCAATTGGTAGAGCAACGCCCTTTTAAGGCGTAGGTTCTGGGTTCGAGTCCCAGCTCCCTCATTCCGATTTACAGGAAATCGCCTGGCGAATCGTCAGGCGAGAAGGTAAATGAACGCGGCGCTTGACCTGCCGCCTAAAATGCCTATAGTAGTCGGACCCGTAACGCCGGGTCTTTTCCGGCTGGGAGCCACAGCAGTAAGCGGCCCCATCGTCTAGCGGCCTAGGACACCGGGTTTTCATCCCGGCAACCGGAGTTCGAGTCTCCGTGGGGTCATGCTTTGTGAGCCGGTGCAGAATCGCCTGCACCGGCTCACAA
>Ga0272444_10002382_pt1 | contig 17406 bp, 12 predicted proteins | sample SSMForm13_FD_201033 | JGI IMG/M metagenome (GOLD analysis project Ga0272444, IMG submission 201033) | Marine sediment archaeal communities from Little Sippewissett salt marsh, Falmouth, MA, United States - SSM-Form-13 | ecosystem: Environmental > Aquatic > Marine > Wetlands > Sediment ... | reverse complement strand
AGGCGGACAATCCCGGCAAGGTGATCCTGGTCACGAATCTCGGCGGCAAGCGCCTGCTGAACATGCTCGAAGGAGAGCAGTTGCCGAGAATCTGCTGACCGCGGAGAATCCCGAAACGGCTGAAAAAAGAAAACGGGCGGTCAGGCTTTCAGCCTAACCGCCCGGAATTATTGGTGGGCCACCAGGGACTCGAACCCCGAACCAATTGATTAAGAGTCAAAAAATATACCCTTCACAACCCTTCACACTTTTCCACATATCATCTAGACATTTCAGTCAGTTTTCGGCAATATGGCTTCACATTGCACCACCTCTCCGAGGCATAACTTCAGCCCAAAAATGGGGAGAGAATGGGGAGAGGACTTCGGAGGCCGACATGCACGAGCGTTCCAAATGGAAAAAGACAAGATTTCGAGGCGTCCGCTACTATGAGCATCCCGAGCGCAAGCACGGGGTGACGAAGGATCGGTATTTCGCGATCCGCTACCAGATCAACGGCGAACGACGTGAGGAAGGTCTTGGATGGGCTTCCGAGGGCTGGAAAGCATCGGACGCCGCCCTTGAACTCAAGAAGCTCAAGACGGCAGCGAAGACCGGCGAAGGCCCCTCCCGGCTGGCAGAAAAACGGGAGATCGCCGAGGCAAAGCGCCGCGAGGAAGCCGAGCGCAAGGCCCACGAAGCCGCCAAGAACATCACCTTCGGGCAATACTGGCAAGAGGCTTATGCCCCCGTCGCCGAGGCCGACAAGTCCATGGGCTCCGTCCGAGCCGAAAAGGCCCTCTACCGGCATTGGATCGCCCCTGTCCTGGCCGACAAGCCTCTATGCCGTGTGGGCGACCTCGACATGGAGAAGATCAAGCGGCGACTCACACAAGCCGGGCGATCCCCCCGCACGATGGAATACGCCCTGGCCCTTGTCCGACAGGTCTTCAACCATGCGACCCGACGCGGCGTGTTCCACGGCGTCAACCCCGCCCGCAAGGTCAAATGGCCCAAGAAGGACAACCGGCGACAACGCTTCCTCACGCCCGAGGAAGCGGATCGTCTGCTCAAGGCCCTGCGACTGCGAAGCCAACAGGTGCATGACATGGCGCTGATCGCCCTGCATTGCGGCCTTCGCTTCGGAGAAGTCGCGGGGCTCACATGGGGCAATATGGACCTTCGGCACGGGCTGCTTGCCATCCAAGACGCCAAGGCGGGACGGTCAAGGACCGCCTACATGACTTCGGCTGTGAAGCAAACGCTATCCGGCATGGCGCGGGGCAACCCTTCCGACCTGGTTTTCCCCGGCAAGCGTGGGAAGCGCATCGGCCAAGTATCGACATCCTTTGATCGCACAGTCCAAGAGCTTGGCTTGAACGACGGGCTCGAAGACCCCCGCGGCAGGGTTGTGTTCCACACCTTGCGCCATACCTTCGCGTCCTGGCAGGTCCAAAGCGGCGTCCCGATCTACACCGTCGGGAAACTCCTGGGGCATTGCACAGCCGCCATGACGGAGAGATACAGCCACCTCGCTCCCGACTCGCTCAAGCAGGGGGTCACGGCGATTGAAAGCATGTCCATCTCCTGCAAAAGGAAGGTTATGAGGATACAATCTTGATATCCAGGACAGCGTTCTCAGCCAAACGTGCCCATGGCGCCGGATCCGACGCGCAGGGAGTAGGCTCGCGCTCATCCCTTTCATCCATTTTAATATTTAAAAATAGATTGTTAGCAGGTGCCAACCCCTTACTCTTGGTGGCCCGGATGTGGCCCGGATCATTTTTTCCATTAGCTTCTCACGTCGGCGAACGACGCTTCGTTTGATTTGCCGGTCGCACCTTCACTTCTTGGCCTGCTCTAGATACTCCACGATATTAAAATCCCATCCGAGGAGATGGTCCACAAGCCACGACTTGAGAAAAACGTGGACCTCTTTGACGCTCGGCTTGTCGGCCAACATGCGGCTCAACTGGGCACCGATCTTGGCGGTGAGCATCTGGTGTTCTTGCCGGTGGTCTTCCAGATAAGGGAAGCCGATGCGTTCAATGAATTTTTCCTCGTCCTCGAAGTGCACCCTCGTGTAGTCCCTCATATCACGAAGCGCGGTCTCCACCGCCTCGTCCCCGTGCCCCTGGTCTAAGGCGGCCAAAAACCTATTGATGATGTCGAGCAGGCGCTTGTGCTGGGCATCGATTTCAGGAACCCCCATGGACAATTTGTCACTCCAGGCAATATACGACATGACCTCTCCTAAGATAAATATACATTCCAATTGGGCTCCCAAATCCAGATGGCTTCGACGCCATCCTCAAATCCGCCGACCAAGCCCTGTACCTCGCCAAACAGACAGGAAGAAACAAGGTCAGCACGATCACGGGCAGGCATCGGGGCTGACCCATTATATCCGACCAAAGACATCAGTCCAAATCAATCATCCGAATGTCCCCGGAATAGACCTCGGACTTGTAGTCGGTGATGCCCTGCATCTTGCGGATCACATCGCTCAGCCGGCCCACTGCCTGACTCATGGATTGGAGGGCCTCCCTGGTGTCTTCATCGAAGTCCTTCAACCGTTCCAACAGGTAGCCCATGTCCATGGTCAGGCTCTGCAGGGGCTGGCTGAATTCGTGAGCGGCGGCCACCGACATCTCCAAGACCCCTTGGAGCTTGTTCTGTTCCAGCCGCAACTCCTCCGCGGCCTTGCGATCGGTGATGTCCCGCAGGATGTGAATCCATCCGGTGAACTCGCCGTCCTGCATGATGGGGGCGGCGTTCACCTCGAAGTCCCTTTCGGTGCCCTCTGACGTTTTGCGGGTGGACTCGTACGACACGGTCTCCCCGGCCCTGACCTTTTCCAGATTCTCTTCTTCCACCGCCGTCTGCTGCACCGGGACGAAGTCGAACTCTTGCCCCATGACCAGGTCGGAGACGCCGAAGACGCGCTCGAAGGCGTGATTGACCATGGAGATGCCCCCGGCGGCGTCATGGACGATGATCGGGTCCGGCGATGCGCTGCACACCGTCATCAGCCGGGAAAGGGTCGTCGTCAAGGCCTCGCGCTCCCGGGCCTCGGCGGTCTGGTCGTGCAGGAATTCGATGTGCCCCCGGAATTCTCCCCGCCGGTCCATAACGGGAATGGCGCTCAAGCCCATCGTCATTTCCATGCCCAACGCGTTGACCCTGGGCACGTTCTGGGCGTTCACGGCCTTGCCTTTGCCAAGTTGCAGCCGCATGTCTCGGGCCTGTTCACGCCCCTCTTCAGGAACGATGTCCGTCACGCTGCCGACGGGACCGGCCTCCTGGAAGGCGAACATAGCTGTGAAGGCCTTGTTGGCGTACATAAGCTTGCCCTGGTCGTCATAGACGGCCACCGCGTCGGCTGATCGCGCCATGGCCTGCCGAAACGCCAGCACCACATCGTCGCCGGACATGACGTCACTCCTTTTCCAGCAGACAGCACAGGGGTTCCATGACCTTCACGGGTTCGATAATCTCGTAATGCCTGGAATACTTGAGCAAAAAATCGATGGTCATCTCCGTCAACTCCTTGCCCCTGGACAGGATCTTTGTGGGATTGACCCCTCGCCTGGCGAAAATATCCTCCGACAGGACCATGCCCGGCTCCAGCCCCATCAGCCGCATTTCCCGGATGCGGTACTTGGCCTCCGCGCCCAGGATCTTGTCCATGGCTCCCAGCACCTTCATGTCGTACCAGCCGCGGCGCTGCTGGAGAAAGACCAGGGCCTCGCCTTTGGAAACGCCATTGGAGATGAAGATATCGAAGTCCACCACCGCCTTGATGATGCGGGCCCCCAGGGGAATGTCCTGGCCCTTGACGTCGTCGGCCGGGATGCCGCTGCCGTCGAACCGCTTCTCCTGGTACTTGAGGATATTCACCACGGGCTCCATGCGCGGGATGCCGGACACGAACTTGGCGGCCATGGCCGGATGCTCGGCGAACAGGCCCTGCTGCTTTTCCGTCAGCCCGCGGTTTTCCAGGACCCGGGCAATGATAATGTCGGGCAGGGTGATGAAGCCGATCATGGACAGCATGGCCGCTGTCTCGGTCTCCCAGGGACAAGGGTCCCCCACCACGGTGGAAACGTTGCGCACATAGGGCAGGATGCGCGAGATGCGCCCGAACTCGTCGGGCTTGAGCAGGGACACGAGGTCGCTCATGACCCCCACGCAGCCCCTGATGGTCTTCTCCAGCAGTTCCCGCTCCGCGGCCAGGGCCTTGCGGTAGCGCATGGCGTCGGACAGGGCGCTGGCCATGTCTTTGGCGTCGCAGGGCTTGGTCAGCAGGCGGAAGATATTGCCCTCATTGACCGCGCGGATGGCCACGTCCAGGTCGGCGTAGCCCGTGAGCAGCATGCGCACCGTCTCCGGCGCGATGACGCGCACGTGGGAGAGAAACTGCACGCCGTCCATGCCGGGCATGCGGTAGTCCGAGATGACGATGTCGAAGTCCTTGCCGCCCTTGAGGATATCCAGCCCACTGTTGCCGCAGTCGGCCACCACGGGCTCGAAGTGCTTGGCCAGGATGCGCTTGAAGGTCCTGAGCAGATTCGCGTCGTCATCGACGATAAGAATGCGTGGGCTCATGCGTCGTCACTCCCATAACAAAGCGTTTCTATTTCGCGAGCAAGGGCCTTCCATTCCACTGGCTTGGCAAGATAGGCGTCCGCCCCCGCCGCAAGGGCGGCCTGTCTCGCATCGTCCAGGGCGTGAGCCGTCAAGGCGACAATGGGCACTTTCCCATGCCCTCTGCGCGAGGAATCTTCCCTGATGGCGCGCATGGCTTCCAGGCCGTCCATGACGGGCATGGAAATATCCATAACGACACAGTCAAAATGTTCCCGTTCCATCATTTCCAGGGCCTGCTGACCGTCCCAGGCGCAAACGACGTCATGCCCATGCTGTTTGAGAAGCCCCCATATGGCTTCACGATTCGTCGGGTCATCCTCGGCCAATAGGATGCGCAAACGCAGGTCCTTGTCCGCGGCTTCGTCACCCTCCATCTCGCCGAGTCGAGCCGACTCCTCGACGGGGAGGACAAAAGGCAACGAAAAGGCGAACGTCGAGCCTTTGCCCTCCTCGCTGGCCACGCTCAAGCCGCCACCCAGATGCCGCACAAGACGGCTGGCTATGCGCAGACCAAGCCCCGCCCCCTTGAAATGCCTGGCCAACGAACCGTCCACCTGCGCAAAGGGCTCGAAGATGTAATCGAGTTTGTCTTCGGGGATACCGATGCCCGTGTCCTCGACCATGAACAGAATACGCACCATGCCTTCGGGGGCATGGGGCAACAGATGCACCCCGATCCGTACTTCGCCGCTCTCGGTGAACTTGATGGCGTTGCCGACCAGATTGTGGAGCACTTGGCGCAATTTGGGTGCATCGCCCTCGACACGGCCGGGCAGCGTGTCGTCAATGTCCATGGTCAACCCGATGCCTTTGTCCGATGTGCTCAATTCGAACGCCTTGGATAGCGTCTCCAGCAACACGCGCATGTCAAAGGCCGTCGATTCGAACTCCAGAACGCCCGCTTCGATCCTGGACAAATCCAGGAGATCGTTCAACAGGTCCAACAATGCATTGCCCGAGTCCGACGCCATGGTCACCCAACGCCCCTGCTCGTCGTCCAGGGACGACAATTGAAGCAGTTGCAGCATGCCCAGCACCCCGTTGAGCGGCGTGCGTATCTCGTGACTCATATTGGCCAGGAATTCGCTCTTGGCCCGGCTGGCGTCCTGGGCCGCATGCATGGCGGCCTCGAGTTTCCTCTCGATCTCTTTATGTTTGGTTATATCCTGGAATACCCCCCTGACACGAACGCACTTTCCTCCATTAAAAATCGGATACCCCTTGACCCTGGCCCAAAACAGGCGGCCCTTCGCCGTCCTGCATTGCAGTTCGAGATCAAACGATTCACCTTGGCAGACGGCCCGTTCCATGGCCTCCTCCAGTATCTCCCTATGCCCGGACGGATAGAAATCCAGGTATTCATCAGGCCCGGGGGGCTCGCTGTCATTCTCCAATTCAATGATTTCATAAAGTTGTCGGGTCCAGGTCGCCCTGCGGGTTACCAGATCATGCTCCCAGCCGCCGAGACGGACAATGGCGCTTGTCTCGGCCAGCAGTTCCTCACGTTCGGCGAGTTCCAGTTCGGCACGTTTTCGGTCTGTGATGTCCTGAAACACGCCCATGAGCCTGACCACCCTGCCGTCGGTCATCTCTGGCCGGCAGATGGAGCGGGTCCAGAGTTCCCTACCCTTGGCGGTGATGAAACGCACCTCGAGGTCGTAGGGAATGCCGTGGGCAAGGGCCTTTTCAATGGACGCGGAAAGCACGGGGCGATCGTCGGGATGAAAAAATTCGATGGCCTCTTCCAGGGACGGCTTCTCTCCGACAGGCACCTCGTGAATGGCATAGGTTTCCTCGGTCCACCGAACCTCCTGGGTTCTGGTATCCAGCTCCCAGCCCCCGACCCTGGCCATGCGGCCGGTTTCACGCAGCAGGGCCTCGCTGGCTTGCAGGGCCTCCTGGGTCCTCTTGAAGTCCGTGATGTCCTGCAGGGAGCCATACAAACCGACGATGGCACCCGAAACATCCCGTTTGGGCTCACCCCTGGCCTGGACCACTAAATCCGTGCCGTCCGGCCTGGTCCGGCGCAGTTCCAAATCGTAAGGGACGCCTTCACGCAGGGCGAGTGCAACCGCCTGGTCCAGTTTCCGGGCATCGTCGGGGTGATACAGGCCCAGTTGCCCCTGGTATTCCGGAGGAGCCAGATCGGAATCCAGGCCCATGATGTGATACATATTTTCCGACCAGGTGACTTTGTCTGTGTCGGCCTCCCAATCCCAGTCGCCGATACGACCGATACGTTGGGCCTCGATCAGCCGCATATTTGTCCTCTGAAGCGCCTTCTCCATCCGCCGTCTCTGCGTGATGTCGAACCCGTAGAGATTGGCGTAGCCGCCCTCAGGCAACGAAACAATGGTAAAGGCATAGGTCCTTTCCTGGTCCGCGATTTCCAGCATGCGCGACGCATGATCCGCAAAGGCGGCCCGGACCTCGGCCAGCATGAATGCGGGCAACTCTCCCCCCTGCCGCAACGGCGCGATGCCGGACAGGTCCTCGCAGGCCTTGTTGGCGAAAAGGATTCCCCCCCCGGTGTCCACCCGCAATACCGGCGCGGGGTTCTGCATGGGAAAACTCGACAGGTTGCGGATGTGCTCCTCGGCCTGCTTCCTCACGGTGATGTCTTCCAGCGTGACCACCATGCCGTCGAACGCGCCCTGCGTAGTGAACACGGGCGCGGCGTTGATGGACAAAAGCACCCTTCGTCCATCGAGCCATTCGATGGCGTGCTCAATGCCGAAGACCGGCTCTCCGGTTTTTTTGACAATGGTAAACGGCAGATCGTCCCGTGGAAACGGGCCGCCGTCCACGGCGGTTATCTTCCACTGTGGATCGTCAAATGATCTCTCCTCGACGGCGGTCCCGCCCACGCCCAGAACCTCCTGCGCGCGACGATTGGCGAAACACAGATTGCCGTCGGCATCGACAAAAGTGACCCCGATGGGACTTATATCCAGAACCAGCCGTAACGTATCGGGAATATTCCTGACATCAAGGACGGAAAACGCAGGACCTTCACCTGCCTGCTTGTTGGCAGGCACATCTTCAAGCGCCTGCACCCGGCGGCGGAGGGCGTGAATCTCCCTGATCAATTCCGTCTTGGTCTTGCGATTGTCCGCGGGCATCACGGCTCTCCCCATCAGGCTCCTGGCGACACAAAGGGATGCTCCATCTTTGCGCTGAACTCCTTGAGGAAATCGCCGTCGGCAAACAGGTCGAGACAAACTTTGGCCACCTCGGGATCATAGGCCTTGCCGGCGTTGGAGCCGATCTCGTCCAACGCCTTGTCGAGCCCCAGGCTGGCCCTGTAGGGACGATGCGAACTCATGGCGTCCACCACATCGGCCACGGCGATGATCCGTGACTCCAGCAGGATGTCATCCGCTTCCAGCCCCTGGGGATACCCTGTGCCATCGAGGCGTTCGTGGTGTTGGCGGATGATAGTGCTGATGGGCCAATCGAACTCCACCGGGGCCAGGATATCGGCCCCGATGTCCGCATGGAGCTGGATGATGGAGAACTCCTGGTCTCGCAACCGGCCGGGGCGGTTCAGGAAATCAGCAGGCACGTAAACCTTGCCGATATCGTGCAGCAGCCCGGCTATGCGCAATGCGTCCACGTGGTCCGAGGCAAACCCCATGTCCTCGGCAATACGGCAGGACAGTTCCGCCACCCGGCGTTGATGCCCGGCGGTATAGGGGTCACGGGCCTCCAAAAGCGACGAGAAACCAGCAATGACGCCTTCCATGGCGTTCTTGAAACGCTTCAGTGAGTGGAGTTCCTTGCGGGCATAGACCAGATCGTACTGCTCCGTGGCGTCGCCCAGGGCCTTTTCCAGCATATCCTGGGGGCACGGCTTGGTCAGGAAACGAAATATGCCCCCCTCGTTCACGGCGCCCACGGCGTTGTCCATGTCCGCATACCCCGTGAGCAGGACGCGCACGGTTTCCGGGGCCATCTCCTTGGCCCGCGCCAGGAAATCGATGCCGTCCATGCCCGGCATTTTCAGATCGGACACCACCACGGTGAAGGGGCCCTCCCGCGCCATGACCTCGAGAGCTTCCTTGGCGGAGGCTGCCGTATGCACGTCATGCGCCATGGAGAACTGACGCCTGAAGGAGGCCAATGCCTGGGCATCGTCGTCGACAAACAATATCTTTCTCTTGGTCATGACCCCTCGCCGTTGTGCAATAATTCTTCACAGGTCTGCCGCCAAGCCTCCGTTCGCCCGGACATTCCCTGGGTGGCGAGAAACGCTTCATCCATGGGATGCGGAGCGTAACCGTCATTGATCGTGATCAGTTCGTGCTCAAGGGCGTTGGCCGCATGCACATACGGAACGATGGGCGGCAGGTCGCCTGTCTCGGACGGCATATTATGGTTGACCACCGACAACACCACATCCGGAGAAAAACCCCATAGGCCCAAGAGATACCCGCCGATCTGGGCGTGGCTGACGCCCAGTATGTCGCGTTCCGCCTCCAGAATGGGCATATTCCCTTCGCGGGCCGCTGTAAGCACAGCTTCGTATCTTTCAGTCAAGCCCTGCGCCAGGACCAGCTTGCCCACGTCGTGCAGCAGGGCGCTGACAAAGCACTGGTCGGACACGGAGCGCTTGTTTCCCTCGCTCCTGGCGATGGCCTTGGCGAAACGCGCCGTGACCAGGCTGTGCCGCCACAACTGGTCGAATGACATCTGACGCAACCTGACCTCGTCCAAGGGCGTAAAAAGCCCATCGAACAATATCAGCCCGCGCAACACGTCAAGGCCGAGATAGGTCACCGCCTGGACCGGCGTCTGGACCTCGTGCTTGAGGCCGAAAAACGAAGAATTCACAAGCTTGAGGATATCCGCCGTCAGGCCCACGTCGCGGGACACGATTTCGCCGATGCTGACGAGCGAACTTTCCTCCTTGTCCAACTCCGCCTGAAGCTCGTTGTAAATCTGAGGCAACGTGGGCAGGGTGTCCAGTCTGGTTACCGTATCCCTGATGGCCGTATCCGTGAAAATAGACCGAAGGCTGAAGGCCCTTTCGATGACCTCGATCAATTCATCCTCGGAGCAGGGCTTGCTCAGGAACTGATGCGCGGGGCGAACGGCCTTCATGATATAGTCGCGATCGGAATGCCCGGAAAGCACGATACGGACGACGCCGGGATGTTTCTGCTGCACGATGCCCAGCAATTCTGCCCCGTCCATCCCAGGCATGCGCATGTCGGCGATGATGATGTCAAAGTCCCTGGCCGCCAGCATATCCAAAGCTGCGGGGCCGCCCGGCGCGAAGTCCATTTCCCAGCCGCACCTCTTGGACATCAGCATGCGGCGCATGCCCCGAAGCAGCTTCTTGTCGTCGTCCACGAAAAGGATACGCACGGCCTAGCCTCTCACTGGAGAATCGTCTTCGCTCATGGGGAACTCAAGCGTGAAGACTGTTCCCTTGCCCGATTCGGACACGAAATCCAGTGTGCCGCCATGGGCCATGATGCTGGACCGAGCCACGGCCAGCCCCATGCCGGTCCCTTCCCCCACATCCTTGGTGGTGAAAAACGGCTCGAAGATCTTGTCCCTGTACTCCTCGGGGATGCCCACCCCGTTGTCTTCGATGGTCAGCAGGACCTTTCCGTTTTCCTCCCAGGTACGGATGGCAATGCGCCCCTCGCCATTGCTCGTCCCGTACTTAGCCCGCAGGGCCTGAGCGGCGTTGAGAAACAGATTGAGCAGGCAATTGGAAATGTCGCCCGGCATACACACCACGGCCGGCAAGCCCGAAGCGAGGTCCAAAGACATTTCGGCGACCCCTTTCCAATGGTTCTCGGTCAGAACCGCCGTGTCCTCCACCATCCTGTTCAAATTGCAGCATGCCTCGCCTTCGGGAACCATTCGGGCGAACCTGACAAGGCTTTGGATGATGGCCGAGACCTTTTTCAGGCCCGCCATGGAATCCTCGACGGCTCCCTTGACGCCTTCCTGGATTTCTCTCAACTCATCGCAACTGATTCTTTCGCCCTGCTCCCCCTCGTCCACAATGCCTGCCTGCGTGACCTTTTTCGTCAATCCCTCCCAGGCATCAATGAAGCCGTGCAGCGACGTGCAACTCGATGCGATGTATCCGAGATTGTTGGTGATGTACTGCAAGGGCGTATTGATCTCGTGGGCCATGCCTCCGGCAAGCTGGCCAAGGGCGTCCAGTTTTTGCGTGATGACCGCCCGTTGTTCCATTTCGCGACGCTCGGTGACGTCCTGACAGGCCCCCACGACGACCTTTTGGCCGGCCCTGGTCAGGTCCATATTCGCCTGCAGATGGACAACGCGTACATCACTGCCGCGTACGATGCGGAATTCAATGTCCACCTCTTGACCATCCCGGATCAACGTTTGAAACGCCGTGTCCACGGCCTTGCGGTCATCGGGATGGGCGTTCAGGAACAGCGTTCTGATGTCACCCCCCCACGCATCGTCAAGTCCCAGAACCACGGCCAGTTCATCCGAACAATACAGCGAGTCTTCATGTTCGTCCCATTCGAAGCTGCCCAGGCCGGCGATCTGCTGGCCATGACGCATGAGTCGCGTGGTCCTTTGCTGGATGTCCAAGGTCCTTGCGTTGTGCAGGGAAATCGCAGCCAATTCGCCGAAAGCCTGCGCTACTTGCTCGTCATCCGTGGTGAAACCGCCGGGCTTGTTGGCCAGCCCCAAAACGCCGACCACGCAATCATCGATGATAAGCGGGGCGAACATGACGTTGTCGAGGGACACATGCCCCTTGGGCATGAAACGCACCCATTTGCCATGCATGAAATCATTGTCCGCCACGGTCCGCTTTTCCCGATAAGCCACCGCCCGCAATCCCCGGATGGGCATGGGCAGTTCAGGATCCACGGAGCAGGCGCGCCCCCCGGCTTCGAGAAACAGCACCTCGTTTTCCTGGCCATCCCTGGAAAGCAGAGCCACATAGCCTGCCGTGGCGCCGGTGATCCGGCAACACCGGTTGAAGATGCGCCTGGCCGCCTCTGGAAAATGCGCATATGCCAGGATATCTCGTGCCCCTTCCAGCAAGGCCGAGATTTTGTCGGATTGCCGCTTCTGCCATTCAAGGGCCTTTTCCAGGGCCCGCTTGCCCAATTCCATGTCCACAAAAACCTTGACCTTCTTCTCCAGCAAATTGAGATCGTAGGGTTTGAACAAAAAATCCGCGGCCCCTTCCTCAAACCCCCTGATCTTGTCCCTTTCGTCCTTGCCGTAGGCCGTGATGAAAATGATGGGCGGGGTTCTTTCTCCGAGGCTCTCGCGCATCGTCCTCGCCGTCTCGAATCCGTCCATGCCCGGCATCATGATGTCCAGCAGCACAAGGCAAAAATCCCCGGCCTCAACCTTTCTCACCGCGTCTCGGCCGGTCGAAGCCACGTGCACATCCACCTGGGGCAACCTGCCCAGAATACGCGAATACATTATCTGGTTGGTCTCTTCGTCATCGACCACAAGAATGTCGATGCGTTCCTCCTGCATGGCCTCAAGCCTCCTTGCCGGATTTCGTCTCTGTTACGGCATCATTGGGACCAGCCTCGCCAACTGGAAAGACGATGACGAACGTCGTGCCCTTTCCCGGCTCGGTCGTGAAGGTGATGGAGCCTTCATGTTTTTCCATGATGGAATGCGTAATGGCCAGGCCTTGTCCGGTCCCCTTGCCCACCTCCTTGGTGGTGAAAAAGGGATCGAATATCCTGTCCCAATGCGCCGGGTCGATGCCCGTGCCCGTGTCTTCCACCGTGATGACCACGCTGTCTTGTCCGAGACGTGTGCGGATACGGATGGCCCCCATCCCGGCATCGTCCTTGTGCATGGCCGCGTTGGCGTGGGCGGCGTTGACGATGATGTTCAGCATGGCCTGGTTGAAGTCGCCCGGCACGCAATGGAGGGGGGGCAGGTCCGGCGACAGGTCGGTCTCCACCTCGGAATTGTATTTCCACTCGTTGCGGGCGATGGTCAGGGTATTCTCGATGGCCGCGTTCACGTCCAAAGGCTTTTTGGCTTCCACATCCGGATGGGAGAAATTCTTCATGGCCTGGACGATAGTAGCCACACGCTCGACGCCCTCCCTTGAATCGGCCAGGGCTTCGGGGATCTCCTCCAGCATCGCGTCAAGATTGATGGAATCAAGCAGTTCCTGCACATTGCCGGCCGCGACCCCGGCGTCCTCGCCCGACAGCACTGCCCGCAGCAAGGTGCCATACGCTTCGCAGACCTGCCGTATCTGCCCCATCGCGGTTTCAAAAAAATAAATATTGCCGCCGATGTACTGGATGGGGGTGTTGATCTCGTGGGCGATGCCCGCGGCCAGCTGACCGATGGACTCCAGCTTCTGGGCATAGGCCAGTTGCCGCTCCAGCACCTTGCGCTCGGATAGGTCGAATATGATTTCCACGTGGTGCTTGCGACCCCTGATGTCCACGGGCAACACGTGCTTGATGACCGGGATGATCCTGCCGCTGGGCAATTCAAGCTGTTTTTCCTGGTCCAGGACTTTTTTCATGTACAAGCGACAATTCTGGCCCGGCACGGCGTGTTGCCCGGGGCAAATGAGGTCGCAACATCTGGCGCCTATGAGCTGTTCCCGCGGCAGGCCCAACAATTCGGCCCCGACGGTGTTGGCCTCCACGATCTCGTACTTGGCGGGGTCTACATAGAAGACCGCTGCGCCCATGCCGTCCAGGATGGACCGCAGCAATTGCTCGGATTCCAACAAGTCCTTTTCATGGCGCTTGTTTTCCGTGATGTCGGAAAAGGAGATGACCACGTCATGGGCCTTGCTGCCAACCTTGCGCAGAGGCCTGGTGTTGATCTTGATCCACACCGTTTCCTGCTCACTATGGCGCACCCCCATGACAACGCCATCGCACGGCTCACCGGTGCGCAGGGTATGCAATGACGGATGATCCTCATTCAGAAAAACAGAGCCGTCTTCTTGAATAGTATGCCAATCGCGGCTGAGGGAGTTTATTCCCACTGCTTGTTCGGCCTTGAGACCAAAGACCTTCCCGGCGGCCCTGTTCCAATGCACGATCTTTCCCGAAGACTCCTGGACAACGATCCCCTCGCCCATGACGTCGACCAGCGTCCTGAAACGTTCCTCGCTGAACCGAAGCCGTTCCTCGACCTTTTTCCTCTCCTCGACCTCAACCTCCAGGGCGTCGATGGCCTCCTGCAACTCCCGGGTCCGCTCCACCACCTTCTGCTCCAGGTTCACCCTGGCCTCTTGAAGCTGCTGCTCCATGATCCGTCGGGCCGTAATATCACGGATGACGCCCACGGTGCCGATGAAGACCCTGGCCTCGGCCTCTTCGTTGATCTCGTACAGGCCGGCGCTGTTGATCTCGGCCACCACCAGATCTGCGCCCACGGTCTCCAGTTCGGCCGGCTCGGGCTCGGGTTCTCCCTTTCGAAGCAACCCCACCACCAGCCCGGTGGTCTTGCGTGGACCCGTGCGACGCTCGTCCACGAGCTTCGGGGCTTCATGATCCGCCACGCTTTGCCCGGAATACAGGGGCAGAAGCTCCTCCCTGGACAGCCGTTCCTGCTCGATGGGGACGATGAACTCACTGAAATGCCGCCCCACAAGCTCGTCCGGGGCGTATCCCAGCCTGGTCACGGCCTCGTTGATGAACAGGAATTCCCCATCTGGAGCGATGCGGTAGACGATGTCCGGGATGGTGCGCACCAGTCCCGCGAACCGTTCCTCGGAGGCACGCAATTCAGCGACATGGCGACTCAAATCCGCATTGGCCTGCTTCAATTGCGCGGTGCGCTCCTCGACCAGCAGTTCCAGTTGGTCGCGGTGCCGGCGCAGTTCGGCCTCGGACTCCTGCAGGGCCCGCGTACGCTCCTCCACCCTGTCATCCAGTTCCAGGGTCAGTTGCAGCAATTCGGAGTTGGTGCGGTTCAACTCCTCGTGAGCGGTCTTCAGTTCCCGCCGTAGCGCCTTGATGGCATCGTTGTCGCCGCCCTTGTCAGGCATCCTCAACCTCCTGGCGGGCCAGCCCCTTGACCACCACCACGGTGGCGTCGTCGTTGTCCCTGGCATGCGTATTCAACAGGTTTACGGCGACCCTCTGGGCCGACATGCCTGCCAGGCTGGGATTGCCCCGCCAGGACCAATTATCGTGTAACCCATCGGAATACATGACCAGAACATCTTGTGGCGTCCAATCAAAATGCGACACCGCCACGGGGCGCGTACCGCTCCCCAGGTATCCCCGCCTGGAAACGAAGGACACATCCGAGGGCCCGACGTGCTTGATCTCCACGTTGCCCACCGCGGCCAGGGAAACCCGGGATCGCTCCCAGTCGAACAGGGCCAGGGTCATGACCACGCCCCGCGTTGCGCGACACGCCCTGTCCACCCCTTGGAACAACGCCTCCAGCGGCAGATCGTAATGGGTCTCCACATAGCGGCTGGAAGACAGGGCGGCCTTGTGGGCGAATTGGCCGTGCCCCAGGCCGTCGATAACGCCGACGAGCGTCTTCTTGCCCCAGGCCTTGATGACGAAGGCATCGCCATTTAACGCCAAGCCCGGCTTCGGCCGAGTGGCCGCTCCGACGTCGAAGGGACAGTCGGTCGCCGGAGTGTCGTCGGGCCTGGTCATCCTACTGCACTTGATCCGGGTGCCGCCGTCCGGCCCGGTAGAAGAAACTACCTCCAGCCTGTCCATGAGGCGGTGCAGGGTGCCTAGGCCGCAGCCGTAGCCGCCGCGTCCCGAGCTGCCGTCGGCAAGGGATACCTCCACATCCGGGATTCCCGGCCCCCGGTCCTCGCCGTACATTTCCACCCCCTTGCGCCCCTGATTCTCCACGACATGCGCGCCAAATACGCCGCCGCCGGCATGCAGGGCCATGTTGGTGGCCAGTTCCACAGCGCAGAGGACGATCTCCTCCACCCCATTGTCGTCGAATCCCGCATCCCTGGCCATTTTCCGCACCAACGCTCCCGCCAGATAGGCGTCGGCGACCTTGCCGACGGCGAGATACCGCAGGCCCCTCGGACTCTTGCTGACCGACGGCTCCTTCGGCATCAGGCAATCCCGACCTCCATCATACTTCCGGCCTTGGAAACAACGGGCTTATTAGCAACTCCGCCGACACGCCATTTCCACACGGTCACGCGCGTGCCTTTGCCCACTTCCGTCTGTATCTCCATCTCGTCCATAAGTCGCTTGGCCCCGGGCAGGCCGAGACCCAACCCCCGCGACGTGCTGTAGCCCGGGGCCATGGCCTGTTCCACATCCGGGATTCCCGGCCCCTCGTCCTCGAACACCAGTTCCAGCCCGCTGTTTCCGCCATCGTTCATCACCCGCCAGTGCATTTCCCCACGCCTGGCGTAACGATCCACGTTGCGGGCAAGCTCGGAGGCCGCCGTGACGATCCTGGTCACCTCGGTATCGTTGAAACCGAGCCACTTGCTTACGGAACGCACCGCCTTGCGCACGCTGACGATGTGACTCTCGTCAGAAATGCCGACCTTGCCCGATCGTTCCGACTGGGGTGCAGGCATCATTCCTCCTCGCCGTCACGTTCCATCAGTTCGAGCATGTCCAGAGCTCTGTCCACGTCCAGGGCCGTTTGCAGCGCTTCCAGGGTGAGGCCCAGTTGGGTGGCGGTGATGGCCACCCCCACCTGCATGCCCGCGATGATGGTTTGCCCGCCCATGAGGCCGACCATCTGGCCGATCTCGATGACCGTGCGGGCGAAATAGGAATCCAGGGTATTGACCTGGGACAAGTCCAGGACCACCCCCTTGGCCTCGTATGTCTCCATGGCCTGAAGGATAGTCTCCTGCAGCCTGGAGACAGTATTATCGTCCGGATCGGGCGACAGGGTTGCAAGCAGCACGTCCCTGACCTTGACCACGGACACCATGTCGGACGTCATGCGTCACCTCCCGTGTCGGATGCCTCTACGGGCAACTGCCCTTGCGCCTCCAGCGCCAAGCGCAATCCCGCCGCAAGGGTGTTGCGCGTCTGGATGCCCTTGAGGTCGATGCCCAGGTGCACCAGGGTTTGTGCGATGGCCGGGCTGACCCCGGTGAGGATGACCTCGGCCCCGAGCATCCTTGCGGCGTTCACGGCGTCCAGGACATACTGCGCCGACTGGGTGTCGACCTCGGGCACGCCCGTGATGTCCAGCAGGGCCATGGGCGACGCGGTCTCCACGATGGTGGTCAGGAAACGTTCCATGAACTGCATGGCACGATCGGCGTCCATGGTGCCGATGAGCGGCGCGGCCACGATGCCCTCCCATATCTTGATGACAGGGGTGGACAATTCCAGGATGGCCCTTGCCTGTTCCTGCAGGCGCTCCTCAGCATCCTTGATCTTGGTCACGTCGATGGCCATTTCATAACGCACCTTCCTGCCGTCGGGCCAAGGAATGGCCTTGTCGATGCACCTGTACCAGCGTTTGTTGACCTTGTTCTGCCACTCCCAGACATAGGATTTTCCATCATACTCGCCGAATATCTTGTCGTTGGAACAAAATGGACATGGCGAATCGAGATTTTGAAGGACTTCGTAGCATTTACGGCCCCGCCATTCTCCAAAAGCCTCTTCAGATATCCTGTTCATGTACAGGACCTCGTATGTCTCGGGATCGGCCACATAGACAACCTCGTCGATGCCGTCGAAAATGGAACGGAACATCTCCTCGTTGCGACGCAACTGCGTTTCGGCCTCTTTGCCAATTTTCGCTTGCTTGCGGGCCGCCTTGAGCTCCTCGATGAGTTGCGCCTTGCTC
>Ga0272444_10002381_pt1 | contig 17406 bp, 19 predicted proteins | sample SSMForm13_FD_201033 | JGI IMG/M metagenome (GOLD analysis project Ga0272444, IMG submission 201033) | Marine sediment archaeal communities from Little Sippewissett salt marsh, Falmouth, MA, United States - SSM-Form-13 | ecosystem: Environmental > Aquatic > Marine > Wetlands > Sediment ... | reverse complement strand
CTGGTGGCGGTGCCCGGCGACAAGGTGCGTTACCAGAACAAGGTGCTGTACATCAACGGCGAACCGATGCCGATCCAGCCGGTCGGCCCGTACACGCCGGTGGGTTCGGGGATGCGCGCCCTGGGTTCCTTCGAAGGCCGCGAGAACCTCAAAGGGGTGGAGCACTCGGTGCTGATCAACCCGCTGTCACCCGATTTCAGTCCGTCCTGCACCTTCCTCGGCTACCAGGAAGTGGAGGTTCCGCAAGGCAAGTACCTGATGGTCGGCGACAATCGTGACGACAGCAACGACGGGCGCTGCTGGGGCTTCGTGCCCGAAGAAAACCTGGTGGGAAAGGCGTTCTTCGTCTGGTTCAGTTGGGACTGGGAGCGACCCGGTTTCATCGCCTGGGACCGCATCGGCAATATTGTGGAGTGAGTGGCATAGCGGACAGTTGCCGGTTTGCAGCCATATATGCATTGCCTAATATCCACTGTGTAGCCCAATAACCAGGACATTTACCATGACCCGTGCCTCTTACCTGCGACATCAGCAGGGGCTGACCCTGATCTCCTGGATGGTGGTGATCGCCATTGCCCTGTTCTTCGTGATGATCGGCCTGAAGATGGTGCCGACCTACCTCGAGAACTATTCGATCAAGCAGGTGTTGGCCAGTGTCGAACAGGATCGCAGCCTGCGTGAAATGGATCGCGCGGAGCTCAAGCGCACCATCCTCAAGCGCTTCAAGATCAACAGCGTGTACGAATTCAATCGTGACGACCTGAAGATCAGCAAGGCCGACGACGGCCTGAAGATCTCGATCGATTACGAGGTGCGCAAGCCGGTGGTCGGCAATGTCGCGGTGGTGATGACCTTCAGTGAATCGGCCTTCGTGCGCCAATGATCGATCGCCTGCAGCGACAACTCGGCTACGAGTTTCGTGACGTCGGGCTGCTCACCCGGGCACTGACACACCGCAGCGCAGGCTCCGCCAACAACGAGCGCCTGGAGTTTCTCGGCGATGCGATCCTCGGCTTCGAGGCCGCCGACTACCTGTATCAACACGTCGGGGATGCCAGCGAAGGCCAGCTCAGCCGCATGCGCGCCCACCTGGTCAAGCGCGAGACCCTGGCCGAGATCGCCCGTTCGCTGGAACTGGGCAACATCCTGCACCTGGGCCAGGGCGAGTTGCGCAGCGGCGGGCAGAACCGCGATTCGATCCTGGCCGACTCGGTCGAGGCGATCATCGCCGCGGTCTATCTCGATGGCGGTATCGACCCGGCGCGAGAGCTGGTGCGCCGGCTGCTCGGGGAGCGCCTGGCCAACCCGGCCAAGGCGCTGCAGCACAAGGATTCGAAGACCCGCCTGCAGGAACACCTGCAGGGCAATGGCCAGGCGCTGCCTGTGTACCAGGTACTGGAGGTCAGCGGCGACCAGCATCGGCAGAAGTTCGTGGTCGAATGCCGCGTCGAGGGGCTGGACATGGCGGCCAGTGGCCAGGGCAGCAGCCGCCGCAAGGCCGAGCAACAGGCCGCCGCGGCCTTCCTGCGCCTGCTCGAATCCGCGGCGGACCAAGCCCAATAAACTGATCCGGAACCCTGTATGAAAAGTGGCTATACCGCCCTGGTCGGTCGTCCAAATGTCGGCAAATCGACCCTGCTCAACCAGTTGCTCGGGCAGAAGATGGCGATCACCTCGCACAAGCCGCAGACCACCCGCCATCGCATCCTCGGGGTCAAGACCAGCGAGGCCGGGCAGGTGGTGTACATCGACACCCCGGGCATGCACCAGCGCGGCCAGCAGGCGATGAACCGTTATCTCAACCGCACCGCGCACACCGCGCTGCTGGACGTGGACCTGGCGCTGTTCGTGTGCCAGGCGCTGGTATGGACCGAAGAGGACGAACTGGTGCTGGCCGCGGTCAAGGCCGCCGGTGTGCCCTGTATCGCGGTGGTCAACAAGGTCGATACGGTTCAGCCCAAGGAAAAGCTGTTGCCGTTTCTGGCCGAGCTGTCCGGCCGCCACGACTTCGTCGAGGTGGTACCGCTGTCGGCGCGCGACGGCAGTAACGTCGAGGCCCTGGACAAACTGGTCACCGAGCGCATGCCCGAGGGTGGGCTGATCTTTCCCGAGGACCAGATCACCGATCGTTCGGAGCGATTCTTTGCCGCCGAACTGCTGCGTGAGCAGATCATCCGCCGCTATCACAAGGAACTGCCGTACGCGGTCACGGTCGAGATCGAGTCGTTCGTCGAAGAGCAAGGACGCTATGTGATCGGCGCGGTGATCTGGGTGGAACGCGAGAACCAGCGGCGCATCCTGCTCGGCAAGCAGGGCGAGGCGATGAAGGAGGCGGCCAGTGCCGCGCGGCGGCGCATGGCGGAGTTTTTCGACACCCGGGTGCACCTGGATGTGTGGATCAAGGTGAAAAAGAGCTGGTCGAGCGACGAGGCCAGTCTCGCCCAGCTGGGTTACTCCGAATAGTGCCCGACGTCCTGCAGCCGGCCTATGTCCTGCACAGCAGGCGCTTCCGCGAAAGCAGTCTGATCGTCGAGCTGCTGACCCGCGATCACGGGCGGCAGGGTGTGCTCGCCAAGGGGGTACTTGGCGGCAAGGGTGCGCGCCAGTCCTTGCTGCAGCCGTTTGTGCCGCTGCTGGTGGACTGGCGCGGAAGAGGGGAGCTGCCGACCCTGACCACCCTGGAAGCGGCCGGGGCCGGTATCCAGCCGAGCGGCAGGGCGCTGTATTGCGGGCTGTACGTCAATGAACTGGTGTTGCGCTTCAGCGAACGCGGCGATCCTCACAGCGAGCTGTTTCCCGCCTATCTGCAGTGCATGAACGCGCTGCTGCGGGCCGGCGAGGACAATGCCGAGCTGGAACCGGTGCTGCGCCGCTTCGAACTGCAGTTGCTCGATGAGATGGGCCTTGCCATGCAGTTGCAGGAGGATCAGCAGGGGCAACCGCTGCAGCCTGGTGAGCGTTATCATTACGAGATCCATGCCGGTCCCAGGGTCGCCATGGCGAGCGAGGAAGGGGTGCTCGGTGCCACCCTGCGCGCACTGGCTGCGGGCGAGTTGCACGATCCCGCGCAACGCCGCGAGGCGCGCAGCCTGATGCGCCGGGTGATCGCCGAACACCTGGGTGGGCAGCAACTGAAAAGCCGTGAACTGTTCAGGTAGCCGTGGGTATGCGTGCGCCGGACAGCTACTTTGTCGAGAGAGAGTATTGATGAGCTACGAACGCCTGCTGGGTGTGAATATCGATCATGTGGCGACGATTCGCCAGGCGCGCGGTACGCGTTACCCCGAGCCGGTACAGGCGGCGCTGGTGGCGGAGCAGGCCGGGGCGGACTCGATCACCCTGCACCTGCGCGAGGATCGCCGCCACATCCAGGACCGCGATGTGCACATGCTGGCGGATATCCTGCAGACGCATATGAACCTGGAGATGGCGGCAACCGATGAGATGCTGCGCATCGCCAGCGAGGTGCGGCCCAGCGATTGCTGCCTGGTGCCCGAGCGCCGTGAGGAACTGACCACCGAAGGCGGCCTGGACGTGGCCTCGCAGGTGTCGCATCTGAAAGACTATTGCGCCGTACTGGCCGATGCCGGGGTGCGGGTGTCGCTGTTCATCGACGCCGACGAGCGCCAGCTCGACGCGGCGGTCGCGGTCGGCGCGCCGGTGGTGGAGATCCATACCGGTCACTATGCAGAGGCGGCCAATCCGGCCGAGCGGCAGCGCGAACTGGCACGCATCGGCCAGGCGGTGGCCTATGGGCGGCAGGCCGGCCTGCAGGTGAATGCCGGGCACGGCCTGGATTATCACAACGTCAAGGCGGTGGCGGCCATCGACGGCATCGTCGAGTTCAATATCGGGCATGCGATCATCGCCAGGGCGATCTTCAGCGGCCTGGCGACGGCGGTGCGTGACATGAAGTCACTGATTCAGGGGCTTGCCGCCTGAGCTTATCCCGGCATCGGCCACCAGGCGGTTGGCCTCGCGCTGCATCCTGGCCAACTGCTGCCCGGTCTTCTGCGCATCGCCGAGCTTGATGGTCGCTTCCAGCTGACTGACCGCCTCCTGCAGCGCCGGCACGGCACACACTGCGGTGGCGCCATGCAGCTTGTGCGCCTCGTGCCACATGGCGTCCCAATCCTGTTGATCGAATGCCTGGTGAATGTTCTGCAGATTGCCGGGCAGTTCCGCCAACAGGATGTTGAACAGCTTGGCGGCGACCGCTTCCGAACCGCCGCTGATGCGCAGGGACTGCTGGTGATCACGGATCGGCAGCGAGTCGCTGGTGGTATCGACCTGGGCGGCCGGCTGGATGTCTTCCAGCGAAGGGGTTTCTCCCTTCAGCAGGGCCTGCACGGTGGCGACGATCTGCGCCTCGGTCACCGGCTTGGTCAGGTGTACATCGAAACCGGCCTGCACGATATCGCGGGTGTTCTGCTCGGCCACATCGGCGGTCAGCGCGACCAGCGGTATCTTCTTCTCGGCATACAGCTCGCGGATGCCGCGTGCCGCATCCAGGCCGTTCATCACCGGCATGTGCACGTCGAGAAAAGCGATATCGATCGGCGCGTCACGACAGATTTCCAGGGCCTGCTGACCGTTCTCGGCAGTGACCGCCTCGCCGCCCATGCTTTCGATATAGCGGGTCAGCAGCAGCAGATTCACCGGGTTGTCGTCCGCAGCCAGGCAGCGCATGCCCGACAGCGGCTGTAGCTGCGCGACCTTATCGGCCGCGCCAAGCGCATCCGGCGCCGGGGTGCCGGCCACGTCGGCAGGTGCGCTATCGCTCAGCAGCGTCGCAATCGCATCCTGAAACACCAGGCGACGCACCGGCTTGCCCAGGCAGGCCCCGGCTCCCGCCTCGCGCATCTGCTGCGTCACCAGCGGATCGCAGCTGCTGACCAGTGCCAGGCTGGGAATGCCGAGTTGGCGCAGGCCCGATAGCTGGCGCTGTGCTTCGGCCAGCTGCTCGTCGAAGCCGCCGATGCCGAGCACCGCCAGTTCCACCTCGGGCGGTTCAAGCGTATCCGCATCCGCCAGTGCCTCTTTCTCTTCGACCAGGAAGCCGAGTTCGCCGAGTTGATTGCGCAGCGCAATGCGTGAAAGGCTGTGCGGCTCGATCAGCAGTACGCGCTTGCCCTGGTAAGCGGGATGAATCGCGTCCGTGGCATCTGCGGCCAGCCCCAGCACCAACGAGACCTGGAAGGTCGAGCCTTCTCCCTGGACACTGCTGACGCTGATATCGCCGCCCATGGCGCGCGCCAGCACCTGGCACAGGCTCAGTCCCAGGCCGGCGCCGCCGAACACGCGCTTGGTGGTCAGGCTGCCCTGCGCGAAGGCCTCGAACAGCGAGCTCTGTTCACTGGCCGGGATGCCGATGCCGGTATCGGTCACGGTGAAGCCGAGCGTGACCTGGTGGTCGCCCTGCTGCTCCAGCATCACGCGCAGGACGACTTCGCCGCTGGCGGTGAATTTCACCGCGTTGCTGAGCAGGTTGGACAGGATCTGCACCAGCCGGGTACGGTCGCCGACGAGCCTGTCCGGTACATCGTTATAAACGAGCGAGACCATTTCCAGGCGCTTGGCGTGTGCCTGCGGCACATGCAGTTGCAGGGCATCCTCGATGGTGTCACGCAGATCGAAGGGCGCCTGCTGCAGCTTCAGTTCGCCGGACTCGAGCGCGGCATACTCGAGGATATTGTCGATGATGCCCAGCAGGCTTTCGGCCGAACGGTGGATGGTGTTGAGGTACTCGGTCTGGTGGCCCTGTAGCGGGGTCTTGGCCAGCAGGTCGGTGAAACCGATGATGCCGTTCATCGGGGTGCGGATCTCGTGGCTCATATTGGCCAGGAAATCGGACTTCACCCGGTTCGCCTCGAGCGCGCGTTTGCGCGCGATGTCCAGTTCCGCATTGCGGATTTCCAGCGCCTCCAGGGTCTCCTGCAGTTCGGCGGTGGCCTGTTCCACTTCGTTCTGCAGCTCTTCGTTGATCGACATGATGCGGCTGGACATGGCATTAAAGCCGCGCTCCAGCTGTCCCATCTCGCCGGCGGATATCTCCTGTACCCGGATCGATGAGGCACCCGCGCCGAGACGCTGCATGGCGCGGGCGAGCACCGCCAGCGGGCGCATCATGCGCCGCAACACGATCGAGGCGACCATGATCGTGGCGCTTGCCCCGAGCAGGATCAGCAGCACCAGCGCCAACCAGCCGAACAACGGAATATTGCCGGCACCGAAAGCCAGGATGGTGCCGAGAACGAACAGCAGACTGCCGACCAGGGGCGATAGCGCGAGGAAGAAGGTGCGGTAGTAGATCAGGTCGGATTTGTTGAACAGGGGCTGTGCCAATGTGCGTTCTCTGAGGCGCCTGTCGAGGGCCGGAAGGTGGCGCAAATTCTACCGGCTTTTGTGCTCAAGGCTGCAGGGCATGGGGTAGAATGCGGCGATGCAATTTCCAACGATAGCCGATTTTGTCGGCAACACACCATTGGTGCGCCTGCAGCGCCTGCCGGGCGAGACCAGCAACACCCTGCTGGTCAAGCTCGAGGGCAATAATCCGGCCGGTTCGGTCAAGGATCGGCCGGCCCTGTCGATGATCGTGCACGCCGAGCGGCGCGGCGAGATCAGGCCCGGCGACACCCTGATCGAGGCGACCAGCGGCAACACCGGCATCGCGCTGGCCATGGCCGCAGCGATCAAGGGCTACCGCATGGTCCTGATCATGCCGGACAACCTGAGCATCGAGCGGCGTGCCGCGATGTTCGCCTACGGTGCCGAGCTGATCCTGGTGACCCGCGAGCAGGGCATGGAAGGGGCGCGCGACCTGGCCCTGGAGATGGAGGCGCGCGGCGAGGGCAAGGTGCTCAACCAGTTCGCCAACCCGGACAATCCGCTGGCGCATTACGAGAGCACAGGCCCGGAGATCTGGCGTGACACCCGGCACACGGTCACCCATTTCGTCAGCGCCATGGGCACCACCGGCACCATCACCGGCACCGCCCGCTATCTCAAGGAACAGGACCCGCAGATCCAGATCATCGGCGTGCAACCGGAGGAGGGCGCTTCCATCCCCGGCATCCGCCGCTGGCCGCTGGAATACCTGCCGAGCATCTACGATCCCTCGCTGGTCGATCGCGAGATCGATATCGGCCAGCAGATCGCCGAGGAGACCACGCGCCGGCTGGCCGCCGAGGAAGGCATCTTCTGCGGCATATCCTCCGGTGGCGCGGTGGCCGCGGCGCTGCAGCTGTCGCAGGAACTGCACAACGCGGTGATCGTCTCGATCATCTGCGATCGTGGCGACCGCTACCTGTCGACCGGCGTCTTTCCGCACGAATAATCAGTCATGCGCTTTACCGTCTTTTCGTTTGCGCCAATTCCGGACATCGCAACCGCGCGCGACAATTTCGATCTGCACGACCTCAGTGACAAGGACGTCGCCAAGGTGCTGTTTCACCAGCGCAAGCAGAAAACCGGGCACAGCGAGTTGCTGACCTGGGACCAGCTGCAGATCGCCAGCATCTCGCTGGTGCACTATTCGCTGGATTACGTGGAAATGGGCTCGCACTCGCTGCAGCAGTTGGCCGAGCCGCAACTGATCCACAAGTTCTACCAGGCGCTTGCCGCGAGCGGCCAGGTGGTCTCCTGGGACGGCAATTCGCTGGCGATGCCGCTGCTGCACTTCCGTTGCATGCAGCACCGCATCAGCCATCCCGGCTACTGGCAGGCGCTGCGCAAAGGCGAGCAGGTGCACACCGACCTGTGCGAAGCGCTGCTCGGTGCCGACAACAGCGTGTCGCTGGAAGATCTGGCGCAACGCTTCCGCTTCCCCGGCATGCTCGGCAACGATCTGGACAGTGTATGGGAAGGTTATCTGGCTGGTGATTACGAGGCGGTCAGTCGCTACAGCGACTACCATGCGCTCAACACCTATCTGCTGGCGCTGGAGGTGATGAGCCTGCAGGGCGACATGAGCTATGCGGATGCGGCGCGCGCGCGCAAGAAACTGCGCGACTACCTGGAGAAGGATTCCGAGCCGCGTGCACGTTACCGCGATTTCCTCGATGCCTGGGATGGCCGCGGATGACCCGCCGCCGCAAGCACCCACGCCTGCCGCAGGGCGAGTTCGAGGCACATATAGACTCCATGGCGCACGATGGTCGCGGCGTGGCGCGCATCGATGACAAGGCCACCTTCATCCAGGGCGCGCTGCCCGGCGAAAAGGTCATGTTCCGCTATACCCGGCGCAAGCGCAGCCACGACGAAGGCATCGCCTGCGACATCATCGAGGCCTCGCCGCAGCGCGTGCAACCGCGCTGCGCACACTATGCGATCTGCGGTGGCTGCAGCCTGCAGCACATGGATCCGCAGGCGCAGATTCAGGCCAAGCAACAGGTGCTGCTGGATAACCTGCAACACATCGGCAAGGTCGAGCCGCAGCAGGTGTTGCCGCCCTTGCTCAATGACAGCCCGTGGGGTTACCGGCGCAAGGCGCGCCTCGGGGTCAAGCACGTCGCCAAGAAGGGCAAGGTGCTGGTCGGCTTCCGCGAACGCGGCAGCAGTTTCGTCGCGGACCTGACACATTGCCACGTGTTGCACCCGCGCGTCGGGGAACTGCTGCCGCAACTGGGCGAGCTGATCGAAGAACTCAGCATCCACGATCGCCTGCCGCAGATCGAGATGGCCATGGACGATGAGCGCTGCGTGCTGATCTTCCGCATTCTCGAACCGCTGAGTGCGCAGGACACGCGCCTGCTGCTGGCCTTCGGTGAGCAACACGACATCATTCCCTACATCCAGCCGGGCGGTCCGGACACGGTGGCGCCGCTGGGCGGCACCCCGGTGGACCTGCATTACCGCCTGCCCGGCGAGGAACTGGAACTTGGCTTCCTGCCCGGCGACTTCACCCAGGTCAACACCGAGATCAACCGGCGCATGGTCGAGCGCGCGATCGCCATGCTCGAACCCGGCGCCAATGACCGGGTGCTGGACCTGTTCTGCGGCGTCGGCAATTTCACCCTGCCGCTGGCACGCCATGCATCCGAGGTGGTGGGGGTCGAGGGCGATGCCGGCCTGGTGCAGCGGGCACGCGGGAATGCACAGCGCAACGGCCTGGGCAATGTCGAGTTTCACACCGCCAACCTTTACGAAGAGCTGGCGATGGCCGGCTGGCTGGATCAGCGTTTCGACAAGGTGCTGCTCGATCCGCCACGCAGCGGTGCCCAGCAGGTGCTGTCCTTGCTACCGAAGCTCGGTGTCGACACCATCCTGTACATCTCCTGTTACCCGGGCACGCTGGCGCGCGATGCCGGGGAACTGGTCAACCAGCACGGCTACCGGCTGGTCAGTGCCGGGGTGATGGACATGTTCCCGCACACCGCGCACGTCGAGTCGATCGCACTGTTCAGGCGGTGATGCATGGGTATCGAGATCGAACGCAAATTCCTGCTGCGCAGCGACGACTGGCGCTCGCAGGTCAGCCGCAGCCAGCGCATGCGCCAGGGCTATCTGTACCGCACCGACAACAGCGCGATGCGCGTGCGTATCTGCGGCGAGCAGGCGCACATCAACATCAAGCACACGGAAGACGGCATCCAGCGCCTGGAGTATGAATACAGCATCCCGCTGGCGGACGCGGGCGAGATGCTCGAGCGCATCGCCATCCGCCCACTGATCGACAAGACCCGCCACGAGGTACACATCGGCGGGCACCTGTGGGAGATCGACGAATTCCACGGCGAGAACCAGGGCCTGATCGTTGCCGAGATCGAGCTGGGTTCGGTCGACGAGGGATTCGAGCGCCCCGACTGGCTGGGCGAAGAGGTGTCGCACGACCGGCGCTATTTCAACAGCAACCTGATCCTGCACCCCTATACGCAGTGGTAAGCGCCCGCCTGACCCTGCTGCGACGACTGTTCCTGCTCCTGCCCGCGTTGTTGCTGGGCGCCTGCGAAAATCCACCCGACCACATCCTGGTGTTCGGCATCACCGGCAGCCCCGCCTCTTTGCACCCGACGCTCGCCAGCGACGCCGTCTCGGAGCGCATCAATGCCTTGCTGTATGCGCCGCTGGTCGAACTCGACCAGCAGGGGAGGCCGACGCCGGGACAGGTGCGTTGGCAGCAGGAGGATGCCCAGCACTACCGCCTGATACTCAACGACGCGCCGGCCGTATTCAGTGACGGCAGCCAGCCGAGCATCGACGACGTGGCGGCAACCCTGCGCAGCGTGCTCGACGACCAGGCCTCGCCGCATGCGGCAACACTCGCGCACATCGCCGAACTGCAACTGCTCGATCGCAGCAGCCTGCGCGTATCGCTGAGCAAGCCCGATCCGCGCTTCGTGGAAAAGCTGCACCTGGGCTTGGCGCCGGCTGCGGCACTGGCCGATTCCAGAAAGCTTGCGCGCAAACCTGTGGGCAATGGGCCGTTCGCGTTCGTCGCCTGGGATGCGCAGGACAACCTGCTGCTCAGACGCCGCCGCGACGGCCAGTTGCTACGCTTCGAGGCGGTGCCAGACCCGACCATGCGCGCGCTCAAGTTGCTGCGCGGCGAACTGCAGCTGCTGCAGAACGACCTGCCGTACGAGCTATATCCGCGGCTGCGCGACGAGCCGGGCATTGAGTTGCACAGCGCGCCGGGCACTACATTCAGTTACCTGGGTTTCAACCTGCGCGATCCCCACAGCGGTGACCTGAGGGTGCGCCAGGCGATCGCCCATGCGGTCGACCGCCAGGCCATCGTCAGGTATCTGTTCGGCGGGCATGCCAGCCTCAGCAACACCCTGTTGCGCCCGCAGCACTGGGCCGCCAATCCGGCGCTGCCGGTATATCAGCACGATCCGCAGCGCGCGCGCGAGCTGCTGGCCGCACTCGGTTACGGGCCGGACAGGCCCTTGCAGTTGTCGTACAAGACCTCCACCGATCCTTTCCGTCTGCGCGTTGCCGCCGCCCTGCAGGCGCAGCTGGCACAGGTCGGCATCCGGCTGCAGATTCAGAGCTACGAATGGGGCACCTTCTTCGGCGATATCAAGGCCGGGCGTTTCCAGCTGTACAGCCTCAGCTGGGTCGGCATCCGCAGCCCGGATATCTTCCGCTATGTGTTCCACAGCGACTCGCAGCCACCGCATGGCGCCAATCGCGGACGCTACCAGTCGGTTGAAGTGGACCGCCTGATCGAGCAGGCCGAGTCCTTGCCGCCCGAACAGGCGCAGGCGCTGTTCCGCCAGGTACAGGACCGCATCCATCGGGACCTGGTGTACGTGCCCCTGTGGCACGAGCAGAACCTGCTGCTCAGTCGTGGTATATCCGGTGCGCAGCCGCAGGTTGACGGCGGCTACGGCTTTCTCGACAAGGTATCCTTGGCCGATGAATGACACCATGCAAAGCGGCGTCGTTTCGCTAACGGTCGATATCGCGCAACAACGCCTGCGTGTGCAGCGCGATGGGCAGACTCTGAGGGAGTTCGCCGTGTCCACCGCGGCCAATGGGGTCGGGCAGCAGAACGGTTCGGGCTGCACGCCGCTCGGCCGTCATCGTATACGTCTGAAGATCGGTGCGGGCCGCCCGCTCAACAGCGTGTTCGTGGCACGCCGCGCCACCGGTGAAATCTATAGCCCGCAGCTGGCACAGGCCGAACCGCAGCGCGACTGGATACTCACCCGCATCCTGTGGCTGACAGGCTGCGAGCACGGCTTCAACCGGGGTGGTGAATGCGACACCCTGCGGCGCTTTATCTATATCCACGGTTGCCCGGACAGCGAGCCGATGGGCGAGCCACGCTCGCACGGCTGCATCCGCATGCGCAACGGCGATGTGGTCGAGCTGTTCGATCTGGTCGAGAACGGCACGCCGGTGCTGATCGAGGCCGGCTAGGGTGCTGCAACGCCTGCTCGACACCCTGATCGTGCTGCTCGGTGTGAGCACCCTGGTGTTCTTCCTGACCGCGCTGGTGCCCGGCGATCCGGTCGACGTGATGCTCGGCGAGCGCGCCGCGGCAAGCGACCGCGAGGCCTTGCGCAGTGCTATGGGCCTGGACCGGCCGCTGCTCGAGCGCTGGTGGCAGTATCTGGGCGGGGTGGTGCAGGGCGATCTCGGGCAATCGCTGGTCCGCTCACGCCCGGTCGGCGAACTGATTGCGCAGCGCCTGCCGGCGACCTTGCAGATGGCCGCGGCCGCCTTTGCCGTGGTGCTGATGCTGGCGCTGCCGCTCGGCGCGCTGGCCGCGCAGTTCCGCGGCAGGGCACTCGACCATGCGGCCTCGGTATTCGCTCTGGTCGGCCAGTCCATCCCCAACTTCTGGCTCGGTCCGCTGCTGGTGCTGTTGTTTTCCATTTCGCTCGGCTGGCTGCCGGTCAGCGGCGCGCAGGCGCCGGGCAGCGTGATCCTGCCGGCCCTCACCCTGGGCCTGTCGATGGCGGCGGTGTCGATGCGCATGCTGCGTGCCAGCCTGCTGGAGGTGGCCTCGCAGGATTATCTGCGCACCGCACGCGCCAAGGGCGCCTCGCCCTGGCAGGTGCTGCGCCGGCATGCGCTGCCGAATGCGCTGGCGCCAGTGCTGACCCTGCTCGGCCTGCAGCTCGGTGGCCTGCTCGCCGGCGCGGTGATCACCGAGGTGATCTTCGCCTGGCCGGGCATCGGCAGCCTGCTGATCGAGGCGATCCGCCAGCGCGACTATCCGCTGATCCAGGGTGTGGTGCTGGTGATCGCCGTCGGCTATGTGTTGGTCAACCTGCTCACCGATCTGCTGTTGCAGTGGCTCGATCCGCGCGCAGGAGAGTCCCGGTGATCCGCCTCGCCGGCGCGATAGCGGGCTTGTGGGTGCTGCTGGGGCTGCTCGGCCTGTTGCTGCCGCTCGAGCCCAACCGGGTGGCGTTGTCGGCGATGTTCACGCCGCCGCTGGTGGAGACGGGGCAGGGCCTCTACCTGCTGGGCAGCGACGAACTGGGCCGCTCGCTGTTGCAGCGGCTGGTCGATGGCGCCGCTATCTCGCTGCTGGTGGCGCTGCTGTCGGTGGGCATATCGGCCAGCGTGGGTACCGCCATCGGCATCCTCGCCGGGTATCGCGGTGGCTGGGTGGACCGCCTGATCTCGCGCCTGATCGAGATCTTTCTGGCCTTTCCCGGGCTGCTGCTGGCGATCGCCATGGCGGGCATGCTCGGGCCGGGCATCGACAATGTGGTGATCGCGCTGTCGCTGATGGGCTGGGTGGGCTATGCGCGGCTGGCGCGCAACCAGGTGCTGAGCCTGCGTCGCCGCGATCATGTCAGTGCCGCCGTCGCCCTGGGTCGCACCCCGGCGGCGGTGATGCGCCTGCACCTGCTGCCCTTGCTGATGGCGCCGCTGCTGATCGAGGCCAGTTACGGCATCGCCGGTGCGGTGATCGCCGAGGCGGGCCTGTCGTTCCTGGGGCTGGGAGTGCAGCCGCCCCAGGCCTCCTGGGGCAGCATGATTCGCGAAGGGGTGCGCTACCTGCTGGTGGCGCCGCACCTGGTGCTGGTGCCGGGCATCGCGCTGTCGGCGGTGGTGCTCAGCGCCAACCTGCTGGGAGACGCGCTGCGCGATCGGCTGGATGTCACTTCACGTAGTAGGAGGTGAAGTACAGATCCTTGACCATGGTTTGCTCGGTCAGGTCCTTGAGCGTCTGCTGAACCGCTTCCAGCGCTTTTTCGCGCAGGGCATTTTTACCGTCGCGGGTTTTCAGCAGCTTGCCGTCCTCGCCGGCGAGCAACATCAGAATCGCATGCCGGATCGCCGGTGCGTGCACCTCGATATCCGGCACGTGGCTGGCATATTCGGTCATCAACTGTACGTCGCAGCGGATATACTTGGGTCCACCAGTCAGGTTGCTAACGATGGAAGGGCTGAGTTCGACGTAGCTGATCTGCACCGGCTCGCCTTCTTCTCCCGCATAGGAACAGGTTATAAAAAGAAAACTAATCAACAACATATAAAGTTTTCTTAAAGTGCTTTGCATCATTTTTTCCTTCTGGTGTAAGCTCCGATTCACGAGTGTTTAGCGAGATTTCTGCCCATGCACGGCCCCGTGATGCTGGATGTCGCCGGCCACGAACTCACCCGCCAGGACATCGAACTGCTGCAACACCCGGCCACCGGCGGGGTCATCCTGTTCAGCCGCAATTTTGCATCCCGCGATCAGATACATCGGCTGATTGCGCAGATACATGAGCAGCGTCTGCCGCCGCTGTTGGTGGCAGTCGACCAGGAAGGCGGACGCGTGCAGCGCTTTCGCGACGGTTTCACCCGCCTGCCGGCCGCGGCGCGTATCCTGCCGTACTGCAGCGGCGACCTGACGCATGCGCGCCAGGTCGCGCATGAGTTGGGTTGGCTGATGGCGGCGGAACTGCGCAGCGTCGGTGTCGATTTCAGCTTCGCGCCGGTGCTCGACATCGATTACGGGGTCAGCGAGGTGATCGGCGACCGTGCCTTCGGCCACACGCGCGAACAGGTGGCAGCGCTCGGCAAGGCCTGGATGCTGGGCGCCCGCGAGGCCGGCATGATCAGCGTCGGCAAGCACTTTCCCGGACACGGCGCGGTGAGCGCCGATTCGCACCTGGAGCTGCCGGTCGATGACCGCGATGCCGACACCATCGCGCACCAGGACCTGCAACCATTCCGCCAGCTGATCGCCAACGGCCTCGAAGGCATCATGCCGGCGCACGTCATCTACGAGAAATGCGATGCGCAGCTGGCCGGTTTTTCCCACTACTGGCTGCAACAGGTGTTGCGCGGCAGGCTCGGCTTCAAGGGTGTGATCTTCAGCGACGACCTGAGCATGCAGGCCACCAGCGACACCGGCGATTACCCGGCGCGCGCCTGGTCGGCGATCCGTGCCGGCTGCGACATGGTGCTGGTATGCAACAACCAGGCAGCCGCCGCGCAGGTGCTTGACGCCCTGGCCGAACACCATGATCCGGTGTCGATGATGCGTGCGGTACGCCTGCATGGGCGTCCCGCGCCCGACTGGGACCAGCTGCGCGAATCCCCGCGCTGGCACAATGCGGTGCAACTGGCGGCCGCGATCGAACAGCAAGACGAAGCGAATCTGCAACTATGAATGAGCAATTGCTGCAGGAGGTCGAGCAGGTGATGCGCGAGGCCGACTGCATCCACGACGCGGCGGCGGTCTCGGATGCCCTGGACCGGATGGCCGCCGCGATCAGCGCCGATCTGGCGCATGCGAACCCATTGGTGTTGTGCGTGATGAACGGCGGCCTGATGCCGACCGGGTTGCTGCTGCCGCGGCTGAACTTTCCGCTCAAGGTCGACTATCTGCACGCCACCCGCTACCGCGAGGAAACCAGCGGCAGCGAACTGATGTGGCAGCACATGCCGAGCGAGATCCTGAGCGGCCGCCACGTGTTGATCGTCGACGATATTCTCGATGAAGGTCACACCCTGGCGGCGATCATCGACTACTGTAAGGCACAGCAACCGGCCAGCCTGCGCAGTGCCGTGCTGGCGCAGAAGCAACACGATCGCGGCGTGCGTCCGCCGCTGGAGTACGTCGGCCTGACGGTGCCGGATCGCTACGTATTCGGCTGCGGCATGGACTACAAGGGTTACTGGCGCAATCTGATGGGCATTTATGCGGTGGCGGAAAACTGAACCATGGCTGCAATCGGAATTATCGGCGGCTCCGGCCTGACCCGGCTGGACGCCCTCAAGGTCACGCGACGCGAAGTGGTCAATACGCCCTACGGCGATCCCTCTTCGCCGCTGTTGTTCGGCACCCTGGAGGGACTGGACGTGGTGTTCCTGCCGCGCCACGGCGGCCAGCACCAGGTGCCGCCGCACCAGGTCAACTATCGCGCCAATATCTGGGCGCTCAACGAGGCCGGCGTGACCGAGGTGGTGGGCATGGCCGCGGTCGGCGGACTGGCGGACAACATGGCGCCCGGCACCTTGTGCATCGCCGACCAGGTGATCGACTACACTTACGGCCGCGAGCACACCTATTTCGAGGGCGACCTGAAATCGGTCACGCATATCGATTTTACCGATCCCTATTGCGAGGGCCTGCGCGGCAAACTGATGAACGCGGCAACAGCGGCCGGCATCGAAGTCGCGGCGCACGGGACCTACGGGGCCACGCAGGGGCCGCGCCTGGAAAGCGCCGCGGAGATCGCTCGCCTGCTGCGCGACGGCTGCGATATCGTCGGCATGACCGGCATGCCGGAAGCAGCCTTGGCCCGCGAACTGGAGCTGTGCTACGCCAACTTCTCGCTGGTGGTGAACTGGGGGGCAGGCCTGGGGGATGGTCCGATCACCATGAAGGAGATCGATGCGAACTTAAAGGATGGCATGTGCCGCGCTATTGCAGTGCTGGCAAAACTCAACAACTGACAACAACCTTATGCCACGTCGATTTTTATTGTTGATTTGTGTTGTTTTCGCGGCCGGGGTGAAGGCCGCACCCGAGGCCTTCGAGCAAGGCATGAACGCGATGCTCGAGGGCAATTTCGCCGAAGCCTATTGCCAGTGGAAGCCGCTGGCGGAAAAAGGCCATGCCGAGGCGCAGTACAACCTCGGTTGGCTGTATGCCAACGGCAACGGTATGAACGTCGATCTCAAGCAGGCCACCGACTGGTGGCTGGCCGCCGCCAGCCAGGGGCATGCGGACGCGCAGTTCGCCATCGGCCTGGCGCTGACCACCGGTGAAGGCCTGGACAAGGACCTGCCCGAGGCGATCCGCTGGTTCGTACAGGCGGCGAGGCAGGGCCACCGCGACTCGCGCGACATCCTGGTGCGCTTCAATCTCGACCCGCAGATCGATCTGCTCGCGCTGCAACCAGGCCTGATGCACGAGCCCTGGTTCGGCTGGCAGGGAAAGATAGCCGGCAGGCGGGTGAATATCCGCCGCGAATCCAGCACCAAGTCGGAAATCCTGGCGAAGCTGGAGAACGGCACGCCGGTGCGCGTGCTCGGACGGCGTGGCGACTGGCTGCAGATCCTGCTCGCCGATGAAGGCAACCCGGACCGCCTGGCCTGGGTTTACCACTCGCTGGTCGATCAGGCCGTCGACTGAGCGGCAACGCACTACCGTGTGGGGTAAACTTGGCGTGAATTTCCTGGTAACGCGGCGCAGGCGCGGAGATCCCTGATGGCGGACGAACAGCAATCCACTCCGGCGGAGGAGCCTACTCCGGCGGGGGAGTCTACTCCGGCCGCGGAAAGCGGCGCCCCGGAAACGCCCGCCACGAACCAAGCGGCGAAGAAAAAGGCCGCCAAGAAGAAAGCCTCGAAGAAGAAAGCCGCCAAGAAAAAGGTGGCAAAAAAAGCTGCCAGCAAGAAGAAGGTCAGCAAAAAGAAGACAGCCGCACGCAAAAAGACGGAGAACAAAAAGGCGCTGACAGCCGCCAGCGCAGCCGCGTCCGCCGAGCTGCCGCAGGC
>Ga0272444_10002378_pt1 | contig 17411 bp, 13 predicted proteins | sample SSMForm13_FD_201033 | JGI IMG/M metagenome (GOLD analysis project Ga0272444, IMG submission 201033) | Marine sediment archaeal communities from Little Sippewissett salt marsh, Falmouth, MA, United States - SSM-Form-13 | ecosystem: Environmental > Aquatic > Marine > Wetlands > Sediment ... | reverse complement strand
GACGGGTCCAGGCGGCAAGTTCAGGCAAGTGATGAGTCGGATCCCACGACACCGGGAGACAGGCGAGTCCCGATGATCGGCCGTGTAGCTCGATTCGCGATCGGGAAGACGCAGCCCCTGATCGATTGGTCCGTTCGCGGGCTCGTCCGGGACGCCTACCGGAACGTGCCCCGCGTGCGACGGGTGTTCGATGACGAGGGAATCCGTGTGCGGGACGTTCGACGGGCCGACGATCTTCGACGCATTCCGATCACGTCCCGCGACGACCTCGCTGTGGGCGACGGTCTCGACTCGATTCACGCGTCAGTGAATCCTGCGTCGTGCGACAGGTCGTCGACGAGTGGAACGACGGGCACGCCTCTGACCATCTTCATGACCCGAGCGGAGGCGTTGTATCGGAAGCTCCTCCTGTACAGGGCGATTGCTCCTCACAGATCCTTCCGGCTTCCGTTCACGATTGCAGAGGTTGGCACCGGCGAGGTTCGGAGAATGCTGGGTCACACGGACTTCGTACAGCGGTTCGGCCTCGTTCGCGTCGTGCGGATCCCGCGAACGCTCGATCCGGATGAGCAGGCCAAGGTGCTGGTTCGCTCTGGCGTACAGGTTGTCACCGGTCACCCATCCTGCCTTCTGCTCGTGGCGATGGCCCTTCGAGACGCAAACCCGTTTACGGTGCGACCGAAGCTTGTCGTCGCTCGCGGCGAGATCCTTCACAAGGGCTGGCGAGCGGAGCTGGGGCGAGCGTTCGCCTGCCCGGTCGTCGAACACTACACGTGCGAAGAGGTCGGCAACGTGGCCTGGGAGTGTCCGGGTGCACCTGGCGTGATGCACGTCAACACGGATGCGTGTGTGCTCACTGTGATCGACGATGCGGGGCGGCCCTGCCCTCCGGGTGTTGAGGGAAGCATCGTCGTGACCAACCTCTTCAATCGCACGATGCCGTTCATTCGCTACGAACTCGGGGACCGAGCGGCATTGAGGGCGGAGGAAGAGCCCTGCAAGTGCGGACGGCGAGGTCCCACGATGACGCTCCTTGCAGGTCGCTCGGGGGACTTCCTCCACCTGTCCACGGGAGCTCGGGTTTCGCCTCGGACTGTCAACAGCTTGCTGGCACGAGCCGTTCAACGGGAGGGCGAGCCGAGCGCATTCGAGATTCGGCGATTCCAGGTTATCCAACAGGAAGCGGGATCCTTTCGGGTCATCATTGTGCCGCATGGCCGCAGCGTGGAGGAGCTCAGGGACCGGATCGTCAGCGAGTTCAAGCAGCTTGACCCCGGCCTCTCGATCCAAGTTGAGGCTGCTCGGGAGATCGCAGGGGACGCCTCCGGCAAGTTCCGAGTCGTTCGATCGGACGCGTCGAATTCAGAGCCTCGCCCAGGCTTGCCGCACACCGGGGACGGCATCCTGTGATGCGCACTTCGCGAGATCTTCGGCACTTACTCCTCACGCCGCTCGGAAGGCGCCAGATCCTCTGGGGCGCCATCTTTCGCGCATCGCCGCTTCTTCGTCCCATGGCGACCTGCTACCGTAGGCTCTTCCTCTCGAAGACGAGATTTGTGTGCGTCGTGGGATCCTTCGGAAAGACCACGGCCACGCGAGCGACCATGGCATCCCTGGGTCTGCCCTGCGCGCATCACATCGGCTGGAACTCCGGAGGGTTCTTGCCACTCCTCATGCTGCTGACGACGCCTCGGGCCCGGCACCGAGTGCTTGAAGTCGGCATCAACCGACCCGGCATCATGGAGCAGTACGCGAAGTGGATCCGCCCCTCGGTTGCCGTCGTGACATCGATTGGCTCCGAACACATGCGATCGTTCGGATCACTTGACTCCACCCGGCACGAGAAGGCGCACATGGTGCGCGTTCTCCCTCCGAGTGGGTTGGCGGTTCTGAACGGGGACGATGCCAACGTACGATGGATGGCCACCCAAACGAAGGCCCGAGTCGTCACCGTAGGCTTCGGCGAGGAGAATGATATTCGTGCTAGCGACGTGCGCATGGAAGCCGATCTCGGCACGACCTTCCGTGCGCACGTTGGCGGCCGAGCCTATGATGCGACAATCCGGCTCTTCGGAGAGCACATGATTCTGCCGATCCTGTCCGCGTTGGCGGTCGCGACCGCCGAGGGTCTCTCGGCAGATGTGGTCATGGCATCCCTGTCTGCGCTCCGGGCAGCGCCTGAGCGGATGGAGCCGATGCGCGCCTCGACCGGACAGCTTCTCCTCCTAGACTCGAAGAAGGGCGCGATTGAGACCTACGAGACGGGCCTCGATGTGTTCCGCGAGGTCCCGGCGACGCGGAAGCTGGCTGTTATCGGTGACATTGAGGAGCCTCCCGGACCACAAGGGCCGCTTTACAAGCGCCTGGGAACCCGGCTTGCAGAGATCGTGGATCACGTGGTGTTTGTCGGAGGACGGAACGCCCACGCATCCGTCGCTGCCGGCGCGGAGGAGGCCGGGCTGCCTCGGGGGCGCGTGCAATACGCCGGTCGAGAGGTTCGGAAGGCGACGATGATCGCGAGAGATCTCATTCGTCCCGGCGACATTCTCTGGATCAAAGGTCGCTCGACGCAGCATCTCGGGAGAATCGGATTGGCTCTGGCCGGCAGGAAGGTCACCTGCAACGTGACCTTCTGCTCACACACCCCGATCTGCGCGTTCTGCCCAATGCTCGAGCGGCGATCCAGGCTGTGGAAAAGGGCGGGGGCGTAAGGATGTGCGGCATTGCGGGATTGGTCTATGCGGATACCACTCGTCCGGTCGACCGATTGATGCTCCGTTCGATGACCCAGACGCTGATCCATCGCGGTCCGGATGGAGAAGGCTTCTTCACTCATCCCGGCGTCGGGCTTGGCATTCGCCGATTGAGCATCATCGATCTCGAGACCGGCGATCAGCCGATCACAAACGAGAGTGAGACAGTCACGGTCGTCTGCAACGGCGAGATCTACAACTTTGTGGAGCTGCGGCAGGAGCTGATCGGACGAGGTCACAGGTTCCGAACTCAGACGGATGTTGAGGTGATCGTCCACCTCTTCGAGGAGCATGGGATCGGATGCCTCGAGCACCTGCGAGGGATGTTTGCTCTTGCGATCTGGGATGACAGGGAGAAGGCGCTCTTCGTCGCACGAGACCGTTTCGGCATCAAGCCGATCTACATCGCGGAGAACCACGACGCTCTCCTCTTCGGTTCGGAGCAGAAGGCGATTCTTGCCTCCGGCCTGGTCGAGCGGAAGCTGGGATGGCAGGGGATGCGAGACCTTCTGTCGATGGGGTTCATCCAGGCTCCCGCGACGATGTTCGCGTCGATCCGGCAGCTCCCGCCCGGAACCTATCTGAAGTACTCGCAGGGCCAATCGGTCCAGGTGCGGTACTGGAACATCGCCTTCCCGAGGCGGGGCGAGGACGATCGATCACTCTCGAGCAGCGAGTGGGCCGAACGTCTCCGCGAAGCGCTTGACGAATCCGTTCGGCTCCACATGCGAAGTGACGTACAGGTCGGTTCCTGGATGAGCCCGGGACTTGACTCGAGCGCTATCGTTGCGCTGATGGCTCGCCACACGTCGGATCCGATTTGCACGACGACCTTGAGCTTCGAGGATCCGGCCTACGACGAAGTCCGGGGCCAACGGTCTCTGCTCGATCACCCCGCAATCCCGGTTCGGTCACGCATCCCTCTCTATACGCCGGCCGATCTCAAGCGGTACCCCGCGTCGGTCTGGCACGCGGAGTCGCCAACTTGCACAGGGATTGAGGTCGTGCGCGACATCCTCGGGGAGGCTAGCTCGCAGGATGTGAAGGTGGTGCTGACGGGAGAAGGGTCGGACGAGATCTTCGCCGGCTACAAGCGGTTCCGTCTTGACAAGCTCCTGCGTCCGCTCGCCAGGCTGCCGATTCCTCTGCGTCGGGCGATGTTGCTTGGCGATGCCTTCCCCAAGCGATGGCCGAGAGCGAGCGAAATGCTGATTGCGCCACGACAGACTCGTTTCGACCGCTACGCGAGTACTCTCGGTCAGCCTCAGGCGCGTGGCGTCGATCGGGTCCTTTCAGGCGAGGCGAAGAGATCCCTCTTGAAGCGTTCTGGAGCCTGGGATCTCGACTTGCCACCGGACTTCGATCGCTGGCATCCCCTCTCGCAGATGCAGTACTACGAGCTCAAGATCCGGCTCCCATCGCTCGTTGTCCACTCGCTCGATCGAGGGTCGATGGCTCACTCCGTCGAGGCGCGAGTTCCCTTCCTCGACCACAAGCTCTTCGAGCTGGTTGCGCAGATCCCGCCTTCGCTTCGCCTGAAACGGCTCACGGAGAAGCACATCCTGCGAGAGGCTGTTCGTCCGATCCTACCGTCCGAGATCGTCGATCGACCGAAGGTTGGACTGCGTTCACCGATTCACTCATGGTTTCGGGATCCCCTACCCGGTGTCTTGGAGGATCTCCTCACCGAGAAGGCACTTCGAAGGACGGGCATCTTCAATCCCAGCGAGGTTGCCGCGCTGCGAGCTGAGCATCGGCAAGGATCATGGATTTGGGCAGCCGAGTTGACCGCTGTCATGAGTGTTCAAGTGTGGGATGCCCTGTTTGTGCGGCAGGAGACCGATCTGATCTAGCCGACTGGCGTGCCGCGGCTCGCGCAGGTTCGGTAGAATCCCGAGTATGAGTGGCTGGGGACGAGTTGCGAAGCGATCGACCGACATTCTCGTGAGCCTGCCGATGCTCTTCCTGCTTGCTCCGCTTCTCCTCGCGGTGGCGCTCGCCATCCGCTGCGAGGATGGTGGGTATGTCTTCTTCCGGCAGGAGCGGGTTGGCTTTCGGGGCAAGCACTTCCGCGTTTGGAAGTTCCGCACAATGACGGTTGCCGCATCCGATGAGACAGGGCCGAGCCTTCTGAGAAGGGGAGACGATCGGATCACGCGTGTCGGGAGATTTCTCCGGCACTTCGGCCTCGACGAGATCCCGCAATTGATCAACGTTCTCAGTGGTGAGATGAGCCTCGTCGGACCGCGCCCGACCGTCGGATACCAGGTGGAGGCCTACAACGATCGACAGCGGCGCCGGCTCGATGCGAAGCCTGGACTGACGAGTCTGGCCGTCGTCTCCGGTCGGAATGCGATCCCATGGGAGGAGCGCATCGAACTGGACATCGTGTACATCGAGCGCTGGACCCTCCTGCTCGATCTACGGATCCTCCTGCGTACGCTCTGGTGCGTTCTGGTAATGCGTGAGGGGCTCTACGGGCAGGACGGCGTCAATGATGCCTTCGTCGATCTCTCCGACGATGTGAAAAGCGCGACCGAGAATGGCTCAGGGAGAAACCGAGAGGAGAGCGGATCCTGATGAGCGAAGGTGCGAAGATAGCAGTCACCGGTGTCGGCGGAGGTGTGGGCCAATCGATCATTCGCGCGCTTCGGAGATCGAACGCCGGCTACAGAATCCTCGGTCTCGACATGAATCCCTTGAGCGCCGGTCTCTACCAGTGCGACCGAGCGAAACCCGTACCACCCTGCGATCACGCAGACTACGTGCCTCGGTTGGCCGAGATCCTCATTGAAGAGAAAGTGGCTGTCCTCATTCCGGGCTCCGATCCGGAGCTCTCCGTTCTCGCGGAGGCGAAGAGCGCGCTCGAGGAGACGGGAGCTCACGTTTTCGTAGGCGGGGCGGAAGCTGTCGCCATTTGCAGGGACAAGCTGGCCTGCGCACGGTTCTTCCGACAGCACGGCCTTCCGTTCGTCCGAACGGTCCCCGTGCAAGAGGCGATGGACCTCGCCGAAGAGGTCGGATTCCCGTTGATTGTGAAACCACTCGGCGGCTCGGCATCACGAGGAACGGAACTCGTCTTCGACGCAAAGGGTCTCGAGCGCCACCTTGGGCGGGAAGGCTACATCGCACAGGAGTTCGCGATGCCCGCAGTCTGGAAGGACGACTTCGCTAGGCGCGGCGCCGCCTCCGTCTTCCCGAGAGGGGCTCTGCGTCAGGAGGAAGAGGTCTCGATCCAGGTACTCCTCGATCACGAGGCGAACCGCCTTGGTACGTTCTGCAGCGTCAATCGCTTGCAGTCGGGTGTACCGATCCATGTTGACCCGCGACGGATTCCTGAGGCGGAGGCAATCGTTGGACGGATGGCGGATGAGCTGATCGGCGTCGGCCTGACCGGACCGACCAACTACCAGTGCCGTCTGACCGATGAGGGGCCGAAGGTATTCGAGATCAATCCACGTTTCACGGGGATCACGGCCGTCCGAGCGGCGATGGGATTCAACGAAGTCGACGCCATCCTGGGACGCATCCTTCGAGGTCTCTCCGTCGAGGATGCGCGCGGAGCCCTCGTGCAGCCGTCCGATGTCGTCTCCTGCCGCTACGTCGATGAAATCGTCGTGCCTCGCGACCGACTCTGCGGGATCGAGGAATGAACGTTCTCATCACGGGGGCCACCGGGTATCTCGGAGCCTCGCTGGTCGAGACCTTCCTTCGCGATCCGGAGCGGCACGTGATCGCCCTCGGCCGATCGACTGCGCGACTCACGCGCCTGTCCGACCGCTTCCGAGACGTCCCCGGCCGGCTCACATGCTGGTGCCACGATCTCCTCGAGATCGATTCACTTCCGGACCCCGTCGATTTGGTTGTGCACGCAGCCGCCGTCCGCCCGCCGACGGCGCGGAAGGACGGGGAATTCACAGACGTGAATGTCGACGGCACACGGACCCTCGCGCGAGCGGCGGCCGATGCGGGCTGTCATCGATTCCTCTACGCCTCGACGCAGGCTGTCTACGGCCTCGCCGGAGCTCCATGGTCGGAGGATGCTCCAACGGCACCGGAGACTGTCTACGGACGGTCGAAGTTGCAGGGAGAACAGGTTCTGTCCGAGGTCTCCGATCTGTTCGAACTGGTCACGCTTCGCCTCTCGCGCCTCTACGGCGTCACGCCCGAGGCTCGATGGACCGAGCTTCCGGCTCTGTTCGCCCAGCGGGCGGCGCGAGGGGACCGCCTGGAGGTTCACGGGACCGGCGATCGGCGCTTCGACCTCTTGCACATCGGCGATGCCGCCGAGGGCTTTCTGGCGGCAGCGGAGGCAAGCCTGCCAAGCCGTGACTCCGTGATCAATCTCGGAGGTGGTGGAAGCGTTCGTGTTCGTGAGATTGCTGAGACCTACGTGCGCCTAGCGGCGAAGCGGGATCTGCCTCCTGTTGAGATCAAGTATGTCGAGAGTCCGACATCGGGTGGCGCCGGGCATCTCGAACTCGAGACCGAGAGGGCTCGCCAGGTTCTCGGCTGGGTACCGAGGATCTCCTTGGCGGAAGGCCTCGGGGGCTACCTCGACGAGGCGATTCGGAGGACGACGGCGTAGATCGGGTCGGTCGACAGCCCTTTGCGGAATCCATCGCGCGTGATATCGTCTTCGCAATGAACAGCCGACCGATTCCCCTTGCCAACTGCGATCTTTATCCGGACGACATCGAGGCCGTCGCAGACGTTCTCGCCAGCAATCGGCTCGCCATCGGCCCGTGGACGACGCGATTCGAGGAGGCGCTCGCCGACTATGTCGGCGTTCGACACGCCGTCGCCGTCAACAGCGGCACAAGCGCACTGCATCTTGTCATCCGGAGCCTCGGGATCGGACCCGGAGACGAGGTCATCACGACGCCATTCAGTTTCATCGCATCGACGAATTGCATCCTCTTCGAGGGGGCGACGCCCGTCTTCGCGGACATTGATCCGGAGACGCTCTGCATCGATCCGGCCGCTGTCGAGCGGGCGATCGGCCCACGGACAAAGGCGATCCTCGCCGTCGATGTCTTCGGACATCCGGCCGATTGGCCTGCGTTGGAGGCGATTGCGGAGCAACACGGCATCGACCTGATCGATGACTCGGCCGAAGCGCTCGGATCCGATCTTGCGGGGCAGCGGTGCGGCTCCTTCGGACGTGCCGGGATTCTCGGCTTCTATCCGAACAAGCAGATCACCACCGGGGAGGGCGGCGCCGTTCTCACTGACGATGACGAGATGGACGCGCTCTGCCGGAGCATGGCCAATCAGGGTCGCAGCTCCGACAGCCGATGGCTTCAGCACATTCGCCTCGGCTTCAACTACCGGATTGACGAGATGTCGGCGGCCCTCGGAGTCTCTCAGCTCGGCCACATCGAAGAGATCGTCGAAGCGCGAGCGGCTGCGGCCTCTCTCTATCGAGAGACTCTGGCCGGAATCGATGGGCTCACGCTCCCTCCGGAGACGTCCGAGGGGCGCATGAGCTGGTTCGTCTATGTCGTGCGGATTGGCGATAGGCACTCGAAGGCGGTGCGAGATCGGATTCTCGCCGGCCTGAGAGATCGAGGGATCGGCTGTGGCGACTACTTCCAGCCGATCCACCTGCAACCCTTCTTGCGGCAGTCGTTGGGGACCGGCCCCGGGCTCTGTCCCATCTGCGAGCGGATTGGAGAACGGACGATCGCGCTTCCGTTCTATGCGGGGATCCTTCCGACCGACGTCGAGCGTGTCGCGGAGGATCTGCGGGATCTCCTCGACGAGATGGATTCCGGCGCATGACATTCCTGCGGCGACTCTCTGCGCTTCTTCTTGACGCCGTCATCGTCTGTGCGGCCATCAGCCTCTCCTTCTTCCTTCGCTTCGATGGGAGAATTCCGGCCCCATTCCTCGACACGCTTCTGTTGACGCTCCCGCTGGTTGTCGTTGGCAAGCTGCCGGTCTTCGCCGTGTTCCGTCTCTACCGACGAAGCTGGAAGTACGCCGGTGTCAGGGAATTCGTTTCGCTCGGCATCGCGTGTGTTGCCGGGTCCGCTGTTGTTGCCGCAGCCGCCTTCGCGTTGCGAGGGATGCCGGCCCTCGAAGGTCTTCCCCGATCCGTCCTCGCCGTCGACCTGGCCTTCTCCCTACTCGGCATTGGCGGGATCCGCCTTCTCGAGCGGCGGCTTGCCGGACCGAGTCATGCATCCGCCGCTCGTGGGCGGCTTCGCCCGACGCTCGTCGTCGGCGCCGGTGACGCTGGAGCGCAGATCGTGCGTGCCATTCAGGAGGAGGGCACATTCCCGTACCGGATCGTCGGATTCGTCGATGATGAGGCGAGCCGGCAGGGTATTCTGATTCGAGGGGTCAGAGTTCTCGGACGACGGCGGCGAATCGCACAGCTTGTGCGTCAACACGAGATCGAGGCGGTCTTGATCGCGTTCCCATCCGCGTCCCCGGGCGTGGTACGAGAGACGGTGGAAATGGTTCGCCGGGCCGGCGTTCGAGAGATCAAGATCATCCCGTATCTCTCCGATCTCTACACGGGTACGGTGACTTCGTCCGAGCTGCGGGAGTTGCAGCCGGAAGACCTTCTGCGCCGCGATCCGGTCCGAATCGAGAGCGAATCGATCCGCCAGTTCCTCGACGGGAAGACTGTTCTCGTAACCGGAGCAGCAGGCTCCATCGGATCCGAACTCTGTCGGCAGATCCTAGCCTACGGGGCGATGCGGTTGATCGCACTCGACTTCGATGAGACGGGCCTGTTCGATTTGGAAGCGGACCTCGATCGGCGCTTCTCCGGCCGACAAGTCGACGTGATCATGTGTGACGTGAGAGATCGAGCGAGTCTTGCTCGGGCCTTCGAGAGGTTCTCGCCGGATGTCGTCTATCATGCGGCTGCGTACAAGCATGTCCCAATGATGGAGGCCTATCCTGCTGAAGCGGTGAAGACGAACGTGCTGGGCACGCGCAACGCGCTCGAGGAGGCCTGTCGAGCTGGGTGTGAATCCTTCGTGTTGATCTCCACGGACAAGGCGGTCAATCCGACGTCGGTCATGGGCGCGACGAAACGAGTCGCCGAGATGATCGTTCAGGGGTGGCGCGGTGAGAGGCCTCGGAGCATGGCCGTTCGATTCGGCAATGTCCTCGGCAGTCGAGGAAGCGTTCTGCATACGTTTCGGGCCCAGGTGGAGAGCCGGAGGCCGGTGACCGTGACCGATCCCGGCATGCGCCGTTTCTTCATGGTGATCTCCGAGGCGGTCCAACTGGTCTTGCAGGCGAGTGTGCTCGGCGACACGGGCCACGTCCTCGTTCTTGACATGGGCGAGCCGGTGGAGATTCTCGAGTTCGCGCGGGACGTCATTCGCTTCTACGGGTACGAGCCGGATGTCGACATCCCGATTGTGTTCACCGGCTTTCGCCCGGGAGAGAAGCTCTGCGAGGACCTGTTCACAGATGCCGAGGGACGGGATGCGACGGCGCACGAACGAGTCTACGTCGCCCGCTTGGAACCGCCCCGCGACGGCTGGGATGCGCACCTGAAGGTGCTGGAGGAGACTGCGCACAGCGGGGATGACAACAGCGTACGCGAACAGCTTCGGCGGGTCGTTCCGAACTTCGTGACGCCACAGATCGATCCTCCGGCGGGCGCGTCGCCGTGATCGACTCTCTCTCCGAAGGCGCGGTCCACGTCTGGACGCTCCCTCTCAACGTGGCGGCATCCGGCAATGCCGTGGCGTGGCGGACGGCCGCGCGAGTCCATGCGCGAGCGAAGGTCCGCGAGATCCTCGGCGAGTACCTTGACGTTGCGCCGGCCGAGGTATCTCTGGAGCGATCGACGAACGGGAAGCCTTGCTTGAACTCGAAATTGGCCGACGGAGTTGAGTTCAGCCTCTCGCACTCGGGTGCCTTCGCGCTGCTTGCCGTGATGAGGCACCGGCCCGTGGGAGTCGACGTCGAGTGCGTTCGCTCTCTTCGGGATCCGGCTTCGCTGGCGGAGCGCTTCTTCGAGTCGACGGAGGCCGCCCGGATTCGCGCCTTCGGGAGCGACGACTCACACGACGCCTTCTTCCGAACGTGGGCGAGGAAGGAGGCCTACTTGAAGGGCGTCGGCGGAACCGTGCCCGCGGGGCTTCGGCGATTTGAGATCGACGAGGACGATCGCCGATTGCCGATCGTCGCTTGCACCGACTTCGAGGACGGCGTGCGATCCGTCTGGACGTTGCGCGACCTTCCAGCGCCCGTCGGCTACGTCGCCGCCGTTGCAGTCGAGGGTCCGATTCGACGGATTGAGGCCTTCACCCTGTAGCGTCGCAGCTTGTCTGCGACGTTGAGAGTCTCCGACGTAGAATCGTCGGCGCACGCAAGGTGCGTCGCTACAGGACGATGGCAGAATCGAGTATAACGGTCGGGAAGGGAGGCGAGATGACGAGAAGCCCACGTCCGAATGGGTTGGAGCGCCTCTCCTTTCGCGCTGCGCTCGATCACTTGCGTTCGGTCTACGCCCAAGAAGACGCCGGGCACGTCGTGACCGCCTACGATGAAGCGAGACGGCGATCCTTTGCGTTTCGTGCCGTAACTGCGGTCTTGGAGAGGATCTACCCCGTTCGCGCCTTTCTGCAGCTCGCTGCCGACCTGTTCGATCGGGCGATCGGCGAGGATGGCCTGCACGCAGGCTGTCGGCGGATTCTGGATACGCTTGCCTTCGATTGGGAGGGCGTAACGCCCGAGGAAGGGATCCGGATCCTTCAGTCTGCGCCCGTCATCTTCTACGGGAACCATCCGTCCCTTCTCACGCCGTTCCTCGTAGCTGCCTGCGTCGATCGAGAGGATCTCGCCTTCTTGTCAACGAGCTACGTGCGGCGCCTGCTCCCCCACTTCCGAAAGTACTGCCATCGGCTTGAGGTCTCGCTGACCGAGTCCATGAAGGAATGGCGGAGAGGGGGCGTGCGACGCGTTCTCGCTTACCGGTTGCTCAGTCTGCTCCATGCCGTTCCGTCGCCGAGTGAGGCGAAGGAGATCAATCGTCGGGCGATCCACGATGCCGTCGAATCGCTGCGGGTGGGCGGCAGCATCATGATCGTCCCGAGCGGTGGCGGGAAGCACGATCGAGTCTGGTATCCGGGGATCGGCATGATTGCCAGAGACATCCTCGCCAATCCGGGCCGGGAGGATGTTTGGGTGGCCCCGATCCGGGAGGAGCATTGCAGCAACAAGCGAATCTACGCGACGCTCCTCCGTGGGCCGCTCGCCCGCCTCCGTCGTCGCCGCGACGAGCGACATCCGGTGAGGATCCTTCTTGGCGAACCCTCGCTGCTTCGTGAGGTCGTCGGGGAGAGTCCGACCGTCCAGGCGGCGATCGATGGCCTGCGTGACCACTACGACCACGTCTGCTGGCGGGAAGCCTTTCCCTCCTAGCGGCTGGATTGCCCCTCGACGTATCGCTCTGCCCAATCCAGAATGGCCTGGCAACCCTCCTCGACGACCGCATCCGCAGCGGCCGTTGTTGCGCGGAGGAAGCCTTCACCGCCGACGGGGCCGAACGCCGAGCCAGGCACAACGACGACGCCCGTCTCCTCGAGGATGCGCTCGGCGATCTCTGTGCTCGGGATACGCAAGGCTCTCGCATCGAGGAACAGGTAGAACGCTCCCTGTGGCCTGGGGAGCTTGATCGGGGAACCCTCATAGCTCTCCCAGATCTGCAAAGCGCGATTCCTTCGTGTCTCGTACGTTGCGACCATCCGCACGACCTCCGACTCGACGTCGGGATCAGAGAGGGCGAAGGCGGCCGCGCACTGGATGAATGGGGCGACGTGCGTGATCGAGTGCTGGCTCGCCTTCAACGCAAGATCGATCAGATGGTTTGGGGCGGCAAGAGACCCGATGCGCCAGCCAGTCATCGCGTACGTCTTCGACAGACTTCGCACGAGGAGTGTGCGATCCTTCGCATCCGGCAGTGTGGCGAAACACGTGTGTTTGCGCCCATCATAGAGAATGCGCTCGTACGTCTCGTCGCTGATGACGTAGAGGCCGCGTCGTGTGGCAAACCGAGATACCTCTTCGAGATAGACTTGGTCCGCGACCATACCCGCCGGGTTGCTCGGCGAGTTTACGACCAGGGCCCGCGTCCGAGCCGTCGTCGCTCGCTCGAGCGCTTCAATCGTCGGGAAGAAGCCTGTTTCCAGGCCCGCTGGAACCCGAACCGGCGTTCCGCCCACGACAAGAGCGAGGCTGCTGTGCGTCGCCCAGGACGGATCGGGAATCAGGATTTCGTCACCCGGGTCGAGCGTGGCTCGAAGGGCGCAGTAGTAGGCGTGAACAGCGCCGGAGGTTACCAGGACCTCAGACTCAGTGGAATACGTCGCACCGTAGGCGGCTGTCAGTCTCTCCGAGATTGCCTCCCGAAGCACAGGCAAGCCGCGGCTGTGGCTGTAGTGCGTTTCTCCCTCAAGCAGAGCCCGATGAGCCGCCTCAATGATCGGGGCTGGCGTCGGGAAATCTGGATCTCCTGTTTGAAGCGGGATCAGGCGGCGGCCTTCTGCAGCCAACCGGCGCGCACGATCGGCCAGAGCGACGGTCGCCGGCTCGGGAACCGTCTCAAGGCTTCGAGCGCGAGACCGAGAGGAAGCACAAACCGTCCGCCGTTTCGTCGCTCCACCGTCCGCCAGGTCTCTTCCGAGCCGATCTAGATCGTCAGGGCGCGCATGGACCACGGTCTCGTTCGTGAGCCGCTCGATGAGGTCGCGAACATCGACGCCGTGGGCCATGGCACACTCAGCGACCTCGGGCGTGAAGGAGGAGTGGAATCCCGTGTAGCCGGACGTGACGGCCAGCGGATCGAGGCCTCCGCCCTTGAGAAGCGGGGCGACGAGGCGCTGGCCGACGTCGAGGACCCAATTCAGATCCATGGTCTCGAAGTGCCCTTGGCGCTTGAGGACAGCAACGAGCGCCTCCGTGACCGTGTTTCCCGCGGAACGCCCCATCCCTTGAAGGGATGAGTCGATCAGAATGGCCCCGGCCTCGATCGCCGCGAGGGAGTTGGCCATCGCCAGGGAGAGGTTGTCGTGCGCATGGAAACCGAGGTATCCGTCCGATGCTTCTCTTGCCGCTTCACAGTAGGCAGTGACGTCGCTTGGGAACATGCAGCCGGCGGAATCGACCAGATCGACAATGTCAACGCCCCAGGATCTCGCGAGTGCCGATCGGCGGCCGAACTCCTCCGGACTCACCGCATACGACTTCATTGCGTTGTAGGAGACGAAGAATCCGAGTTCCTTGGCGCGCTCGATGAAGGGTCTCGCCTCTTCGATCTCGGTGATGTTGCATCCGACGCGAACGAAGGACATCCCGAAGCGGGATGCAAGATCCAGATCCTTGAGTCGCGCAACGCCCGGGATGCAGAACATGCCCCAGTTGGCCTGCTGGATGCTCTCTGCCGCAGCCGCGAGATACTCCTCGTCGGATGCAGCGGCGCCGCCCTTCCCCGCATTCGATGCATTCAGACCGAGGCCGTGGCCAACCTCGATCCATCGGAATCCCACATCCTCGAGCGCCGAGGTGATCCTCCGTGTGTCTTCGGTTGTGAAGCCGAAGCCAATTGCGTACGACCCATCACGAAGTGTGACATCGAGAATCTCCGGGCTTCGGCCGAAGGGCGTCTTCAGATCTCTCTCCATTCGTCTCCTCGCGGCTGCACTGAGTTCGCACGAATCATACTCTGTGCTCCGCGTCCTGGCCCCGAGTCCACGCGCCAGCAGCGCCTCGAACCGAATTGAACGGATCTGCATGACTCGCGAAATGGTGATGTCAGGGGTGCGCCCGCCCTTTGCTGGAGCGGGCGGGCGCCTAGGACTCCGGCGATCTCTCTAACCAGCTTGCCGAACTAGGTGTCAGATGACGAGATGGCCGGCTCGATCAGCTCCTTCATTCCACCGCAGCCACCCTCACTGATCGGCGTGTTGCACATTCCGCGGTAGCAGGAGCCGCGCGTTGGGAGCCCGTAGGTGATCGGACTCTTGCGCATGGACAGGAGTTCGGCCGCAATGAAGTAATCGGGGCGTGCGAATCGGAACCACTCCTCCACGATGGCTGCAATCTGGGTCGCAGAGAAGTCGAACTCCAGGATCAGGTGGGCGGCGAGACCCTTACCGCTTCGGATGATGTTGCACGACTGGCCGCTCTTCTCGCAGCAGCACTGGAATGCTGTGTTGTCATCGCAGCAGGGCGCGACGAGACTGGTGAGGGCGTCGTAGTATCTTGGATCCGACTCGGCTCTAGGGACTAGCGTGTACCACCAGCCGACGAAGATCGGAAGGGACTCGAGACTCAGTGGGATGCCGTACGCTGTCTCCATACCTTCCGCTGGGATCACGCGCGACTCGATCTCATCGATCAGCCCATCGTTCTGCCCGAATGCCACGACCGTCAGTCCGAGGATGACTCCAATCACGGCCAGTCGCCACTTCATAGATCCGTTCCGCATGATGATCTCCCTTAGCGTCGAGAAGTTGCCTGATCTGCTCCACTATTGTGCAAGAACAGGCCTTGGGGTTTGTGTGTGAATTGTGAGGATTCGAAGAAGAAACAGCGGAGAAACGAAGGCGAGCACTTGAACTACGAGGGCCCTCCGCCCGACAGACGGGTGACAGCACACGTAGCTGGTGATGCCGCAGCGCCTGTCCGGAAACAGGAGGGACCCAATGCAGGTCAGAGTCAATGTCGCCTACCCAGGAACCCGACCCATCGACAACGAGAGCGAGTCGTTCGTCCTTCGAACCGACAAGATGGTTCTCTGGTGTCCGGAGGCCGCATTCCCGAATCCCCTCAATCTGGTCCTCTCGTCTCTGGCGATGTGCAGCGGCGACGAGCTCCACGTTTTCTGTTCCCGCTGAGAGATTCCGACAGATGAGGTTGGGCTCTCCGTATCGGCAGACCTGAACGAGACGACCTATCGTGTGGCGGAGATTCGCGTTGAGATCCTCCTCCCCCAACGCTTTCCTGGGGAGTACGTCGATGCCGCTCGGCGCGCTGTCTCACACTGCAACGTCAAGAAACACCTGGAGGAGCCGCTGCCGGTTCGAGTAGCGATCGCCGGAGCCCAATAGAGCGTGCTGCGCTGTCTGCGCGGATGTACGATGGTGCATGCTCTCGTCCGGTCGAATCGCGCGATTCGCGCCTCGCAAAGGGGCGCGAACATTGGATCGAGTCACCGCAACCCTCGTTGCGGATGCGTATCGGCACGGCTCTCTCGCACGAGCAACGATGAGTCGAGCGGGCATTCGACCGCAGCAATTTCGGGGGCTGGAAGATCTAGGTCGCCTGCCAGTGACCACTCGCAGTGACTACTTCGCCGATTCGCAGCTTGGTCTACGGAACGGAACGCGGGTTGATCGCTGTCACCGAGTGCGAACGACGGGGACGACGGGTACGCCGCTTCTTGTTCACATGAACCATCTCGAGTTTCTCTACCGCCAGTTTCAGGTCTTTCGTGGCATGACGAGCGGCATCCGGCTTACGTTTCCTTTCTCCATCGCGGCTGTGGGGGTCAATGTGTTGCGAGCTCGATCGGCGACCGCGAGTCCGTTGGAGCGAGCCGGCCTTGTGCGCGTTCACAAGATCCCTCGCACGCTCTCCACCGAGGACCAAGCACGTCGGCTTGCGGTGCGGCCGGCCCAGATCATCTCCGGCGCCCCGAGCAGCCTCGAGTTGGTCGCCGAGGCGATCCGCAAGTTGGATCTCAAGCTCCAAGAGCAGCCCCGTGTGATCTCGCCCCGCGGCGAAATGCTCCGCCCCGAAGCGAGAGCGCTCCTGGAAGAGACCTTCGGCTGTTCCGTGATCGACCAGTACAACTGCGAGGAGATCGGGAACATGGCTTGGGAGTGTCCATCAGAGCACGGCGTCTTCCACATCAACACAGACGCTTGCGTCCTTGAAGTCGTCGATGACGAAGGATCGCCGGTTCCCGCCGGCGTGGAAGGCGCCGTGGTCGTGACGAATCTCTTCAATCGAACGATGCCCTTCATCCGTTACGAACTCGGAGATCGTGCGATCCTTCAAGAGACGTCATCGGAGGGCTGCGCCTGTGGCCATCGGGGCGCGACTCTTGCGGCTCTCTCCGGGCGTTACGACGATTTCATCGTCCTGTCGTCTGGAGAGCGTATGTCGCCTCGGACGATGGTCGGATGCATCTATCGAGGCGCTCAACGCGACGAGAGACAGCCAAGCTACTTCATTCGGAGATTCCGCGCGATCCAGGAGGAGCCTGGCGCGATCAGGGTTCTGGTTGTCCCGACAGAAGATGCGCCCGCTGATCTCGATGCCCGGATTCGGTCGGAGTGCCGGAATCTGGAGTCGGGACTTCGAGTGGATGTCGACCGGGTCAAGGAGATTCCGATCGATCTGTCCGGCAAGACCCGCGTGGTGCAGTCGAATCTCACACGCCGAACGTCCTGACCGAAAAGAAGATGCCGGGCAAGAGCCCCATCGTGGCTCCTGCCCGGCGTCAAGCGAAACCGAAACCCGAAGGTCTCAGATGTTCTCTCGACTAGCTATTCGACGCCTACGTCGCTCTCAGGCTCATCATCCCCGCCTAGGAGGCCACCCAGCGAGAACTCGGCCGAAAGAACGAGCGTGTTGCCCAGCGTCTCCTCAAGGATGTACGCCGCGTCCACATACAGG
>Ga0272444_10002377_pt1 | contig 17418 bp, 12 predicted proteins | sample SSMForm13_FD_201033 | JGI IMG/M metagenome (GOLD analysis project Ga0272444, IMG submission 201033) | Marine sediment archaeal communities from Little Sippewissett salt marsh, Falmouth, MA, United States - SSM-Form-13 | ecosystem: Environmental > Aquatic > Marine > Wetlands > Sediment ... | reverse complement strand
ACCGGAAAGGCTGTGATATTTCTTCCTGTCCGTTGAAGCGGATCACCCTGAAGGTGTCTTTTACAAGGGACGATGCCCTGGACTGAAAATAAAAGCGCGTTTGAATTGACATGATGATTCTCCTGTTCGTTAAAAAATAAGGAACAAAGGATTCCAAGGGTCAGGGATTCAAGGTTTTCTTCTCTAAAGACTTAATAAGCGCTTTACCATCCGTTCGATTTCCGTTATGTCTTTTTTTTTGAGCGTACCTTTTCACCTTTTTTATTAAATCTAAATCCCCTGCTCACAATATCTGTGTTTCCAATTCGTAAACAGAACCATACTATAGGTCAAGTATCCTGATATGTTCTGTTGTTGTCTTTCTTCCACATATCCTTCTGCCTCAAGGCGACTTCATGGTAAGCGGTGAGGGTTGAAAACCGCCCGCACCTCTCCCAGTCTGGGATCCGAAAACATCCAGCCGTCCACGCCCATGGTGGATCGCGTGGTATCACCGAGGCTTATGGTCAGTGCCTCACCCTCGGCCAGGATCACCTCGACATCGTACTCAAGGGGTTCCACGAAGTACAGGTCGGTGAGAAACGTTATCCGTTCAAAGTCCTCCGTACCCGGCGAAAATCGCTTGTAGTCAGCCCGTGTCAAGGGGCCGATCCGGATTCGGAATTTCCCCATGCGATCTATCAGTTGATTGCCGAGGTAGCTTTCGGTACCCATCCGGCACCCGGATACGCCCATGCGCAGTGACTGGCTTTCCGGTAGTGTCGCTTTCCGTTCGATACCGGGGAGGACATTGACGGGTATTCCTCCCAGGGCATCCGTCAGCACTGTTTTCAGCCCGAGAGCCGAGCGGGGAAACTGAGAGAAAAGGCCGATGTAACGCAGCAGGCGTTGCGGTTCGGGCATGTCTTCCCGGAACGATGGCTCACCCAGTCCCAGCAGACAGAAGAGGCGTTCCATGTGTTCCGGGCTTCTTTCTTCAACCACCTTCAGCGACTGGCGATATTTGCCCCAGCACTCGAAGAGCAAAGCGAAAAGGCGCTCGTTGATCGTATCGATAAAATCTCTGGATACGGATTCATCTTCGGCTGCCTCATCGAAGAGCTCTTCCGTGTAGAACTGCGGCAGTGGTGAGGATGCGCCATACAGTCCGAGAAAATTAAGGGCAATCAAAAATTGCGGGTCTTCCGTATCTCCGATCTCCTCGACGCTCTGGACTTCCGATGTGGGAAATGCCAGGCTCAGGTGCGGCTTTGTTCGTATCGCTTTGCAGAAGGCAGACGGTGTTGTTGGTGAGCCCGACGGTTGTGACGTAAGGAGTCGCAACAAACGTATGACCTGATAGAAGGAAAAGTCATGTCCCTCCCTGAGAAGTTCCTCCTTCAGTGCGGTTTTCCCGTCGTGCTTCAGATGAGGGGATGATCCCCCAGTCTTGCTGGCCATTGATAGAGCTCTCCCGTTATAATTTCCCTCACCATGAGCCGGGTAAAGGTGTTGATAGTCGCATATGACCCAAGAAAATGGTCGAGGATGCAGCCGAACAGGAACAGATCACCCGGACTGGCAAAATGGTCATTGCGGGCTTTCAGATCGATATCGCGACCCCGCCTCAGGATGCCCGATACGAGGCGATCCACCCCTCCGGATTCTATATCCTGGATGCCGGCGATGCGCTTTTGGTTGGCCAGAAAAGCCTCCGGCTTCCGGGGGTCTTTAAATAAATACAGGTTGAGAAGTGCCTGTAGATTTTCCATCTTCGCCAGTGACGCATAGTTCAGCGACAGGTGAGAAATCAGGCGCCACAGGAGATTGGTTCCCAGTGGCGGCAGAATATTACTCGTGGGCGGACGAAGATTCCTGAATTCCACCTGTTCAGGGGTTCCGGTGGTGGACCGGGTGATGTCACCGGTCCGGATTCCTTCAGGCAAGAAGCCGTTGGTGCACAGAAGCTCAACCGACAGTGTCTCTGCCGCCGGCAGTCCGGACTCAGTCGGATAAGCAACTGACAGATAAACATCAATGCAGGGCCGGACGGGCGAGGTTCTTGTTTTTATGCAATACACAGGGGCACCACGCTGATCCGAGTAAAAGAGGTCAAAGGGAACATAACTCCGTTCTTCTGCGGTACCCTGGATGAAACCGGTGACGTTTTGTACGGAATATACCTGAAAATGGGCATCCTTTTGCCCTGAGGGGCGTACCCGGTATTCGGTCCGGTGATGGTCCAGGCGGATCGGATCGGCATCATAGGGAAAGATATTAATGACCGGTGTGGCAAACAGGACAAAATCATCCAATGTGATGCGGGGCGGAGTAAACGGAATGCGGTCCAGCTCAAACAGTATTTCAAATCGATTGCCCGATCCCCGATGCTGCCATTGAGACCACCCCGAAAGATCCAGAAAGAGGAATTTTTCCGGCATGATAAAATATTCCTGAATTGCCCGATATCCCGGAAACGAATTAGTGGGATATGGTATCATGCCCTCGTCGAGACCGAATCCGGCGGGCTTCAAGTTGTCGGGAGACAGAACCGTCACATTGTTGCTGTCCGCAGCTTTGATGACAATCCGCTTCAGATAACGCCGTAACAAAAGATAACGATCGGCAGCGGCGGGAAAATCTCCTGCCAGGTAAAACCGTACGGCATCCGGTTGCCAGTCTGCAAGGTTGAGATCAGAAAGCTCAAGTAACAGTCGGATGGCCTGGGGTTGCCCCGCCGCCTCTACAAAGGAAGCATCCAGGAGCCGCAGCGGGTGAACGTCAACAGGGTAGCAGGTCCGAAACAGGCATGATGTGCCTTCCACCGGTACCGATGCCACCTGCGTAGCGGCCGGGATGGTCATGGACCGTTTCAGGATGGGTCTGGGTGCAAAGGCAACGACTGATGCCGAGGGCAGCGGCCGCAGGTAGTGCGGCCAGATAAGACGAACCACCTCGTGAATGATCTCGGGAAATTCGTCATCCAGTTTCTGCCGCAACAGCGCTATCAGAAAGGCCACACCTTCCAGAAGACGATCCACATCGGGGTCTGCAGAGCGGCCGCTCAGCATAGGGGCGACCGCCGGGTGATTTTTTGAAAATTCTGCTCCCAAATCCTTTAAGTTGTTCAGTTCCTGCTGGAAGTAACGATTGATCATAACGCTCCGTCTATCACTTGTTTGTAATAGGTCCTCAGTTACGAGACCCTTTGTATCGATTATCCCCTGATCGTTACCTTGCCATCGGAGCCCATCATGCTTTCAAGCATCACGGGTGTTTTTTCGTCTTCCAATGCCAGCTGAGCAACGATCTGAAAGGTGACTGTCAGCATATCTTCATCCTGCGGTACAAACTTTACCCGCACCGATTTTAACCGGGGTTCGAATTTTTCAATCGTATCTCGAATCGTCATCTCCAGGTCCCGAAGGGAATCGGGGAATCCTGACCTGAAATCGGTAAGGTCGGGTATGCCGTAGTCATAAGCAACTCCAACACTGCCCCGGCGGGTGTTCAAAATCCGTTCAAGGTGCCGGACGATCGAATCGATCAATCGTTTCGGATCCTGCCCGTCACGACGGTCCGGTGTCTTTTTCCATGTTCTGATGCGCTGGATCAGTCGTTCTTCACGCATAGCGTCTACCACGCTCTCTTCCATACGTGGTCTCCCCTGCGATCGTGCTGCCCGGAGGAGCATCTTTAATTGGTACGTATGCAGGTATTAGCGTGGCGATCTCCTTTTCTCACGGTTATTGTTCGTCCAGCTTGCCCACGAGAGAGAGGGTAAAATAGGCCCCCATATACTTGAAATGCGGTCTCACTTTCACCCCGACCTTGTACCAGCCGGTCTCGCCCTCGACGTCCTCGACTTCTATCTGGGCCTGACGCAGCGGACGACGGCTCCGGATCTCGGGACTCGGATTATCCTGGTTGGCAACGTACTGGCGAATCCAGGCGTTCAGTTCTCTTTCCAGATCAGTTTTTCCTTTCCAGCTTCCGATATTTTCCCTCTGGATTACCTTCAGATAGTGGGCCAGTCTGTTTGCCGCGAACATGTACGGAAGCTGACTTCCCAGTTTGTAGTTGAGCTCTGCTTCCTTGTTTTCTGGACCGGTACCGAAATATTTCTGTTTCTGCACGGAGTTGGCAGAAAAGAAGCAGAGATTGTTGCTGTCTTTGCGCAGAGCCAGTGAAATGAACCCTTCCTCGGCGAGTTCAAATTCCAGACGATCCGAGACCAGCACCTCCGTGGGGAATCTGGCCTGAAGGGCTCCCATGGATTGGAACTGATACAGTGGCAGATCCTCGACCGTACCCCCTCCCAGCGGTCCGATGATATTCGTACACCAGCGGTATTTTGCAAAGCTGTCCGTCAGTCTGGTTGCGAAAGCGAACGCCGTATTTCCCCACAGGAAGTTTTCAGCGGAGGCAGAAACGGTTTCCTCGTAATTGAAGGTCTCCACAGACTGGGTGTCGGGACCGTAGGGCAGACGCAACAGAAAGCGCGGCACCGTCAGGGCGACGTAACGTGCATTCTCGGACTCTCGGAAAGACTTCCATTTAATATAACGGGGACCTTCAAATATGGATTTTAAATCTTTCAGGTTGGCAAGGCTGTCAAAAGAATCCAGTCCGAAAAAAGCAGGACCGGCCGCAGCAATGAATGGCGCGTGTGCCATGGCAGATACACTGGAAACATATTGCAGCAATTTCATATCCTGAGGCCCGGGATCAAAAACGTAGTCGGCAATGATATTCGTGTATGGATTTCCGCCGAACTGGCCGTATTCTGCCGAGTATACCGTCTTATAAAACCCGGACTTGGTAACCTCCGGTGAATCCTCGAAATCCTGCAAAAGCTCTTCTTTGTTTACATTGAGCAACTCCAGCCTGATGTTTTCCCGGAAATCGGTCCTGTCCACAAGAAATTGTAATGAGCGCCAGGCAGATTCCAGTTTTTGGAAGAGTGGATCATGGAGGATGGCATCCACCTGAAGGCTGATTCTTTTATCAATTTCGGCGATCATATCGTCAATCATCGCCTTGGAAATTCTCTCAACTTCGCGGCCCGGCTCAATGAGGTGGGAAATCAGAGCCTTCGCACCTGTTTTCGTCAAGGCATACCCTTCATCCTTCGGCTTCAGTCTCGTTTCAGTCACAACCTCATCAAGCAAAGAGGGAAACACTGCATTTCCTTCCCGGACACCGGCTTGTTTGTCATGATTCCGTTTTGCAGTCATGCAACGCTCTTCTTATGCTTCGAATATGAACTCTTTAAAAAATAGGTTCTTCTCCAATTTAGTTGGAGAAGAGGAACCAGGGATTCCAGGGGTCAAGGATTCAAGGTTTTCTTTTCTAAAGACTTTATAAGTGCTTTTAACATTATTTCGATTTCTGCTATGCCTTTATTGAGTGTACCCCTTTCACCTTTTACAATGAAATCTAACCCCCTCTTGAACCCTTGACTCCTTGAACCCTCTATAGCAATACCATGAACAAAATATTGTTACCTTGTTATTATTTGCTGAGTTTTAAAGCTGTGGCCGGATCGAGTTTGGCGATCAGGCTCAGTACGTCCTTAGCATGGCCTTTAACTTCCTTATCGGTATGGCTGGTGTAACCGGTCCACACCAGTGTGAGACATTCCATCGCGAAATGAGGATCCCAGGTTTCAAGGCGATAGGTTTCAATATCCTTTAAAATCAAGTCAAGGTGGGGAAGTGCCATATCTATCTGTTTTGAGGTGATCAACATCCGGCACAGTGCCAGTCGCCACATGAGAGCTTCTTGTTGTGAAACGCACGCTTTCAATTCGTTGTGAAGCAACTGGACCGCATTCATCAGTTTCTTTTTCTTCACCAGGGCTTGCGCCTCCGCCAGAACATCTGCTCTCCGATTGCTCCCATCAGTTTCGCCGGTTGTTCCCGGCTTCGAAACGGTGGTTTCCGCTACCAGATTTGCTCCGAAAGAAATTTCATCCAGCCACTGCCTGGTTTCTGAATCCGCAAACGGGGTACCATCGGAAAAACTCATGCCGACAATTGAAGGGAAGCGACGGATAAAAAAAGCAGTATCCTGGCACACCTCCTCGTGGGCGCTTCGATAGCCGTCCCCCAGACTGATAAGGGCTTCGGCGACAAGGCGGTTCAGATCAAACCAGAATATGAACTGGGACAATTGCTGCTCCGCAGAAATAATCAAGGCTTCCCAGTTGTCATTTTCTTTGAGTTTCAACAGGGATTGAAGAACGTGTGGCGGCGGCGGCATTATCTGCGTTTGTCCGCCGGTCTCCGGGGGAAGGGATGCCACCACTGACCAGACAGCGATCCGCTGATAACGATAAGCCATGGCGTTTGTGGGATTGTGTTCCAGCAGGGTGGTTGCCGCCTGACGCATTGTTTGCATGCCTGAAGAAATAATCTTTTCAGCATCCTGTTCGGTTTCGAATGCTCCCGGCTCCGGAGCCACAGAAGGACCGGTTGCTCCCCGGCGCGGTGCCTGTTTTGCTGCCGGAACCGATTCGGATTCGGTCTGATCAACGGTCGGTTCTGCCTGGGCCTCGGCCATTTCCTCTGCTATTGAAAAAATATTCGCTAATGCCGCCTCAATCGATCGAAGCATCGGCGGGTCCGGCAGATGTTCAACAAGCAGGGAATCAATCTGGGTAAGGGTAGCAGAGATGGCAGAACTTTTTTCCTCTGCATCAGCTTCGGGTTGTAGTCCCTTGAGAGCAGCCTCGGTCTTTTCAATCCACCACTCAATGGCTCCCAAACGACCCCGCATACGTTTTTTAGGCGGGAACAGGTCATCCCAGAAGTTCTCAAGCAGATCGTGTATAACGGTCAATCCATCGGCCAACCCCTTGATCCGGTGCACATGAATCTGGCCTACCGCCAGATAGCCCGCTACGAGAAGATCCTTTGATTGTTTTGCAAGGATCGAAGCCGCGAGATCACTGACTTTTTCCCAGTTGATGCCTCCCGATGCCGAGGGTAACGCAAGTTTGTCAATTTCCGCCTGCAACTGTTCAAATTCGGGCTCATAGCGAACATCCGATCCTGCAGGTAGATCGGGTTGAATCGGGTCTTTTCCCAGAGAATTAATTTCCATTTCCGACGTCCTGGACGTTTCTAAAAAAGTAAAGTACGTTGCTATATGTGTAACGCATTCGGCTCGCGAGCCGTCACGTACGTGCTCGCTTTCAAAACGCTGTTACCAATCGGTTCGGTCTGCAGCCGAAACGGACCACAGTCTTACAAAGTCACTCGAATTAAGTGACCGGTTGAATATCGCAAGATAAGATCTTTCAGGAATACCACCCATAAATACGGCACTCGGTATAATTTTCATGACAGACTTTAAGACGCAATTCATATGCCCTGCAACAAAAAGTGAGTCCTGCCCATTGTCACCATTTATGGGGACGAAGAATTCATTTTGTGTTAACAGTGCTCTGGCACCTTTCTCAACATCGGCAGAAATATGAGCGATATTTTTTTCTTCAGGGAGATACTCCTTCCCGTCGATATTCGTTCGCTTGTCTGAAAAAAGAGACCAATCCCCACTCGGCAGCTTAATTCGGCCGAGTTCGGCCTCCATCTGCTTTAAATCTGAAAAGCGCCCGGCGGCAATGTGTTCAATATGTCTCCAGGTATCTTCACATGTAAACGTCAAAAGGTCCCAATTGTCTTCCCATCCGGGAAGTGATCCGATTCCCATAATAAGTAAAGGATACGGTCGACCCCTGCCGTCACTGCTGTCCCGTCCGATTCCGCAGGCAATTGACCCTTTCCCAACACCTCTGGACCAGAATCGCCAGGAATGAATTGTCGATCCCGGGCGGTTCTTACCGGCAAGTATTTCATATCCACTCTCAAACCAGCCGGCGAAGGCATTCGCCAGTGGTGTCGTGATACCCAGGCGAAAATAATCCATAGCAACAGGATGCTTTCCGATGGCGAACCATTCCCATGAGTGTTTATTTATCATTGATCCCAGCACGTTACTATTCTTTCCGGTACTCTTCCCGGGCCGGTGTAGAAGAGTCCGAGAACCGGCCTGTGTCCTGCAAAGCGGTATTGCGTCGTGATATATCGAATACCCATCCGTTTCAGAGCAGCCGCTTGAGCAGGAAAATCACGGGGATAAAAGGTGCGGGTTCCTTTTTCAAAATCCTTTAAAAATTTGGCGAAGGCCAGATTCCCCGTGTAATCTTTGGTCAAGGTCAGGTTCCCGATACCGATCTTAAATACAACGTCGCCGCAGGTTTCAGGCGACCATTTAAATTTCTTTCGTATCGGGTAATTGAGGTTGATCAACTGCAGGGTCTTGTCGGCACACTGCATTTCCAGAGTAGTGGAATGAGGCTTCACTTTTGCGTCTTTGTTCGCACCGGTTGGTTCGGATTTTATGGTGACAGTGTAATGTGCCGTGGCCGGACGTGCCGATCTTGAACCCTTGGTCAGGAATGAAAAAAAGTAATTATCAAAGGGTACGCTCTGTCCCATGATTTCTTTAGCATAAAAACCTTTCTTGAGACTTCTGGCAAGAAACGGTTTCGCCGGTCCACTGATAAATTTTCTGGCATAGCCGTCCTTGTCGAGGAGCAGTTTCATAAGAGTGTGTTTATCCGGTGCCCCCTGTACCTCTAACAAAACATCTCTTTCCCATGTTTTCTGTAACCGGCATGCAGCTTCCCTTGAAACAAACTCGAGGAAATAATCGAGAGGACCCTGTGCCAGCGTCCAGAACAGTTTTTGTTCCGATCCGGCGCCGGCCATGGCGGATCTCAGTCGATTCAATGCCCTCAGTCCCGTATAATATGGAATTTTGCTTGTGGCTGGGTCGTCTTTGTAGATTGCCACTGCCGTCTCGTATGCCGTCTCTCGCGACGCTGATACCGGCACGTTTTCCACCAGTGAATCTTGATAATCCCGTAATGCTTGAGATGCCACCAGTTTATATTCCAAGTCACCGGCTTTTAATCCGGATTGTTTTTTAAGCCTGGCAATCTTTGACGTCATTTTTCGTGTTGCCGATTTTATGATTCCCGGTGTTTCACCGCTTTTTTTCTTGATATTTGCGGCCTCTCGTTTTGCATCATTGAAATCGTACACTAGCTTCAGCCACGATGGGAACTCCTGGTCCCCGGAAAAGGGCTTCATCTCCTCGGAGATGCGATTAAAAAGAATAAAGTACGGGTTCTGGTCGGATCCCATCGATGCCGCCACCTGCTGCCATTCTGCTTCTTCCTTCAGTCGGTCCCTTCCCTTATGAAACGCGAGTCCAAATTCATGCCAGGCGTTGAAATATGCTTCACGGTACCAGGTCTGGAACTCCAATTTTTTTGCGGCAATAATCAACGGATCGACAAGGGCGGATTCTATCTCTTTGATGAAAGATTCGATCTTCGCTTTACCTTTTAGCATAAAAGCCGGCGCGACTTTCTTGTCGTCCTTGGCCGCTTGGCTTCCTCCCCAAAATTCTTCCAGACCAAGATAAGAAAGATCGGGATCAAGATTTGTCCATGTGGCAATCCATTTCAGATTAACATTTTTCAACGTAAGGACATGAGTTAACAAGAGACGCAGTTCATTCATCTCCTGGGTCAAACCGCTGGTATCCTCGTGCCAGAAAACATAATAAAGGTATAAATCCGAGAACTTCCGACCGACTTCAGGGATGACATCCTGACCCGGCGTCTGCAGCGTATATTCAAAGCTCCGCAGAGGCTTCACGGTGACGTTGTCCAAGGTTTCGTTTTCCAGGCGGGCGCGTAAGAGGTTGATACGCCTCGCCAATTGAGCTACGTGTGCACCGATAAGTTCTTCAGGGGTGCCTGCTGAAAAGTGTGCCATTGCCTTGGAGATTTTATCGTTATAACCGAGCAAAAGGCTTTCGAGATACTGTTTGCTGTATTTCGTTTTAAGTTCATGCTCAACGTTTATACTTTCAGATAATCCAAACCGGGGTATCCACCAACCGTCATTTTGTTTTTCGACTCTCAGGATTGCCTGACGATATCGATCCATACCGATCACATCTGAAATAAGTTCGTTCTGTAAAACTACAGGCTTGGAAACTTCCTTCGAAACTTCCCTCATAATTAATAAATTTTTGGTAAAGGAAAAACTGAGTAACCCGCAGAGCGCGATTGTGACAGCCAGCCACGCCGTGAGGCCGAGGTTCTGGGTCAGCCGTTCCCACGCCAACATCCTCTGGGTTGGGGCAAACAGCTTTCTGTCAGCCGGCATAATGCGTGAAAAAAAGTCATGCAGAAATAATCCCTTGTTGGTCCCCGGTAAGACTTCCCGTTCTTCGATCATGCCGAGCTCTTTCAGAAAATGAGAATACGGGCTGCCTTCCTGTTTTCCACTACTGAAGAAAAGGCCTCTCAGTATCGGCGTCTCCTGATAGGGTGTTTCCTGAAAAGTCTCTTTCATAAATGTACTGAGCCCGGTTTTCAGTCTTTCAAACTCTTCGGGAAAGAGAAGCAGGCCGGGGTCTGATGTTTTTGATCGGGATTTGTGAAAAAGGAGCAGGCGCAGATCTTTCAGCCGCTCGGTAAGGGAGTCAATGGCCCGTGATGTAAAAGATTCGACATCGGTCGAAAGGTCTTGATTCATCATTCCCATAGCCTGGCTGTGTGTTTCTTCAGACAGGTTATCGCAGAATGTGGTCATTCCCTGAATCAAATCACACTTTGTGACTAATACATAGACCGGAAATTTGGCTCCCAGCACACGCATCAACTCATCGATGCGGCGACGGATCGTGTTGCCATCTTCTCTCACTTCATCCGGTCCCGAGGATGTCAGTTTGTCGGCGCCAATGGTGACAACAAGCCCGTTTATGGGTTCCTTCTTTCGAAACTTTGCCAGCAGTTTCATGAATTTCTGCCACTCGTCTCTGTCACGGCCCTCATCAACCGGGATGGCATATCTGCCGGCGGTATCGAGAAGAATGGCCTGCTCGAAAAACCACCAGTCACAGTCACGTGTTCCGGAAATACCGGACGTACGCCTGATTTCGGCAAAAGGTGACGATAACCGGGCGCTTTCAATCGCTGTAGTTTTCCCCGAACCGCTTTCACCGATTATCATATACCAGGGCAGGACATAGAGCGGATTTCCCAATTCTTTCAAGTGGGACTTCCGGAGGGTGGTGATGGCTGCCTTCCATCGATCCTGCAATTCTTTCGAGCCGCTTTTTTCTTTGTCTCCCAACGTTTTACGGTGAGCTTCATCCTGTGCAATGACTTGCTGCACGAATCGCTGCTCAGCTCGTCTAAGCCATAGTTTTCTCAACAACACAAAGCCGATTACCAGGCCCAGCAGACCCAAAAGAATAAACACAGCTACCCACCAGCTCCACCCCATGCTCAGTACCCCCCCCCAAACGATGCCGACCAGTAAGAGGGATGCAAAGACGAGCAGGGCAATCTTTAGAATTTTCCACACTGTTTGTTTCATTTATGGCACCAGACTTAACAGATTTTCACCGATGTTATTGAGAATAAACCGGTAAATAAAAAACAAGGCGGCGTAAAGAACAACCGGAAAGGCAATGCCCACCAGGTGAATCGGAGAAAAACCTTTCCTGTGTTCCTGCGGTTCCGGTTGATCAACCTGCTGGGGGTATGCCTGAGCAAAAAGCTGGCCTTTGTCAAGGGCCGGCAGTCCTATTGAACTTCCTAAGAGAACTTTCAGGTTTGATGTCTTCAATTGTTCCAGGAGGAAATCATCTCCTTCATGGATATAGCGTCCCGTGAATCCCATGGCGAGGCAGAGGTAATAAACTTCCCTCACATGATTTTGATGAGGACCGAGTGTGTTCAGCCGTGTAAAAAAGATCTCGCCGGCATCGGTGGTTTGATAATACGTGCGTTGTAACTGCTGCATCTGCCACTGGTCTTTCACATTCCACGAAGAGTTCAATATCACTTCATCAATCCATGCAAAAACGGCAAAACGTGCATGGTCAAGATCCTCCTGTGAAATACCTTTCTCACGGAGGCAGGTATCTGCCAATGAAACAAGACGGTCGACATCAGCCTTTACCTGTTCAAAGGCAGGCTGCCGTGCTTGCACCGTTTTCAGGAAATAGGCTACATAGGCTAACAAATCCATGAAACAGTCTGCTATTCGCATTGTTACGTTCTCCCTACTACTACAAGTTCAACTTTGAGATCTTCCGGAGCCGTATCCCAGTATAAGGCAATATTATTGCCCTGCTTTACATTCATCCATTGATCGCCATGATGATCAATCTGGCAATACATGGCACGGGCTCTGCGGGGCAGTTCCTGTGGCGTAACGGAAAGGTACTCCATTTTAACACCGGGAAGCGACTGGGCAATCAGTAATGGCAATGATTCTCGTGAACTCAATTTTGAAACGACTTCCAGGGACTGCTGAATTGATTGCTGATCGATCTCCGTTTCAAAAACCAGGTAAAAACTATTTCGACCTTCAAAAATCGCCGGTGGCAACTCCGCGGCAAAATAGGTTCCGTCGTACAACAGCTGGATCGCATATTCGGGTCCGGCCGTTATCTCGTCGAGAAGTTTGATTATTATTGCACCGGCTCCTTCAAAACATTCCCAAAGATTGCCGTGGTCGTAGTCTAAAACACCCTGACTTCCATCCGCCAATTCCCCCATGACATTGACTTGTTCCGAAAAGGAGGAAAGCTCTCCGATCAGCTGTTTCAGAAGTGTATACACAGTCCAAGGGTGAACATGGTCGGAAGATAGAACTTGTTCCAGTATGGGTATGTATCGATTGAGAGATCTCAGGGCCAGTAAATAGACCGTATCCCTTGCTCCGAATTCGGAAGTGTGGACCCCCCGATCACGCTTGTAGGATTCCAGTTGGCGTCCACGGGATGCGATTTGATTTTTAATATCCATAATTCGCTTTACCAGGGTATCCGAACTCTTTACGGTAAGGACCGGCGGGATGAAATTTTCGGAAAGAACAACATGCTTGCCCTCTCTTTCGAGAAGGGCGACGGGTATAAGATGGTATTCTCCAAGTTGATCCTGTTCTGTTTCCCAGAAGACTTTCAGTACATGGTGAAGACGCTGAACCTGAGCAGGAGAACCGTTCTGGTGCAGATCATGAATTTCTTCAGGATCAATCGATGTGGCGCACCGGGTATTGACATCACTAAGGTTGAGAAGGCTCGAAAGCACGGTGACATTTTCACCGAACTGATTCCATTTTTTTATTCCGATATATACGGTAAAGGGTTTACCGCCTTCCACCCATGCCTCGTCAAACGAACGGGCCTCGACAACGGCATTACCCGGCAGGGAGACATAGGTCATATCCGGGAACAGAAAATTACCCCTCAGTAGATTGAAACTCCCGTTATCCAGGGCGGCTGACTGAATTTCCAGTTCCCCGATGCCCCAGGGATACGGATACAGATATTTGTATATGGGGGTCAGCAGTGATTGCGCATGCAAATCCGCCAGCTGCATGTGCTGAGGCTGCAGAAAAAGGCCCTGATACCAAAACAGTGGTCGCTCCATAATGAGATACCCCCTTATCCTATTGTATTTGTTTCGGTCCTAATTTGAGATTAATTCCAAGGACATCGAACCGTGATCCTATGAACCGTCTCATAAATCCTTTCAGCGGGATGTCATACAGGCGGAGCATTCTATCTCTCTCGATGCGGGAGTAGCCTGCTACAACTGCAACGTATCGAGTGCCTTCTGCACGATCCAATACGAACGTTTCATGCTGTCCCGGTTGGATAATCAATTTTTTAGCCGCGGCCACGCTGGCATCAAAGAGGGAACACTCCAGCAGTCTGCATAGCCCGTCCTGATCGCCGGCAAGTTGGTTGAGAGCGTTGGGATCTTTGATCTGATAGATGCAAACGAACAGGGTATGCGGTGTGCCGGCGTAGAGATTCAATTGGGGGTCTGCTTTGACGTAGATTATGACTGCGTTCTTTGCATATTCCACGACGGATTCTGGGAGCGGTTTCGATGCACAAGAACAGACCAGAAAAACCAGTCCCACCATGATTACTATGAGATTACACTTTCTCAATGGTGTGCCTCCTTATTGCAAGAATAGTTTTTGGCAATTGTTTTCAAATTCTCTTAAAAGCTCTTCCGTGAAACGTCCGGAATCAAAATATTGTTCGAATACCTTGTATTTTTCGGTATATTTATCAAAACAGTCGGCCTTTCGCAGGGGACCGAACTTGAAACCACCGCCGGCACCGGCGGCGATCTGTTTCGGATCCAGTTCCGCAAGAATCTGGCTCACCTTTTTTTCCCCTGCGAGCTTGAATGCCTGGTGTGCTATCAGAAAAGCCTTGTTAATCTGGCCGAGATGGCTCTCAAGAGATCGTGAAGCAGGCCCACCTTCCAGATGAAAGCCGATAACTTGCCGGATCGTTTCGACACCTTCACCCTGGCCTAAAAATGTCATGTTGATGACGCTAATCAGTTGATTCAGCATGTCGAATATTGTATTCAAAGAACCAGCCAGCCGTTGCAGCAGTTCGTCAGATGAAAGTTCGGCCTGTGAAACTTCTCTGCCCAGAAGAAAGGAAAAAATCCGTGACAAAACCTCCTGATCTACGGTCACATTTTCTAAAGGACCGGTGCCATCTGCTTCAAATTTACTGCAGAGTTCATCGACAATAGTAATCCTTTCATCCTCTGAAAGCCCTCTGAATGACTGTTCGAGAAATACTTCTATCAGGTTTTCAGCCTGTAACGGATCAGCTTGGTATATCTGCCGGACATCATGTGCAAGTTGGCCCGGTTGAAGATGCTCAGTCATAATCTTATTGCCCGCCTTGAGATTTCTTATAGTTAATTATCACCGTTTCAGGTACGTCGTCTATTACAGGTTTTTTTGTCCCGGGTGATGTTTCATCTTCTGCCGACCCTTCCGGTGCCTCTGAAGCTGGTTGTTTTGTTTGCCCGGATTCCGTCGATTCTTCCATCGGTTTTGGATGTGATTCCCTCTGCGAAACCAAAGGTTCATGCCGGGTGATGATCACTGTTTCAGGAATATCGTTATCCCGGGATTCTATCGGTGGCAGTGGTTGATCTTTCAAAACATTTTGATCGATAATACGGGTTTCCGGCAGATCATCGAGGGGTTCCGAACCATGATCAATGGCACCGGATGGCGGTGCAGGTTCCTTCTTTGTCATGCTCATTTCAGGTTGGCGATTTTCTGTTATGTCATGAGAAGAAGGTTCTTCTCTGAAAATATCAGGTGTGAGGACCACCGTCTTTTTGATTATGACATCGTCAAGAGAATCAGAACTCGTCCGGTCAATTTTCTTTTCTTCCATTGACAGATCGGCCGTGTCTTGCTCAGGATCCTGAGAAATTGTTTCCATCTCTCCGCGCCATTTCCGGGCGATCCTGACGAGAATGTCGTAAATGTCCTTAGTGCCATCAGCTGCAAAGGCTCTGTGATTCTTCGTTTCCGGCATAAACAGCGCATTCTTTATTTCAGCGGTGAGGTGTCTGTATTTCCCCCAAAAGTCGGTATGCGACCATTCCGGAGCTGCTCCTCTGCTTTTTTGGATTAAGAGAAATCCAAGATCGAGTGACTGTGTCAAAAAGTTTGTTATGTCTTCATAACCATGATGTTGATCCGGATTCCAAAAAATATTTTCCGGAGAAAAAATATGAGACTGATATATCTTCAATCGTGATTTATGGTCGAGGCCATCCTTAGATGCTGATAAGTTCATAATATTTTCGATTTCCGAATTAATCTTAGAACAATCCTGCCCGGAATTCATAAACAGGACAGAGAACCAAGTGAATCCAAGGAAAGAGAGCGCATGCGATTGATCCGATTTATACGGAAAAGACGGTTGATTGGAATCTCCGCCAATACCGATGAATTTTAACTGAAAGTTCCAGAGGAGGGGCATCATTTCACTGTGATCAGCCACGTTCACCCAGATCCTGTCCAGCGATAAAGCAAGGTCGGGATATTTGAATGTGTCCAGCCCTTCAAACACAAGTTGTGCCAGTTGTCCCAAAAGACAAAGTTTTACATACAAAACTTCAAGGAGATGTTTTTGGTTTTTGTTGAAGAAAAATAATGAGCTCTGCGAATATGGTTCGTCGAAATTCTTAAGATATTCCGATCTGCTCCATTGACCCTCAGCCTGAAGCCGGTTGGCCACATCATCAGGATTGGCTCCTGCTAAAAGCGGTAGAAAATCGAGAATGTGCATAGATGGAGCATAAAGAGTTATCATGAAAAAAGGATAGAAAGAGACGGCAGCGATTCTTGAATCGGATAGATGATTCCCCTGGTAGCATTCCTGAAAACTGGTACAGTTGCGACATGGAATGTTTGTATGTTCATTTCCGTTGTTCACCAGTTGGCCGAATCCTCTGATCAGATCATTCCGGTCTTTTACTGTTGGCGGATCTGATGAACCTCGCGTGGATACATAAAAAGGAGATTTATTCACTGTATCGTTACAGTTCGGGCAAAACAGATACCGTGTAACAGAGGTTGTGTATGGTTTCAAATTCATACGAACCAGCAGATCATCATCATCGCATAGTTTCAGTGGAAATCCGCACTGAGGACATGGGGGATGAAAAAATATCTGTCTGTATTGGCAATAGAATAAAGGCGACCATTGCAGGAGTCGGCCGTTATCGTCGACTTGATCTTTTAAGATAACAACGGAATCTTTTTGATTCGAATCTGTAAGATAGGTAAATAGGTTTTGCCATGCCTGATCAATATCCCGGTTATTGACAGGCCGTGATTCTCCCTTGCTGAAGCGGTAGTCGTCTTTTTGGATGAGGATAAAAACATTTTTGATTCCGGAACCTGCGTCGCTGACGATTGAGGCCTCAATAATTGAAGCGAGCTGATCCGAGTTTCGTATTGTTGAAAAAGGGGAATAATCTCCGTCTCTAATAGATGTTTTCTCGTGACGTGGGAGCAGTTTTAACTGGAATCGAGCATCGGGGGTTTCCAAATAATGAGCCAAAGAAGATATATCCGTATTGGAATGCATGCCCCAAATCACCCCTGCTTTGAAGTTGCCCGTCATTAGCAACTTTTCCGGTTAAGACTTCGTGTAATCTCAATGTGTCCGCTTCTGCTTTTTAACAATCCGGCTCGACATACATACGCGGGCTGTTTGAGTAATGAATTATATAATTACGGTTATGACCCTTTTCCTTGAGACAGGATCACCTTTGCATTTCGCTCCTTTAGTTAGCGAATTATGGATAGAGGTTATAAATATCTCAATAAATAGTAGTTCCCGAGCATGAATATCAACTTACAATAATCGTAAAATGAAAGATACATTTCAATGAAGAGCATCCTTTCAGCTTTTCGGGATCTGCAACCATCTGACTGTTTAAAGAACAATCCAACAAATTCGAGGATAAAAAATCAATATATATAGTTC
>Ga0272444_10002375_pt1 | contig 17426 bp, 17 predicted proteins | sample SSMForm13_FD_201033 | JGI IMG/M metagenome (GOLD analysis project Ga0272444, IMG submission 201033) | Marine sediment archaeal communities from Little Sippewissett salt marsh, Falmouth, MA, United States - SSM-Form-13 | ecosystem: Environmental > Aquatic > Marine > Wetlands > Sediment ... | reverse complement strand
AGACTGTTCCCGCCCCGATCGGGAACAGGTCCAAAGACTGTTCCCGCCCCAATCGGGAACAGGTTCAAAGACTGTTCCCGCCCCAATCGGGAACAGGTTCAAAGACTGTTCCCGCCCCAATCGGGAACAGGCCTAGAGAGCGTTCCCTCCCTGACCGTGAATAGACCCAGAGACTGTTCCCTGCTTGCTGTGCGGGACCGGACAACGGTTCGTATAATCCTTCTACGAATCGACCCACAGTCGAGGTACTGGAGAGGGAGCGAGATTGCCCACACTGCAGGATCATCCCACGCTGAACGACTTCCAGCGATATGTGGCCGAGTTGGAGCGTGAACGCGGCTTCGAAGAGCAAACAGCAACCGACAAGTGCCTTCTTCTCGGCGAAGAGATCGGTGAGCTCTACAAGGCCGTTCGCCACGCCGAAGGGCTCAAAGTTGATCCAAGCTCCCGGATCGGCGAGGTCGAACACGAGTTGGCTGACATCTTGATCTACCTGTGCGCGATTGCCAACCGCTATGGCGTCGACCTCGAGCGAGCATTTCGGCGTAAGGAAGTCCTCAACCATCAGCGGCATTGGGTTGCTGCGGAACAGGACGAAAGCGCAACAGCGGTGCAGGACTCTTCATGAAGCTCGATATCGACCGATTCAGTCCCCGATACATCGGCGATGCAGCCAAGCTTGTTGCAGAACGCTATGCGGCGATGCGTGCCTGTGTCCCGGCATTGCCTGAGCGCTACGAGAATCCTGCGGCCTTCGCGCAACTCCTGCAAAGGCTCGACCAGCGAAGCGTGGGAGCGGTTGCCCTGCACAAGGGAAGTCCTGTTGGCTTCCTCGTGGGATTCGAGATCGATTCGTTCCGCAGCTTCCCAACATGGTTCAGTCCGGAGTGGGCGAGCGGCGCAGCGATCGGAAGCAGCTGCCGAATCTACGGGATCCTCTACCAAGCCATGGCAGAGCAGTGGTGCCGGGATGGCGCTGTCGGACACCTGGTGATGCAGTTTCCGTTCGATCGTGACGCGTTTGATGGCTGGACACGCCTCGGATTCGGCATGGCCGCAATGGACGGCGTGCGCGCGCTGGAATCCGATCCGGATGCGATGGAGCTTGAGTCACTCAGGGGTGGTTCAGGCGACAAGGTCGTGATCCGGCAGGCCACATCCCTCGATCAGGAGACCATCTACGGGTTCATCCAAGGGTTGCACGTGCATCTTGCTTCTTCTCCGATCTACCTTCGGGATCTATCGTTTTCGAGTCCGGAGGAGGTAGCAGACAAGATTGATGATGGCTCCAAGGCCGTGCTTATCGCGGAGCACGGCGGTGAAGCCGCTGGCTATCTTGAGATCGGGCCTGCCAGCAACGACGCATGCACAATCATCCGCGATCCGGGAACTGCGAGCATCACCGGGGCGTTTGTGCGCCCGAGATTCCGTGAACACAGCCTTGGGACGAAGCTTCTCGCGCAAGCCTTGTCTTGGGCCAGCGAGAACGGATACGCCCGGTGCGCCGTGGACTTCGAAACCATGAACACACCGGCTCATGGGTTCTGGACCCGCTACTTCGACCCCGTTTGCATGGGGATGTTCAGAGTTCTCTCTCTGACGGCCGATTGAGCCCGTTGGGGCCACTCCCTGCGGCACCCCTTCGCGCCGAATTCCGGGTCCGCCTCTTCACAAGCGCAGTTCCGGTCACTAGGATGGGGCGAGGATGGAGGCCAACATGGACTATCGAGCTCTCAAAGCGAACGAGTATGGGACGTTCTTCTCGATGATGAAGGAGAAGACCGGGGCATACTTGGAATCGAGACTCGTTGCCATGGGACTCGATTGGGGCTGCCTGCAAGATATGGTGAGCTCTGTCGGTGAGGTCCGGGCAGTCGGTCAGGGAGGCATGCCGGTTGGTTTCGTGTGGATCGAGAAGCGCGACGCCCGGCTGCACGTACACGGTTTGGTGATCGATCCCGCATACCGGGGACGCGGGATCGGAAGCTCAGTGTTGCACGACCTTGAAAGCGAATTCGCTTCTCAGGTTGAATCAATCGAAGTAGGGGTCCACGACTCCAATCAGCGAGCGCGATCGTTGTACGAGCGCTTGGGATTCGAGCTGAAGGACACCCGCCCCGATGTCGGGTTTCTGATCTTCCGCAAACCCTTGAACCGCGTCGGGATGGACTGAAACGGATCCCGCGCAGCCAACAGCAACTTCCAGATTCCAAGAAGAAGGCAAAAGGAGAGGCGTTGACCGCCCCTCATGAGGAGGCAGATGAATGGATGCGATGGAAGCCATCACCGGGAGACGGAGCGTGCGGCGCTACACTGACAAGCCAATACCCGAAGACGTGCAGGAGAAGCTACTGAAGGCGGCGATGGCCGCTCCCTCTGCGGGAAACGAGCAGCCGTGGCACTTCATCATCGTACAATCCCCCGAGATGCGCGCCGCGATTGCACGTGTTCACCCCCACGCCCAGATGGTCAGGCAGGCACCCCTGGCGGTGGTCGTCTGTGGCGATCTCGAACTTCAGAAACATGAGGGGTTCTGGGTTCAGGACTGCTCGGCCGCCGTGGAGAACCTGCTCGTCGCTGCCAATGCGCTTGGGCTTGGCGGCGTGTGGTGTGGCGTTCACCCCGCAGGCGATCGGGAAGCAGCCCTACGGGAGGTGTTTGGGATCCCCCAAGAGATCGTTCCGTTTGCTGTGGTTGCCGTTGGATATGCTGCGGAGCAGCCGGCGCCCGCCGATCGCTACCAACGCGAACGGATCCATCAGGGAGTCTGGTAGTTAGGCCTCGGATCGCTCGATGCGTGAGCAGGGATTCCGGATGTCCGAAGACTGGAAACGACTGCTGCCGCATAGGGCAGCAGTCGCTTGGGTGACTACTCTGATGCCAACGCCTCGACGGGGTCTAGCCGCGAGCCACGCCATGCCGGCCATGCACCCGAGAGGCTCCCGAGCACAAACGAGAACGCCAAGACGCCGGCGATCAGTCCGACCGAGAACGCAGGGGAAAACGATGTCACGCCGAGCATCGGGCCGACGAGTTTGGCGCCGAGGAAGCTAAGCCCTGCGCCGATCGCCAGTCCGAGAACGCCACCCACCAATCCCATCACACCGGAATCGATGAGGAACAAGGTCAGAACCTGGCCGTCCCGCGCACCAACTGCTTTCAGAATGCCGATCTCGCGGCGCCGTTCAAGCACCGAGGTGTACATGGTGTTCATCAGCCCTACAGCGCCCACCAGCAGTGCCACAGCGGCGATGCACGCAAGCACGGTTTCGATCAGTCCCAGCGTACTCTGAATGCTTCCGGCCATCTCCGCCACGGACATCACGCTGACCTCTGTTCCAATCATGCTCATGGCGGTTTCGATCGCGTCCGTGGTTGTGTCGATGTCCGCTCCCTGGGCAATGCGGACAATGGTTGTTGCCATTCCGAGGTTGTCCCACAGCTCCGTCGCTCGCTCTTCAAGTACAAACAGAGCATCGTCCGTGTTGGTCAGCCCGGTGAGCATCATGGTCGACCGGCCGCCCGTCAGTGCGGTGGCCCCTCCCGGGGCGAACCCCACTCCCGTCTCACTGGTCGACTCGACCACGTCTTCCAGTTCCCCGCTTGGGGCCAAGATGCCGGATACGACAAACCGAGCATCTCCGATCAGGATCGTATCTCCGACGGCAACGCCCAAGCTATCCGCGCTTCGGGCGCCGACCACGACCTGGTTGGTGTTGGCATCCGTGAACCCTGATCCCGTGGAGATTTCCCAGCCCCCAAGGAACGTCGGGAAGTCCTCCAAGAACGACGCCGATGGCGTGCTCACACGAAGGAACCCACTGGCGTCCGGCCCCTCCACCTGCATCACACCCGTGGTGTAGTTACCGGCTTGAAGCACCTCAGGCACCGACCTCACGAGAAGGTCGGGATCCATGGCCGCTTCACTCAGCAGAGAGGAGGTTCGTAGCGGGGTTGCGGGCTCCTGAGCGGAGCCACTTGCGGTTGCCGATTGGCCGACCGCCGACGGATCGAACGTTCCGCTCGTGGCAGTCGAGTCCGCTGAACTGTCCGTGGGAGGCTGCATCGATCCGCGCATGGCCATCCCGGCCATCGCGCCGCGCATGCCGGCGACGTTGGCCCCCTCCCCTCCGGTGGGCGTCACGATCATGATGTCGTAGCCGATGTCCTCGAACTGCTGAAGAACGGCTTGTTCAACGCCCGATCCGATCGACATCAGGGCGACCACAGCTGTGACGCCGATGAGCACGCCGAGGATCGTTAACCACGATCTCGTGCGGCGGCTACGGATGTTGTTAACGGCAAGCTTCCAAAGGTTCAGTTTCAAGTGGTCACCGCCTGCTTGACGGGGTTCCTTGTCAGCGACTCGACGCGCCCGTCACGGATCTCGACCAGAACGTTGGCGATTGCTGCGATCTCCGGGTTGTGCGTGACCAGCATGACCGAGCGATCTTCCCCGACGAACCCCTCGAGCAAGCCAAGGATGTACTCTCCAGTTGCCGTGTCGAGGTTCCCGGTCGGTTCATCCCCCAGGATCCAGCGGGGCTCGTTGACCAGCGCCCGTGCAATCGCGACGCGTTGCTGCTCGCCTCCGGAGAGCTTCGACGGCCGATGACCCATTCGGTTGCTCAGCCCCACGCTATCCAAAGCGCTGGTTGCTTTTGCGCGTGCCTCTCGAGCAGCGACATCGTGCAGGAGAAGCGGGAGCTCCACGTTCTCAAGAGCGGTGAGCGTTCCCACGAGGTTGAACTTCTGGAACACAAACCCCACCTGATCGGCTCGGTAGTCCGCGCGCTGCCGCGAAGAGAGCGATCCAAGATCGGTTCCTTCGTAGATCACGTGACCCCTTGTCGGCGTGTCCAGGCAGCCCACGAGATGCATCAGGGTGGATTTGCCCGACCCCGACGGTCCCATCACAACCACCAAGCTCTCATCTTCGATTGTCAGATCCACACCGCGCAGGGCATGAACTTCTGTTTCTCCCATTTGGTAGGTCTTGTGGACCTCTTCCAAGACAAGCATGATCTCCTCCGATTCGTGCCCCGTTTTGAACTACGGCTCCCAGACGAACTCAACAAGCTCCACCGTGCTGAAACGCATGAACAGGTTCTCTCCGGCTTCATCGGCGGCGGAGAACTCAAACTCCATGTATGGGAACATCGGCAGGAGATTCCGCACATCCAGATCGTCGGCGATCGCCAAGTGGATCACGACGTTGCCGTAGTCGGCGTGCGTGTAGGTTCCGTAGACAACGTTCACACCGGCAATCTCACCGGTTTCGAGCGTCTCGAGGTTTCCTCCGTCGGGAAGCAGATAGGAATGGTTGGGTGCGAGTGATTCCTCTGCCAGGGAGTCCAAGGGGGAGAGATCGACGGTTCCCGCATTGCTGCCGGTTGGCCCCCGGACGCCAAGAGCGACCATGGAAATCCCGAACAGGCCGAAGGCTACATTGTCCGAAGCCACAAGAGATGTGCTTGATGCAAGCGTTTGGTACGTTCCGTCTTCCATCGGGATGATCTCTGTCGTTGAGGTCGACGGCTCAAGCGTCTGCGGGTTGGTCACGGAGAAGGTGTACTTCAGGTACCCGCCGTTGTAGCCGGTGGCAGCGAACATTGCCGTTCCGCGGACTCCATCTGCGTCGCCTCCCGGAACTTCCTGCCCGATGGCAGCCACACAGGCAACTCCCACGACACACAGCATCAGCATGGTTCCCCACGTCTTCCAGCGGTTCATTGTGGTTCCTCCTGTCGTTGCTTTCATCCGCCCCGATCGGAGCGGTACTCCCGGACGGTATGGAGCGACTGTCAACGAGGATGGTCAGACTTGTTGCAGGAATGTGAAGACCGGAGGTGTATGGATCGACCAGCAATTCCCATGCTGAAGGAGTACTTCAGTCAGTTTCGCAATAGTCAGACTTGACTGACAATTCCCAATACACTACGATTCGCTGCGTGAAGGACATGGCTCAACAACAGAAGCAGCAGTTCATCGAGGACTTCGGCGAGCGAATGGACGAATTCGGTCTTCCGCGCATGTACGGCCGCGTCCTGGCGGCGCTCCTTATCTCCGGGAAGTCGATGATGTCCATGCAGGAGCTTGCAGAGGATCTGCAAGCGAGTCACGGTTCGATCAGCACGGCAACGCAGATGTTGACCCGCCTGGGGATGGTCGAGAAGGTCAGCATGCCTGGCGAGCGGAAACACTTCTATCGTATTGGGCACAAGGCGTGGAATGCGAGCTTCGCTACCAAACTCAACTACCTCAACCGCATGCTGGAGCTTGCGAATCGAGGGTTGGCTCTGCTTGAGGATGCCCCACCAGAGGCCCGCGCGTCGCTTGAGTACATGAGCGCGCTGTTTGGCTTCTTTCGCGACGAGTTCGAGGGCATCTCCGAACGTTGGGAAAGGGCCCAGACGGATGCTGAAACGGATGCGAGATAGAACTGGGGGCGAGTGCCGTGTAGGATACGGGCGGCACGGGCCGCCCGGAGGCGAGAGAGCCCGATGCCAGCCACGCATCGCCTGAATGGAATCACATCGCTTTGCTCACAGGGAAGGGATCACCGTGGTTGTGTTTCCCGAATCGATGCTGCTTCGTGAACGGAAAGGATGGCTGAGATGAGCTCGATCATGAACCGACTGATCCGCTTTGCTGTGGATCACCCGATCTGGACGCTTGTCGGAACACTGGTGATTGCCTTGGCCCTGGCGTTCCCGATCCAGTACCTGACGCAGGAAACGGACTTCCGGGAGTTTCTCGATGACGAGGATCCGATCATCGTGCTCTTGGATGAGGCCGAAGAACGCTACGGTACTTCCTGGGGAATCATGATCATGCTGTTCAATGAGAACGGCGTCTTCAACGATACAACGCTTCGGAAGGTTGAGCAGATGACCGAAGCGTTTGAGGCGATCCCCGGAATCAAGAGTGTCACGACACCTCTCAACTCTCAGACGATTGTCGGAAGCGAGACCGCGATCAGTGTGAGCAAGGCCTCTCCCGGCGGTGTGGCTCCGACAACCCCCGAGGAGATGGAGATCTTCCGCTCCCGTGTCCTGGGCGATGAGAACCTTGTAGGCGGTGTCATCAGTTCCGGCGGCGAAGCTGCGCTTGTCAACATCGAGCTTGAGGTTGGCGCAGATGAGTACGCGCTCACGCCGGAAATCGTTGACATCGTTGACTCCCATCGAGGCGATGGAGACGAGCTATTCATCTATGGCGACGCCTACTTCGATGCGATCATGTCGGAAGAGATGGAGAAAGACACATCCCTTCTATTCCCCCTTGCCATCTTGGTGATGGTCGTTCTCCTGTTTGCCAGCTTCGTGACGATCCGGGGCATCCTCATTCCCATCGCCATCGTCTTGCTCTCGGTGATCGTCGCGATGGGAGCGATGGTTCTTCTTGGATTCCCGATGACCACGATGTCGTTTATCGCGCCAATCTTGCTGCTGGCGATTGGGATTGCCGATGCCATCCACGTGCTCAACCGATACAACGAAGAGATCGCCAAGGGTGGCCCCAAGCGTGAAGCCATCCTTGCCACGATGGATGAGATGAAGGGCCCCGTGGTGATGACGTCGCTCACCACGGCGGTTGGATTCCTGTCTCTGTTGAGTGCATTCATGGTGCCGCAGCGACAGTTTGGCGTGGTGACGGCCATCGGTGTCCTTGCGGCCATGCTGTTCTCGCTGATTCTCATTCCTGCGGTGATGTCTCTTCTCAAGAAGCCGCGAGTCCGTGACCTGACAAAGGGACTCCGCCCGCTGACACGTGTCCTGATGACATTCGAGAAGGCAATCGTCGGGCATCGGAGGACGGTCTTGCTCGCTGCACTCATCATCTTTGGTGTCATGCTGGCCGGCATCCCCCGGCTTCGAGTTGAGACCTCGAATGAGGAGTTTCTCGGCAAGGAGCATGAAGCGGTTCAGGTGCTTGATTTCACCTCGAAGTACTTCTCTGGTGACATGAACATCATGGTGGAATTCGACACGGGCCGTCGCGATGGGCTGAAGGACCCGGTGGTGTTGAACGCCATGCTGGAGCTCGAGGAGTACATGCTTGCAAACGGCGTCAGCAAGACCTTCTCGCTGACCACGCTGGTGCGACAGATGAACCAGAAGTTCAACGCCGATGATTCTGCCTTCTACACGATCCCCGACCAGCAGAGCATGGTTGCGCAGCTCTTGCTCCTGTTCACGTTCCAGGGCGGAACCTTGGGGGATATGGCGCTCGGCGACTTCAGCGCCGGAACTGTCATGGGGATGTACAAGATGGGATCCTCGGGGAACGTATCCCGATTGGCGGGTGTGGTTCAGGACTATCTGGACGAGCACTTCCCCGAAGACGGCGATATGCGAGTCCGTATGATCGGCGCAACCACCCTGATGGATCGCATGTTCACCCAGATGACGCGCAGCCAACTGATCGGACTGGCGACGACGATCGCAGCGGTCTCGATCCTTGTCATGATCTTGATGGGATCTGTGATCGCGGGCTTGATTGCGGCGATCCCCCTGATCCTCACGGTGACGTTCAGCATGGGCATCATGGCCTACACAGGCCAACCACTCGACATCATGACGCTGATGGTCTCGGTGGTGGCTGTCGGGATCGGCGTCGACTATTCGATCCACTTCATCTCCCGGTTCCGCAACGAGTACCGAAAGGACCGGGATGCCCAACGTGCGGTGCAGAAAACCATTCAGACAACAGGGCGCGGCATCACCTACAACGCTCTCACCGTGGCGCTTGGGTTCTTCATTCTGATCTTCGCGTCGTTCAAGGGAATCCGAACCTTCGGGTGGCAGATTGCGCTGACCATGGGCATCAGTGCCTTGTCGGCCATCTCCATCATTCCGGCGATTCTCGTGCAGTGGAAGCCGAAGTTCCTCGGGCGAAAGGCATGGAAGCGGGACTAGTCCAAGACACCAAGAACGTGTTGGGGAGTAGATATCTCTGAAGGAGGCAATGAATGCATAAGAAGGCACTGAGCTTGGGATTCACGATGGCCGCGGTTGCTCTGTTTGGCGTTCTCGGCGCCGCGCTCACTGCGGACGAGATCTTCGACCGGATGGATGCAGAGGCCGATCTGCTGGCCGAAGGAAGCATGGTTTCGAAGATCCAGTTCGACAACAGCTACGGCGATGGAACGACGGCCTCGAACCTGTTTGGCTCTCTCGGTAAGCCGAACTTCTCGCTGATCTACTTCATCGAACCGGCCGACGTGCAGGGCACGATCTTCCTGACCCATGAGGCCCAGGAAGCCGACGGGGACAACCGCCTCTGGCTCTATCTCCCGATCCTTGGCATTCCGAAGGAACTGGTCTCGGAAGAGGAGCGCGGCGGCAGCTTCGCGGGCAGCTCCCTTTCCTACGAAGACCTGGGCGAAAACGACCGCAGCGAAGACTACGACTCGGTCGTCCTCGGGGAAGAGGAACTCATGGTTGGCGAGCTCACGCGCACCGCCTACAAGGTCGAATCGACGGCCAAGGCGGATGCCGATGTCGACACCCTCCGGACCATCATCTGGGTGGACACTGAGTTCTTCATCATGCTGAAGATGGAGGGCTACAACGATCTGGGTAACCTCGAGAGCACGATGCAGGTCATGGAGCTTGGCGAGTTCGAGGGGAAGCTGAGCGCGAACGTCATGCTGGCAGAGAACGTCACAGACGGGAGTTCGACCTCGATCACCATCCTCGACCAGCATCGACCTGATGCCGAGATCGCCGACGAGGTCTTTGCGCCGGAGAACCTCACGGCCTTCGATCCCGCCGCCTGGGGGTTCTAGCGAGAAGTCGAGTCCTTGCCATCTCAAGGGAATGAGGCAGGCCGCCCTGTTGGGCGGCCTGCTTGCTTCTCTAGGAGTGTAGGAGGCTTCTCACCCTGCCGCGAACGTGTTCTCAAGATGCTGGGTCAAGGCGGATACTTGACGGGCCCGCGTACCGGGCATGGGGATCGCTGAGGCCGCGCCAAGGAGTTGTGCAGCGGCGATCGCTTCGATCTCAACGGACGTGATCGTCGGATCTGCCCCGGCCCTGGAGAAGCCTTCGAGCAGGGCTTCTCGTAGGTCGGTGTAGCCTTCGCGTCCCGACAGATGACGGCACACAGACGCCAGATCCTCAAGCGGATGGCCGATGCGGCAGGCGGCAAAGCCGATCATCCCTACCTGCACGTCGTGGAACAGGTAGTGCTTCTGATGGGCCGCCCCATGGATCATCCCTCGCCCAGCCGGAGTGCGAACGCGGGCGATTGCGGCAAGGAGCTGCGGCGTAGCACGCTCTCCCAACGCCCTTACGGAATTGGAGAGTGCCTTCCAGCAAGAACCATCCTCTAGTGGGGCAACCAACTCGGGAAGCTCGGCGGGCGTATTGGGCTTTGAGCCCTCTTGCAGGCTTGGTTGTCTGTGCGCCGACGCATAGACCTTTCCGTGTCCGTGAAGACGGGCGAGAAACGCGCCGACGCCTCTCATACGTGGTAGGGAGAGCTGCGAGTCGAAGAACCGCCCATCGACCCACCGCAGCAACACGACGCTCCGGAACCCCGGAACACCTGCCATCGCCACCCGGCCGATCCATTCGCCCGCAGTGGACAGGATCGGCTCCGGAATGTGCAGCCCCGTATCCCGCCGCAGAGCCGTAAGCCAGTGCAGTTCTCTGTCGAGCGAAGCGGTAGCCTGATCTGCAGGCCAGAGCCGAAGAGCGAAGCGGGATCCGGAAGCATCGATAACCTTGAGCAACGGCCGTTCACCCCCGCGCAGGCACGAGAGCTGCGCATCCTGGAGTCCGTAGGCCGCAAGGGCCTTGCGAGCCAGGGCGCGCACTCGCTCCAGCCGTTCGTCTTCCGAGAGGGTGTGGTACGGGGGGATCGGCATGCCAGAAGCTTGCCGGAAACCCGTGGGGGATACCAGGGGAATCCACTCATTCGAGTGGGTGCAGGGACCAGTTCGCGCCCGGCTTCCCGGATCCCGACTGGACGGATTTGCGCGGATCCCCTACGCTCCTGCCATACGGAGGTCGCAGGATGTCTCTCAAACGAAACCACCCACGCACCAAGATGGTCTGCACGCTTGGGCCTTCATCCAGTGATGAGTCGACGCTTCGGGCGCTTGTTCGCGCGGGGATGGACGTGGCTCGAGTGAACTGCTCGCATGGCGACGAGGCCGAGCGAGCCCATACCATCGCCACCATCCGAAGGGTCGCCGAGAAGGAAGACGCCAACGTTGCCGTTCTAGCCGACCTTCAAGGACCCAAACTGCGCATCGGGCGATTGGATCAGGATCCTTTCGCGTTGTGCGAGGGGCAACGCGTCACCCTGTCCCCCGATCCGGTACCCGAAACTCCAACCTGGATCCCGCTTCCGCATCCGGAACTGATCGCGGAGCTTGCCCCGGGCGATCTGCTCCGTCTTGACGACGGCGCATTCGAGATAGCCATCGATTGCGTGGAATCCGGGCGGGTAAGCGGGCTGGTCGTCACCGGAGGGAAGCTCCGTTCCCGGGTAGGCGTCTCCGCGATCTCTTGCTCCGATTGCTCCGGCCCGAGCAACACGATTGCTGCTCTCACGGACAAGGATCGCAAAGATGCCGTGCATGCACTTGATCAGGGCGTGGACTTCTTGGCTCTTTCGTTTGTGCGCAGTGCTGAGGACATCGCGGAGCTACGTACGCTGGTGGAGCGGCAGACCGGACGCGCCTCGTCGGTGGGGATCATCGCCAAGATCGAGAAGCGCGAAGCGCTCGACCGGATCGAGGAGATTCTCCCCGTCGTTGACGGCGTGATGGTTGCCCGCGGGGATCTCGGCGTCGAGGTTTCCGTGCAGGAGGTCCCCTATCATCAGAAGCGGATCATCCGCCTCTGCAATCGTGTGGGGATTCCAGTGATCACGGCAACGCAGATGCTGCAATCGATGGTTGCCCGGCCCCGGCCAACAAGAGCGGAGGCCAGTGATGTTGCCAACGCGGTACTCGATGGAACCGATGCGGTCATGCTTTCCGCCGAGACAGCAATCGGTGCATACCCCGTGCGCTCGGCCGAGATGCTGATGGAGATCGCTCGGATGACGGAAACGAAGCTGCTTTCCTGGGAGGATCCGTTCCCATTTCAGTCGGTCAGCCATGAGCAGCCGGTCACCGACGCGATCAGCGATGCGACGGTTCGAGTCGCCGAGGAGATCGATGCCAAGCTGATCGTGACCTCAACATCCAGCGGCTACACAGCGCGACAGATCTCTCGCGAACGGTCGAGCATCCCGATCGTTGCGGTGACGCCCAACCCGGATATCCGACGTAGGCTTGCCCTTACGTGGGGCGTAGAAACATCCGTGATTCCGCAGGCCGAGACCACCGATGAGTTGCTAGCCCAGGCCAGTCGGATCGTGCGCGAAGCAGGGATGGCCTCCCCGGGAGATCTGATTGTTCTCACCGGCGGGTTCCCGGCGGGCGAAGGCGGGCGTACGAATTCTCTGCGGGTTCACCGGCTTACGGACTAGCCGCCCCCACCCGAATCGGTGCGGTTTGGCGAGGGCCGGAAAGGAGAGACCCATGCCGACGGGAGATCCGATGATCCGAGAGATCGAAGCGGGAACCGAGGACGAGTGGTTTGTGGCTACGTGTTCCCACGTAGGTGAGTCCGAGGAGATCGATGCCTGTGCACGACACCGCCAGTTCCTGTTTCAGAAGCTCCGAGAACAGGGAGCCCGCTTCAAGACCGCTACCGTGGACAACGCCCATGCAGGGTTCATCTATGGAGTGCCGATCGAATCTGCATCCTGGGGCGCCGTCGGTGAGAACGTCATGATGATTCCTTGCCTGTACGTGGTGTCTGACTTCTCGCGCCACGGCTTGGGACGCTCCCTCGTTGAAGCGGTTGAGACCGACGCGCGGGACGCAGGCATGGAAGGAGTTGCCGTGACCGCGTATCGATACGCTGCCGAGGACTTCTGGTTCATGCCGGCAGCGTTCTTCGACGAGCTCGGGTTCGAGGAGATCGAGCGTCGAGGATCCGAGGTGCTTCTGTGGAAGCCGTTTCGCTCGGACGCGGCCGCTCCGAAGCTCCTCCAACCAAACTGGTCGTTTGAGCCGGCACCTGGGAAGGTGGTCGTGGACCTGTTCTGGAACGCGTTCTGTCCAACAAGCGGCATCGAAGCACAGAGGGTGCGCGAGGTGGCTAGCGAGTTCGCAGACGATGTGATCGTGCGTGAGCACCAAGCCGAGGACCGCTCGAAGCTCTTGGTCCATCAAACCCCACGGGCGATCTACATCAACGGCGTTGAGATCGGCTGGGGATACGAGGCCCCGCGTGAAGGGATCCGACAAGCGATTCAGGAAGCGCTCTTGGCGGTCTAGCGACCTCGATCCGGCCTCTCTCTGGAGGGCCTGCGCCGCAGATCTCGCTTCACGCGTCTCATCGTTGCTCCAAGGGGCGCACGCAACGACAATCGCCTCATGGGACGCAACGTAGAAATCAAAGCGGTGCTTCGCGATATGGAGAACGCACGCCGGCGAGCGGCCGTGCTTTCGGGAAGCGACGGAGAGCGAATCGATCAGAGAGACACGTTCTTCAATACCACACGAGGCCGGCTGAAGCTTCGCGCGTTCACCGATGGAAGCGGCCAGCTGATCTACTACGAACGTCCCGACGTTCGTGGCCCAAAGACCTCGACGTTCTCGATTGCCCCAACTCCGGATGCGGATGCGATGTGCCGCGTCCTGAGTGAGGCCTTCGGGGTCCGTGCCGAGGTGAGCAAGGTTCGTTCCCTGTTTCTCGTCGGACAGACGCGCATCCATATCGATCGCGTGGAGGGTCTCGGCGACTTCCTTGAACTCGAAGTTGTGCTTGACGATGCCCAGAGCGAGTCCGACGGAGCAGGAATCGCTGCGGAACTGATGAGGAAGCTCGGTGTGGATGACTCGCAGCTTGTTCACGGGGCGTACGTAGATCTGATCGAATCCGCCCGCGGAAAGGGAAGCGACAGACGGTTGGACGATGCTGGTGGCTAAGGTAAGCTCTGGGCCGTGATGTCCAAGAGGAAAGCCAAGCAGAACCAACAACCCACGCAGAACGGTATGTCACCGGATCGGACACGCCCGAAGTGCAAACCGCTCCCCAAATACACCGTAGGAGAAGAGATCGCGAACAGCGTCACGCACGGCGTAGGGACCCTTCTGAGCATCGCGGGTTTGGTCGTGCTGATCGTACTCTCCGTGATGAACGGCGATCCCGTACGCATTGCCAGCTTCACCGTCTACGGGATCAGCCTGGTGCTGCTTCACCTTTCGTCCACGCTGTACCACGCGCTGACGCCGGAGCGCGCGAAGTATGTTTTTCGCGTGTTCGACCATGCCACCATCTTCCTGTTGATCGCTGGATCGTACACACCGTTTCTTCTTCTGGGTGTTGGCGGGAAGCTCGGCTGGATCATGCTGGGGATTGTCTGGACGCTGGCGATCACCGGCGTCATGTTCAAGGCGTTCTTCACCGGACGGTTCGGTGTCGTCTCTACCGCTGCCTACATTCTGATGGGTTGGATGGCCGTGTTCGTGTTTGGACCGCTGGTATCGAACCTTCCGCTGACCGCCGTCCTCTGGCTTGTTGGCGGAGGCGTCTCCTACACTCTGGGGATCATCTTCTACGCCTGGAAGAAGCTCCCCTACGCACACATGGTATGGCATCTGTTTGTGCTCACCGGCGCGGCGTGTCATTACGTCGCGATCGTTGCCTTTCTGTAGCCACGCCCGTTGATTGATGAGGCAACGCCATCTAAGATTGGTTGCTCTCCTTCGAGGAGGACGGTTTCAAGCTCCGGATCAGTGGGATGCCACACGAGGATCAGCTCGTAGGCATGCCCGGGATCCGATTCTTACTTTCCGAAGCAGATCGATAGAAGTGATGAAGGGGGATTTCTGATGGCGGTCTCTTGTGGGTTGGTCGGTGCGCCAGGATGTGGGAAGACAACGCTCTACAACGCGGTGACTGCGTCGCAGGAGGCAACCTTCGCCGATGGCGCGACGCACCGAGCGATCGTCGAGGCGCCGGATCCACGTGTGACGAAACTCGTCGACATCTACCAGCCGAAGAAGGTGGTCCGCGCCAAGTTCGAGTTGACAGACATCCCGGGGCTCGCGCCCGGAGACACAGCAGACGGACGTGCCGGCCGCTGGTTGACAGGGTTGAAAGAAGCCGATGCCCTGCTGCATGTCGTCCGCTGCTTCGGAGACCCGGGTGACATCGATCCGCTGGGAGCCGCAGAGGCTGTCGACCTGGAGCTTCTTGTCGCCGATGCAGCTACGCTGGAGAATAAGATCAACCGCCTTGCCAAGCGCGTCCGGGCGGGCGACAAGGACGCGACTCGCGAACAAGAGGATTGTGCCAGGGTTGCCGCGCTGCTTCACGACGGGATTCCCGCAAGAAGGCAGAAGCTATCGCGGCGCGAAGTGGAGAGTGTGAAGGATTGCCAGTTGCTGTCGGGGAAACCCGTGCTCTACGTAGCCAACCTTGGAGTTCCCGCCGATCAAGAACGTGCTGACGTGCAGGCGATCGCGCGCTTGGCGGCCGATGAGGGGGCAGGGTTTCTTGCGGTGTGCGGGCGCGATGAGGCGGACATCTCGCAACTGGATCCGGAGGATCGGGCGGCGTTCCTCGCCGAACTTGGGATGGAAGAGTCATCGTTGGCCCGTGTGGCGCATGCGGCGTATCGGACCCTTGGATTGGTGGACTTTTTCACCGCCGGAGAGCGAGAGGTCCACGTGTGGACCTGCCGGCTCGGCGATACCGCTCCGGTGGCGGCAGGGAAGATCCACACCGACATGGAACGTGGGTTCATCCGCATGGAGATCATTCCCTACGAGACACTCGTCGAACTGGGTAGCGAGGCCGCGGTGATCGAGGCCGGTCGGCGGCAGCTCGTGGGCAAGGACTACACCATCCGGGACGGCGACATTGTTGTGGTGCGGTTCAGCCCTGCAAAGTAACCACTGGTGTAACAGCGTCATCAAACGGATTCGTGCGTATCGCCAGGGAGAACAGGTACGGGTACCGCTCCTTTAGGTAGGCCATGTAGTCAATCCACTGTTGGACGAGAAGCGCGTATGCACGGCGGGCATCGCCGGCGAGATGGGCGATGTCCGTGTCTGGGAGGGCGGCGAAGTCCTCCCGATGATCCAATTCCTCAAGTAGGTGAAACACAGCCCGGAGCGCAGCGGTGAACGCCTCATGGTCAAGCAGGTTCGGGTTCTCGAGAAGCCTCAACAGGAAGTCACGGCGCTCGTGCAGATCGCCGGAGAACATCTCCAAATCAGCACGACTGACCTCTACTCCGAAGGGGTGGCGCTTCACCCGGTTCCGCACCACAGCGAACTTCTTGCCCGACCACTCGGGCCTCACGAACAGCAGCTCACGGAGATCCTCGATCCTCGGGTCATGGCTCGCGAACCTTCTTAGCAGTGCCGTTCCTATCTCGCTGAAGAACGCGCCGATCACCATGTTGAGCTTCTGAAGCCTGGCTTGCTGCTGTCGTTGGGTGAGAAGCCTGTTGATGATCAGGGTGACGAACAGAACCGAGATCGGGAGAAACGCGAGGTTCGTCAGGCTCCAGAAGACGATGTGATGAGCGTCTCGGAACACAGCGTAGTGAAGCGTGTACAGCAAGCCCGACAGAGCGACAAGTCCCACTCCCAGCAGAAGCTGCCAGCTTGGGCGAAGGCGCGAGATTGCCTGTCTGATCAATCGTTTCATCGTCGCTTTCCTCCAAAGGATGGATCTTCACCAACGTAGCGCGATCAACCACGCATATACAATGCTTCCGTTTGTGGAACGATCCGCTGATCTGCGCTTCTGGGGCCGGGATTGCGCTCGGAGTCGGCCGGAGCGATGGTTGTCCGTTGCAGCGGGCGGTGCGATCGGAGATCCTCTCCAGAGAAAGAGGGGTCCATCATTGACAAGCGCGGGATTCAGACGAACATCCTCGACCGAATCGGCAACACCCCGCTGATCAAGCTTCGGTCCTTGCCTCCCGAGGGATGCGCTCGGATCCTGCTGAAGATTGAGGCCGAGAACCCAACGGGCAGCATGAAGGACCGCATGGCGCTGGCCATGATCGAGGCGGCAGAGAACGATAGACGTTTGAAGCCGGGCGGGCATGTCATCGAGTACACGGGTGGCAGTACGGGTGTGTCTCTTGCCCTGGTCTGCGCCGTGAAGGGCTACAGCCTCAGTATCGTCACGTCCGACGCGTTTAGCGTGGAGAAGCGAAGCCACATGGCCGCATTGGGAGCGAAGCTTACGCTGGTCCAAAGCGACGGGGGTGGCATGGATGAAGCCCTCACTCGGAACATGATCCGTGCGGCTAGCGAGATCACCGAGGAGACGGGTGGCTTCTGGACCGATCAACTCAACAATGCGGACCAACTCGCCGCTTATCATCGG
>Ga0272444_10002374_pt1 | contig 17433 bp, 14 predicted proteins | sample SSMForm13_FD_201033 | JGI IMG/M metagenome (GOLD analysis project Ga0272444, IMG submission 201033) | Marine sediment archaeal communities from Little Sippewissett salt marsh, Falmouth, MA, United States - SSM-Form-13 | ecosystem: Environmental > Aquatic > Marine > Wetlands > Sediment ... | reverse complement strand
TCCAACTGCAAGAGGTTGGAATAGTCCGACACCCGAAAAAATTTAGATGGCTTGCCTATCTTAAAGGGGACGAAAGGCGAATTCGGGCAGGGGAATACCTTCTCCAGAGTTCTATGGCTCCCATGGCTATCTTGGACACCTTGGTTGGTGGGAAAGCTCTCTTGCACAAAGTGGTTGTCCCTGAAGGGTCTACGATTTCCAGGATTGGCCAGATCCTTGAGACGGCAGGGCTTGTATCACAGGAGACCTTTTTGGAGAAGGCTTCAGACCCCAGTCTTACAAAAGCCCTTGGTGTGGAAGGTGATACCTTTGAAGGCTATCTTTTCCCAGAGACGTATCGCTTCGCCAAGGGGGTTTCTGCTGAAAAGATCATAAGAAGAATGGTCTCCCATTTCCGCTCGATCTTCATGCCGGTATGGGCCGAGCGCGCTCGCGAAACGGGTCTAAGTGCCCATGAGGTCATTACGCTTGCGTCAATCGTGGAGAAGGAGACCGCCAAACCTGAAGAGCGGCCCCTCATTGCCTCCGTGTTTCTAAATAGGCTCAGGCGTGGCATGGGCCTGGAGAGTGACCCTACGGTTATCTATGGCATCAAGGGTTTTGACGGGAACCTAACCCGCAAGGACCTCGAAACCGTTACTCCCTACAATACTTATCGCATGGTGGGCCTGCCTGCCGGGCCCATTTCAAATCCCGGGCGGGCCTCCATGGAGGCTGTTCTTTATCCATCGGAGCAACCCTACCTCTATTTCGTGTCCAAGAACGACGGCTCCCATCACTTTTCTTCCACGCTGGCCGAGCACAATTTAATGGTAGACCGGTATCAACGTCGCCAGTCAAGTCGACGCTAGCTCAAAAGTCCCTGGTTTGCCAGGCATTGAGTCTCCAAATCTACTTAGCTCAAGTTTGCGCCCCACGGCTTAAAAAGAGGCGTACCCCTCGTTTCCACTAATAGTAGGTGTGTCAAGACTTGTAGCCCCCGAATTTGGCAACAGAGGGATGGGGAAATTCGCTGAACGAAGGCCTACAGCCATTGCCACCCACCATCTCCGCACAGCTAGTAAAGGCATTGGAGGCCGAAGAGAAACGGATTTCCCCATCCCGAGGCTTCCATTGCATAGAAAGGGCCCAAACCAGAGCCCTGCCGTTTTCTAGAAACCCATGCACGTTTTTAGATGCTATTTCAATTGGTTGATAAGGGTGCGCCTCTTTTTAAGCCGTGGGGCGCAAACTTGAGTATTTAGTGTCCATCCATAAATGGCCCTTTTCCGCAATTTCGTCCCGACCTGTCGAGACTCCATGAGATCCGTTGGTTTTCTTGACCTTGCGAATCCGCCCACGGCGGACTGAATCGGAAACTCACGCCAGTGCCTATTGATTGACAAGTTCTTTGCCGATGGGCGCTGATTAGTGCCCATCATGATCGGCTCTTTTTCAATGAGGGGGGCTGTGCGGCCTTGCTGATCGAAGAAGCTGCTCATCGGACAGGGACACCAGTGTCCAGGGGTTTCTCGGGCCTTGGGGGATGGGCACCGCTGCCCGGAAGTTCAGTGAACAAGGCAGAATAAGGCGTCCTGTCTCATATATAGTATGCCCTGGGTTCCCTACTACTACATCCTGTTTGTCAAATACGCCCCACAAAACACCACCGGTCATCTTGTTCCGCTATTAGTTTTAACACTTTCGAATTGTTTAGAAAAAGAATAAATGTCTATTATTTTTCACTTGACATTCTGAATTTTTACCTGTATTTGGGTAGAAAGTGGTTCAAAGTGGATGTAAGTAGAGGCGAGTGAGGACATGTTCCGAGGAAGTTCTTTTCACAATCTGGATGCCAAAGGTCGATTGATCATACCGGCCCGTTTTCGAGACATTTTAAAGGAGAGCAGTGTAGACGGGCTCATGGTTTCGAAGATGGATGGCGCCCTCATGTGTTACACTTTTCAAGAGTGGAGCAAAGTTGAAAAGCGCATCCTCAGCATGGCTGTAAAGAGTGAGAACATGCGGCGCTTTCGCAGGATTTTTATAGGAGGGGCCTTTGAGTGTATGCTTGATAAGCAGGGACGTATTCTGATCCCACCGACTCTGCGGCAGTACGCTGATTTGAACAAAGAAGTCGTCCTGGTCGGCGTGTTGGATCACTTTGAGATATGGGCAAGAGAAGGATACCTCGACCAGGATATTCAGCTCCAGAATGATATGAAGAAAGAAGATATGAGAAACGAGGTCGCTGCTTTGGGGCTCTGAGGGTGACAGGGCCATGCGATATCGCCATATCTCAGTCATGGTCAAGGAAGTCATTGACTATCTTGACTGCTCGCCTGGCAAGACATACGTGGATGGTACATTAGGGGGGGGTGGCCATGCCAAAGCCATTTTGCGAGCCATTGGTCCAGATGGATTTCTCATCGGTGTCGACCAAGATCCCGTTGCTGTTGCCTTTGCCCGGGAAGCCCTCCATCAGTACAAATCCAACATTAGCGTCTTTCACGACAGTTTCATACATCTCCCAGAAATCCTCGCCGGGTTGCACACAACCGGCGTGGACGGGATAGTACTGGATTTAGGCCTTTCGCTGCATCAGCTGGAAAGGAGCGGCCGGGGTTTCAGCTTTATGCGTGATGAGCCTTTGGACATGCGAATGAATCCAGGGGAAGGAGAATCGGCTGAAGTGCTCGTGAACAGGCTGTCAGAAAAAGAGCTTGCAACTCTCATAGCCAGTTACGGAGAAGAGCGTTGGGCCCGCCGCATTGCCAGAGGCATTGTGCAGGCCCGGGGCCACCAACCCATCAAAACAAGCATGCACCTTGCCGAAATCGTCACCAGCGCCATCCCGGCCCGATATCGTCCCCGACGAATTCATCCCGCAACCCGCACGTTTCAGGCCTTAAGGATTGAGGTGAATCAGGAACTGAGATCCTTGAGGATGTTTCTGGAGGGGGCGTTGGAACTCTTGAACATAGGGGGACGGCTTTGCATTCTATCATTTCATTCACTTGAAGACAGAATGGTCAAGAGACATTTCAGGAGCCTTGCCCAGGGATGTGAGTGCCCAAGGGATTTTCCCCGTTGTGTTTGTGGCAAAAAACCGCAAGTGCGCATTTTGACCAAACGGCCGGTGCAAGCAGACCCGGCGGAGGTCATGGCAAATCCCATGTCTCGAAGTGCCAAGCTACGGGCAGTAGAACGGATTTAGGGGGAGAACCAATGAAAAGACGAAAGGCTACCACGGGGCGTAGCGGATCAATGAGCATCTGGGTGGCACTTATTGTGTTATTCATGGCTGAACTACTGGTCTATAGTTGGTGTAGGGTTCAGTATGTGCAGACAGGATTCGAAATTGCAGAGGCCAGACAAACGGGGCAGCGTCTGACCGAACTACACCGTAAGCTCAACATAGAAGAGGCTTGGTTGAGATCCCGTGAGCGGATCAAGCCAATAGCTGAGGAAAGAGGTTTGGCGGTATCTGACCCGAGCAAGATCTTTGTGCTTAAATGACAGCAGCCGGTTGGAAAAAGATAACGGCCATCAAATGGATTCGTTTTCGAATCGTCGTAGTCGGCACGATTTTGGCCCTTTGCTTTGGTGTCATCATCGGCCGTGGTGTTCAGTTACAGATCCTGAGCGGACCTGAACTCTGTGAACGGGCCGAGGGCCAGTACAAGAAAGCCCGTCACAGGACGGCCAGAAGGGGAACCATTTATGACCGAAACCTCAGAGACTTGGCCGTCAGTATTGACGCATCCTCTATCTGTGCCTATCCAAAGCTAAACTATTCTGCCCAAGAAACTGCCTTAGCGCTGTCGCAGGCCTTGGACGTGGAGCAAGGACTTATCTTCCAGAGACTTACTTCGGGCAGACGCTTTGTCTGGGTTAAGCGTCACGTAAATCCAAGAGAGGCCTCGGCGGTCAGAAACATGGCATTAGATGGCGTAGATTTTCGTACTGAGTCTCGCCGGGTTTATCCGCAAAAGGCCCTAGCCGCGCAGGTTATCGGGTTCTGTGGCGTTGACGGGAAGGGTTTGGAAGGGCTTGAATACTACTATGACGACTTATTAAGGGGCCGCGAAACCAGCTGGACCGCCATCAACGATGCCTTTGGCCACTGGTTCACAGTGGGGCCAGGACCGATTGAGAGTAGGGATGGATGTAACCTCATTCTAACCATCGACAAAAACATCCAGTACATCGCTGAGCAAGCCCTGTCTCACAGCGTTGAAAAATTTTCAGCCAAGTCAGGCATGGCCGTGGTCATGGTTCCCAGCACGGGGGCTATCCTGGCCATGGCTCACGTGCCTCGGTTCAACCCAAACACCTTTGGACTGCACGAACCCTGGTACTGGAGGAATCGAGCGATCACCGATTTTTTCGAGCCGGGCTCCACTTTCAAGATATTCCTTGCAGGTGCAGCCCTAGAGTCTGGGCTCTGCACGCCTGATGCCGAGTTCTACTGCGAGAAAGGGGCATACAGGGTCGGAAACAATGTTATCCACGACCTCCATCCCTACGGAACCCTTTCACTCAGAGATATCCTAAAATACTCCAGCAATATTGGAGCCGCCAAGGTGGGTGAGAGGATCGGGCCCAAAGAGCTCCACAACAGACTCAAGGCCTTTGGGTTTGGAGACAGGACCTGTGTTGATTGGCCATACGAGAGACCTGGAATCCTGAAGCCTGTTGGAAGTTCATCAGCAATGGATGCCTTGGCCACCTGTTTCGGCCAAGGGGTGTCTGTGTCAGCCCTGCAACTTACGACTGCCGTGGCGGCCATCGCCAATGACGGACTCCTGATGAAACCCTATCTGATTCAGGAGATGACGGACCGGCAGGGACGCCTAGTGAAAAGGGTCGAGCCAACGATCATACGACGGGTTGTGTCATCTGAAACGGCACGCACTCTGACGGGCATGCTGGAGAGAGTTGTAGCCAAGGGGGGTACGGGCGTTCAGGCGGCCCTGAAAGGTTACCGGATAGCTGGAAAGACAGGAACAGCGCAGAAGACTGATCCCAATGGACAGGGATATGCGACAGATAAACACACAAGTGCGTTTGTCGGGTTCGTCCCTAGTGGAGACCCCAGGATCGTCATTCTGGTGGTTGTGGACGAGCCCAAGGGCCACTACTATGGCGGTGTGGTGGCGGCACCGGTATTCAGAGAGATTGCGCGAGAAACGCTTCAGTATCTGAGAATCCCTCCTGAGCTGGTGACGCCCGAGGAGAAAGGATCCTTTACGGCGTCTAGAGAGGAAGTGCCCATGGGGTGAAGTTGCGTTCGCTCCTCGACTCTCTGATCGTGAAAGGTGTTGCAGGGTTGGAAGATCAGGTCATCGAAGGCATCTACTATGACTCCCGCAACGTAAGGCCTGGCGGACTGTTCGTCGCTGTGCCGGGATTTCAGGCTGACGGACACGCTTTTATTGTTGATGCGGTCCAAAGGGGGGCGGCAGCTATTGTGACGGAAAAAAGCTGGGTCGCTCCATCATCGGTTAGTGTGGTGGAAGTGGAAAATGCCCGGCGGGCGTTGGCCGCCCTCTCTGCGGCCTTTTACGGAGAGCCCTCCCGCGAACTCTTTGTCATTGGCATCACAGGCACCAATGGAAAGACCACCACGGCCTACCTGGTTGAGTCCATTCTAAGTGCTGCCGGTTTTGATGTGGGAGTCATTGGCACCATAAACTACCGTTTTGGAGGTCAGACCTTTGTGAATCCGGTGACTACGCCTGAGTCTCTTGACTTGACGCGGATACTTCGCCAGATGGTCGACAAAGGAGTGACCCACGCAGTGCTTGAAGTCTCTTCCCATGCCCTGGATTTAGATCGGGTAGCCTTTTGTGATTTTGATGTGGGTGTTTTTACCAACCTGTCAAGGGACCACCTGGACTATCACGGGGACATGGAAGTCTATTGGCAGTGCAAGAGGAGACTCTTTTTGGAATATCTGGGGCTGGGATCAAAGCAGATTCAGGCCGCGGCAGTCGTCAACTGGGACGACAGCAAGGGCAGAGAGCTTGCCTCAGAGGTGGGTGTCAGATGCTTGCGGGTGGGGCTTTCAGAGGGATGCCAGATTCGCGCTGAGCATCCCCGTGTGACCATAGGGGGAGCCTCCGCCACAGTGAAAACGCCTAAAGGGGCTTTTGATTTCAGCTCTCCCTTGATAGGCCGCCATAATGTGTACAACGTCTTGGCTGCTACAGGGGTGGCCGCGGCCATGGGGTTGCCTGTAGCCGCGATAAAGAAGGGCATCGAAAGTCTCAAGGGGGTTCCGGGCCGACTTGAGCCTGTGGCCAACGAGGCGGGCATTTACGTCTTCGTGGACTATGCCCATACGCCAGACGCCTTGGAGAATGTCCTGACGGCTCTAAAAGAACTCACCTCTGGCCGCCTCATCGCCATATTCGGTTGTGGCGGGGACCGGGATCGAGACAAACGCCCCATGATGGGGGCAAGCGCCGGTCGGTTGTGTGATCTTTGTCTACTCACTTCCGATAATCCGCGTACCGAGTCGCCCGAGGCCATCCTATTAGACATCCTGGCCGGCATGGCCAGGGTGCAGGACCGCAGGTATGAACCCATAGAATTGGTAAAGGGGTTCGATAGACCCGGCTATGTAGTAGAGCCGGGCAGAAGGCGTGCCATCGCATTGGGCATTGGTGCCTCCCGTTGCGGGGATACCGTCCTCATCGCAGGCAAAGGGCATGAGACCTACCAGATCATGGGGGGGAGGGTTCTTGCTTTTGATGACCGGGTGGAGGCAAGGAAGATTCTGGGGAAGCTGTCTTTGGCAACTGAGAAATGATGGATAGGCAACGCATCTGGACTATTTCAGACGTACTGGAAGCAACAGGCGGGCGTTTGGTCTTTGGGGATGATGGGACTCCCATACGTGGGGTTTCTACGGATACCCGCTCCATTCATGAAGGCGAGCTTTTCATAGCCATTTCCGGAAAAAGGCACGATGGCCACCAGTTCGTGAAGAAGGCTCATGAGAAGGGTGCCCGTGGTGTTATGGTCAGCGAAGCATATACGGCCGCGGTCTCCTCTGATTTTGAGAAAGACAGATATTGGATTGCCGTGCCCGATACCCTCAAGGCCTTAGGCGATCTAGCTGCCTTTCGTCGCAGGGAAAGCCAAATCTCAGTCGTGGCTGTAACTGGCACAAACGGCAAGACAACCACCAAGGAAATGACGGCGTCCGTTATGGGTCAGGCGTTTTCGGTGCTAAAGACGCCAGGAAATTTCAACAACCTCATCGGGTTACCCCTTACCTTGTTTGGTCTGGAAGAGGATCATGAATGGGCGGTCCTAGAGCTTGCCATGAATCATCCAGGGGAAATCGCCCGGCTGGCAGAAATATGCGAGCCTCAGATAGGTGTGATCACCAACATTGGTGCCGGCCATCTTCAGGGTGTCAAGGACATCGATGGCGTCATGGAGGCGAAAGGCGAACTTCTTCATGCGTTGGGTGAAGATGGGACGGCAGTGTTGAACATTGATGACGAGAGGATTTGTCGGCTGGCTGAGAAGTATAACGGACGTGTTGTCAGTTTCGGGATCCACAGCTCGGCTGAAGTATGGGCTACCCCTATCTCTCAAAGTCGTTCGAGCTGTTCCTTTGACCTTGGCTGGTACGATGAGTCCGTTCGCGTGTCGCTAGTGATCCCTGGAAGCGGTGCCATTTATAACGCCTTGGCTGCAGCGGCCGTTGGGTATCGCCTTGGTCTATCAATGGAGGAGGTCAAAAAGGGCTTGGAAGGGACGGTTCCAATGCCTGGACGGATGGAGGTCCTCGGGCTTGCGGGAGGCATTTACGTCATCAATGACACCTACAATGCGAACCCGGCCTCCATGTCACTATCCATTGAGACCCTTTGCTCTCTGAAGGGGAACGGCAGGAGCATCGTTGTCTTGGGAGACATGATGGAGCTGGGTGACCACGCCGAGCGGGCCCACAGGGAACTTGGCGTGCTGGTTGCTCGAGCCGGGATCGCTGGTCTTTATGCCACGGGCCAGTTCGCAGGGGTGTTGGCAGGAGGGGCCATAGGGGCTGGGATGGAGGCTGAAAAGACCTTTGTTGGCAGCCGTGAGCAGATCGTGGAGGCCCTCAGGGGAAGCTTGGGGCCTGGCGATTGGGTCTTAGTGAAAGGGTCGCGCCTCATGGTCATGGAGAAGGTCGTTGAGGACTTACGATCAAAGATCGCAAAGCGGGAATCATAGCGTTGTCCGCAGATGGCCGACACCTGGGCGTCGTTTGTACGTTCGTGGCCCCTTTGATCTAAAGGGCCGGGAAGAAGCATTTTTGAAAGACTGCCAATCATGAATTCAGGATAACAGGTCAGGCATGCTATACCATCTACTATATCCGCTTCATACAACCATATCGGCCTTTAATGTATTTCGCTACATTACGTTCCGGACCATCTATGCCAGTATTACGGCCTTGTTGATATGCTTGGCCCTTGGACCATGGGTTATAAGAAAACTGACCGAGTACCAGATATGCCAATATGTAAAGGCTGATGGCCCTCCTACCCACACCACTAAAACCGGTACTCCCACCATGGGAGGGGTGTTGATTCTCTTCGCCGTTGTCGCTGCTACACTTCTCTGGGGCAACCTAAGGAGTTACTTCTTATGGACCGTGCTCTTTGTTACCATCGGCTATGGCGTCATCGGCTTTATAGATGACTACCTTATGCAACGGAGGAAGCAAAATACTGGACTGCGGGCAAGGAGCAAATTCTTGATGCAGGTGGCCATAGGATTGGTTGTTGGAGGCTTGCTTTACGCACGCGCAGATTTTGACACCCATGTGGGCTTTCCATTTCTCAAGCAGATTAACCCAGATCTGGGATGGGGCTATATCCTCTTTGCTTGCTTCGTCATTGTTGGAACCTCCAACGCAGTGAATCTGACCGATGGCCTCGATGGCCTTGCCATAGGTCCTGTCACCGTGGCGGCGGCCACGTATGTGGTCTTGTCTTATGTGGCTGGGCACATCAAGATCGCCGAATATCTGCAAATTCGCTATGTGGCAGGCAGTGGTGAGTTGGCCGTATTTTGTGGTGCCCTGGTGGGGGCTGGCATGGGGTTCCTTTGGTTCAACTCCTATCCGGCGCAGGTGTTCATGGGAGATGTGGGCTCGCTTCCCCTGGGCGGCGCCCTGGGCGCAGTCGCGGTTATGACCAAACATGAGATACTGTTGGCTCTGGTGGGGGGGATATTTGTGATAGAGGCCCTTTCGGTCATCTTTCAAGTCGGGTTTTTTAAGGTGACCGCAGGACGCCGCATCTTCAGAATGGCTCCTATCCATCATCACTTCGAGTTAAAGGGATGGCCAGAGCCGAAAGTGATCGTCAGATTTTGGATCATTGCCATTATTCTGGGCCTGTTGTCTATCAGCACGTTGAAGTTGCGCTAGGGGATGCTGGAAGGGTGAACCTTGAGTAGAGAACTGAAAAGCAATTTGTCCGCGACGAAGGAAAACGTTGAACTTCGAAAACAAAAAGGTTGTGGTAGTTGGTCTGGCCAACACGGGACTTGCGGTTGTGCGCTTCCTGAAAAAACGGGGGGCACACGTTGTGGCCGCTGACATCGTGAGCCAAGACAAACTTGGCCATTACGCAGAAGACGCCCTTGCCATGGGTGCCTCCCTTGAGCTCGGGCCACACAAGACGGAGACTTTTTCTGCTTGCGATCTCATCGTGGTGAGCCCCGGGGTGCCCCATACCATTGAGTGTTTCCAGGCGGCAAGGGCAAAGGGGGTGCCTGTTATCGGCGAGTTGGAGCTGGCCGCCAGACATATACATGAGCCGATTGTGGCCATAAGCGGCACGAATGGCAAAACCACCACTACAAGCCTTGTGGGGGAGATGTTGCGTGCATCTGGGATGGATGTTTTTGTGGGGGGCAATATCGGGAAACCTCTTATCGACTATGTGGACAAAGGGTCCCGCGCAGATACGATCGTGGCAGAGGTCAGTAGTTTTCAACTGGATACCGTGGAAAGCTTCCACCCGAAGGTGGGTGTTCTTTTGAACATTACCGAAGATCACCTGGATCGTTACACTGATTTCCAAGGCTACGTGCGATCAAAGGGCAGGTTATTTGAGAATCAAGAAAGCACTGATATCGCCATCCTGAACCAAGCTGACCCCTGGATAGGCGATCTTGAAAAGACAGTTCGGGCGAGAAAGTTTTATTTCAACATCCCTGCGCGCACTTCCATCACAGGGCCGCTTCTTGGGGGCCAAAGGCAGGGTATGGGCGAAAGGCCCTATGGCGCTGAGATGCGGGGCGATGAGATGATTTGTTGTCTTCCAGGAGACCCTGCCGTCATGTTAAGCCTGGCGAAATTTAAGCTGGCGGGCACGCACAACTCCGAAAACGCTGCTGCAGCTAGCTTGGCAGCCTTGTCCAGCGGGGCCTCTGTATCTGGCATCCAGAAGACCCTGGACACGTTCAGGGGGCTTCATCATCGGCTCGAATACGTAAAGACCATCAATGGTGTCGCCTATTACAACGATTCCAAGGCCACGAATGTGGGGGCGGTCCTTCGGGCCCTTGAGAGTTTTGACGCTCCAGTGATTTTGATTATGGGAGGACGGGACAAGGGCGGGAGCTATGCCGGGTTGGCAGGGAGTGTGAAGGCTCGGGTGAAGAAGCTTATTGCCATTGGCGAGGCCAAGGAATCTATCTTGGCGGTGCTCGACGGTTTTACGAATTCCGAGGGGGCAAAAAGTCTTGATGAGGCAGTGCGTTTGGCTGAGAAGACGGGACGGCCTGGAGACGTCGTACTCCTGTCACCGGGAGGTTCCAGCTTTGACATGTTTACTGATTATGCTCAACGTGGTCAGGCATTCCGAAGGGCCGTTGAGAGCCTCTGAACGAGAGCAAGTGTAATTATTAGAAAATGACAACGGACAGGCAAGTGAAAAAACGCGGTGGCTATGACCCTTACCTCTTGTTGGGTGTGCTGTTCTTGATGGGTATGGGGGTGGTGATGGTCTATAGTGCCAGCTCCATGGTAGCTATGAAGCGGTTCGGTAGTGATACCTACTTTTTCAACCGGCAGGTTGTGAATGCCCTTGTTGCAATCCTGGTGCTCATATGTTGCAGGCATGTGCCTTATTCCTTCTACAGGATCTTGGCATATCCGATCATCGTCATTGCCTTTTTGTCTCTGTTGGCGCTCTATTTGCCCCATGTGGGGCATTCTGTTGGAGGGGCCAAACGCTGGCTGAAAGTCTTCGGTATGTCGTTTCAGCCATCAGAATTCGCACGGCTGGGTCTCATTATTTACTTGGCCTACTCCATGAGCAAGAAGCAGGAGCGAATAAAGGCATTCAGCATCGGATTTGCGCCCCATGCTATTGTGCTTGGTTGTTTCACCACACTCATCGTCATGGAGCCGGATTTGGGCATGGCAGCCATGATCACCCTCCTTGTGTGGATCATGCTTTTTGTCGGTGGTGTTCGTCTTTCTTATCTCTTTGCAGCTGTCATGGGAATGGTCCCCCTTGCGTATCACGTGCTGAAACATGTGGAGTATGCCCGGCTAAGAGTCTTAAGCTTTCTGGACCCGTGGCAGCATCAGAGTGATGCCGCATATCAACTCGTCCATTCCCTGATGGCCTTTGGATCGGGGGGGATTTTTGGGGCAGGCATAGGAAAGGGCCACCAGAAACTCTTCTATCTTCCCGAACCCCACACGGACTTCATCTTCTCGGTGGCGGGAGAAGAACTGGGATTAGTTGGCGTATGTTTCATAACGGGGCTCTATTTCATTATTTTATGGCGAGGATTTTTAATTGCCATGAAGGCAGGCGATCTCTTTGCCACGTTTTTGGCGACAGGCTTGACTGCATCCCTCGGTCTTCAGGCATGCGTCAATGCATGGGTGGCCTTGGGACTCTTGCCGACCACAGGCTTGACACTGCCCTTTGTGAGCTATGGCGGCACATCGCTAGTCATGTGCGCGGCGATGATCGGGATATTGATGAACATTTCGGCTCGACAGGCCGCTGAAGGTGGCAAGCAGCCCATCGGTTAGAACTTCGGTTTGTTTGCTGCCCTTGGCAAAGCATTACTAATATGAGAGTCCTGATTGCGGGGGGCGGAACTGGCGGGCATTTTTTCCCGGCAGTGGCTCTTGCTGAGGCATTTATGATGACCGATCCAGAAGGGAGTATTCTCTTTGCCGGGACGGACAATCCTTTGGAGGTATCGACACTCTTGCGCAGAGGGTTTGATCACGTGAGTATTTCAGCAGGGGGTCTCAAGGGGCAGGGGGTCTGGCGACAAGCTCACGGGTTGCTCAAATTACCAATAGGCTTCTGGCAGGCGGTGAAAACCATCTGGAGGTTCAAGCCAGACATTACCATTGGTGTCGGGGGATACGCCTCCGGACCGGTGGCCCTAGCTGCCAGGCTTATGGGCAAGAACATGGTTATTCATGAGCAGAATCTTCTGCCTGGATTCACCAATCGGATCTTGGGGCGATTAGCGCAGCGCATATTCGTTTCTTTCCCGGATGACCTGGGCGTGTTCACAAGTTCGAAGACAGTGTTGACGGGGAATCCGGTGCGCCAGGAAGTGCTCAGGGCAGCGTCGAGTGAAAGCAGGAAAGACAGCTTTACGGTTCTTGTGGTGGGTGGCAGCCAAGGTGCTCACACCATCAACTGTGCTGTAGTGGAGGCCCTGAAACATCTGGATCTGCCTTCTGCAATTGGCTTCATCCATCAGACCGGGACCAAAGATGCCCCATGGGTTACTAGGGCTTACAAAGAGCATGGGATAAGGGCAACGGTTGAGCCCTTTATTGAGAATATGGCAAGTGCTTACCACTCATCTGATCTGGTTATTTGCAGAGCCGGGGCTTCCACTGTGGCCGAACTAGCGGCCCTGGGCAAGCCTGCCCTCTTCGTTCCATTTCCTTTTGCAGCGAACAATCATCAGGAACTAAATGCCCGCTATGTGGCAGATCGGGGTGGCGGCGAGGTCATGATCGAAAAGGATTTAAACGGCGAGTCTCTGGCTAGGAAAATATGCCATTATGAATCTAACCGCGGCGCCTTGCGGGACATCTCCATCCGGGCCTCGGCCCTGGGACGTGCCGACGCTGCGAAGGTGATGGCAGATGAGTGCAGGAGCTTAGTGTCTGGCAGAGACTAGGTGTCAGAGAAGAGCAAACTAGAGTGCGTAAAGTGACTTAAAGGGCCTAAAGCCTACGGCCGCTGCAAGGATTGTATGGTTTCATTCAGAAAGGCTTTGGCAAGGATCGTTAACAAATCATTGGGCGTCTTATCCATCGTGGGCAATCTCTGCAATGATTTCTCAGAGGAGAGATCTCTCAGAGGAACAACAAGCTGACACGTGGCGGACTATAGTGGTAACTCACTTTAGGCATTCTAGGCACTTTAGTTCACTTTAGGCATTTTCTATGTATCAGAAATTATATCATATCCATTTTGTCGGAATCGGCGGCATTGGCATGAGCGGCATGGCTGAACTCCTCTTGAATCTAGGTTACAAGGTGAGCGGCTCGGATATCAAGTCAACGGATATCACCATGCGTTTGGCACAACTCGGCGGCAGGGTGTTCACCGGGCACAGTCCGGAGTTCATGGAAGGAGCTGATGTGGTAGTCGTTTCGTCTGCCGTGGGATCAGACAACCCTGAGATTGTTGCGGCCAGAAAGGCAATGGTGCCGGTCATCCCCAGGGGTGAAATGCTGGCAGAATTGATGCGCCTCAAGTACGGCATTGCTGTCGCAGGTGCTCACGGCAAGACCACGACGACGTGGATTATTGCCTCCGTGCTGGAGCAAGGGGGCCTTGATCCCACCATGGTCATCGGCGGCAAGCTAAAAAGCCTTGGAAGCAATGCCCGTTTGGGTCAGGGTGAATTTATCGTGGCTGAAGCAGACGAAAGCGATGGGTCTTTTTTGAGACTTTCTCCCACGATTGCGGTGGTCACCAATATTGACGCCGAACACCTGGACTTTTACCCTGACCTGAACCGGATCAAAGAAGTGTTCCTCGATTTTGTCAATAAGGTGCCCTTTTATGGAATGGCTGTTCTGTGTCTCGACAATGAAGGGGTTCAGGATCTGATCCCAAAAACCGAGAAGCGCTTTATCACCTATGGTTTAACATCTCAGGCAGATTATCAGGCGAAAGAGGTCACTTTTGAAGGGTTGAGAAGCCGATACCGTGTCTTCCATCATGGAAAGCCCCTGGGCGCAGTGGATCTGAATCTTCCCGGGCTGCACAATGTTCATAACTCCATGGCTAGCATAGCGGTTGGCCTGGAACTGGGGATTGCCTTCGAGACGATCCAGAAGGCCCTCGCTGATATGGAAGGGGTTCAGAGGAGGCTGGAGGTGAAGGGTTCGGCCCGGGGTGTTACGGTCGTAGACGACTATGGACATCACCCCACAGAGATTAAATTGACTCTTCAAGCGGCTCGCCAGAGTTGGCCGGATCACCGATTGGTGGTGGCGTTTCAACCCCATCGGTACTCGCGCACGGCAGCTCTCTTTGATGCTTTTACCCGGGCCTTTTACCAGGCGGACAGTCTGGTTTTGCTCCCCATCTATGCGGCAGGCGAGTCCCCCATTGAAGGCGTAACGGGCCAGGCCCTATACGAGGGCATTCGTCTCCATGGCCACAAGGAGGTGGCATTTCAGGATGGACTGGACGCTGCCGTGTCTTACTTGAAAAGTGTGTTGAGGCAGGGCGACATCCTGTTGACGCTGGGAGCAGGAGATATATGGCGAGTGGGCGCAAGGTTTCTCGATGAGCAATGATTTGGTTGCATGGCGAATGGACTGACGGGTCGAGTGATAACGCAGCACTTAACGAATTGACCTATTGACGGATGACGGAGTTGACGACCTAACCATGAACGCAAAGGACAAAAAGTGGCTCTCAGACCACTTCGGCAAGGAGGTCCTGTTTGACGAATCCATGTCACGTCATACGACCTTTGGCATCGGAGGGCCAGCCGACGCCCTTTTATATGTGAGAACCGATCAGCAGATCAAGGACCTGACAAGGTGGGCCAATGATCGGGGCCACCCTGTGATGATTCTTGGTGCCGGTAGCAACCTGCTGGTCCGTGAGGGAGGCATTCGAGGCCTTGTCCTTCGCCTTGTCAACGGGTTTAGGGGCATTGAGCAGAACCTTGAGGGAAGTCCTAGTGGATATGTGACGATTGAGGCAGGGGCAGGTGTCTTGCTGCGCCAGCTGGCCAAATATGCCCTTGATCGTGGACTGGCTGGCCTCAACTTTGGGCTGGGAATCCCCGGAACCGTGGGCGGCGCCTTGCGGATGAATGCAGGGGCCTGGGGAGCATGCATGGCAGATACGGTCACTTCCATTTCCGTTCTCAGAAAAGGCGGTGACATAGCGACTATGGCGAAGGAGGAGCTGCGCTTTTCCTGCCGGACACTGGATTTGGAGGAAGGTAGTATCATCCTGCGAGGTGCGTTTCAACTCAAGCGTGTGGAACGAGAGAGCCTTCAGAGGGATGCCATCCAGATGCAAAAGAAACGAAGAGCAAGTCAACCTTTATCTCTACCCAGCGCTGGGTGTGTATTTCGTAACCCCCCCGGGGGAATGTCAGCGGGCGAACTGATTGACAAGGCCGGGCTTAAGGGGTTTCAGAAAGGGGAGGCGGAGATCTCAACAAGACATGGGAATTTCATTGTCAACAAGGGGCATGCCAACGCTGCTGATATTATTGCACTCGTGGGGCATGTGAAGGAGGCCGTGTTTAAGCGGTTCGGGGTCACATTGGAACTGGAGGTTGTCATCGTTGGCCAGGAAGCAGGTTCGTAAGAACTACTATAAGAACAGCCCGGCGCGCAGACGGGAACGGCTCATAAGACGCCTTATCGCGTCTATGAAGATCGTGTGTTTGTTGGTCGCTATGGGCGGGGCGAGTCTTCTTTTTATCCTAGGCCACGATGCCCTCATGCAGAGTTCATGCTTTAAGGCCCGTGAGGTGGTTGTGGAGGGAAACCGCAGGCTTTCAAAAGAGGCGATTCTAAACGAGGCCCAGGTGAGACCAGGCGATAACATTTTGGAGATAAACTTGAAGGTCCTTCGCTATCGGCTGCTGGCCAATCCTTGGATTACCGCTGCAGACGTGTGGCGAGAGTTGCCTGACAAGATTCATATTCGAGTCACTGAACGGGTGCCTATCGCCAAAATTGAGCTAAACAGAGACTTCTATCTAGATGATACCGGGGAAATAGTAGCGCCGGCCGGAGCTTCTGACCAGATAAACGTGCCGTTGGTGACCGGACTAACACTCGCAGATACTGATCCTGACAACCGAGCACGATCCAAGGTATTTGGGGGCGTCATAAAAGTTCTTGACCTGAGCCGACTTCAGGCAAGCGTCTTGCCCATCCACATGCTCCATCGCATTCACGCAGATCCAGACACAGGACTCACCCTTTTTGCATTTGACAGCAACCTGGTCATAAACCTGGGATTCGGGGATTACGGCGCAAAATTCAACCGGTTGGGGGAGTTGATGTTCCATTTTAAACAGGATGATAAGGCGTTGAATATTGAGTACATACACCTGAGGGATGTGGACCGCGTGGTGGTTAGGCCATCAGAGGGCGGGTCTGCCTTAAAGGTGTGCTGTCGAAAGGAGGTGTGAAAGTGCAGGGAGACGAAGGTCTTGTCGTTGGCCTGGATATTGGGACAACGAAGATTTGTGCAGTGGTAGGTGAAGTCAATCCAGACGGGATAGATATTGTAGGACTTGGCACCCATCCTTCGGTGGGTCTTCGAAAAGGTGTTGTGGTGAACATCGAATCAACGGTTGAGTCCATAAAGAGGGCCATAGAAGAGGCGGAGTTGATGGCAGGCTGCGAGATCACGTCCGTCTATGCTGGTATTGCCGGCGGGCACATAAAGGGGTTTAACAGTCATGGCATCGTTGCCGTCAAGGGAAGTGAGGTCACGCCGAAGGACATTGAACGCGTCATTGATGCAGCACGTGCTGTAGCTATTCCCCCGGACCGCGAGGTCATTCATGTGCTTCCCCAGGAGTTCATCGTGGACGAGCAGGGTGGCATCCAGGACCCCCTGGGCATGTCAGGGGTTCGGCTGGAGGCGAAGATCCATATCGTGACCGGTGCGGTCACCTCAGCCCACAACCTGGTGAAGTGTGCCAATCGTGCCGGCCTTGATGTGTGCGATATTGTCTTGCAGAGCCTGGCATCTAGTGAGGCAGTATTGAACAAGGAAGAAAAGGACCTGGGCGCGGCATTGATAGACTTCGGAGGGGGGACCACGGATCTGGCTATCTTCAAGGGCAAGAGCATCAAACACACGTCAGTGCTGGCTGTGGGGGGAAACAATCTGACCAATGATGTGTCGGTAGGACTCAGAACCCCCATGGCAGAAGCAGAAA
>Ga0272444_10002373_pt1 | contig 17436 bp, 13 predicted proteins | sample SSMForm13_FD_201033 | JGI IMG/M metagenome (GOLD analysis project Ga0272444, IMG submission 201033) | Marine sediment archaeal communities from Little Sippewissett salt marsh, Falmouth, MA, United States - SSM-Form-13 | ecosystem: Environmental > Aquatic > Marine > Wetlands > Sediment ... | reverse complement strand
TCACGCGGATCCAGGAGAAGGACGTCTTCGACGTCGCCTGGCTCGGATCCGAGGGACTTGCCGTTGCGACCGTGCAGGACGTCGTCTCTCCCGGCGAGTGGCGCCTCTACCGTCTCGATGCGTCCGGTCTGATGCCGGGACGTTACCGGGCTCGAGGAATCTTGAACGGAATCGAAGCGTTCGACGAGCCGTTCACGGTCTCGCCGTAGCGAACGATGAACACATCACGCGCACTGCAGATCGTCCTCGGCATCGCCATTCTCGTCGCCGCAGGATGGCTCGCCTTCCGCACGATCGAGGAGGCCGTCTCGTTCTCCTCCGGCTGGGACATCGTCGTCGGAGACCCGTTTCTCATTGGCAATCTCGACGATCCTTTCGTCTACGCAGGAGGGGACGCCGTTCGATCGATCGAAGGCGAGGGCCGGATGCGGTTTTCCGAAGGCATCGGCCGGAGCAGCGTTCGCGCGGCCATCAGGCTGGACGGGAGCGCTCGGGTTCTCACCGAGGGTGAGCCTCCGACCGGGGAGCTTGTCCTTCGTTCACGGACGAGCGAGACGTCGATCGTCGAGAGCAATGTCACGATTCATGGAGGGACCACGCGCGGAGAGCCCGGTCTCCCGGAGACGACCGCCCTCCTTTTCGGTGCGGGTCCCTTCGATCTCCTCCTCGACGGGGAGACGCTGCGAAGTAACGTTATTGCCATCTGGTCCGTCGCCCACGGGCTGCGAAGGGAAGATGGGGCCATTCGGAACCAGGGCCTGGTCTTCAGTCCGCTCCTCCGAGACGACACGGTCTTCGCAGATCCCGATCACCTCGAGGCGACGCTCCTGCTCTACGCGCCGACCGAGGACGGAGAGCCGAGGATCGTCCTTCATGTTGTCTTCCGACGGGTCGAGATCGTCGACGCGCCGAGGACGGCTACCCTTCCAGAATAGGCGGCTCCTCACCCGCAAGCTCCTCCGTCTCGGTCGCACCTTCCACCGTGGCCTCCAGACGGGCGTGTGTCTCTTCGTCCGACGGCTCGCTCCGGCCTCGGAACCGCCGGAAGAGGGCCGCAATCCCTTGTTTCTCGCCGAACAGATCCGCCGCGCGGGCCAGCCCGTCGATCGTCCCGACAAGGAGGACCCGGTCGCCCGCCAGCAATCGATCTCGGCCCGACGGGAAGAGGAGCCGATCCCCGTCCGCCCGAATCAGCCCTGAAATCGTGCAGCCATGAGGGAATCTACGATCGGCTCGAAGCTCGTCGAGCGGGCGACCGACCGCTCCGGAGCCCTCGGCGAGCGCAACCCAGACGATCGCCCCCTGGCCGTCAGCGATTGACGCCACTTGCCTGACCGGCGGATGCTCGATCTCCAGCACGAGTCGATCGAGGAACAGGCTGGCGACGTCCAGGATGCTCGTCACCCCGGCCCCTTCGTACGCGGCCCGGTACTTTGGATTCGGCATTCGCGCAATGATCCGCTCGACGCCCGCTCCGCGCGCCAGGAGCGAGAACGCCAGGTTGTCCGCGCTTGCCCTCATTAGGGCGACCGCAACGTCAGCCCGGTCGATCTCCGCCTCCTCCAACGTCGTGATATCGGTCGCGTTGCCGCAGATGGCGACGACACCGAACTCGGCGCTGATCGCCTCACAGAGGTCGCGATTCAGGTCGATGACCGCCAGGTCGTGCCGGCCTGCCGCCAACTGCCCCGCCAACCTTCGACCTGTCACGCCTGCTCCCGCCATCACGATCCGCATCGGTCGCTCACCTACCTCCAGGCCCGGCGGGAGAAGATCAGGAGGAACGGGAGGATCTCCAGCCGCCCGGCAATCATCGCAAGAATGTAGACGACCTTGGCCGCCGCGCCAACCTCTGCAAACGCCTTGCCGCCCACGAAGTGAGGTCCGATGTTCCCGAGCGCCGACACCGCGGCCGAGAGCGACCCCCATCCGTCGAGTCGAGACGCGAACGTCGTCACGAGCCACACGATCGCTAACGCGATCCCCCATCCGATGGCAATGGCCATCGCGCGCTCGGCCTCATCCCGCAAGAGCGGCCTCCTTCCGAGCGCTAGAGGGACTACTTCATGGCTCGATCGCGTAACGACGCGGAGCCTTCGTCCGAGCAGCTTGCCGAGAACCGCAACCCGAAGCACCTTCAGTCCGCCGGCCGTCGAGCCGACGCAGCCGCCGATCAGCATCAGGAGAAGCAGGATCTGTCTCGAGAACGGCGAGAACCATGTCGAGGCGAGGTCCTGCGTCGTGAACCCGGTCGTCGTCGCAATCGAGACGACCTGGAACAGGGTCGTCCGCACGTGGGTGTGAAAGCCGATGTCCGAGACGCGACCTCGATCCGCGATCGCCATCAGTAACGTCGCTCCGAGCAGGAGGAAGATCCACACTCGAAGCTCGGGATTCCAGAAGATCGGACGCCATCGCCTGCGCAGCGCGTTCCAGTGGACGAGGAAGCTCGTCCCACCGAGGAACATGAAGGCGAGGATCGTGTACTCAATCGCCACCGCGTGTCGGAATCCGGCCGCGGAGAAGTGAGCGATGCTGGCATCGTACGTCGAGAACCCGCCGGTCGAGACAGTTGTGAGGGCGTGCGCGGCCGCGTCGAACGGGCTCAGTCCCTCGATCCACAGAAGGAGCGCGCAGACGATGGTAAGGCCTCCGTAAATCGACCAGAGGATGCGAAGCGAGCTGAAGACCCCGGGAGAGAATCGCTCGGAGGCCGCCTTGTGGACCTCGGCGCCGAGAAGCGCATGACGGGACCCGCCCTCGCGGATCACGAACAAGAACAGCGTGAAGATCCCGAGCCCGCCGATCCACTCGGTGAGCGCGCGCCAGAGAAGGAGGCTCTTGGGCAGGATCTCGAGGCCGCTGAACAGCGTCGCTCCGGTCGTCGTAAATCCGCTCGCGGTCTCGAAGAACGCATCGAGATACGTGATCTTGAGCGCCATCCAGTACGGAATCGCCCCAACGAGGGAGAGCGCAAACCAGCCGAGTGCACCGACGGCCATCGCAGTTCCGACGGTCAGCCGCCGGGGACGGAAGAAGCCGGCCAGCGCGAGGCCGGCGGCGAGGCTCAGCCCCGCCGGGATCGCGTAGATCCGCACCGGGAACCGGACCGTCTCGTTGTAGATCGCGCTGACGACAAGCGGCGCCGCTTGCAGAATCGAGAAGGCGACGAGAACCACGCCGAGGTAGTGCAGGATCGAGACGCGGCTGCGCACGGAGCCCTCCCTTCGATCCATTCTACCGTCGATTGCGTCTCCTTCGCGACACCATGGCGGCTCGGCAGATTCGGCCCGATGGAGAAAACGAAGCCGCGAACCTGAGGCGTCAGATCCCGCGACGTACAGCGACAGTCGACGCAAGAAGCGGGTTCCGATCAAGACCATCGAGGAGTGACGGCTACGTTTCCCGAACGAGCGAAAGGAGGAAGGCCTCTCCCTCGCCGTTGACGACCCAGATGTAGATCGTCTCTGCCGGCCACTGCGATGGATCGAGATCGATCCAGGTTCCGCTTCCCGTCCGCCGCATCGCGGCATGGAAGCTCGGAGCCGTCGCGCCTCCGCCGCCGGCAAGCATTTCTCGGATAAGCGTTACGTAGACCCGGGGGATCTCCGAAGCTCCCTCGTGCGGAATCGGGATCGACGTCTGCGAGACGATGGTTCGCGCCTGGGTCTCCGACGCCGCGAACGCAATCAGGGTCTCCATGCTTGGCGAGTTTGGCATCCCGGCCGTCCCTGCGAGCCTACGGCCGAAGGTGTCGCGCCCGTTCGTGAGAATGCCGGGGCTCGTCTGCCAGTTCCCCTCGCCGTCACTGCGGAGAAGGTTGACGCGCTCCATCGTCGCGCCAGTGGCCACCTCGCCCGCGGTCCAACCACCGGGAGAAGCTGCGTTCGCCGAATCGACAACGCGCCCGTTCGGCGCGCAGAGGAAGACGACCGTTCCCTCGTCGGGAAGATCGAGCCCCGACGTCAAGCCGAGGTCGTAGACCAGATCGGCCGCGACGTTGCTGATCGCGCTGTCACTGCCGCGCTCGAGGATGAAGAACCCGCCGACTCCGCTTCCACTCTCTCCGACGCCCCACCACGAGACATCGAAGACCTTCCAGCCGTCTCCTTGCCGAGTCGACGTCAGCCGATGCAGGCTGTCAACCCGATCGCTGAACGGGACCGGAAGTGGAGCGATCGTCCCGGATAGCTCGATGACATGCCAAGCCTCTGTGGAAGCTGACGAATCGACGCGCCAACGGAGGCTCCAACCCGACAGATCGATCGCCTCTCCCGACACGTTGACGAGCTCGATCCACTCTGCCGTCGGATCGCTCTTGGAACCGGCCCACGCGATCTCGCTGATCACAACCGGCCGAAGGTCGAGCTCTGCTTCGCCACCGGCACCGCCGACGCACTCGAAGATCTCGATCGAGACAGCCGAAGCCGCCTCCGTCGCTACACCGAACGTCCCGAACCCGCTCAAGAACGCGACGTTGGTCAGCGGTCCGGGTAGATCGGACTCCTGGATCTCGTAGGTCATGGAGGCGCGAAGCACCTCACCCGGTTCGATCCTGCTACGCGAAAGCTGGATCGGCCCGAGGCGATCGTCGACGAGATCGAGATCGTCAATCGGCGCCTCTCCGTCGTTTCGGATCGTGTACGTGTAGACCACCGTTTCGCCCACCGCGGCCTCGGTCCGGTCGACGGTCTTCTCGATCGAGAGTGCGGCCTCAACTTGATCCAAGAAGAAGAGAATCGAGTCTCCCCCCGCCACATGGCGTCCGGCCGGCCCGACCCCACGCACGTCGACCGTGACGCGCAGTTGTCGTTCGTAGTCTGAAGGTTCGACGACGTAGACGAACGCCGCGGTCTCGCTCTCCCACGAACCAAGGCTCTTCTTGGAGAATCCGAGTTCCCCCGCAATGCCGCTCCATCCCTCGAGCTCGGTCAGCGGCTCGCCTCCTGTGTTGGTCACCTCGACGACAAAGGTGATCTCGTCTCCGGCCCTCAGCCAGTCGAGCGCCGACAGCGGGAGCCCCCAAGTGTCAAACGCTCTGATCGAGACACCGAGAGAGACGCTTCCCAGAGACGGGCGCGGGGTGACCTCGATCGCGACTTCGTCACTCGATTCATGTCCGCAGGCGTCAACGGCGTGGAAGCGAAAGGTAAGGTCGACCCGCTCTTCGACTTCCGGTGCGAGGAACTCGACGCGCTTCGTGGTCCCTTCTCCGAACTCGATTGCCGACCCGCTCGTCTGCTCCCACCAGATGCTGACAAGATCATCGTCCACATCGCTTGCCGAAGCTTCGAGAGCAACCGTCGAACCACCCTCGACCGACTGATCGGGGCCGACCTCGACGACCGGCGAGTATCCCGGGTTCTCGGAGATCAGCCGAAGCGAGTCGGACGCCTCGCCGCCCCAGTCGTCGACGACCGTGAGCGTCAGGCCGATCTCGCCATCGCTGCATGGGTTGAACGCCGGAACGTGGTAGGTTGGATGAAGCACGTCCGCCGATGGGACGAACGATCCTCCGGCACCGCCGTCATCCCACGCGTGGGTGACGATCCATCCGTCCGCGTCGGAAGCGGAGGCGTCATCCAGGGCGACGGTCTCTCCGCCATCCACGAGCAGATCGGGACCGGCATCGACGATCGGAGGCGCGTTCACCCGCACGCGCAGCTGATCACTCGCCTCTCCGCCGTTGTGGTCGACGACCCTGAGCATCAGCTCAAGCAGACCGCTGATCGCCGGCGGCGTGTAGACCGGATGCAGCGTCGACGGATCGTCAAACGAGCCGCCCCCGCCGCCGTCCGTCCACTCGATCGCCGCGAGCCCGTCTCCGCCGTCCCCGGCCGACGTGCCGGCGAGGACAACGGTCCCACCGAATTCGGCGATCACGTCGGGTCCCGCGTCGACCGAAGGGAGAACGTTCACTTCAACGAAGGCCTCGGCAAGCGGTCCCGTAGGATGAAGAACCTCCGCGATCGTCGGAAGAGTGCCCGGCGCTCCGAACTCGACCTGCATTCTGATCTCAAACTCTCGTTGCCCTCCCGCGGGCAAAGGCGCGAGCGAGAACAGGCCGTTTGCCGGGTACGGACCCCACACGCCACCGTCGACACGGACGTCGGCCGTCAGTTGGTCTGTCCCGGCGGGAAGCGGCAGGCAAAGCGTCCCACCAGTAACGGCCTCGAGACCCTCGTTCTCGATTCGAATCTCGTAGCCCAGCTCGCCACCACGCTCGACCGTCGTCGGATGGGCCGAGAGGCCGAGCAGGATGTTCGCTCGCGCTGGAAGCGAACCCACCGCTACGCAAACGGCGATGACCAAAGGAAACTGGATTCGAAGCCGCCTACGTCGCATGACGGAAGGAGTATCGCGTTGTCGCCGCTCCATTGGGGTCGTCGACGTACCCGTCGAGAGAAGCGTCCGTTACCCCGCGATCAGACAAACGCGCAACTCGCGAAGTCTCACGTGAACAGGCGTCTGGATCTGTAGAAGTACTCGGCGCCGGAGAACACCGAGAGTGCTAACGCGAGGATCAAGCACGCCGTTTTCGCGACATCTCCGCCCGACCCGAGTGCGAACGACCGATCGGCGAGAATGGCAAGAACCAGTGCGACGTGCGAAATCGTCTTCGCTTTCCCGAGGAGGCTCGCACCGATCTCCTTGCCCTCGGAGATCGCGAGAATTCTCAAGCCAGTGACCAAGAACTCCCGGGCGATGATCAGCATCACCGCCCAAGCCCCCAGCTCGCCAAGTTGCAGCAGGGCGATGAGCGCTCCCGCGATGAGCAACTTGTCGGCGATCGGATCGGCGAACTTCCCGAACAGCGAAGTCTGGTTGAGGCTGCGCGCGATGTAGCCGTCCGCCACATCGGATACGGCGGCGAGGAAGAAGAGAACCATCGCCACGATTCGCGAGACGTCCGATTCGAACAGGATGAGAAACATCAGAAGCGGCACAAAGGCGATTCGCGAGAGCGTGATCTGGTTCGGAATCGTCCGGAGCAAGCTACCCTTGCCGTCCATCAACCGCTCGCCCCCTTCACGATCTGCGCGAACGCATCCGGATCCAGCGACGCGCCTCCAACGAGGGCGCCGTCGATGTCGGGCCGAGCGAGGAGAGAGGCCGCGTTTTCGGGCTTCACGCTTCCGCCGTACAGAATGCGGACTGCGTCTGCCACCGTCGCGCTGAATCGGCCGGCCAGCCAACCTCGGATGGCGGCGATCGCCTCTTGGGCCTGCTCAGGGGTTGCCGTCTCGCCGGTCCCGATTGCCCAGACCGGCTCGTACGCGATGGCGATCGATTCCGTGTCACTCACCTTAAGGCCGGCGAGCCCCGCCGCGAGCTGTGCCGCGACCACATCGTCCGCCTTCCCGGATCGGCGATCCTCAAGCCTCTCCCCGACGCAAAGAATCGGGAGGAGCTCGGCCGACAGCGCCGCGCGGAGTTTCCGCCCGACAGTCGCATCGTCGTCACCAAAGACGTGCCGTCGCTCGGAGTGCCCGACGAGGACGTAGCGACACCCGCTCGCCCGGAGCATCTCGCCGGAGATCGCACCGGTGTAGGCTCCTCGCGGCTCGAAGTGAAGATCCTGAGCGCCGAGACCGATGCCCGATCGGTCGAGAAGCCGCGCGACGCGATCGAGGCTCGTGTACGAGGGAAGAACGAGAACCTCGACGTTCGACGCTTCGGTTCGGCAGTCGAGGAAGCGCGCGACGAACGCCTCCGCCTCCTGAGGCGTCATGTGCATCTTCCAGTTCCCGGCGATCAGCCGTCGTCTCATCCGGCTCCCCCCTCGGAACGGAAGTATACCGAACCGACCTGCCCACAGGCACGATTGACATTCCCAAGCGGGATTCCTACCATCCTGTCCGTTTGTCCGAACACCCTGCACGGGGAGGTGCAACCATGTACACAGCCGTCGGAGCGATCGTCGCCGTCGTCTTTCTGTTCCTGACGAGCGCGATCAAGATCGTCCGAGAGTACGAACGAGGCGTCATCTTCCGCCTCGGGCGCCTCGTCGGAGCGAAGGGACCCGGAATCTTCTTGATCATCCCGATCGTCGACAAGATGGTGAAGGTGAGCCTTCGCACCGTCACCCTCGATGTGCCCCCGCAAGAGGTCATCACCAAGGACAACGTGTCGACTCAAGTCAACGCCGTTCTCTTCTTCCGTGTCCTCGACCCGTGCGACGCCGTCGTCCAGGTCCAGAACTACATGGAAGCGACGCGCCAGATTGCGATGACGACGCTGCGCAGCGTTCTCGGTGGGTTCGAGCTCGATCAGGTCCTCGGCGAGCGGGAGAAGATCAACCAACAGCTTCAGCAAATCGTCGACGAGCAAACGGATCCATGGGGAATCAAGGTCAAGAACATGGAGATCAAGGACGTCAAGCTCCCGGCCGACATGCAGCGAGCGATCGCGCGCCAAGCGGAAGCAGAGCGGGAACGTCGAGCCAAGATCATTAACTCCGAGGGGGAGCTCCAAGCAGCGACGAAACTGGGCGAAGCGGCGGCGATCATCGAGAAGAACCCGGCCGCGCTGCAGCTTCGATATCTCCAGACGCTGAATGCCATCTCGGCAGAGAACGCGTCGACCATCGTTTTTCCGGTTCCAATCGAGCTTTTCCAGTGGCTGAATAAGGCCAAAGAGAACTAGCCTATCGGGGCCCCATGAGAAGCTTCGACGTCGTCGTCGTCGGCGCAGGCCACGCCGGCTGTGAGTCCGCCCTGGCCGCCTCGCGCCTCGGCGTCTTGACGGCTTTGGTCACGATCGATCGAGGCGAGATCGCTAAGATGCCGTGCAATCCAGCGATCGGCGGCCCGGGAAAATCCCAGCTTGTCCGCGAGATCGACGCCCTCGGTGGCGAGATGGCCCGCATCACCGACGAAGCGACCCTCCACATCCGCACCCTGAACACGAGCAAGGGACCGGCGATGCAAGTTCGCCGGGCGCAGGCCGACCGAGACGCCTACAAGCGTTCGTGGCGGCGGATTCTCGAATCGGCCGACGGCCTCGAGGTCATCGAAGGGATGGTCGATGAACTCGTCGTTCGGAAAGGTCGCGTCGTGGGCGTCCGCTTGCACGGGGGCATCGAACTCGCGGCCCGCGCAATCGTCGTCTGCGTCGGCACGTTCTTGAACGGGCGAATCCTCCTCGGAGACGAAGCACATCCAGCCGGTCGCGCCGGCGAGCCACCGTCGACCGCGTTCGCGGAGTCTCTGCGGTCCCTCGGTCTGCGCTTGCGCCGCCTGAAGACGGGAACGCCGCCACGGGTTCTCGCTACCACGATCGACACGACCGAACTCGAGCGTCAATCGACGAGCGATCGACCGCTCGTGTTCTCGTTCTGGTCCGAGCCGCGCATACTGCCCGACGACTTCCCCGTCTTCGTGACGCACACGAACGCCGAGACGCACGCGATCATCGAGGCAAACCTCGAACAAAGCGCGAACTACAACGGCCTGATGGACGGCGTCGGCCCTCGTCATTGCCCGTCGCTGGAGACGAAGATCGTCCGCTTCCCGGAACGAGATTCGCACAAGGTCTTCTGTGAACCGGAGGGACGCGACAGCCCCGAGATCTACCTCCAAGGGATCTATACCGCCTTCGCTCCCGAGATCCAAGACCGGATCGTCCGCTCGATTCGTGGCCTCGAGCGTGCAAGAATCGAACGCTACGGCTACAACATCGAGTACGAGTACGTCGATCCGCGTCATGTCGACGTGACGCTTGCCGTCGACGGCGTAGCCGGTCTCTACCTCGCCGGCCAAATCATCGGCACCACGGGCTACGAAGAGGCGGCCGCCCTCGGTCTCCTCGCCGGGATCAATGCTGTCCGGAGCCTCCGCAGTCAGGATCCCGTCATCCTCGACCGCGGCCGTGCCTTCATCGGCGTCCTCGTCGATGATCTCGTAACGAAGGGGATCACCGAGCCGTACCGGATGCTCCCATCGAGGGCCGAGTACCGGATCACGCTGCGAGAGTCGAACGCCGACCTCCGCCTCTTTGAACTCGGGCACGAGATCGGCCTCCTGTCCGATGAGCGGTACGAGACGGTCGCCGAGCGAAAGGCGGCTCTCGCGGGGCTCCTGTCTGAACTGAAGCGAGCCCGGATCGGGCCGACCGATCCGGTCAACCTGAAGCTGGCCGCGCGGGGCAGTCCTCCGCTGTCGAGCAACGGCGCGTCGCTCTTCGATCTCCTCAGACGCCCACACGTCCGCCTCACAGATCTGATCGAAGCCGACGGACTCCGCGACGACGTTGCGCTAGAGGCGGAGATCGAGGGGAAGTACTCCGGCTATCTCGCTCAGCAAGAGCGAGACATCGAGCGCCTCCGCCAGATGGAGGCGTTCACGATCCCCGACGACTTCGACTACGCGACACTCGACGGCGTCTCGAACGAAGGGAGGGACCTGCTCGGCCGCGTCAGGCCCCGTTCGTTCGGGCAGGCGAGCCGCGTTCCCGGTGTGTCGCAGGCCGACTTGTCGATGCTCGCCATCCATCTCCGCCGCTAGCGGCAGCCGGCGGGTAGGCATTGGTCTGACGCCGGAAGCTAAGCTACTGCCGTCCGAACAGGGCTTGCCCACTGGACGATGGTAGCTGCTCGCCCGACAGAGGGGAATCGATTCGGGCCTCCGTCATCTCTGCTTCAGACGGCGCGAATCGCTCCGCGCGGATCATCCGAATCGCCGTCTCTCGGAAGACCGGAGCGGCCGTGTATCCGCCGGAGGTTGGCGCGCGACTCACCTCATCGAGGACGACGAGGATCACGACTTCGGGATCGTCGGACGGAAGGAATCCACCAAAGAGCGACGTGTCCTTCCCCGCGGCGTAGCCAAGTCCGGGAACCGCCTTCTGCGCCGTCCCCGTCTTCCCCGCGACCGAAAACCCCTCGACTTCCGCGAGGATGCCAGTTCCCGACTCGACGACGCGCATCATCATCTCGCGCATCGTCGCACTCCCCTCGGGGCTCGCCACGCGTTTCGCAGTCACGGCGGCCCCGATCTCCTCGCGAACGATGCACACCTCGGGCAGACATCCGCCGTTGGCAATCGCAGCCAGCGCCCGAGCAAGCTGGATCCCCGTCACGGCAACCGATTGGCCGATCGAGGCGGCGGCCAAGTCGAGACGCGACCAAGCCGCTGCGGGCCGAAGGATTCCCGGCTCTTCTCCCGGGAGTTCGATTCCCGTGCGCGTCCCGAACCCGAGGTTCGAGAAGAACCCGTGCAGCGCCTCTTCGCCGAGCTGGAGTGCGACGCGGATCATCGCTGTGTTGATCGAGTGTTCGATCGTCTCGGCAAACGTCACGGTCCCGTAGGCCATGTGATCCGCGTTGTGCATGACGTGGCCAGAGATCTCGATTCCGGCGTTTCCTTCCAGAGTGTCTTCGGCTCTTACGACCCCTGCGTCTAGGGCGGCCAGGCCGGCGAAGACCTTGAAGATCGAACCGGGCTCGAACAGATAGGAGATCGCTTGGTTCTTCCGCGCGTCGGGTGTTGAAGTCCGAAACTCGTTCAAGTCGTAGCCCTTGTCCTGGGCCATAGCCAGAACCTCACCGGTCCTCGGATCGAGGACGACGATCATCCCAACTTCAGCACGGAAGGTGGCGACCCCGCGCTCGATCTCTTCTTCGCAGATGAACTGCAGTTGTGCGTCGAGCGTCAGCGCAACATCGCGTCCCGGTTCGCCGAGCTCGATCACCTCGCTCTGGTACGTGCGACCGTCGGCTCCCTCGACGACGTGGATTCGCGAGGGGCTGCCGCGTAGCGCCTCGTCGAATCGCAGTTCGATGCCCTCGAGACCCTCACCGTCGGTTCCAACGAAGCCGATCACGTTCGACGCCAGCCGTCCCTGGGGATAGCAGCGCTTCCACGTGTCGAGGAGGATCAGCCCGCGGGCGCCAGCTTCACGGGCTCGGCGTTCAATCCGTTGCGCCGTCTCCAGTTCGACCGGTCGATCGATCCACGTGAAGTAGCTGGGCCGATAGACCCGCTGGGAGATCTCCCCAACCGATCGCCCGAGCTCTTCCGCTAGGATGGCGACCAGTGTCGCCGGCTTCGTCACGTTGTAGCCGTCGACAGCGATCGCCATCGCCTTGACGTCAAACGCAAGCGGTGTCCCGTTTCGGTCGAAAATCGCTCCGCGCCGCGGTGGCAACTCGATCGTTTGCTCCTGGGCGGATGCCGCCAGAGCCCTCCAGTGTCCGCTCTCGATCACCTGAAGCTGGACGAGTCGTGCAGTGATCGCCGCCCCGAACAGAATCAGGGCTGCGGCCACCAGCCTTCCGCGCCTGCGCGTGGCGTGCTCGCTAGCTTTCGGACGCAGGAAGGGGAACATAGCGAATGACCGAAGGCTCGACCATGCCGAGACGCTCTCGGGCGATCCGAGAGATTCGCTCCAAGGAGAACGTCTGCTCGATCCGGAACTCGAGAGTGCGGTTGACTTCCTCCACGCTGACAAGTGCTTCGCGAGCAAGCTCGGATTGCGCAGTCAAGTCGCGCAGAGCCGTGTCCTGAAACACGTAAAGGAAACAGAGACCAACGATCAAGACCACGGCGCCGACAAACGCGGCGACCTGTGCGGAAACCGCCATCCCCCGGCGACGCGATCGCTCACGCAAATGCGTCCGACTCCGATCGCGCTGCTGCATCACCCCTGTAGCGTAGGCCGATCCTGAATCGAACGGGCGGACAGCTGTCGCCCCGCGGCCCGAACTAGGCGACCTGGGTCAGCCGATCCTCTTGGCCGCGCGGAGTTTCGCGCTTCGTGCTCGCGGGTTTCCCGCGATCTCCATGTCTCCGGGGACGATCGGCTTCCGGGTGAGGATCTCCGCTTCGATCTCCTTGTCGCACAGGCACTCCGGAAGATCGGGGGGACAGACGCACGAGGCCGCCTTCCTCCGAAGGAATCCCTTCACGATCCGATCCTCGAGCGAGTGGAAGCTGATCACGACGACGATTCCGCCGGTCGCGAGCGCGCTGAACCCTGCATCGAGGCCGAGCCGCAGGCTCTCCAGTTCCTCGTTGACGAGAATACGGATCGCCTGGAATGTCCGAGTCGCCGGGTCGATCGGTCCGGCGAAGTACGCGTTGGGGACGGCTCCGTGGACGATCCGGCGCAACGCAGCAGTCGTGTCGACCGGATCCTTCTCACGTTCCTCGACGATTCGACGCGCAATCCGTCTCGCGTAGCGCTCTTCTCCGTAACGTCGCAGCACGTCGGTGATCTCCTCCGCGGAGGCAGATGCGACCCAGTCGGCCGCCGGTCGACCGGCCGAGCGGTCCATTCGCATGTCGAGCGGGCCGTCGTATCGGAAGCTGAAGCCTCGATTCGCATCGTCTAGCTGAAAGGAGGAGAGGCCGAGGTCGAGGAAGAACCCGTCGACGCGTTCGACGCCGAGAGCGCCGAGGTGCGCCCTCACGTCGCGGTAGTCCCCGTGAACGAGGCGGACCCTCTCCCCGAAGCGCTCCAGTCGATTCGCGGCAACCGACAGCGCTGCCTCGTCACAATCGATACCGATCACGCGCGTGCCCTCACTCGCCTCGAGGAGCCCTTCCGCGTGTCCGCCCAGCCCGACCGTCCCATCGACGATCGTCTGCCCGGGGACCTTCGTGAGGAGCCGGACAACCTCGTCGCGGAGAACCGGTTGGTGAACGTCGGGGATACGGCTCAATCGAGCTCCGCCTTCAGCTTCGCCAGCGTCGCGAGCGCATCAAGAGGCGTCATCCGCTCCGGATCGAGCTTGGCGAGTGCCTTCAACACAGGGTGATCGCCCGTACCGAAAAGCGGAAGCCGCTCCGCGACTTGTCGGGCGCCCAGCTCGGAGAGCGGCGCCTCGGCGAGGAGTTCGGCCAGGATCCGATCGGCCGCATCGGTGACGCGATCGGGCAATCCGGCCAATCGTGCGACGTGCACGCCGTAGCTCCCCACAGCGACGCCCGGCTCGACGCGATGGAGGAAGACGACCTCCTCTCCGACCTCCTTCACCGCCACGTGAAGGTTGACGACGTTCGGAACCTCTTCGGCAAGCTGGGTCAGCTCCTGGTAGTGAGTCGCGAACAGCGTCTTCGCACGAAGGCGTCTCGCCAGCTCCTCGGCAACGGCCCACGCGATCGAGACGCCGTCGAACGTGCTCGTCCCGCGGCCCATCTCGTCGAGGATGATCAGGCTCCGCGACGAGGCCCGTTCGAGGATCGCGGCGACCTCGAGCATCTCCATCATGAACGTGCTCACGCCGGCGACGAGCATGTCGCTCGCCCCGACGCGCGCGAAAACTCGATCCACGATCGGAAGCCTCGCATCTCCCGCCGACACGAACGATCCCATCTGCGCCATCAGACAGATGAGCGCTGTCTGGCGAAGATAGACAGACTTCCCGGCCATGTTCGGGCCGGTCAAGATCACGAGGTCCCGCCCTTCCGGGAGATCGAGATCGTTGGGAACGAACTCCTCGATCTGCTCGACAACCGGATGTCTCCCGGCACGGATCTGCATCTCGTGCCCGTCGACGAAGGTTGGCCGAACGTAGCGGTACTTGTGCGCGGCCTCCGCAAGGCCGAGGTGAAGGTCGAGTTCGGCGAGCGCGTCCGAGACCGACTGGACACGCGGAATCTGTGCACCGATCGCCTCGACCGCCTCGTCGAAGAGATGGATCTCGAGCGCCTTCGCACGTTCTTCGCCGAGGGCGATTCTCTCCTCGATCGCGTGGAGCCTGTCGGTCACGAAACGCTCCGCATTCGCCAGCGTCTGCCGCCGCGTGTACTCCTCGGGGACCTTGTCCAGGTGCGCGCGTGTCACTTCAAGGTAGTAGCCGAAGACCTTGTTGTAGCCAACCTTCAGGGACGGGATCCCGGTTCTCTCTCGCTCCGTCGCCTCGAGCGTCGTCAGCGCCTCCCGCTCGTTGCGAATCTCGGTCCTGAGTCGATCGAGTTCCCCGTTGTATCCGTCACGGATCATCCCCCCGTCCCGCGAGTCCACAGGAGGCTGATCAACGAGCATCCGAGCGTAGCCGGTGCAAAGCCCGTCCACATCCGGATCCCGCAATGCATCACGGATGGAGACCAGCTCACTCGGGGCGGTGTCACCAAGGCCGTCTCCGATTCCGGCCGCGATCGGCGGGATCGCCTGCAGCGACCGGAGGAGAAGGTTGAGATCGTAGGGCCGAAAGCGACCCGCTCCGAGCCGCCCAACCAACCGCTCGAGATCGTGTACGCCTTTGACCCGTTCACGAAGCTCCTGACGGACGAGACTTCCCCCGACCAGGACCTCGACGACATCGAGCCGGGCTTCGATCGCCTCGCGCGTCGTCAGCGGCGCAAGAATCAGACGGCGGAGACGCCGTCTTCCCATGCTCGTGACCGCCTGATCGAGGACGTGGAGCAGCGTCCCGTGCTCTTGCCCCTCTCGGATCGGCCGAACCAGCTCCAGACTGCTGATGGTGAACGGATCAAGATCGACGTGGTCGCTGACATCATACGCTCTCAAGGGTCGGATCTGGGACTGGGCTTCCTTCTGTGTCGTCTCGACGTAGGCCAGGATCGCTCCTGCCGCGCGAAGAGCGCACTCGTCAACGCCGAGCGCCGGATACGGAGCAGCCGCGAAGCTCTCGCTCGGCACCTCGGTGATCGTCCGCTCGGAGAGGAGTTCGTCGAACTGCGTCTTCTCATTGGCTGCAACGAGGATCTCGGCCGGATCACGCCGCTCGATCTCCGAACGACAAGCGATCGCGGACCCGACGGACGTGCACGTGAACTCGCCGGTCGACAGGTCAACGAACGCAAGGCCGGTCCGTTCCTCGCCAATCGGACGATGGACCACGGCGAGGTAGTTGTTCGCCCCGGCATCGAGGACCGACTCGTCGATCACGGTCCCTGGCGTCACGATGCGAACGACGTCCCGCTTCACCAGCCCTTGTGCCTTCTTCGGATCCTCAACTTGCTGACAGACAGCGACCTTGTACCCCTTCTTGAGGAGCCGATTGATGTACGAAACCCCACGGCGGATGGGGACACCGGCCATCGGATGGCCATTGCGCGACGTCAACACGATGTCGAGCTCGCGCGCCAGGGTCTCCGCATCCTCGAAGAACGCCTCGTAGAAGTCACCTAGATGGAAGAAGAGGATCGCATCCGGATGCTCCGCCTTGAAGCGCATGTATTGCTTCATCATCGGAGTCTGCTGCGTCGCCATCTTGGGTCGAGTATAGGTCAGACGAAGATCGACCCGCAATCGCTCCTGGAACTCCGCGACCTACTTCGGAATGTCCTATGGGACGTCACTTGAAGCGACGCCTGTGCCGGCTTGACAAGGGAGGGCATCGGCTCTACACTTGCCGCACTTAGTTCATAATCCTGAAAAGGGCAAACCTATCGCAAGGTAGGGGCGCAAAACTTCGGGCCTACGCGGACAGCGATGTTGTTCGCGGACGAATCGAGGAGATTCGCGGCAGCCGGGTTGCCAGGTGACTGGAACCCGGTTTTTGCGTGTAGAAGAGGGTTTCGAGAGGAAGGAGCCGCGAAGTGCAAACGACGATCTACTACAACGACGGAGACGCCTACCTGATGAAGCAGGTGGACGCCAAGGGACGGCGCGAGCGGAAGAGCCGCAGTGCAGTCATCCTCTCGATCCTCGAGGAACACTTCGAGCGGGAAAAGAAGCTGGGAGAGATCCTCGTCGATCTGGGCGTGCTCTGTCACGCAGATCTCGCGAAGGGGCTCGAACTCCAGAAGACGAAGTTCGCCGACAAGCTTCTTGGTGATATCCTGCTGGAGGAGCGGCTGGTCGAACCGGAGGCGGTGGAACGCGCCCTCATCATTCAGGGGAGGACCGGAGCTTCTGGATGACCGTCCTGGTAGCAGAAGGCACACAGATTCTTCACGCCGGAGACATTGTCCGAGCGCGAGCATGTACTATGAAGGGAAGCACGAAAAGGGCAAACTGCCCGCGAGGGCAGGACGCAAAGCCACGGACCTCGCGCGCTCTCATCGAGCGCGTCGGCGAATCGGGACGATTCGCCCTCGGATGCGAAGCATCCGCAAGGCAGCCGGGTTGCCGAGTTCAAGGAGGATTCGATGGCTTTGCGAGCAACTGCGGCATCCCGGGGTAAGAGCCGAGGGGGGATAGTCGGAGTCGTCTTCCTTGTTGCTCTGGCACTGCTGGTTCTCACAGGTGCTGTCAACGCCCAGACGATCGAGATCGTCAAAGACATCTACGTTGATGAACCTGCCATCTGGGCAAATGAGTACCGCTCCGAGTGGCAGTTCGACGTCACGGGCCCGACCACCCGCACGGAAACGATCGGCGGGGACGAAACGACCGGCGCGTTCTCTGTCACGCAGATCTGGCGAAGGGTCTCGAGCTCCAGAAGACCAAGTTCACCGAGAAGCTTCTTGGTGATATCCTGCTGGAGGAGCGGTTGGTCGAACCGGAGGCCGTTGAGCGCGCCTT
>Ga0272444_10002372_pt1 | contig 17439 bp, 13 predicted proteins | sample SSMForm13_FD_201033 | JGI IMG/M metagenome (GOLD analysis project Ga0272444, IMG submission 201033) | Marine sediment archaeal communities from Little Sippewissett salt marsh, Falmouth, MA, United States - SSM-Form-13 | ecosystem: Environmental > Aquatic > Marine > Wetlands > Sediment ... | reverse complement strand
ATTGTCCCCCCAGGTAGTCTTCTGTCATTGATGTGCATATAATGCGCAGTTCATGGTAGGATGCTATATTAAGGCGAGATCAAACCAATTCTCCTTGGCCATTGATAGGCAACAGATATATAATAATGCCAAATAATCAGCAATCGCCCGTTTATGGAAACGTCAGGAGAATCCAATGATGCTTAATCCCAATGACATGGCCAGAACCATGACCATTCGCATAGGCGGTGAATTGCCGGAACCCGAACCGTTTAGAGCAGGCATCCGGCGGGCGCCCGACCGGGGCTACCGTCTGACCGAGGCCCAGACCCGTACGGCCCTGAAAAACGCCCTGCGCTATATCCCGCCGCAGCACCACGACGTATTGATCCCCGAGTTTTTGACCGAACTGAAAACCAGGGGACGCATCTACGGCTACCGGTTCCGGCCCCACGGGCCCCTTTCGGCCAAGCCCGTCACGGCCTACAAGGGAAACTGCCTGGCCGGCAAGGCCTTTCAGCTGATGATCGACAACAACCTGGATGTCGAGGTGGCTCTTTACCCGTATGAACTGGTGACCTACGGGGAGACCGGCAGTGTCTGCCAGAACTGGATGCAGTACCGCCTGATCAAAAAATATCTGGAGGCCCTGACCGAGGATCAGACCCTGGTCATGCAGTCCGGCCATCCTTTAGGACTGTTCAAGTCCGCTCCGGACCAACCCCGGGTGGTGATCACCAACGGGCTGATGGTGGGGCTCTACGACAACCTCGATGACTGGGAAATCGCCGCTCAGATGGGGGTTTCATCTTATGGGCAGATGACTGCCGGCGGTTGGATGTACATCGGCCCCCAGGGAATCGTTCACGGTACCTACAACACCCTGCTCAATGCCGGCCGCAAAATGTGCGGCGTGCCCGCCGACGGCAACCTGGCAGGGTTGCTTTTCGTCAGTTCCGGCCTGGGCGGTATGAGCGGCGCCCAGCCCAAGGCCGCCGCTATTGCCGGAGCGGTCTCCCTGATTGCCGAAGTGGACACCTCGCGTATTCAGACCCGCCTTGACCAGGGATGGGTGGAGAAGGTCTCCGCCGACCTGGATCAAGTCCTTGCCTGGGCCAAGGCAGCCGTTGAAAACAAGACCGCCACCTCCATCGCCTACCAGGGTAATGTCGTGGACCTGCTCGTGCATCTGGTCGACAAACGATTCAAGGTCGATCTATTGTCCGACCAGACCTCCTGCCACGTGGTCTACGACGGCGGGTACTGTCCCCAGGGGATCTCCTTTGAGGAGCGTACCCGGCTTTTGGCCGAAGACCGGCAGACCTTCCGTCAACTGGTCGACCGCAGCCTGCGCCGTCATTATGCATTGATCCAGGCCATTACCGGGCAGGGGGCCTTCTTTTTCGATTACGGCAATGCCTTTTTAAAGGCGGTGTTCGATGCCGGCATCACTGAAGTGGCCAAAAACGGGGTGGATGCCAAGGACGGATTTGTTTTTCCCTCTTATTTCGAGGACATCATGGGGCCCATCTTCGATTATGGGTACGGACCGTTTCGTTGGGTCTGCTTGAGCGGACAGCCCGACGATCTGGCCAGGACCGACCGGGCCGCCATGGACTGCATCGACCCGGGTCGCCGTCCCGAAGACCGGGACAACTACATCTGGATCCGGGATGCCGCCGCCAATCGACTGGTGGTGGGCAGTCAGGCGCGAATTCTGTATCAGGATGCCGTGGGCCGGGTGAATATCGCTCTTAAGTTCAACCAGATGGTCAGGGACGGGGTGACCGGGCCCATCATGCTCGGCCGCGACCACCACGATCCCGGCGGCACTGATTCCCCTTTTCGGGAGACGGCCAACATCAAGGACGGCAGTAACGTGTGCGCCGACATGGCCACCCACTGTTTTGCCGGCAACGCGGCCCGGGGCATGTCCATGGTGGCCCTGCACAACGGCGGCGGGACCGGCATCGGAAAGGCCATCAATGGTGGCTTCGGGCTGGTGCTCGACGGCTCCAAGCGGGTCGACGACACTATCCGCTCGGCTATGCTGTGGGACGTGATGGGCGGTGTGGCCCGGCGCAACTGGGGGCGCAATCCCAACGCCATGGCCGTGTCCGCCGAGTATAACCGGGAGAATCCCAACGGCGACCAGATCACCATCCCTTACCTGGCCGATCAAACGCAAGTGAACCAGGCGGTGGCCGAACTATTTGCCAAATCGGAAATTCGCCATGCATCGGGAAAGAGGAAACCATGAGGAAACTTGTCGAGTGTGTGCCCAATTTCTCCGAGGGTCGCAACAGTGAAACAATCCAGGCGATTGCCCAGGCGATTCGGGATACCGCCGGGTGCAACCTCTTGGACGTGGATCCGGGGGCATCGACCAACCGCACGGTGGTCACCTTCGTGGGGGATCCGGATGCCATCGTCGAGGGTGCCATGGCCGCAGCCCGGGTGGCCCGGGAACGCATCGACATGCGTGCTCACAAGGGCGAGCATCCCCGGTTCGGTGCCATGGACGTGTGTCCGTTTATTCCGGTCAGGGGCGTCAGCATGGCCGAGTGTGCCGATATCGCCCGGACATTCGGTCGGCGGGCCGGTGAGGCGCTCGGCGTGCCCATTTATCTGTATGAAGCGGCGGCCAGCGCCGATTATCGCTGCAAGCTATCCGATATCCGCCGGGGAGAATACGAAGGACTGGCCGAACGGCTTGCCGATCCGCGCTGGAAACCCGATTTCGGTCCGACCGAATTCATCCCCGAGTGGGGGGCCACAGCCACGGGCGCCCGCCAGTTTTTGATCGCTTACAATGTCAATATCCTGGGCACCCGCAACCAGGCCCATCGTATCGCCCTGAACCTGCGCGAGGCCGGCCGCGGGAAGGACCAACCAGGCCGTCTTAAGGCGGTCAAGGGCATGGGCTGGTATGTGGGTGAGTACAATCTGGCCCAGGTGACCGTCAATCTCACCGATTACCGGGTGACGGCCATCCACACCCTATTCGAGGCGGTGAAAGCGGAGGCCGCAGCGCTGCATGTGGGTGTGGCCGGGTCGGAAGTCGTCGGTGTGGTGCCCCTGGAAGCGATCCTCATGGCTGCCGATTATTACATAGAAAAGGAAAACCTGTTTATCCTCGACGAGGGCCAGAAGGTGAGGCTGGCCATCGAGCGGTTGGGGCTCAATGCGGTGGCCACCTTTGATCCGCAGACGCGCATCATCGACTATGCGGTGGCCGAACCCCGCCACGAACCCCTGGCCGGCATGGGGGTACGGGCCTTTATCGAACACGTGGCCGCCCGCACCTCGGCGCCTGGCGGTGGTTCGGTGTCGGCGGTGCTGGCCGCGCTGGGAACCGGATTGGGCGCCATGGTGGCCAAGCTCACCTATGGGGTGCGCAAGTTCGAGCATCTGGACGGCCGTATGCGGGCCATTATCCCCACCTTGCACCACCAGTCCCAGGCGTTGATTCCCATGATCGATGCCGACACCGAGGCTTTTAATGCGTACATGGAGGGGCTGGCCATGCCCAAAGCCACCGATGCCCAGCGAAAGGCCCGCAGGGAGAAAATGCAGGCCGGCCTGAAAACCGCCACCCGGGTGCCCCTGACAACCATGCAGCTGGCCGACAAGGCTTGGGACGCCATGACCCAGGTGGCCCGCTACGGCAACATCGCCTCGGCCTCGGATGTTCAGGTGGGGGCCCGGGCGCTGGAGACGGGGATCTGGGGCGCCTACCAGAACGTGCAGATCAATCTGGCAGGCGTGTCCGATGCTGTATTTAAAAAGGAAATCAGTACCGAGGCCGACGCCCTGTTGGCCCAGGCCGCAAAGAAATGTGCCGAGGTGCTGGCGATTCTGGATGAACGCGAAGCATAAAAGTGATCGGTGCACCGTATCTTATCCATTTAGGGCTTACTGCCGTCAGGCACAGCACACCGCATAGGCTGCAACGTGTCGCTGTATAGAGGACAAACGTATGAATCCAGTGCATTTTGACAGTCCCATCGATGCCCTGTGGATCGACTGCCACCTGGCCACCATGACCGGTGAAAAACCTTACGGCACGATCGAAGACGGTGCCATGGCCGTTGCCGACGGGCGCATTGTTTGGACCGGCCCCCGGCGGGACCTGCCGCCAGGGGCCGAATCCTCGGCCCGGCGCGTTTATGCCTTGAACGGCGCCTGGGTGACGCCGGGACTGATCGATTGCCACACCCATCTAATCTACGCCGGCAACCGGGCCTTGGAGTTCGAAATGCGGCTCGGCGGCGCCACATATGAGGAAATCGCCCAGGCCGGCGGCGGGATTGTCAGCACGGTCAACGGGGTCAGAAAGGCCACCGAAGAGAGTCTGTTCGACCAGTCCGTGCGCCGGCTGGCGGCCATGCAGGCCCAGGGCGTGACCACCGTCGAAATCAAAAGCGGTTATGGCCTGGATACCCAAAACGAGCTGAAAATGCTGCGGGTGGCCCGCCGGCTGGGGGCAGAGAAGACGGTTAGGGTTTGTCCCACTTTCCTGGGGGCCCATGCCTTGCCACCCGAGTACCGGGACCGGCCGGACGATTACGTGGATCTGGTAGTCGAAGAAATGCTGCCTGCCGTGGTCGCAGAAAATCTGGCCGAGGCGGTGGACGTTTTCTGCGAGCGCATCGCTTTCTCAAGGGATCAGACCCGGCGCATTTTCGAGGCGGCCACAGGTACAGGACTGCGGGTCAAGATTCACGCCGAACAGCTCAGCGATTCCAAAGGCGCCGCCCTGGCCGCTGATTATCAGGCGCTGAGCGCCGACCACCTGGAATACCTGAGTGCCGATGGCATCCATGCCATGGTGGCCGCTCAAATGGTGGCCGTGTTGCTGCCCGGGGCGTTCTACTTTCTCAAGGAAACCCGTCTGCCGCCGGTGGCAGGATTGCGCAAGGCCGGTGTGCCCATGGCCCTGGCCACCGATTGCAATCCCGGCACCAGTCCAACCACCTCGCCGCTGCTCATGATGAACCTGGCCTGCATTTTATTCGGCCTCACACCCGCCGACGCCCTGGCCGGGTTCACCGTCCATGCCGCCCGGGCGCTGGGGCGCGATCAGCATATCGGATGCCTTGAGACGGGCAAGATGGCCGATTTTGCCGTCTGGGACATCGAGCGGCCGGCCGAGTTGGCTTACTACATGGGCGGCAGCCCCTTGACGATGACGGTCAAGGCCGGCGTGCCTATCGAAGGCCCGATTTGTTGACGACCCATTTAGATTTATTGGTCGGGGAAAAGCTAATCGATGAGGCCACCCGTGACCGCTACAAAAAACGACTGCTCAGGAAAAGTCACTGATTGTTTTATCGGGTGTTTTTCCATTGGTTGGCTTTCGCTATATGAAGCCGTATGAGATAAAGAGGTCTAATCTGATCTCAATTAAGCAGTAGCTCAACAGCCTGAAACAAACAAACTTTCAAATATTGTGTATGGGCGAGTTACATCAGGAATCCACTGGCTGTGAGCTTTCTTGACAACGTGTCCGGCACCAGATAGAGTAAAGCGCTTCCAAAGACAGAAAAACCCGTTGATACCATCACAACGGTTGGCGGTAGGGTGACGGCTGCCCACGCAACAACGCTATTCGAGAGGGAATCGATGATGAACAACAGTGACGGCAAGGTTCGAACACTTGAAGAAGCTCTCAAGGAACCACGCAAGCATCGCGACATGGATATGGCGATAAAGCCGATGAACAACTACAGAAGTACTCCAGGTGGTCCGAATCGACAGCCGCTAAGCTTTTGGGCTTCCTGGAATCTGGAGGATCGACCTCGTAGAATCGCCCTACTTCTCGATGACTGTCAAGAGGAGTACCGACCGTATGCAGGGGGTATTCTACCGAATCTCACCAGATTGGTGGATGCGTTTCGAGCGGCGCAATCGAAAAGTGACGGGATCCGCATTATGTGGAGTGCCTGGACCCGTATTTTTGACGACGGCATCAGCAACGCGATGGATCGATGGTATGGTCCAAAAGGCCTCCGGCCGGAAGATCCAGAGAACGCCGTGTATGTTTTCACCGGAGCACCCGGCATGATGCCTCTATCGGAAATTGCCCCAACTGATAAGGAAGTTTCCGACGGTTGGTTCTACCACGGAAAGCATCTGGATATGTTCTGGAACTTCGATGAAAACGGCAATTCCTATCTGGATGAGAAACTGAAGGTCGCCGGCATCGATACTATCGTGCTTGTCGGTCTCTGGACAGATGAATGTATTCTCAGCACGGCCTACGCGGGCAACTCGCGTGGTTACGATGTTGTGGTGGTCGCTGACGCGGTCGCAACAGCGACAGCAAATCAAGAAATCGCGCTAAAGATTGCTAACAACACTGTCGCAAAAGTGTTGCCAACCGATGACGTGATCAACTACATGAAGAACGATTTCGTCACGGGAGAACCAGGCGCCGTAAAAGGCACAGGCCATCCCGACGGTCGAAAAGAAGATTGACGCATCGGTGTTTCTATAAGCACCAGCATGGCCTATGGGTAGAATCCGGCCCGATAGTGCTTTTCACTATATAAGGTGTACGCTGGTCCATCTTTAACGTCAGCCCTTGGTGCCTATCCTGAAATGGCCAATTATACCGATTTGTGGACGGACACTGGTCAATTCGCCGAAAAAACCGCCATATTTTTCTCCAGCATGGTGCCGGCCATCAAATCAGCCATGGCTTTTTCATAGTGTTCCTGCTGGATGCCGGGAATAAGGCCGCGTTTGCAGATTTCAGCCAGAACAACCATGTTCTGCATGCGAATGTCGGTCAAATGATCTCGGAAAACGGAAATCACTTTGATGCCGCGGTTTTTGCACAGTGAATGGATGTCCGTTTGGCTGACTTCCGACCGTTCGTTCAGACGCACGGAAAGCGGCTGCCAGACCGTGTTGTAGTAGATAAGAACACCTTTTCTTTTCAGCATGGTGCCGGCGGCGCGCAGGGCCTCGTGACGTTCCAGGCTGGCAACCAAGTCAGCCTGGCCATCGGGAATCAGGGGTGAGAAAACCGCATCACCCATGCGAATCTGGGAGACAACGATGCCGCCGCGTTGAGCCAGGCCGTGGGTGTCCACACTTTTTACCCGATGACCGCCATGGTCAACGGCCCGAAGGATGGTTTCGCTGATCAGGCCAATACCCTGGCCCCCGACCCCCGTCAAATAGATGTTGAACGGTTTCATGCGGCACCTCCTGATTTTTTCTGATTGGCGGGGGCAATGGCCTCGGATGGGCAGGTCTGAATGCAGCTGCCGTCACCGATGCAAAGATCGGTGTTGATGGTGATGTTCCCCTTGGCATCCCGTGTGAAGGTGGGACAGGCGAACGTTTCGACGCAGGTGTGAATCCGTTCGCACACGTCTTGATCAATGGTCACCTGCCGCCTTCGGTAGCCAGGCTTTTTACGCTGCTCGCGGGTGAATTTAAGCATGCATGGATGCCGGGCGATGACCACGGAAAATTCGTCGATGGCCAAGGCCTCTTTGACCCGTTCGATCAGTTTGGCCTGCTGGTAGGTGTCCACCTCGAAAATATGGTTGACGCCCAGTCCCTCCAGCACCTGGCGCACCGGAATTTTGTCCGTTGCCGCATTGAAATTGTGACCGGTGGCGGCATGGTCCTGGTGGCCAGTCATGGCGGTGGTGCCGTTTTCCATCAGAATCAAGGTAATCGGGTGGCGGTTGAAAATGGCATTGATAACGCCGGGCAGGGCGGCGTGAAAAAATGTCGAATCCCCCATGAAGGCCACGACGTTGCGACTGGTATTGAATAATCGAAGTCCGCTGCCCATGGCTGTGGACGCCCCCATGCACATGAGTAGCTGGCCCATATTGTAGGGTGGCTGAAATCCTAATGTGTGGCAGCCGATATCGGCCACCGTGATGTCCGTGGCGGCCAGGGCCTGTTTGATGGCGAAAAAGGCGCTGCGATGACCACAACCCGGGCACAATTGGGCCACCCGGGAAGGGGCCGGATCAGGGGCGGCAGGGACTTTGTCCGGTGGAATCATGTCCGGCCAGCTTCGGGCGAGCACCTGGCGCACCTTGTCCGGGGTATACTCGCCAATCCAGTCATCGGTGAGCGTCTTGCCGATGATGGTAACCGGAATTTTTTCGTCAAAGGCAATGGATTTGATCTGATTCTCCAGCACGTCGTCGAGCTCTTCAATAATTTTGACCGTTTGATGACGGGAAAGAAAATCGATGATGGTCTTGCGGGGCAGGGGATGAACATAGGCCAGCTTGAGGATGTCCGGTTTGGCGGCCACGTTGCCAATGGTTTCCATCAGGGACAGAAACGGCAGTCCCATGGTGATCACCCCGCGCTTTGCATTGCCGTTGTCGACGCTTTGGTTCAAATCGCTTTTTTCGGCATGGCGGCGAACCTGCTCAAGGCGATCCAGGGCTGTGCGTTTTTGTTCCAGGGCCAGGCTGGTAAGCGGGATATAGGGACCGTTGGCCGAATCGAAGCGGGGAGTGTCGTCCGGTGATTGCGGTTGCCAGGCGCCGAAGGCCACTTTTTGCTTGGCATGGCATACATGCGTGGTCAGGCGCAGGATCACCGGCATGTGCAGGCGCTGGGAAAGTCGGGCGGCTTCCAGGTAAAAGCGGTAAACTTCCCCAGGATCCGCCGGTTCCAGCACCGGGGTATAGCTGAGCAATGCGTAGTGGCGGTTATCCTGCTCGTTTTGGGAGGAGTTGGCGCCGGGATCATCGCCCAGAACGATCACCAGACCGCCGATGATGTTCATCAGGCTGAGCTGCACAAAGGTGTCTGCGGCTACGTTCAGTCCGACACTTTTGAAAAAAACGGTGGAAAGATGCCCGTTGAGTGCCGCGCCATAGGCCAGCTCGGTGGCGACCTTTTCGTTGGTGGAAAATTCAAAATAAAAAGGCCGCTGGGCGGTGGGAATGGATGCGATGGCGGTGGCGATTTCCGGTGTGGGGGAACCGGGATAGGAACTGACCACCCGGGTGCCGGCTTCCACCATGGCTCTCACCAGGGCCGTGTTGCCCATGACGATTTCCGAGAAGGCTTTCTGCCTGAGCAGCATATCTGCCATTTTTTTCATTGGTCTGTCTCCTGAACGTTTACCACGCCACTTTAAAAAAAATCGTTGTAAGATCAGTTTATTCTATAGATATACGATACTGTAGGATCAGCGGATAAGATTGTCAAACCAAGGCGCCAAATGCCAACGGGCAAATGTCAAATGAAGGATGAAATCGATTGCATGCGATTGCCCTCTTGGGCTATCCACCTTGACATGCAAAGATGCTGGAAATATCTTAAAAATTGATTGAATTGCCCCTTTTACGATTCCAACGTCGAAATCCAGGAGGATGATGAAATGGAGGAAAAAGTAAGGGCCCACCTGATTATTTCAGGCCGGGTGCAGGGTGTTTTTTTTCGGGCCGAGACCATGCGTGCCGCCAACCTGTACGGTGTTACGGGATGGGTCCGCAACCTGCGTGACGGAACCGTGGAGGCCCTTAGCGAGGGGAAAAAAGGTGATGTGGTTTCTTTGATCAACTGGTGCAAAAAAGGACCACCCGCTTCACGCGTCGATGACGTAATGGTGGACTGGCAAAGCTACGAAGGCGCGTTTGACGCCTTTGATGTCAGATACTAATGTTCAGGTGAGCGAAATTCGTTTTATCCTTTCACTGGAGGCGTTTTTATGACACCGATTACATCGCTTCAAAAAGTTGAGAAGTTTGAAATTGAGAAGTACAAGGCGCCCAAGGATGTCCATTCTCTTTCAAAAACGCATGTTCCCTATAGCGGGTCTCCGCAAAAACACCCCATGGATTCAGAGAAGATTATTCTGGTGCCGGATCCATACAATCAAATCAGTCCTTACCTGGAATTTAGCAAAAACGACATTTCCTATGTGGAAAAACTGGCCAATATTGTCAATCTTTCCGGCGAAACGGTCTCCATGGCCCGCATTTGGGTTAAAAAAGGCAGTTTTGCGGTTCAGTGCACACCGTTTCAGGTGACATCTCTTTAAGATGAATTCAATCGCAATTATCAATTTCCACTTTATTTAAGGGGGGAAAACTTGGTGATACTTGTCATTGGTGAGATGTTGATTGACATTTTCCCGGACTATCAACGAATGGGTGGCGCTCCTTTTAATTTTGCGTTTCATTTGAAAAAACTGGGGTTTCCGGTGCGGTTGATCAGCCGTGTGGGGGATGATCGACATGGGCATGCGCTGCTTGCCATGGCCGAACAAAACGGATTTGACCCAGCCGATATTCAGATCGATTCCCGGCATCCAACGGGAACGGTTCAGGTTACGCTTGACGCCGCCGGTGTACCGCGGTTTGATATCTGTCAACATGTGGCTTACGACTACCTGTCGCTTGACCCCGATGTGCTATCCGGCATCGATGACGCGACCATGACCTATTTTGGCAGCTTGCTGCAACGAACCGATACCGCCTGCCGACAGGTCACCCAATTACTCAGCCGTCAACGGGGGCGGGGCACGCATTTTTGTGACATCAATATGCGTTTTCCCCATGTTAATCCCCATGCCGTGGCCGAATCACTCAACTATGCGGATATGCTTAAACTCAATGAAGAAGAGCTGGAGAAGATAACGCAACGATTCGATGGCCCCATGGATGGCGATGGCGCTCTGTCATGGCTGATGAGAACATTTGATATCCAACATATCGCGTTGACCCGGGGCGGACAGGGCAGCACGTTTGCCTGGTCCGGTGGGGTCATCCACAGGCCCGCCACCGAGGCGCGCGCCATCGTTGATACCGTGGGCGCTGGTGACGGCTATGCCGCCATACTGGCTGCCGGATACATCCGTCAGCTTGCCTGGGATGCCACCGTGGAGGCGGCATCCCGATTTGCCGGGCGAATTTGTCAGATTGCCGGTGCCGTCCCCGATGATGATGCGTTTTACAATGACTTTAGGGATATCTTTAAAGGAGACTGATTTTAAACGGCACCCTTGCGATTGTGACAACGAACCGCTGTTGATTTGCCTGCACACTAACCCTGTTAGAAAGGAACCATCCATGGTCGCCAAAGGACCCACCGTTCATCTGTTTAGTTTACATGGCCTGATTCGAGCGAACAATCTGGAAATGGGCCGGGACGCAGACACCGGCGGGCAGGTAAAATATGTTCTTGAACTGGGCCGCTGCCTGAGCGAGCGTGAAGATATCGGCCACGTGGATCTTTTCACACGTCTGATTGGCGATAAACGCGTATCTTCCGACTACAACAAGCCTATTGAAGTCATTAACGATAAGTTCCGTATTGTACGTATCCAGTGCGGTGGGCGAAAGTACCTGCGCAAAGAGCGACTTTGGCCGCACCTGGAAGAATATGTGGACAAGACGATCAAATTTATCCGGCGCGACCAGGATTTTCCCGATATTGTGCATGGCCATTATCCCGATGCCGGCTATGTTGCCAACCAATTGGCCGACATCCTCGGACTGCCTTTCGTTTATACCGGCCACTCGCTGGGACGGGCCAAAAAAGCCAGACTGCTTGATCAGGGCATGAGTGAAGCGGAGATGAACAAACGTTTCAAGATCGATCACCGCATTCAGATTGAAGAACAGATCCTGTCCCGGGCGGATCTGGTGGTAACCAGCACGAACCATGAGATCACGGAGCAGTACGGACTTTATGACAATCGTAAGGTGCCGCAATATGAAGTGATTCCGCCTGGCATCGATGTCGAGACGTTTTACCCCTACTATCACGACGATCTCGACGACTCGCAGCCCTCGGAAAATGCCCGTTACGCCCAGGCCTCCATGCTGGGCGAGTTGAATCGTTTTTTTATGAACCCTGACAAACCGATGGTGCTTGCGCTCAGCCGGCCGGACAAGCGCAAGAATATTTCCGGTTTGGTCAAGGCCTACGGAGAAGATTTAGGACTTCAGGCCATGGCCAACCTGGCCGTGTTTGCCGGGCTGAGAAAAGATATTGACGCCATGGCCGACAATGAGAAGGAAGTGTTGACCCAGATGCTCCTGGCCATGGATAAATACGATCTTTACGGCAAGATGGCCATTCCCAAAAAGCACGATTTCGAATACGAAGTGCCGGCCCTGTATCGCATTGGCGCCGCGAAAAGGGGCGTGTTCATCAACCCGGCGCTTACCGAGCCCTTCGGGCTGACCCTTCTTGAGGCATCGGCCACCGGCCTTCCCATTGTGGCCACCAATGACGGGGGACCCAATGATATTATCCGCAATTGTCAAAACGGCATTCTCGTCGATGTCTCCAATACGGATCAGGTGTCGGCGGCCATTCGTAAAATCATCACCGATAAAGGGCTCTGGGATCAATATTCGAAAAACGGCATCATGAATGTCCGCAAGCATTACACGTGGGCAAGTCATGCCGGTGTGTATACGAAGAAAATAAAAAGACTCACCGAAGGTAACCACAAGCTTGTTCTCAACACCGCCAAGCCATCCGATGCCATTGGCCGGCGGCTGCTTAAACTGACCCATTTTTTGATCACCGACATCGACAATACCTTGATCGGCGATGACAATTCACAACTGGAAACGCTGCTCGAGCTGTTGAAACAAAACCGGGAGCACGTCGGTTTTGGTGTGGCAACGGGACGCTCTTCTGATTCCACACGGAAAATCCTCAAGGAATACAATATCCCTGATCCGGACGTGATTATTTGCTCGGTGGGCAGCGCCATGTTTTACGGGCAGAGCACGACCCCCAGCCCGGGGTGGGCCAGTCATATCGCCAATCGTTGGAATCGCGAAAAAATTGTTGAATTGCTAAAGGATTTTGATTTTCTCGAATATCAGGAAGAAGACGCCCAGCGCCGGTTTAAAGTCAGCTACTACATGGAGCCGGCCAAGGACCGAATTTCGGCCGTTCACCACCGCCTGCTTCAGCACCGTTGTCGCTATACCCTGATCTATTCCCACGGCATGTATCTGGATATCCTTCCCTTTCGGGCCTCCAAAGGCAAGGCGATCCGCTATTTGAGCTATCGTTGGGAGATCCCTTTGAGCAATTTTTTGGTGTGCGGTGATTCCGGCAACGATGAGGAGATGTTGCGTGGAGAGCCGCGTGCCGTGGTCGTGGGCAACTACAGCAACGAACTGGAAGATCTTAAAGGCGCTCGCAATATCTATTTTGCCGCTAACCGTTGCTCGGGTGGAATTATCGAAGGGTTGAAGCACTTTTCTTTTATCGATGATCAAAAGTAAGGAGAACAGGCGATGTCCTTCAGCAACCAGGTTCAATTGATTGTCTATCCGGACAGTTTGGGCAGCGACCTTGTGGAACTTCACTATGTCCTGCGGCGGTATTTAAGCGAGGCGATTGGCGGCATTCATCTGTTGCCCTTTTATCCATCTTCGGCGGACCGTGGATTCGCGCCCTTGACGTATGATGAAGTGGACCCGATGTTCGGCACCTGGCGGGACATCGATCTGATTGGCCGTGAATTCGACCTGACCATCGATTTCATGGTCAATCATATTTCCCGGCAGTCCGTCTATTTCCAAGATTACATGGAAAACGGGGCGGATTCCCAGTATGCCGACATGTTTTTGAGTTTCAATAAAATCAGTCCCGATGGAGAGATCAGCGAGGCGGAGCTGGCCAAGGTGTATACCCGAAAGCCCCGACCCCCCTATACCATCATCCAGCGTGCGGACGGCTCCAAGGAAAAGGTCTGGTGTACCTTTGATTACGAGCAGATCGACCTGGATTGGGCGTCGCCGCTCACCCATGACATCATGCGGCGCTATCTGATTCAACTATCGCGAACGCCGGCCAAAATGATTCGCATGGATGCGTTTGCCTATTGTACATTTAAACTCGGTACCAACTGCTTTTTCCTGGAACCTCAGGTGTGGGAACTGCTCCAATGGTTGGAGGATTATGTGGCCCCTTTTGGGGTGGAGATTCTGCCCGAGGTGCACGAGCATTTCAGCTATCATCAAAAAATCTCCGAGCACGGATACTGGACTTACGATTTCTCGTTGCCCATGCTGGTGCTGCATACCCTTTACCACCATACCAGCCGGGTGCTCAAACAGTGGTTGGCCATTTGCCCCCGCAAACAGATCACCACGCTGGATACCCATGACGGTATCGGGGTGGTGGACGTACAGGATGTGATCCCCCCCGACGATCTCGAGCGAACCCTCGACGGCCTGGATGAAAAGGGAGCCAACACCCGCAAAATCTTTTCCGGTCCCGAATACCAGAACCTGGATGTCTACCAGGTCAATTGTACCTATTACTCGGCCCTGGCCTGCAACGATGACTCCTACATTGCCGCCAGGGCCATCCAGTTTTTTACGCCGGGAATTCCGCAGGTGTATTACGTGGGGCTGCTGGCCGGCGAGAATGATATCGAGCTGGTACAGCAGACCAAAAACGGCCGGGATATCAACCGGCACAATTACTCCCTTGAAGAAATCGCCAAGGAAATCGAAAAGCCTGTGGTGCAACGCCTATTAAAGCTTATGGCGTTCCGGTGCGCCTGCCAGGCTTTTAATGGCCGGTTTACCATCGAGGATTCACCCGATGATCAGCTCAAGCTGTCATGGACCGATCTGCCTCATCAGGCAACATTGCATATTGATTTGACGAGCTATGAGACCAGGATTGCCTACTACGATACAAAGCAAAAGAAAATGGTGGCCTTTACCGCATGAAATTCTCTATTTCCCATCCGGTATCGGGCAGACACAGGAATCGTCATTTTCCATGCGGCGGCCCGTGCCGGCGGCCCTTTCCACCGCGTCATCAAAATCCATGTGAATGCTAACATCACTGCCGCCGCTGATGGTGGTTTTGGCATTGGGGTAGCGTTTTTTGAAGACGTGCAGCATGGCGGTGTTTTCCCGCAATACGGTCGCCAGAAAGCCCTTGTAGTTGTTGGCTTTGGCGATTTTCTCCATGGTTGCCAGAAGATGAGAAGCGATTCCCATGCCCTGGAAATCCTCGCGTACCACAAACGCCACTTCAGCCCGGGATTCGCTTTCCTCGGCATAGGAGCCGATGGCGATGACCTCCTGATGGCCGGCAATGCGGGCCAGGCCGATCATGGACATGTTTTTGCGGTAGTCCACGCTGGCCCACTGCTGTTGTACCACTTCGTGAGAGAACAGTTTCATTTTGTAGAAAAAGCGAAAATAGATGGTCTTTTCCTGAAGTGAATAGAAAAAGTTGCGATAGGCGAATTCATCGGACGGCAAAAGCGGACGGAATTCCATGGTCCTGCCGTTTCTTAATGTCAGCCGGTTTTTGTAGCTTTCGATGAAGATCAGATCGTCGCTGGACGGCGGCAACTGATCGGAAAAAATATAGTGTTTGGTTTTGGCCACCTCGATCAGCTCTTCGCGGAACTTGGGATGGGCAATCTGGGCCAGCTCCATGACCCGCTGGTAGATGCTTTTGCCGGACAGTTCGGCAATACCGTACTCGGTGACCACGAAGTTCACGTCACCGCGGGTCGTGGCCACGCCCGCACCCTCGCTCAGGTGCGGCACGATTCGCGAGACAGAGCCGTTCTGGGCCGTGGATGGCAGGGCAATGACGGAAAATCCACCCTTGGACATAGCGCTGCCGCGCAAGAAATCGACCTGGTCACCGATACCGCTGTAAAACAGGTGGCCCATGGAGTCCGAGCAGACCTGACCGGTCAAATCGACTTCAAGGGCCGAACTGATGGAGATGAGATTGTCGTTGCGGGCAATCACAGTTGGATCATTGACAAACTCCGACGACCGGAAAAAGAACATGGGATTGTCATCCACATAGCGGTAGAGTTTGTCCGATCCCATGCACAACGATACCACTACCCGGCCGGGATAAAGGGTTTTTTTGGTGTTGTTGATGATTTTTTTTTCGAACAGCGGCAGGAATGCGTCGGTGATCAGCTGGGTGTGAATCCCCAGGTTTTTTTTATCCGACAGGTGCCCGAGAATGGTATTGGGCAGGTGGCCGAAACCGATCTGCAATGTGGCACCGTCATCCACCAGCTGGTTGACGTAAAATCCAATGCGATTGGCGATTTCCTGATTCTTCAGGTTGGGTAAGGCCTGTACCAGCGGTTCTTCATACTCCACAAAATAATCGATCTCGTCTACATGCAGAAAGCTTTCCCCCCATGTTCGGGGCATGCGCGGATTCACCTGGGCAATGACGATTTTGGCGCTTTGCGCACCGGCCTGGGTAATGTCAACGGATACGCCCAGGCTGCAGTAGCCGTATTTATCCGGTGGACTGACCTGAATCAGTGCTACATCCAGACCGATGCGCTGGTTGGCAAAATAGCGCGGGATCTGAGACAGGTAAGTCGGCACATAGTCGATTTTACCTTCAAAGGCGGCTTTGCGCATATCATGGCTGATGAAAAACAGTTTCAGGGAAAAACGCTTTAAAAATTTGGGATCATCCACATAATCGGCAAAGGTCCAGGAGAGCATCTGGTAAACCATGATGTCCTGTGTGTTCAGGTCTTCCACCATGGTCCGGATCAGGTGCTGGGGCTCCCCGCAGCCGGTACCGACAAACACACGACTGCCATTTTTAATTAAGGAAACGGCGGTTTCGGCATCGACCACCTTATCCGGAAATGCCTTCTTTAAATTCATTGCCCGTCCTCCATGGGATTGATGATCACATGCCTGGAACAAAACCAGGCAGCGCGTTAAATGTTTGTATTGGTGTATGATATGGCTTAAAAGGTCGATATAGCCATTCATCATGAAAAGTCGCCCTATTTCAGCCCAATTCATTTCGATAGTCAAGCATAGTTAGAAAAGAGTTGACATTACCCCCCTTGCTTCATAGCTTTCATGCATTGTCAGATGAACCATTGCCATGACCATTGAAAGGGTGCTGCGATCGCATGAAAATAGCTCACTATTCACAGACAAAAGAGACGCGAATCGATAATGACCAGGTCAAAGGGGTAAGCGGCCGGGTGGTGATCGGCAAGGCCGATGGGGCTCCGAACTTTTGCATGCGCGTTTTTGAACTGGACCGGGGAGGGTGCTCGCCCAAGCACGCTCATGACTGGGAACATGAGATCTTTTTTCATGCCGGAGATGGCGAAGTCTGGCAGGACGGTCAGTGGACACCGGTACAAGCCGGCAGCGTTGCCTTTATCCCGGGCAATGAACCCCACCAGATTCGCAATGCCGGTGAGGGGAAGCTGGTTTTCGTCTGCCTGATTCCCGCCGGGGCACCGGAGCTTTAAGATGGGTGGCCCTTACCGAAATCCGTTTCCCACGGTGGATATCATCATTGAGGTTGGCGGCGGGATTGTCCTGATCGAGCGCAAGAATCCACCCCATGGATGGGCCATTCCCGGTGGGTTTCTGGACTGGGGGGAATCGGTGGAAGCCTGTGCCGTTCGGGAGGCCAGGGAAGAAACCGGACTGGTGGTAACCC
>Ga0272444_10002370_pt1 | contig 17446 bp, 14 predicted proteins | sample SSMForm13_FD_201033 | JGI IMG/M metagenome (GOLD analysis project Ga0272444, IMG submission 201033) | Marine sediment archaeal communities from Little Sippewissett salt marsh, Falmouth, MA, United States - SSM-Form-13 | ecosystem: Environmental > Aquatic > Marine > Wetlands > Sediment ... | reverse complement strand
ACATGATACGGTGTCATAAATGAAGCAGGAACCCATCGCGAAAAGGCCGTCATCCCAACGCCCACAAGGGCGCCTGTGGGTGCTTGAAAGAATTCTCTGACATCTTTCAGTTCCTGCAAGAACATTCAGTCCACCCGAAAGGTGCGGCACCCGATGGGAGGGTCAGCGGCCTTCGGCCAATGCCTGGGAAAAGGGCTTCAGACGGATTTCTTCACTGCCATGGAGATAACATGCCACCAGATGGCCGTCTTCGATGGAGCCCAGTCCAGGCATTTTACGGCTGCACCGGTCGTCCCGGGCCACAGCACACCGGGGATAAAAGACGCATCCCATATCCTTCCTGACCTCATGCTCCTTGCCGAGGAGGGTCCCGTACCGCTGGGCCTCCTTGCTGTGTCCGAATTTGGGAACCGCATCGATGAGGGCCTGGGTATAGGGGTGCTTCGGATGTCGAATGACATTTTCCGCCGGTCCCAGTTCCATGAGGTTCCCACGGTAGATGACGGCGATCCGATCGCAGAGATACCGGGCCGCGGCCAGACTGTGTGTAATGAACATCTGGGTGACGTCCAGGTTTTTCCGCATGGCCAACAGGATATTGAAGATCTGGGCCGAGATGGAGGCATCCAGCATGGACGTGGGCTCGTCGGCAATAACAAATTCGGGGTTGAGGACCATGGCCCTTGCAATGGCCACCCGCTGCCGCTGGCCCCCGCTGAGCCGGTGGGGATATCGAAAGAGAAAATCATCGGGCGGGGAGAGACCCACCGACGTCAATGCCTCTTTGACCGCATCCTTTCGAGCGGAGGCGTCCCCTATCCGGTGGATCTTTAAGGGTTCCGATATGGTATCATAAACGGACCGCTGAGGATTCAGGGACTGATACGGATCCTGAAAGATCATCTGGACCTTTCGGCGAAAGTCCTTGAGGGTCTTTCCCTTCAGGCGCGTTACCTCGTGGTTTCCCAAAAATATGTGGCCGGCAGTGTTTTCCTCAAGACTCACAATCAGACGGCCCGCGGTGGTCTTGCCGCTCCCGCTTTCTCCTACCAATCCAAAGATCTCCCCTTTGAATATGTCGAGGGAGATGCGATTGAGGGCCACCACCTCTTTGCCCGAGCCGCGAAAGAGGTTCCCTTTACTCCGGTAGACCTTGCTGACGTTTCTTATCTGAAGGATCGGCTTGTTTCCGGTATCCATGACGCCTGCTTTCTCCAGTGGTTCGGTCATGTTCCGCCTCAATCGCCAGAACAGAGGGCCTTATGGCCGGACCCCATGTCCACCCATTCCGGCGGGGTTTTTTCGCAAGACGCCTTCGCCTCGGGGCAGCGTTCACAGAACCGGCATCCGGCAGGAGGCCTGATCAAATTAGGGGTTTCGCCCGGGATCGGCACCAGATCGCTCTTCTTGCCGGTGAGGGTGGGGAAGGATGACAGAAGCGCTTTGGTATAGGGATGGGCCGGGGACTCAAACACGGCCTGCCAGGGCCCGAATTCCACCAATTGACCTGCGTACATGACACCGATGTCATGACACATATCCGCTACGATGGAGATATCGTGGGAGATGAATATGATGCCGATATTGAATTCCTTCTGCAGATCCCTCACTTCCTCGAGAATCTGGTCCTGAACAATGACATCCAGGGCCGTGGTGGGTTCGTCGGCGATAATCACCTTGGGATGGCAGGCCAGGGCCATGGCAATGACCGCCCGCTGCTTCATACCGCCGCTGTACTGGTGCGGGAAATCGGTCAGGCGTTCCCTCGGGATCCCCACCAGATCAAAAAGTTCCTCCACCTGGGACAGGGCCGCCTCCTTCTCAAGATCCGGGTTGTGGACCAGAATGGCCTCTGCGATTTGATTGCCCACCCGCTGCACCGGGTTGAGGGCGTTCATGGCCGCCTGAAAAATCATGGCCATTTTTCGCCATCGGATACGGCGTATCTCGTCCATCGACATCTTCAGGGTGTCGTTTCCCTCAAAGAGGATGCGGCCGTCCCTCACGGAGCCGTTGGGAGGAAGCAGTCCCATGAGCGCCATGCCGATGGTGGTCTTGCCGCAGCCCGATTCCCCCACAAGACCGAGCGACTGGCCCTCCTCCAGTTCAAAGGAGACCCCTTCCACGGCCTTGAGATAACCCTTCCGTGTGTTATACCCGATGCTGATGTTTTCGACTTCTAACAAGGCCATCTAATCTGTCTGGTCCTCCTTTCTCAGCCGCGGGTCGAGCACTTCATCCATGGCCCTCCCCAGCATATAAAAAGAGAGGGTGATCAATGAAATACAGATGCCCGGAGGGAGGAGCCAATAGGGCGCCTTGAACATATGCCCGGTTTTCCATACCCACTGGAGCATCATCCCCCAGCTGACGGTCCCGGGGTCCCCAAATCCCAGGAAGGCGAGGGCGGCCTCCGTAATGATGGCTGAGGTCACCCGGAAGGTCATAAACAAGAATGCGAGGGGGAGGACATTGGGCATAATATGCTGAAATATTATTCGAAAATGAGAGGCCCCCGCCACCTTGGCCGCCTCGATAAAGGGCCGTTGCTTCAGCGACAGGGTCTGTCCACGGATAATCCGGGACACCCCCGGCCAACGGAAGAGGGCAATAATCAGGACAATGGTCCAGATATTGAGCTGTCCGAAAACGGCCGAGAGGATCAGGACCACCAGGAGGGTCGGCATGACCATGATCATGTCCGCCAGGCGCATCAAGAGGGTGTCTACGAACCGGCCCATATATCCGGCCGTCATGCCGATGGCCACCCCCAGGACGATGCTCATGACCGCAGCTGAAATACCCACCATGAAGGCCACCCGGGCCCCGGCCAGGAGCTGGCTCAAAATGTCCCGGCCCATGAAATCGGTGCCGAGCCAGTGCGCCCAGCTGGGCGGGGTGCATGAGGTGATGAGTGGATCCACGCCGGTCATGGGGTTGTACATGGGGTTGATCCACGGGGGGATATAACTGCAGATGGCCATCAATGCGAACATGATAAGAAGGACAAGGCCGATCCTCCCCAGGAGGTTCTGCCTGAAGATGGACCACCCCTCCAGAAAAGAGTTGAGTAGGGGGTATTTTTCTCTTGCCCTCATCTAATACCGTATCCTCGGGTCCAGATAAGCATAGAGCACATCCACCACCAGGTTGGACACCAGGACCACCGCAGCAATCAGTAGAAACGAGGCCTGGGCCAGGGGGTAATCGTTCTGGCTGACGGAAAAGACCAGCTCTCTCCCGATACCGGGCCAGGTAAACACCGTTTCTGTCAATGCCCCCCCATTGATGGAGAAGGCCAGGCTCAGACCCACGCTGGTGACCACGGGCAGGGCCGCATTGGGGGCCGCGTGGCGATCCCGAATCGTCCGTTCCTCAAGTCCCTTGGCCCTTGCCGTGAGGATGTAGTCTTCTTTCAGGGTCTCCAACATACTGCTCCGCATGATCAAAAGATAGGCCCCGAAGTGGATCAGAAAGAGGGTGGATAGGGGGAGGACCATATGATACATGACGTCCAATGACTTGGCGATGAGCCCGGAATCCGGGTCGAGCCATACCTCTTCGGATATCATGCCGTTGATGGGAAACCAGCTGAATTTGTAAGCAAACACCCAGATCATGATCAGGGCCAGCCACGGCAGAAAGAGGGTGTGGGTGACCAGGGCCCCGATGGTCATGACCGAGTCGGTCTTTTTCCCTTTGTGCCATGACGCGATCTTGCCCAAGAACACCCCCACCAGTGCCGACAGGATGATGGATGTGGTGAACAGCAATATGGTATTGGGGAGCCGGTTCCATATGATATGGACCACCGGTTCCCCGTAATGGAAGGAGAACCCGAAATGACCGGTCACAAAATTTTTGAGATAGATAAGATACTGGACCCCCAACGGTTTATCGAGTCCTAACTGGACCACCAGACGGTGGGCGTCCTCGGGCGTCATGTCCGGATCCACCATCCTCGAAACCGGGTCACCGGGTGCCAGACGGAACAGGAGAAAGAGGACCGTCAGTATCACAAAAAAGATGATGACGATCTGGACCAGTCTTCGAAAGATAAATTTCCTCAGTTCCATGACACCCTGCCTGATGGAGCGTGCATCGCGCATCGGGCAAATGAAATGCCCGGTACGCGAAGCGTCCTTTCCAATGACTTATTTTACAGGTTTCAATTCACAAAACGTCCAGAGGTTTCCGATGCCGCCCAACATCTGAACCCACCCGCCAAAGCGGCCCTTTCGCACGGCCTCGATCAGTTTCGGGTTGTAAAGGGGGATATACGGGACATCGGCCATGATGATTTTCTGCATCTCCCATATGAGCGCCTGCCGCTTGTCGCGGTCCATTTCCCGTGCGGATTCGTTGGCGATCCTGTCGAATTCTGGATTGTTATACCCGCTCATGTTCCACCCCCGCGGCTTGTTGTTGGTGGAGATGAAAAAATTCCGCAGATAGTCGGGGTCGAGGGAGAGACGGCCATATCCCAGGACAAAGCTATCGAAATCACGCCGCACCTTCACCTGCTGCAGCAGGGCCCCGAAGGCCATGGGCTTCGAGTACGCCGGAACCCCTAACATCCTGAGCCATTCCTGCATCATCATGCCGCACATGGCCCGGTGGGGATCATAGTCGGCCGGGGGCGTCAGGATCGTAAATTTTTCCATGAGATTCCCATCGGGCAGCATGATGCCATCGCCTTTTACAATATTTCCCGATGCCTCGACCGGGGCGATTTGCCAGGTGTACCCCGCATCGCGCAGGATGCTGAACGCCTTTTTGATGCGGGCTTCCCTATCCATTCCCATCCCGTATTTGGGGACGTCCGGGCAGTACCAGAAGATGTTTCCCGGAGGTATGATGGAATACATCTTGATGCCGTACCCCTGAAGGATCCGTTTAATGATGAAGTCCTCATCCACCAGGGTGGCAATGGCCCGCCTCAGATGGGGATCGTTGAACGGCGCCTTTCTGACATTAAACCCCATGTAATAAAGGGCGCTCTTTTCGTTTTGAAACATCTCGATCTCCGGATTCGCCCGCAAATCCTCCATATAACCCGGCTGGATGCCCCACCAGAACATGTCGATGGTCCCTTTCTTTATGGCCAGGATCGCGGCGTCCGAGGTCCCGAAGATCTTGAAGATGATGCCGTCGATATAAGGCCCCAGCTGACGGCCGCTGATGGTCTGGCCGTTCCCGAAGAAATGGGGGTTTTTCTGCATGAACAGAAAGGCCCCGTCCCGCCACTCCTTGAGCATGAAGGGGCCGCTGCTGACCGGGTTCTTGATCTTTTCATTGAGGAGCGTCCCCAACGGCTTTTCGGTCTTCCGGGCTGCCTCGGCCCGGGCGGTCCACTCCTTTTTCTGTACAATCGGGGTGGTCAGGGTCCGGGGGACAAAGATCGCCCGGGGTCCCTTCAGGTAGAATTTCACCGTATGTTTATCCGGCGTCTCGATCTTTTTGACAAAACTCCATTTGGAGCGATACCTCGGGACCTTGAATTCATTGATGAAATTCCCGGTGAACGCCACGTCCTCGGACGTCAGTTCGGTGCCGTCCGACCACTTGGCGGGCCGAAGCTTCACCGTGTAGGAGAGTTCTTTTTCATTGAAGACAGGGAGGTCCGCAGCCAGCCAAGGGACCAGATCCAGGGTTTTTGGATCGTGCACGTAGAGGGGTTGGTACAGCAGACCGAGTACCTTGCGGGACCAGGTATCGCTGGCCCTCCAGACATTGAGGGTCTTCGGCTCTTCCAGAAGACCCATCTTGAGCATCTCCCCCGCAAAGGCCCCGGATCCGGTAAAGAGGATTCCGGAAAACAGCAGGGACGCACACGCCACCATCATGATCCATGGGCGGGAACATCTTTTTGGTTTCTGATTCATAAGGCCCATAACGCTTCCTTTCTTTGTCTTGAATCTTGTTTTCAGTAAAGGCAGTCGAGAATTCCTACCCTGTGCATTTCATTTCTGCCACTTTTTCTTCAATGAAATCGATGACGTTCACCTCCAATCTTACCTTGTTCAGCCGGTTGATGCGAGGGATCCCTCCGGGGCTGAGGCAATTGATCTCTACCATCTTGTCGCCTATGACGTCAACGCCTACAAAGAAAAGCCCATCTTCCACCAGTTTATTCTTGATTGCCCGGCAGATGCTTTTTTCCGCATCGGTCAGTTCATGCCTGTATGCACTGGCACCTGCATGGATATTGGTCCTGAACTCGCCTTCCCGGGGTTTTCTCCGCATGGCCCCCAATATCTCCCCATTCAGCAAAAGAATCCTGACATCCCCGCCGCGCCCCACCACGTCCAGATATTCCTGAACCATGATCGCCTCTCTTTCGGGATAGGATCGGTAGGCCTTGACATAATAATTGATCAGGGAATTCAGGTTTTCCTGGTCCTTTATGCTGACCTTGATCACCCCTTCGCCCCCAAATCTTTGGAGGGGCTTGACCACCATGGCCCCCCCGAAATCATTAATGATCTTCCTGAGCCGGACCGGATCTCGAGAGACATGGGTCTGTGGGATGATGTCCGGAAAGTTGAGGATATAGAGCTTGCTGTTGGCAAGGATCTGCCCGGCGGCCCCATTGATCATGAAGACCTTGTCGCTCACGGATGAGAGGAACTCCATGGTTTGATAGACGATGGGCGGGTTCTTTCTCAGAAAAAGGGCGTCCAGATCGGTAATGGTCTCGAATATGAGTTCGTCCTTCTTGAGGCAATTGATGAGAGACCGCCAGTATCTTTTCATGGACATGTCCGTTGGCACCGTGATGTTCCGCATGCGGGCCACCACCGCATTCTTACGGATATAGATATCATGGGGTTCGAGAAAATAGACCGAATGCCCCCGCTGGTTGCATTCATACATCAGGTGACTGGTGGTCTCATTCTCGGGCTGAATCGATTCCAGTCGATCCATCAGGAAGGCGATGTGCATGGTCTCTCCAAGGAAGTCTCTGCTGCATATTGAATGATACGGGCGGCGATGTCAGATCCGGTGGCGGCTTCAAGGCCCCTGAATCCCGGAGCATAATTCACTTCAACGACCTTCGGGGCGCCTTGTCGGTCCACGATAATATCGGTTCCGGCGATCTCCAGCCCCAGGACCCGGGCTGAACGGACCGCCAGTTCCGACAGTTCCCGGTCCAGTACCGCGGGTCGGCCGGCGCCGGTCAAGTGGATGTTGGACCTGAAATCCCCGGATGGCGGTGTCAGTTCCATGGCCCCGATCACCTCACGGCCTACCACAAAGGCCCGGATATCTTTTCGCCCCTTCGGGGGCAGGTATTCCTGAACCAGCACCCCCCGCGAATTGTCCTGGAGATTCTCCATGACAAATTCCGACATGAGCGGGGTGTCGATACGGGCAACGCCGCTGCCCTGTCTGGCGCTCGGCGTTTTGGCCACCACCGGGTAGCCCCCGAGCGCGTCAACCGCATGGTTGAACCCTCTTGAATTCACAGCCAGTCGCGTATTGGGAACCGGAAGACCGGCGGCTGCCAGGGTCTGAAGGCTCAAAAATTTGTTTCTGGCCAACAGGATGGCATGGAAACCATTAATCACGCGCACCCCGGATATCTCAAAATGGCGAACGACTGCCAGGGCATAGTCATTGATGGTCGCCCCTATCCTGGGTAGGAGAACGCCGGGGCCCTCTCCCTCGTTCAGGGTGAGTGCGAGTCGTCCGTCCTCGATTTCTGAAAGGCAGTCTCTTGTGTGGATGAGAATGGCCGGGTATCCTGACGCAGATGCCGCCTCCAACAACCGCTGGTTGGGGTGATAATTAGGGTCGCGAACACTGAGTATCCCGATGACCATACGCTCCACCCATTACCTGACCCGGTTTTCCAGTTCGCGCAGGATCGTTTCTGTTTCCGAGGATGGTTCACCGGCCTGCGATTTCTTTATACTCAACTGCAACGCTCTCTTCAACCTAAAAAGCGCCCTTATCTCCGGAGGAGAGTATCCCGCCCCCCGCAAGAGCTTGTATATTTCCTCCACATAGGCCTGACCGTCGGTAAAACTGTGGTCGATCCTTTCCGGCATTTGGGACATGAGCCGGGAGGCCTGAACCGAATCCATGGTATGGTGTTGCCAGGCCAATCCCAGGCCGCGCAACCCCAGGGCCTCCCTTTCCTGGTGCACGAGGGTGTTTCCGGTGTAGTAAAAGAGATAGGGGTGGTAATAGGGCAAACCACTTTCGTTTATAAAATCAATGGTTTCCATAAATGTATCGACGGTTTCACCCGGGTAGCCGACAATAAAGCTCCCCCGGCTCTCAATGCCGTGATCCAGGAGCATTCGAACGGCCTTTAGAGAGACTGCTTCCGGCTCAGACGCTTGTCCATATTATCCAAGATGGTCTGGCTTCCGGACTCCAGGCCCAAATCCACGAATTCACACCCGGAGCGCTTCATGAGCTTCACCAGTTCCGGGGTGAGGGCGCTGGCACGGGCAAAGGACGACCAGGTGTAATCAAATCCTTCGGCCACGATCATCTCCAGAACGGCCCGCATTCTCACCTTGCTGGCCGTGAAGTTGTCGTCGGTAAACCGGACGTGCGTCACAAACCCGAGCTGGCGGATTTCCCGGAGTTCCTGCCGAAGCACATCCAGGGATTTATAGTGTACCTCGGGAAAGAGCCAGTGATAGGTGCAGAACCGGCATCGGTAGAAACAGCCCCGGCTGCTGTTTACCGGAAGGACGTCTCGGAGATATATCTTTGGAATCCGGTCCCACGAAATGGCTGTCTGATCCATATGGATGTCTTCGGCTTGCCTGTGGGTAAAGACCATGCGTCTGTCAGCATTGAAGTAGGCCAGATTGGGGACGGAATCGAGGGGTTGCTTCCGTCTCAAGGCCGCAAGGAGCTTCACCAGAGTTACTTCTCCCTGGGCCTCGATCACAAACGCGTCCACACAGCCATTAAATCCACCCATGAAATCAAGGGTCTTCCGGGAGAATTGCTCCCCGGCATTCAGGACCTTTTTGACCAGCATCCCCCCGGCTATGATAGGGACCTGAGGGGCCTGCTGTTTGATCACGGAGGCCATCTCATGGATATCATTCATGAAGATGAAATTGGATGAAATGCAGACCGCGGTCGGGTGCTCCGCCAACAGCTCGGGAAGACGGGCGGTCGCGTAATTCTGGACAATAATCGGGTCGTATCCGTGATCACGTAAGAATTGATACAGATAGATCCCGTTGAGGGTTACCGTATTGGCCAGGGAGTAGTGCTGGGTCACGTTCTCGGGTGTGATCGTCGGGAGACGGCGGCCTCCCCTGACAAAATTCATCAGATCGAGGAGATCCATATACCGCCCGTTCCAGAAGAGCAGCGGTTTCTTCAGGTTTTCGTGAACGCCCTTTTGGATGCCGGGAAGGTCCATACGGGGAAACCGGGATGACTGCCGCAGGGCCCTTTTCTCAGTATCGGCCAGTTTGCGCCTCAGGTGGGCGTCGTTATCCAGCGGCTGGTTCTGGGCAATGATGATGACTTTCGGACGTTTCAAGGGCGTTTCCGTCTCCAGGCGTGTCTCTTGGCAGAAAAGATATGCGAGCATGGTAGGGGAAAGCGGGTCCGATGTCAATGGGCATGGCGTGCCCTTGGATCCGGAGAAAACCACGCGTTCTTCTGTCGAGACGATGAAAAGCGGCGGCGGTCAGAGAATATACACCGGTTCCCTCAGGATCAGTTCGATCCCTTGAGAAGCGGCCGACGCCAGATGGGGATGGGTTTCGCGCAGATCGGCCACCTGCCTCAAATGGTCCGCCGTGCGCATAATGAGCGAGGCCATATCTCCTTCATCGGCCGACACAAAATGGAGGAGTTCTTTCCAGGGAATACCTTTCGCCCACATGTACAAAGCGGCGGCCGGCCAGAAGAGGATGGCGGGACTCGAGAAACCCCGCGCCTCTTTCAGGGTCCGGATCTCTTCAATGTGATGAAGCAGGCGATCAAACACGGTCTCGATCCGACCCAGGTCCAGAATGCCCTTTACCCTCAATTCCATCTCCTGACCCCGGTCCCATACAAAGGGTGCCAGCCCGCCGGCCAGTTCGGCCGGTGAGACGTCATTGAAGGTCCCCTTTCGAATGGCCTCGGCAATCAGGAGCGGCTGGTCCAGCCTCAGATTGCAGGCCCACTGACCGTCCGGGGTCAGGTGGTCGGCTTCGTCCACGAATCCGGTTTCTTTGAGGAATCGAAGATGCTGTTTGAAGCTGAACCACAATCCGCTTGAAGAGGTGTCTGTTTGATTGAGGGAGGTGTGGAATTCATCCAGCAGGCGGGGGAGGCGTCCTTTCCGGGTCCGATGACAGAGCTTGAAATGGGTGCACTCATGACATGGCAGCGCATCGAGGGCCTCCCGCGCCTTCCGGGCGGTGTTCATCTCCGGGTCCTCTGCTGATTCCGGCACATCCAGGATTCTCAATTCGTCTCTCGATATGGCGTTCAGTATGTGGTCCAGTTTTTCCCGCGAGTACGCCTCCGGCAAGTCAACCACCCGGTCGAAAACAGCGGTGATCTGATTCAAATCGACCCGCCTGAGCCTGAGCTGTCGTTTCCGCCCGGGATAGGAGCCCCGGATATTGTGAGAGGCGCAGATGAATCGCCCCTGATCCGTATAGGTCTTGAATATTACATAGATATTTCCGTTTCTGTGAAGAAAAAGTCTCCCGGGGATCAACAGGTCCCTGTGGGTTTCCACCCGCCGGTCGTAATCCCGGGCCTTGGCGGTTTTTCGAAGGGTTTTTCGGAGAAGGGCTCGTACCCGGATGTTCTCCAGGATCCCAAGCGGATCCTCCCTGTCGCATGCCGCCTCAGGGAGGAGGTCTCTCAGTTCGCCCAGCAACTGTCTCTGACGTCGATTTCTGTTCACTCCGTACCGGGCTTCCTGGTGGGCGGCAAAGGAACGTTCCAGAAGCTCTTTTACTTCCAGGGGCGTTTGGGAGAGGAGGAGGTTCAGGGCCATGGAAAAATTGATCCGGATCTGGCTCTGGATGGGGTCGGGCGGAGAATCCTGCAGTCGATGGATGAGTTCGGGGTTCTGGTATCGGCCCGGGACAATCAGGACAAACCCGATGTTGTCCTTACCCCTTCGTCCGGCACGCCCAATCATCTGATGGAGGTCTGTTGCAGTCAGATCCGCGAATTCGCGGCCGTTGTAGCGGTCGCTCTGGAGCAAAACCACGGTCCTGGCGGGAAAATTGACCCCGGCCGCCACCGTGGATGTGGAGAAAATGGCCTCCAGGCGCCCTTTGTTCATCATCCGCTCGATCAGCACCTTCCAGTAGGGGAGCTGGCCGCCGTGGTGCGATCCGACCATGGCGCCCAGCAGGGTACCGATCTGGCGATGTCCTTTGAGGTGGGGATAGTCTTTTAAAAATGCGTTCAGATTTCCTTTGAGGCGGCGCTTCGCGTCATCGGAACGGGCCAGTTCCGGACAGGTCAGAAGGGCGTGATCGCAATCGGCCCGTGATTTGAGAAAGAAAATGGCGGGCAGAAGATCCAGGTCCCTCAGGCACCGGATGATCTTCCCGGAATCGACTTTTTCATGTCTTCCCCGGCCGAATTTCCTTTTGGAGCCCAAAAACCCTTTCACTCTGGGACTTAATCCCTTACGGGTTCCCAAGGGGACCACCCATCCGTCGGGGAGGAGAAAGAGTGTTTTCAGCGGGACCGGGCGTTCCGCGGATCTTACGACTCTGTTGGATGCGCCGCGGATGTCCTCGAGCCAGGCGCAGACCTCCTCCGGATTGGATATGGTGGCGGACAGGAGGAGGAGTCGGACCCTAGGCGGCAGATAGATGAGGACCTCCTCCCACACCACCCCCCGCTCCGGATCGGCCAGGTAATGGGCCTCATCCAGGATCACCAGGTCCGAGTCAATGCTGAAGCCCTTGTGCATGGCGTCATAGAGCTGGTTTCGGAGGATTTCGGTGGTGCCGACAATAATGGGGGCGTCGGGGTTTTCTTTTCGATCGCCTGTGAGGATGCCGCAGTAGCCATTTCCAAATTCATGGCAGAACTGCTGATAGATCGAGTTGGAGAGGGCCTTCAGGGGGGAGGCGTACCAGACCCGTCGGTCTTCCGTAAGGTAGGAACGGATCACTTCGGAGGCGATCCATGTCTTTCCGGAACCGGTAGGGGCGCTGACCAGCACGTCGTAATCCCGGATCAGGTCCACGGCCTCCAACTGAAAGGGATCCGGTGTAAAGGGTTTGGATTCCGGGATACCGATCTTCTGGAACGCAGCTTTCAGTGCCGGATCGATCCTGGTTTTGGCGTAATCCGCTTGTCCCTTTCTGCGGCGTCTCCTGCCTGAACGGGGGTGTTTGGGTCTTCGATAGTCTTTTTTCAGTGCCACGAGGCCACGCGGGTGAGTTGCGGGTTTGTTAAGTTGATTGAGTTGCTTGTGTTTGCAGGGTTTGCACGGAGGCGCGAAGTGTCCCGGATGTCAGGCAAAGGAGTAAAGGTACATGGATGCCGGAACCTGCCCGTATCCGGCATCCGGTCCCCCTTTTCAGCGGGATCTACGCTTCGCTTCGACCGGCATCCAGTGTCCAGTTTTCGGCTCATGCGACCAGTTCCGAGGCCAGCGTATCCATATCCTGGAGGCTCCCTGTCATAGCCCGGCCAAGGTCTAGGCCGGCCAATGCCTCCAAAGTCGGACCTTCAATTCGGGCATTGCAGCCCCGGGTAATCTTAATGCTGTTGACATGAACCTTTTCGGCAGCTTCTCTTGCGAAGAGCCGGGCTGCGGCCTTGATAAACGTCGGGGTCCGGGTCTGTTGCCCTTCATAAACCGCTGCCTTTTGGCAGAGGGCCTTCCCGATCTCGGTCCAGGTCATCATGTCGGCCAGCAAAAACATCACGTACTGTGACTTGGTGAGTTTCTCTTTTCTGGCGGCCAGGATGACCGCATTCATGGCTTCCATGGCGTTTGCCAGAACAGGCCCGCCGGTCTGTTCCGGCAGGTTGCGGAGGCCTTCGGCCATCTCCCTGTAAAACGCACCCTTGGATCGTACCGTGCTTCGGAGTCGGAACATGGAGATGATATTACGCTGGATCTCACTGGTGCCTTCATAGATGGGAAGGATTTTGACATCCCGCTTGATCTTTTCCACCTCATACTCCCGCATGTAGCCGTATCCGCCAAACGCCTGTATCCCGTCGTTGGCCATGGCATCGCCCGCCTCGGTGGCGAAATACTTGGCAATGGACCCCTCCACCTGGAGGTCTTCCTCATCCGTATCCAGCCTGCGGGCCACCTCCTCGATGTATGCCCGGGCTGCCTCCAGCTGCACGGCATGGGGGACCAGGAGGCGGTGGGTATACCCCTGTTTTGAGGCCAGGGTCGTGCCGAACTGGATCCGTTCTTTTGAATACCTGACCGTTTTTTCGAGAGAGGCCATACCCCCGCCCAAACCAAAGGTGGCCACCATGAGGCGGGTGTACCCGAAGACCTTGTTCGCTTCTTTTAAACCCTGACCTTCCACGCCACCGATCAGGTTTTCAGCGGGTATGTAGAGATCTTCCAGGGTCAGGGAACAGGTGTCCGAAGCGCGGATGCCGTGCTTGTCTTCGTGTTTGCCCGGGATCAGGCCTTCGGCCCCGGCCTCCACGACAAAAAAGGACGGGCCTTCGGGCGTGTCCGCGAGGATGGTATACAGCTGGGCCACCCCCCCGTTGGTGATAAACTGCTTCTGACCGTTGAGACGGTATCCCTGGATCTGTCCCGCCTCGTCGAGAATCCGCTCCGCCCGGGTCTTGAGGGACTGCACGTTGGAGCCGGCCTCAGGCTCGGTAACGCCGTACGCGACGATCAGCCCTTCCTCAGCGATTTTGGTGATATACTTCTCCTTCTGGGCGTCGGTACCGCCCACCCGAATCGGGTCCATCCCCAGGCAAATTGCCAGAAACGACGTGGCAACAGCCAGATCCATCTTGGCCATCCTTTCGGATACCTGGGCGATTTCCGTGGCACCGGCCCCCAGTCCGCCATACATCTCCGGAATGAATATGAGATGAAGTGCGATATCCGGCCCCAGCATGAACCGGATCAGTTCGTAAGGGAAATCCCCCGCCTGGTCCATATCCAGTTTCGTCTGTAACGGGAGTTTCTCTCTTTCGAGTTTGTCGATGGTATCGAAGACCATGGACAAGACGTCCGGGTCCATCTTTGTTGCCTGTGTCATACATGCCCCTCCAGATTTTTTTCGATATTATTGAATTTCCGGGGGCGTGCGTCAAGATCAAAAAGGGGCGGAGTACTGGATACTGGATGCTGGATACTGGATGCTCCATACTGGATACGGGTCCAAGCGAAGCAGAGATTCCGCTGAAAAGCGGGACTGGATGCTCACTCCTTTTTGATGGCAGATCGCCGCTGTCATGTGGGTCACGGTAAATTTGTTCTAAACATAAAACTTGCCCCGTACAAGGCTATCAGAGGTATTGAATCATGTTCAGAGGTTTTCCCGCTGAGTAGCGGGATTCAGGTGTCACAAAAGAACATAATGCTTCATCCTGAAACCTGGCCATCCATACGGTCAGCGACCCAAATGAATGAGTTCTCCAATCAAATTCAATGACTTTAAAGGTAGAGCAAAAACACCCTGTGATGCGGCTTGACAGGGGCCGTGAAATCTGAAATGCTGGATCATGCGCTTTAACGGGCCGGAATGACAGGGTTTGTATACGACAGGCACGATGGGGTGTTCGCCGGGACCTTATGGAAGAGGCTCAGATATGAAGCTGTCGATTATTATCCCCTGCTACAATGAAATAGATCACCTGCCCGAGTTGATCCGCCGCGTGAAAAGCTCGCCGGTCGCGGACAAGGAGATCATCCTGGTGGACGACTGTTCCACCGATGGCACCACACAGCTGATTGAAAACCGATTCCAGACCGAGGTGGACCGGGTGGTCTACCATTCAGAGAATCGGGGAAAAGGGGCCGCCATACAATCCGGGCTTGTCCATGTGACCGGAGACCTCGTCATCATCCAGGATGCGGATCTGGAATATGACCCCATGGAGTATCCCACACTCATGGGGCCTGTTGTGGAAGGAAAAGCCGATGTGGTGTACGGGTCCCGTTTTATGGGCGGGGGGCCCCATCGGGTGCATCTCTTCTGGCACTATGTGGGGAACAAGGCCCTCACCCTCCTCTCCAACATGTTCACCAACCTGAATCTCACCGACATGGAAACCTGTTACAAGCTGTTCAGGACGGAGGTCATCAAGGGTTTGAACATCCAGCAGAATCGGTTTGGCATCGAGCCGGAGATCACAGCCAAGGTTGCCAGGATCCGGTGCCGTATCTATGAAGTCGGCATTTCCTATTATGGAAGGTCGTACGACGAAGGCAAGAAGATCGGATGGAAAGACGGCTTCAAGGCCATCTATGTCATCCTGAGATACGGCATTTTCCGTTAAGGCCCCATTGCGAGTTATTCTCACAACGTCAAGTATGATGAATTCGTAGAAAGTCAAAGAGGGGGCGTTTTTCGAGGTCATCAGGTATGATGGATTCAACAATGACAACAATGTCCATGGGGCCTCAGATGGGCCGGCCGCTCCCGGCCGGTAAATTCCCGGGCGATCTACTGGAATCCTTTCTGAAAGCCCTCAATATTGAAGACCCTTCCATTCTGATCGAGGCCCGTGCGGGTGAAGATATCGCCGCCGTGGATATCTCTAATGAAGAGACCCTGATTCTGACATCCGACCCCATCACCTTTGTGTCCGATGCCCTCGGCTATTATCCGGTCCTGATCAATGCCAACGATATCGCCACATCCGGGGCAACGCCCCGATGGTTTTTAGGGACCCTGCTGGCGCCGCCGGGAACCAGCCCCCGGGAGGTGTTCGGCATCCTTTATGAAATGGCGGAAACGTGCCGGAAATGGCATATCTCCCTGTGCGGCGGGCACACGGAAATCACGGATGCCGTCACACGTCCGGTCATCACCGGCATGATGGCCGGAACGGTCAAGCGGTCGAAGCTGCTGGACAAGCGACATATGAAGACAGGGGATGTGGTGCTGCTCACCAAGGCCGTTGCCGTTGAAGGCACCGCCATTATCGCCCATGAATTTGAGGGCCGACTCCTGGCTTCAGGTTTTTCTCAGGAAGACATTGCGTCCTGCAAACAGTTTATAGATCAGCTGAGTGTGTTGAAGGAAGCCGATATTGCCGGAAACCATGAGGGCGTCATGGCCATGCATGATGTGACCGAGGGCGGGCTTGCAACGGCCCTTGACGAGCTGTCCATTGCAGGCGGGTATCGAATCCGGGCCGATCTGGAGCGGATTCCCCGCTATCGTGAAACAGACCAGGTCTGCCGAGCGGTTGACATCCACCCCATGGGCTTGATCGGATCCGGCAGCCTGCTCGTCTGCTGCAGCAGGGAAACATCAAAGGACCTTCTTGAGAAACTGACGGCGGCTGACATCCAAGCCGCTTGTATTGGAGAGGTCCTTGAGCCGGGACGAGGGGTGGCTGCCTTTGAAAACGCCAAACCTGCAAAGTGGCCCCACTTTGACGTGGATGAGATCACACATCTATTTCGGCGCTCGTAGGTATTGCCGCTATATACTCGTTGAGGAAAAACGCCCAATCAAAACAGAATGGGTTAAACGTAGGCCCCTTTATTTATCCTTAACATTAGAAACGGAGGCATCCCGTGATCAAGGCAATATATCTCTTGACCCGAAGGTCGGACTTGACCGTTGAGGATTTTCAAGAGTACTGGCGAACAACACACGCAGACCTGGTGCGGCAGATTCCCGGAATACAACATTACGTTCAATGTCACACCCTGCTGTCAGGGTATAGAAGGCCGACACCGCCGGCCTTAGATGGGGTGGAGGAGATGTCGTTTAATTCAAAAGCCGATCTCGATTCCGCACTCCAGACACCGGCCGGGAAGGCTGCCATACTCGACTTGGATGGTTTGGTAGAGGGGAATCGTGTGCGACGTATTGTAACGGAAGAGATCGAGATAAAACCGGGTATGGTTCGCGAAGGGATGGTTAAGAATATCGAACTGGTAACTCGCAGGCAGGGCATGCCTATCTCTAAATTTCATGCCTACTGGCGTGATTCCCATGGGCCCCTCGCAGCAAAGATCGCGGTCATTCGGCGCTATGTGCAGTCCCATACGCTTATGGAGGCGTATGCGGAGGAGGTGCCCCCGGCTTACGATGGGGTTGCGGAGACCTGGTTTGATAATACCGCTGGCATGCGACGCTCGGCCGCCAGCCCTGAGTACATAGCCACTCGTTCAGATGAAAAGAATTTTCTCACAGTGCCCTTACCGTTTATCATCACTCACGAGATAAGGATCCTATAGCAAACGGGCGCCATACTTTCGTGCCCCATTCGTATTTTCGCGCCGTTTGTATCGTAGAGTAACATGGGGATATGC
>Ga0272444_10002369_pt1 | contig 17448 bp, 17 predicted proteins | sample SSMForm13_FD_201033 | JGI IMG/M metagenome (GOLD analysis project Ga0272444, IMG submission 201033) | Marine sediment archaeal communities from Little Sippewissett salt marsh, Falmouth, MA, United States - SSM-Form-13 | ecosystem: Environmental > Aquatic > Marine > Wetlands > Sediment ... | reverse complement strand
AATCACTAATATAGAAATCACTAATATTAGTGCAATTGGCACCCCAAACTGTAGCGATAAATCTAAGAATAAGTTATGTGGCAGAATCACCTTATCCGAAACTGCGAATGGACCGTAACCAATCCAAGGAGAATCAGAAATCCCCTTCAAGACGACACTATACACAACCTCTCGTCCGGAACTCCCCCGCGCCATATCAATCAAACCAAAATTCGGATTACCAATATATGAGGTAGCGCGCTCAAAGCCAGAGGCCAATAAAGGATCATGCATAATTTTATACATAGCAAACGAAATAATTATGGGCAATGAGATCGCAACTGCCGCATATCGAATCATCCCCTGCCTCGTCAGCCCATGTTTATTGGCTATCCAGAAAAAAAGAATCCCACTATATACAATCACCAAAATAAAGGCGCCTCGTCCACCGTTAATAATTGTTGTGATAAAAAGCGCTATCATCAGCAAGATGTTAACGATCAAGCCAGTTCTACCGCGAAACCATTTATACCGTAAGTTTTTTTCAAGACGAAAAGTAGCAACACCCAACATACCGAAACACATAGCTGAGAAGTAGGAGGCCGCCTGGTATGATGCACCGCCGATTCCAATGCTTTTCAAGCCACTATTATAAGGAAGCATAATGGAGACAACCAGAGCAACCGCCACGAGAAAAATGACTAAATCAGATAACCTGATAAACTCGCGCCACGCATCAAAAACATGTATTACCCTGGCCGCCATAAAACCAGGGGTCCCAAGACTCAAAAACAATATCAGGGTTTTTGGAAGCAAGGGTGTTTGTCCTCCGTCTATTGTTACCCAAAGCAAATGGTTGGCAATAAGAAATAAAAAGAAGGCATAAAATCCGATTTCGCTCTTACTAATTTTAGGCTTTTTGATAAATGAAAGAGCGTATGTAATAACTGTAGCAACAAAAACCAAAACGATAAATTGAATATAGATAGGGCTCTCTATTTTCCCTCCATAATTATACCCTACTAAACCACTCATCGAAAAAAATATTTGCTGTGCCAATATGGCGAAGAGACCAATTAACGAGGGGATTTTTTTCCCCCAACCATTTGAATCAGAAGAAACAGAAAAGTGCTGACTTCTTATTGTTGATATTTTATGCATCTTGCAATTAATGACTTCCCGATAAAGCAGCGTACACCACTTCCGTATGGCGTAGAGGATTATGGCTCGCTGCAAACTGTTGCTGTAATTCCACCGTCAAGCTGAATCGTGTTCGTTGTAAGGCTTCCGTTAAACCGTTAAGCACGGATTCAGAACTATTCGGGTCAACTGTTACTCCTAATTTATGCTTTCTCACAACTCCCCCTATCAAACCTTGCTCCATCGCAACAACAGGCAAGCCTGCATCTACAGCTTGATGCAAAACGCCACTTGAACCATAGAAATCCGAAACATAACCAAGCCATACGAAGTTAGATGCCTTAAAAACTCGGTACTCGTCAGCATCATCATGAAAACTTAAGCGAAGAATGATGCGTCCATTTGCCCTAAGCTGTTGTACGGTAGTGGATTCAAATAGGGCTTGCATATCTGGGTTAGCCTTTCCAGCAAGAAGCACAACGAGTTCATGCGGAACTCTTGGAAGTACCTCTAAAAGTTGCACAATGCCTTTTCGCTGAGTTAACGAGCCGTAAACCAGCAATACTTGCGCCTCATTCGGGATACCGAGCGATGCTCTGCACTGCTCTCTTGAAGCCTGCCCACGAATCTCCCCAAAATCTGGAACGTATTGCACTTTTTCTGCAAGACTGCCGTAATTCAATTTGCAGAACTCAAAAAAAACCTCGTCGATAACCAAGACTTTTCGAAGCGTGCTGATGCAAAGTAATCGCCGAAACATGCGGTCATAAAGCAGATCCTGACGACTAGCCGGCCCTAATCCCATTGCCTTTCGATGATGCTTTGGGGCCATATAGAGCACAACAAATGGCACTGTTCCAAATGGTGATCCAAGCATCTCTATCGCTTTAGCAACCCAATCTACCGTCGGCACATAAACGATATCATACGTATTTCTCTTTATAATCTGTGCAAACGTACGCCGCACTATCGACCAAAACTTCAGCTGTTGCAGTAACAATGAAATAGATGAACTATCTGAGTTCACTGGAAGCTCTGGCAGAAAATGCAACTCAACATTTTCCAATTCAGTTTTTAATAGCTGAAAACTTGAATGCGCAACAGCAGAACGCGTTGTCAACAACGACACATCACACGCTTCTGCTTTTAGCTTCTTTATCACATGGCGCACATACAATGCCATATGGTGTCCGCTACCATATGGCTCAACCAGCATCACTTTCATAATTCCCTTTTTACCCATTCATATCAGATTACCATACAAGCCCATATAATTTCTCGCTACAACTCCATACGCAAACTTCTCAACAGCCTTCTGTCGTGCGTTATCCCCCATTGTTTTTTGACGCTCCTGCTCAGTCAACACCCATTCGATTACCTTAGCTAAATCGCTCGATTCAAAAGCTTTTGCGATATAACCTGTTACTTTATGATCGACTATATCGCGCAAACCGCTGGTGTCAAATGCGACCGCAGGCGTTCCACAGCTTTGCGCCTCTGAGGCAGTCTGTCCAAAAGCTTCGCCCCTTGAAGGAACAACCATTACGACTGCTGCGCTATCGAGCAGTTGCAGGCACACGCCATCATGCAAAAGACCGATGTAGTGTCATGTCTCTGTAATACTGACGGATAATTCTATGACATTGCGACACAAAAGCATCACTAAAAGCTTTAAAATAAAAGTGTTAAGAAAAACCTTTCTCTCTTTGATGAAACAGTTTTGCAGAGACATTACAGTAGTTTAATAGGCGTTCCTAAATCATGAGGGTTTTCAGGTGACAATTGCCCAAATACGATAAGCTGTAGATCAGGAAGGTTCTTCGTCACCTGCGGCAACTGCCTTGCCAAACTTTTATCGATTTGCTTCCACTTCTCGACATCAATTGCATTCGGAATCAAAAGAAATAAAAATCAATCTATGCTTTAGCACTCTTTTGCACTAAGCATTCCTTATACCAATCAGGCTACTGTCTATTGTCAACCGAGAACTGTCCGAGTAATCGATAATTTCGCGAATAAACAACTCCAGAATTACCGTCTGATGTCAGTGTTAGGGAGACTGCCCAGCTGTAAAGAGACTACAATATCGATCATCCAGTAAGTTAATCCGCCATCAAGCATATTTCTTTATCCTGCTTAAGATTGTGTCACTTAATATCCCTCGCAAAATAACCTTGAGACGATAACCAAGTCCCTGCTTAGCAAGATTCAGTATTCCCTTGACAACCATTACTTTGCGCCCCTTAGGGATTTCCTTCCATAGGGAAAAAATAAAATGTTGCAAACTTAATATCCGTCGAAAATACTGAGGTGCTTTGACTTTATATTCGTCAGAAATCTGAACGCCATCATGCTGCACATAGTTACACCAAATTCCCGTCGTGTAAATGTATCGAGGAGCAAACATCATTACTTTGAAGATAAAGTCGATATCTTGTTGGCGTTTGAGGCGTTCATTCCATCTGAGTTGGTTTTTCACTAACTTAGCATCAATAAGCGGAGTAGACGTATAAATGCTCCAACCATAAACAAGCTTTTTCAACAAGGGGCCATCATTGGTCACTATCCGATCTTTTACAGGATCGCTGTAGTCATACTTAAAGTCACAGACTGCAACCTCAGCACTAGTGGACTCTAACGCTTCAACTTGAGCATCAATTTTTTTGGGCTCTAAAGTATCATCCGAATCAAGAAACTGAAAATAACGACCTGTTGCCTCTTCTATACCCCGATTGCGTGCTGCAGGTGCACCTTGATTTTCCTGCTGAACTAAATGGACTCTTAGGTTTTGAGTCGTATTCGTATCAATCCAACTTTGCACCTCTAAGGCAGTTTCATCTACCGAGCCATCATCAACGACGAAAACCTCAATCGGTCGATATGTCTGTGCTTTTACAGAATTCAACGTTACGGCAATAACTCCCGCTCGATTAAAGACAGGGATGATAACAGATACCAACGGTTTCTGAGCAGCTTGGCGTTTATTAATCATCTTGATTAACCGGATTTTAAATAAAACTTATGGAAACCGAGTGTTTTGCCTCAGCTGGAAATGGAGAATTGAGTCGGCAGAGTTAGTTGGTTGTCGTTGTTTGAGATTGTTGGTGTTTTGAGTGACTCAATGCTGTTTCTTTTCTCGAGCCACGTCTGCTTTCTTGCATCTCTGGCGGCTTCCAGTTTCTGATCACGTTCTTTGAAAATCTGGGTATCTTTGCCTTGCAGTTTATCCTTTGGTTCAATATAGCCAATCACGCTGTGTACCCGCTTATTGTTACACATCACATTCACTACCATATCTTTACCCCTCCCTGCTCACAGCCACAGCATACCCGTTATCCTACAACAACGCATGACGTTTTGCCTGATTCAGATCATACGCCACCATTTCATCGATCAACTCGTCAAGCGTGATCTGCGGAATCCAGCCCAAATATTCTTTTGCTTTTGAGGGATCACCCAGAAGCGTCTCGACTTCAGAAGGTCGGAAGTAGCGAGGGTCGATTCGTACAATGATCAATCCAGTGCCAAGTGCCGGGTACGGCGTGCTCAGTGACTCAATACGACCAACCTCATTGATACCATCACCTTCCCAGCGAATAGTGATACCAAGGTTCGCTGCTGCTTTCTCGATAAACTCCCGCACACTGTACTGCACACCGGTCGCAATCACTTAGTCCCTTGGCTCATCCTGCTGGAGCATCATCCACTGCATACGAACATAGTCTTTTGCATGACCCCAGTCACGCTTTGCATCGAGGTTACCCATGTAGAGGCACTCTTCAGGTCCCTGGCTGATATTAGCAAGCGCACGGGGATCTTACGCGTCACAAACATCTCTCCCCTTCTTGGCGACTCGTGATTGAACAGAATACCGTTACAGGCATACATCCGTAAGCCTCACGGTAGTTCACAACTATCCAGTAAGCATACCGTTTTGCCACGGCATATGGGCTCCTGGGATAGAATGGAGTTGTCTCTTTCTGCGGAATCTCCTGTACCAGCCCATACACCTCACTGATGCTTGCCTGGTAAAACCGACACGTCTTTTCAAGCCCGAGGAACCGTATAGCCCCAAGCAAACAAAGCGTACCAAGTGCATCGACATCCGCAGTATATTCTGGCGACTCAAAGCCGACAGCAACATGGCTCTATGCTGCAAGGTTATAGACCTCATCCAGCCTAATTTCAGCCAACAAGCGCGTAAGGTTACTGCTGTCGGTCAGGTCACCATAGTGCAAAAACAAGTTTGGATGTTCAGCATGAGGACCCTGATACAAGTGACCGATCCGTTCGGTATTGAACAATGAGGAACGGCGTTTGATGCCGTGTACCTCATAGCCTTTTTCAAGGAGAAGTTCGGCAAGGTACGATCCATCCTAGCCGGTAATAAGAGCTTTTTTCATTTATGTGTAGTTCCTGATAAAGTCCTGATAGGAAACCTTCAGGCCCTCAGTGAGAGATATTTTTGGTGTCCAGCCCAGGTTATTGAGACGTGTGCTATCCATGAGCTTACGGAGGGTACCGTCAGGCTTGGATGTATCAAACTCAATCGTGCCTGTGAAACCAATAACCCGGGCGATGGTCTCGGCAAGTTCCCTGATCGTCAGATCCTCGCCGCACCCGACATTGATATGGCTAAGCATTGGCTCAGTATACTGATCGTATGTACCTTTGTCGAGGTTCATCACGTGGACAGAGGCAGCAGCCATGTCATCAACGTAGAGAAACTCCCGCTTCGGGGTTCCCGTGCCCCATATTATTACAACTGGAGCATTGTTTTCCTTCGCTTCATGGAACCTTCTGATCAACGCCGGAATCACATGGCTGTTTTCCGGGTGGTAATTATCACCGGCGCCATACAGATTAGTGGGCATCACGCTTCTGTAATCCGTACCATACTGGCGATTATAGCTCTCACACAGCTTGATCCCTGCAATCTTTGCTATAGCATAGGGTTCGTTCGTTGGTTCCAATGTACCGGTAAGCAATGCATCCTCCCTCATAGGCTGCGGTACCAGCTTAGGATAAATGCAACTTGACCCAAGAAACAACAGCTGCTGCACACCGTTACGGTACGCCGCATCGATGACATTCGCCTCCATCATCAGGTTCTGATAGATGAACTCGGCAGGGTAAGTGTTGTTGGCATGGATGCCTCCCACCTTTGCAGCTGCAAGGTAAACCTGATCGGGTTTCATAGCTGCAAAGAATTCTTGAACAGTAGCCTGGCTGGTTAAGTCAAGCTCTGCATGCGTTCGGGTAATAATTGAAGAGGAAGGAATGCCGGATGCAAGCAGGTAACGAACAATAGCAGAACCAACCATACCTCGATGACCGGCAACGTAGATTTTCAGAGTCTCTCGCATTTTTAATCAAACAAAATCAATTTATGAACTATTGTTTCCATCCATGAGGGTCACCAATTCTTGCTCTCCCTAAAATAGGCTGCAAATCCCAGTATTTCGGTTCAATATTATCATTAACAGCTCCCTGCTTAACAATACATACACCAATTTCACCTAGATCCATTGCATCTGAGAATTCCAAACGCCTAGAAACCTCTTTCCATGCATCCCGCATATCATATGACCATGATATGTCATCAAACAAAACAACTGCACCTCCCTTTAGAAACGGCAAAACTCTATTAAAATAATGTATTGTAGCTGTTTTTTCATGATGCCCATCAACATATACCAGATCAACTTTTTTACCCAGCAATGACAACTCGGTATCGATTGCCTCATCAAAAAGCTTATTAACAACTTTTACGCCTTGATATGTTTGCAAGCTCTTTTTCGCCAAATTAGCCAGAGCCTCGGACCCTTCAACAGTAATCAGTGTTTTGACATTTTGAGCTGACGCTAAATACATAGCAGAAATACCTGCACAAGCCCCTAACTCGAATATCACTTTCGACTCAAACCCTCTAGCAATCAAATAAAGAGCAGCACCCCAGCGTTTATTTTTACCTGTTGCCGCAACTCTTTCCATTGTAAATCTAAGAACCTTTCCTGGCATAGGACGAGCATCAAGACTAGTATCTAATCCTGCGCTACCTGGTTTTGGCGAATACCATATTGGCAATTCTTTTTTTTCATAGCTGGCTATTTCTTTTCTTCTACGCTCAACTTTTTCAATAGTAGACTTAGTGTCTTCATCACAAACCTCTCTAATCAACCATTCTAAAGCAGGCCTCATTTTTTGCGAAAGGCCATTCACAAAAAACAAATCTAGTTTTTCTGATTTTTGCTTTTGATGCAGCAGGGAGCTTAATTTATTTTTCAACTTTTTTATCATGATTTCACTTAGTTTTTTTAACTAAAAACCCAAAAAGCTTTCATTAACAACACTTAACAAGAAGAATCTTTTCTTCACTTTCCAGCTTTTCCCCATAAAAGCTTATCAAGCGAGAACACTGAACACCTCATTCCACATACCTAATGCTCTTTCTTTTTGGATCGAGGCCTTTTTCCGCAAGTTATTTACCACTCTGGATCTCAGCTCTGGCTCAATAAGATACTTTAACTTCTCATCCAGTTTATCTTGCGGTATTAGTACATCTAACAAACCGTCCACAAAATCATAATCCTGAAAAAGCATATGATATTTGTGACTCCATCCTGTTGCTAGTGATGGAACACCTTGTGATAATGCGCTAACAAGACCATGAAAGCGGCTCCCTATAGTCCCTATTGAGGCACCAAGAATTCCCTTAATCTTCAATGGATCAGTTTCACTGACTATCGGAATGTTTTTTCCGGTATTTTCAATTATTGACTTAGCAAGCTTCAAATCATTAGCCCCTTCATGTATCAAGAGAAAAGACTTCTGGTTTGACTCCACGAGATAATTGACACACTTCTCGAGAAATGGCTGATAGGCCTTACTAACCTCAGCTGAGGTCTTATCAATCATGCGATAGTTTGGCACGATGCATATTTCCTTATCTGCTGCATCATATCCTTCTGGCAGAACTCCTGCCATCAGATTTGTAAAATCTGGAGCCACTTTGATGTTTGGCCTTTCACCTGTAACTGAAATCAAATGTTCATAAGAAATTTGTTCTCGAGCGTAGATCAGATCAGCACAATCCGCTATAGCTCTGATTGAATCCTTTATTTTACTGGAGGTAAAAGGCCCAAATGCCTGAGGAAGCAACACAATCTTTGTTCCCTGCTTTTTCCAACCCTTGCATGATTTAGCCATAAGTATACTGGGATCATCTCCCCACTGATCAGAATAGGCAAAACCCGAGGCATCAAGCACGACATCAATTTCCTGGTCAATTACAACACCATATAGATCTCTAAGCTTTTTCGGAACGTAATCCACAGGGCGCATCAACTGTATACCTTTATGCCATAATGATGCTTTGGGATAAATCCCTAGCATCGCATATTTTTCATATGGAGCCCCTTGTAGAGAGGGAACATGAACAAACCTTACATCAGAATATCGAGACCTCATCTTATCCATTATAGCATAGAGCATCAACTCTGCGCCTTTATTAACAAACTGAGTGCCTTTGATTTCAACAATCATCATTTACACATTTTTAATCTTTTTAACTACCTTTTGTACGACACTCAAAGCAGCACCCAACACTCTTTTCATTCGTTTCTTTTTCAACCAACTATCAGCAACCTTCAACATCTCATTGACCGACTCATAACTATCCAGTAACAAACCCTGCTTCAGGTTATTTTCGTATATTTTTATTCCCGTTTTGCCGTTACCCTGAAGATTTTCAGCCCCGTCAGGAAGAGGCATTTTAAGTCCCTTCCAAGCCTGTAAATACGCTTGCCAGTCTTTTACACGCTGATCAATGTACTGACCGTTGATCGCCTTGGCGACAGAAACACTCCGCAGTTTAATCACACCCTCCCCTACAGCATCATCGATAACCTTTTTCCCGCATTCGCTTCTGACCAACACCAAAGTCTCTCCATGTACTCTGTTCACTCCATCTATGCCATGTGGGTCGCCACACACAACATCAGCGCCTGCATTCATCTTATCCAAGCACAACCGACAACGGACAGGAGTAAAAAAATCTTTGATTGCCATCCGATCTGCAGCTTTGAGCATGATGATCTCGCCATCAGAGGCCTCAATAGAGGGAGCACCGGGATAACCTGATCTTGATTTATCCCTATAAATAATATGTGAAACTTGCTTTTCAGTTGCCTGCCTAGCAAGCCAATCGATACTTTTTGCTGTAAGTATTCTATCGCAGATCAATCCAACTCTAAGTGCAATTTTATCCTCAAGATCAGGAATCACTTTCTTCAGCAGTTCGAGACCGTGCATATGACAGGGCAAACCTACAACAGCAATGCTCTTGTAGTGCTTCAAATGATCCCTCAGATTCTCCAGCAGAGGAACTGGCACATACTTCGATTTTTGAGCTTTACCCAGATCATTTGGGTCGGCAATAAGCAATGCTTCACCTCTTGGAGGAGAAGAATAGGACATACCAGCGCACAGCACCGCATCGACAACATGACATTCCAGGATATCCTCAAGCAACGCAGTCACGACACCCCCCGACTGCGCATTATAATAGATCTTATCATCGGCTGCCCTGCCAATTAAGGCGTTCTGTATGCTATCGGAATGAGAGGCTTTCTGATATGTATCATGGATTTGTGGAATGTAGTGGATACCAGGGCACACATCTACACACAACCCGCAATGAACACACGTAGCATCATCTATTTCGGGATAGAGATATCCTCCCGGTGTTTCATGAAAGGCAATAGATTTCTTGGAGCACGCAGCTGCACATGCACCGCAACTCAGGCATAACTTGTTATCAACAACGTATCCAATATCCCTCTTGCTCATTTCCACACTATTTTCTGACCAGATAGATATATGGCAACCGGATCGGTGACAGCAACGCCTTACTCATCATCACAAAGATTTGCCTGCTTTTTGGTGTAACCAGCAAAGAAAAATACGAGGCTGTAGCGTAGGATATCAATGTCGCAATTGCTGCCCCCTGACCACCGAGAAAAGGAATAAGATAAAAATTCAGAATAACGTTCACGAAAGCTCCAAACCCTTGGGTAATCATCGAAAAAACAAGCAGATTCTCAACAAGAATCCACTTGCTGAGAGCAGCACGCATGAAGACAAACAATGCCGCCCATATATGGATGATAAGGATAGCGGCCGCGTCATTATATGCGTCACCAAAGAAAAGACTGATAATATACGGAGCAAAAAGATTGACTGCAATTGCCACAATCAAAGCCACAACAAACAGAATATCAAATATCTGCTGCAATCTTTTCAGATATAACCCAGAATCGCTTTTTTGAAGCTCGATCAGTCTTGGATAAAACGAAGCAACTATTGCTGTCGGTATAAAATACCATACCTCAGACATTGTGGCTGCGACACTATATACTCCAACCGCCTTATCCCCCACTAACCAACGAAGCATCACCTGATCAACCTTCAGGTAGATCACAGCAAAAATCGAACCGAGAAAAATCACCCATCCGCTTGACAGTAACTCTTTGGCTTTACTGAATGAAAATCCCCATGTTGCGATTGAGAATCCAGATGTTTTATGAAGCAAAACCAGCAAGAGAACGGCAATTATGACTGATTGTAGAACATGTGCCAATGCAAAAAACGTAAGTCCAGCGCCAAGCACAACAAACAGCACCTTCAATGCTGACCCGGTTATAACCCCGCTTAATTGTGCAATTGATGGGTATTTACCTTGAACCTGAGACTCGAACCAGAACGAAATAATCCCTGTAAAGGGAAGCGCAAGCATAGAAGTAGAGACCAAAAGAATCAGGTAAAAATTCTCTGTCAGCCACCCCTCAGACCTGTATGCATAAATCATTAATAAAATATACCCAACAATCGCCCCACTCATTTTCAACACCAGACTGGTCCCGAGAATCAATGGACGTTCCTCATGGTCCTTTACGATCTCTCTCACAACAAGTCCGCCCAATCCCATATGAGATGCCGATGCAAACAATGCAGTTAGTGATATTGCATATGAAAGCATACCAAACCGTTCTGGACCAAGATACCTTGTAACAATTACCGTTACAGCAAATGTAATCCCCAGTGAAAGAATTTTATCACTTAATAACCATGATGTATTGGTTATATATTTTTTAAAGCGTTGTAAAAACGATACTACCATTAGCATATTTGACGTTATGCTGTGAGAGCCTTTGCTTGATGGATACGAGCGCTGTTTGCCGATAGAGAATCAGCTTTCGCGTGTCAGGGCCATGTCATAACCGTTGGCTTTCAGCAAGGCGTGCTGTTTTGCCTTTTCAAGATCGTGGGTAACCATCTCGTCGACCATCTCGTCGAGCGTGATCTGCGGTATCCAGCCGAGTTCCTCTTTAGCCTTCGTCGGATCACCAAGGAGCGTTTCCACCTCAGCCGGACGGAAGTAACGCGGATCGATACGAATCATGATGTCCCCTGCCTTGAGGTTAGAGCACTCTGTACCGACTGACTCGATCACGCCGATCTCTTCCTTACCCTCGCCTTGCCAGCAAATGGTGATGCCCAGAGTCGAGGCGGCTTTTTCGATGAACTCCCGCACGCTATACTGCACCCCTGTTGCAATCACATAATCCTTCGGCTCCTCCTGCTGGAGCATCATCCACTGCATTCGCACATAATCCTTTGCGTGACCCCAGTCCCTCTTAGCATTGAGGTTGCCGATATAGAGACACTCCTGCAAGCCCTGGCTGATGTTGGCCAGGGCTTGGGTAATTTTGCGCGTCACGAAGGTCTCACCCCGTCGTGACGACTCGTGGTTGAACAAAATGCCGTTGCAAGCGTACATACCGTAAGCCTCGCGGTAGTTCACCGTAATCCAGTAGGCATAAAGCTTGGCGACGGCATACGGGCTTCGGGGATAGAAAGGCGTCGTCTCCTTTTGAGGAATCTCCTGCACAAGGCCGTAGAGTTCGCTGGTGCTGGCCTGATAAAAGCGGGTTGTCGTTTCCAGCCCGAGGAAGCGAATGGCTTCAAGCAGCCTGAGCGTGCCAAGCGCATCAACATCAGCCGTGTACTCCGGAGACTCGAAGCTGACCGCCACATGACTTTGAGCGGCAAGATTGTATACCTCATCCGGCTTGATCTCTGAGACAAGACGGATCAGGTTGCTGCTGTCGGTCATGTCACCGTAGTGCAGCACAAGGTTCGGGTGTTCGGTATGAGGATCCTCGTAGAGGTGGTCAATGCGTTCAGTATTGAAAGACGAGGCACGGCGCTTGATTCCGTGCACCTGATAGCCCTTTTCGATAAGCAATTCGGCCAAGTAGGAACCATCCTGACCGGTGATTCCTGTCACAAGTGCTTTCTTCATTTATTTCTGATTAATAATAAAATCTTGATATGCTCGTTTCAATCCTTCTTTGAGGCCAATGGCCGGCTGCCAGCCAAGGCTCTGGAGCCTTGTGCTGTCCATGAGTTTACGGGGCGCGCCGTCGGGTTTGGAGACATCATAGTCGATACTGCCATCATAGCCGACAACGTCGGCTATGGTTTCAGCAAGCTCCCTTATGGTGAGATCCTCCCCAAAGCCGACGTTGATGTGACTAAGCATCGGTTCAGTGTGTTTTTCGTAAACCTCTTTGTCGAGGTTCATCACATACACACAGGCGGCGGCCATATCATCGACGTAGAGGAACTCACGCTTCGGCATGCCGCTCCCCCAGATCCTCACCACAGGAGCATTACTGGCCTTCGCTTCATGAAAGCGGCGGATGAGCGCCGGAATTACATGGCTGTTCTCAAGGTGGTAGTTGTCGCCTGGACCATAGAGGTTCGTGGGCATCACGCTTCGATAATCGGTTCCGTACTGCCTGTTGTAGCTCTCGCAGAGCTTGATGCCAGCTATCTTGGCGACGGCGTAGGGTTCGTTGGTAGGTTCGAGTGCACCGGTAAGCAGGGCCTCCTCGCGCATGGGCTGTGCAGCAAGTTTTGGATAGATGCAGCTCGACCCTAGAAAGAGCAACGTCTTGATGCCGTTGCGGTACGCTGCGTCAATCACGTTTGCCTCCATCATCAGGTTCTGATAGATGAACTCGGCTGGATAGGTATTGTTGGCCTGAATCCCTCCAACCCTGGCAGCAGCGAGATAGACCTGATCGGGCTTTTCGGATTCGAAGAACTTCTGAACAGCTCGCTGGTCGGTCAGATCCAGTTCGGCATGCGTTCGAAAAACCAAGGTTAGGGGGCTTGATGTGGAATTCGAAGCGAGAAGCTGGCGAACAATAGCACCACCAACCATCCCCTGGTGGCCAGCCACATATATTTTAGTCTTGGTTGTCAACGCATTCATAGCAAGTTTACATCGCTAGGTTTGGTAGCCAATGAAAAGCCATTCACTCTCCCGTTGAACTGGTAGCCGTTGACCATCGATTTAACCAGAGTTTTCAACTTGTCGATGTCACAGCCCCCTTCCGCAATCATGAGTTCGAGAATCTTCAGGTATTCTTTCAACTCAACCAATGAGAGCAGGTACTCATGCGACTTGAATATTCTTGGGTGCGCTGTAAGAACTGAATTGCCAGCAATCAGCAGCTCCTCATAGAGCTTCTCGCCCGGTCGCAGCCCGGTCACGACAACTTCAATATCACCATCGGGATTATCCTGATCTTTAACCGTTAGCCCGGAAAGCTCTATCATGCGCCGGGCAAGATCGATGATTTTGACGGGCTCACCCATGTCAAGCAGGAAAACATCGCCACCCGAAGCCATCGCGCCGGCCTGAATGACCAATTAGGCTGCTTCCCTTCGAAATCTCCAGATCGATCTCCCGCAACACTTCTGGAGCATCGGGTATGTAGCGGAAAGAGAACCCACGCAACGCCAACGATCGCTTAAACGGCATAGGCTCAAGCACCCCCCTGCTACAAAGCAGGCAACATACGCTGGGCGGCAAGCAAGTGGGCCAGCCCTGCAATAAGCAACATGCCGATTGCTTCCACCCCAAAGCGTGGGCTCTGGCTGATAAAGGCATTATTGCCTTGAGCTCTGCGCAAGGAAAAAACGGCTCGGCTATACACACCGCAATAGACCAGCTGGTTGCCATCAATCAAAACATCTCGTATGCCGCCGAGCCCCTCTTGAAGAGATTTGATCACCTGCGTTGACTCACGGGCAATAAGTTGGCTATTGTTCTTGAGCCGTGAACGGGTCAACTCGATCAACAAGCACCGAAAACTGCGCTTTGCGCTTCTTGCTGAGATGCCCCCAGAGACGATGGAGAAGAGAGGAAATACTTTTGTTGGATTGCGGCATATAATGCTGTCAGTAATACACTCCGTACACCACTGCTGTCACCACAATTCCCGAAAGCACGTTCATGACCGAACCTGTCCTCAGGAAATCCATGAACCGGTAGCCGCCGGGATTGTACACCATCATGTTGGTCTGATACCCAACTGGAGTGGCAAACGATGCAGATGCGGCAATGGCCAGGGTCACCATCAGCGGCAAAGGGTCCATCTGCATCTTCTGCGCAATGGCAAGCACTACCGGAAAAATCAAGGCGGCAGCAGCATTGTTGGTAATAAGTTCGGTGTAGATGCTCGTCAGGAAAAAGACCCCGGCGATGATCCCGAGAATCCCCCAGACCGAAACGGCGCCAAGCAAATGAACGGCGATGAGTTCAGCCAGCCCGGAGTGCTCGATCGCTTTGCCGATGCCAAATGAGGCTGCGATGATGAGCAGAACATCGAAATCAATCGCCTTCCGGGCATCAGCGGCACTGATGATGTTCGTCACAATCATCACTCCGGCGGTCAATGCCGCGGCCAGCAACATTGACGATGTCAGGCCGAACGTCACGGAGCCAACCATACAGAGCATCAGAAAGAGAGCGAGGTTTCCCTTGAATTTCGGCTTCGAATACCGGTGCACGCTGTTGCTCACAAGAGAGAAATCGGTTGAGCCGTACCATCGACTGCCGAACTCGCGCCCTGCGAGAATGAAAAGCGTATCGTTAGGCTGCAACTCGATCTCGCCGACCTTTTTCATAATCCGATACCCGTTGCGATGGATGCCGAGAATCACAGCTTCATATTTCGTCCTGAAATTGCATTCCTTGACGGTCTGCCCTATCAGTGGTGACGAATTCGACAACACCGCCTCGAACGTAGTGTGGGTGTCGGAATCCAGATTCCTGACATCGAACCCGCCCTTTTCAATCAGTTCAAGACCCGGTGTCTGTAGCAGATCGTAGATCGTTTCCGGCAGTCCCGTAAAGAGAAGCCTGTCATCGAGCTGGATCCGGTCATCGGGGGCAACCGGCGCAATCTCTTCACCATTCCTGATGATCTCGAAAAGGAACAATCCCTTCAGGTTCCTGAGATTGGCCTCTTCGACACTCTTTCCCAGGTTCGGATAACCGGCCTGCACCTTCAGTTCGATGACGAACTCTCTCATTGAGTCGGCAAATGTTGTCAGGGAATCCTTGCGTTCGGGAAGCAGTTTGTAGCCAAGCAGGGCGAAATAGCTGATGGTCACGACGGCAAGAGGAAGCCCGACTTTGGCCAACTCAAAAAAGGAGAAGCCTTGCATGCCGTGATCGAGCATCAACCCATGCACCACGAGGTTGGTACTGGTTCCGATCAAAGTGCAGGTGCCGCCGATGATCGTGGCATAGGAAAGAGGGATCAGGAATCGCGAGGGGGGCTGATCGTTCTTTTTGCACCACCGCTTGATGACTGGCAGCAACGAGGCGACCAGCGGTGTGTTGTTCAAAAAGCCCGAGGCGGCAGCTACTGGCACCATCAACCTGAAATACACGCCCCTGCCCGGCTTGCGGCCAAGCATCCGCTCGACGGTCGCCTCGAAAGCCGTTGCACTCTGCAATGCATAAGCCACAATGAAAAGCGCGCCGACAGCCAGCATCCCCTGATTGGAAAAGCCCGCAAAAGCGTCATTCATCGTAACCACTCCGCCAAGATGCAAAGCCAGCAAGGCTCCGACTAGGATCAGTGAAGGTTTCTGCACCTCCATGACCAGTAAAACAGTCATGAGCAGCACCACGGCTGCGGTGTAATACATCTCAAACATCGCTCAGGATAAGAGTCGACAAAGATTCACAGAGCGGCCTTCCCGATCCGTGGCATCACCATATCAAACACCTTACCTACGCATACATCAAGGCTTTCTCGATCGCTGTGAAGGTGAAGAGCTGGAGCTTCAGGCACTTCGAACTCCTGGTGAATCCCCGTAAAATCCGGAATCTCCCCGGCTCGCGCCTTCCGGTATAGGCCCTTTACATCGCGCTCCTCACAGACCGCAAACGGAGCATCGACATAGATTTCAAGAAAATCATCCGCACCAATAATTTCACGCGCCATGGCCCGCATATCACGCAAAGGACTGATAAAACAATTCAACGTCACCACGCCACAGCCCACAAACAGTTTGCTCACCTCGGCGATTCGACGAATATTCTCCACTCTGCTGCCGGCATCGAATCCAAGGTTACTGTTCAGGCCGGTACGGATATTATCCCCATCGAGCACCTGGGTCAGGATGCCCTGCTGGGCAAGCGCCTGCTCCACATGGCGTGCAATGGTGGTTTTGCCCGATCCCGACAGACCGGTAAACCACAACGCACAGCCGCGCTGGCCCAAAAGCCGCTCCTTGTCGGGCCGCCCAAGAATCTTGTCAAAAACCGGATGAATATCGTTGCTCACCAAACAATAAAGAAAGGGTTCAACAAATCCGACTTGTTATACCGCAACTCCTCTTCACTCCCGGCCTCAACAACCCGTTTACCTGCGGCACGCACAACAGCGTGACCCGCTGCGGTATCCCACTCCATGGTGGGGCCGAAGCGGGGGTAACAATCCGCATCACCGGAGGCCACCATGCAGATCTTGAGCGAACTGCCTCGCTGCACCATTTCGATAGCCGGATGCTCCCTGCGCAGCTCCTCGACGAACGCCAGCGTCTCTTCATTAAGGTGTGAGCGGCTGCCGACCACGCGGTACGGATCGCCGGGTGACCGAACATACTTTTTCGGCAGGATCTGGCGATTGTGCTCGCCAGTGCTTGCCTGTATGCTCGCCTGCTGGAGCAGGAACGCGCCGTTGCCGCCTGCGCCGACGTACAGCTCGTCGAGCACCGGCACATAGACCACGCCCATCACCGGCGCGCCATCCTCGATGAGCGCGATGTTGACCGTGAACTCACCGTTGCGGGAGATGAACTCTTTCGTGCCGTCCAGCGGATCAACCATCCAGAAGCGGTTCCACCGAGAGCGCTCCGCGTAGGGAATCGACCTGCCCTCCTCACTCAGCACCGGCA
>Ga0272444_10002368_pt1 | contig 17454 bp, 10 predicted proteins | sample SSMForm13_FD_201033 | JGI IMG/M metagenome (GOLD analysis project Ga0272444, IMG submission 201033) | Marine sediment archaeal communities from Little Sippewissett salt marsh, Falmouth, MA, United States - SSM-Form-13 | ecosystem: Environmental > Aquatic > Marine > Wetlands > Sediment ... | reverse complement strand
TGTTCTTTGACCGTTAGGTAAAGCAATCATTTCAGCTAATCAAAGAAGGAATAGTTCAACAGGTTTTGCAGTATAACGATAGAGCACCCGGTTATTTCCAATGTGATGTTTGCAGCTCTCTGGATATGAAAATTGGTTTGATAATTCAAGAATCGTGATCGGATATTTGAATGCATGGAGTCATAGCGGATGAAGTATAAGAACAAAACGAAAAAGCAGCTGATTGATGAATTGAAATCCATGCAACATCATCTGTCCGAACTCGAAAAATCGGCGATTGAGCATAAAGAGTTGGTTGAACCCCTTCAGGGAAACGAGGAAAGATACCGGACACTCATTGAATCGGCACTGGACATTATCTTTACCGTCGACAGGAAAGGAATGTTTACCTATGTCAACCCGCGATTTGAAGAGATTACCGGCTACTCTGTTGCCGATCTGATGGGGTGTCCCTTTACCCGTGTTATAGCCCCCGAGCAGATAGATTTAACAATCAGCCGGTTTAGAAATGGGATTAAAGGAAAACCTGTTCCTCCCTATGAAGCTGATCTTATTAACAAAAATGGGGAAAGAATCCCCGTGGAATTTCTGGTAACAACACTTTATGATTCGGACAGAAGGCCGGCAGGCCGCTACGGTGTCGGTCGAGACGTTACCAGGCGGAAACAGTCGGAAAATCTGTATCGGCTCATCGCCGAAAGATCTTTTGGCGGTGTCTACGTGGTTCAGGACGAAGCATTTCGATTTGTCAACTCCAATGCTGCGGCCTACGCTGATTACTCTCCCGATGAGTTGATGGGAAAAAAATCCGACAGCATTGTCCATCCTGAAGACAGGAGACGCGTAAAAATCAATGCCCGTAAGATGATCAAGGGAAATCGCACAGTTCCTCATGAGTTCAGAGTTATTACGAAAGGGGGTGAGGTCCGATGGATTATGGAAATGTTGACGCCCATCTATTATGAGGGACAGTCGGCTATCCTCGGTAATTCAATGGATATCACTGAAAGCAAACAGATGGAAGTGTCTCTTCGACAAAGTGAACAGCGACTGAAGACCGTTATCGAGGGTTCCTCGATACCAACCTTCGTGATCGATTCGGACCACATGGTGCTTTACTGGAACAAAGCATTGAGGGAGATAAGCGGCGTAGAAGCATGGGAAATCATCGGAACGAAAGACCATTGGAAGGCATTCTATAACGAGATGAGACCCTGTCTGGCCGATTTGCTTGTTGATGGAAGAATAGAAGAAATTTCTGACTGGTATGCCGGTAAATATCGGGAATCCATCTTTATCAATGACTCTTACGAAGTAACTGATTTTTTTCCTGTCCTTGGTAAGAGTGGGCGATGGATACGTTTTACTGCCACTGTCTTGAGAGATTTTCATGGAGTCGTTATAGGGGCTGAAGAAACATTAGAAGATATCACTGAGCGGAAACTGGCCGAAGAAGCCCTTCGTGAGAGCGAAGAACGATTCCGGACCATTTTTGAATCTGCCCATGATTCCATATTTATTAAGGACTTGAATTTGAGGTATACACTCGTAAATCCCGCTATGGAAAATCTTTTCGGCATGTCGGCTTCTGAATTAATAGGAAAGAACGATGAAGAGCTTTTCGGAAATGAATCTGCAACCCGTATACGAGACAGGGACATTCGTGTCCTCGGTGGGGAAATTGTTGAGGAAGAGACAGTCAAGCCGATGAATGGTGAAGAAAAGATATTTCATGTTGCCAAGGTACCGATGCGTAATGATGAAGGTGATATATATGGACTGTGCGGTGTTGCAAGGGATATCACGAAAACAAAGCAACTCGAAGTCCAGCTGCAACAGGCCCAGAAAATGGAAGCCATCGGCACACTGGCAGGCGGTATTGCTCATGATTTTAATAATCTTTTGATGGGTATCCAGGGACGTACATCTCTCCTGCTTATGAATACAGGCAAACTCCATCCCCATTATGAACATCTCAAACAGCAGGAAGAACTTATCAACAGTGGAGCGAATCTGACACGTCAACTTTTAAGTTTCGCCAAAGGAGGGAGCTACGAAATCAACCCAACCGATCTGAATGAAGTCATTCGGAAGAGTGTTGAAATGTTCGGCCGTACGAAGAAGGAAATAAGGATACATGAAAAATTAAACAAAGATATCTGGACGGTAGAAGTTGATCAGGGAATGATCGAACAGGTATTGTTAAATCTTTACGTGAATGCATGGCAGGCAATGCCAAATGGCGGAGATATATATGTTGAAACAATAAATGAAGTTCTGGATAGTGACTACGTGCGTCCGTATAACATTGAGGCGGGTTCTTATGTTAAGGTCATTGTTGCCGACACGGGCGATGGAATGGATGAGAGCACAAGACAACGAATCTTTGATCCTTTTTTTACTACGAAGGAAATGAGTCGCGGAACAGGATTAGGATTGGCCTCGGCCTATGGAATTATCAAGAATCACGGTGGGTTCATAACCGTTTGGAGTGAGAAGGGGAAAGGTGCTATCTTTACTTTACACCTGCCGGCGTCTTCAAAGGAAAAAAGAACAGAGGATATCATACCGGATGAACGAATTGCGAATGGGTGTGAAACGATATTACTGATAGATGATGAACCGCTGATTCTGGATATTGGTGCAGAGATTTTGGAGATTTTGGGATACAAAGTTTTACCGGCAAAAAGTGGAAAGGAAGGGTTGAAAGTTTTTACTCAGCATAAAAACGAAATAGACCTGGTTATTCTTGATATGGTCATGCCGGAGATGAGCGGCGAAGACGTTTTCGAGAAAATCAAAGAAATCAAGTCAGATACGAAGACACTTCTTTCCAGTGGGTATAGTCTGGATGGTCAGGCAAAAAGCATTATGGAGCGGGGGTGCAAGGGATTTATTCAGAAGCCTTTTCGTATTGAGTCCTTTGCAGCGAAAATAAGAGAGATCCTGGATCAATAGTAATGAGCTTTGTTTTCAAAACCATGCGTCTGGATAGTTAAATCAATATCAATATGTGCTCATATCAGTGTTTCTGGAAATCTGTCCGTCGTCTAACCTTTTTCTGCTCTTCTTCTGACAGAAGACAATGTTTTAAACAATCATTCTGACATTTACCATCACAGGGTTCAACGTGGATTGTTACGCTTGATTCAGAAAAATGTTCGACAATTTGTTGTTTTATTTCGTGTGTTATAGCATGGGAATCTTCGACGGTCATATCCGGGGCCACCTTCATATGAAATTCGATGAAACGATTACTTCCTGCTTTACGGGTTCGAAGCCTATGATATCCATGAACTTTCGGATACATCGATGCTATAAGATTGCGTATATAATTTTCCTCGTCAGCGGGCAGTTTCATGTCCATTAAATCACGGGATGATTGCACTGTCAGTTTATAGGCAGTTCGTATAATCACGATGGCAACAGCAAGTGCTGCAATCGGATCTATCCATTGTATGGACAGATCGGGGAAAAAGTATCTTCCGACCCAGATAATAAAGAGACCACACATGACACCCACGGATGTATAAACATCAGTGCGAAGGTGCCAGGCATCAGCCTTGAGGGCAATGGAATCTGTTTCTTCTCCAACGGTGAAAAGCATGTGAGATACAATCCAATTAATAATCGAAGAAAACAGCATAACGCCCACACCCCAGGAAAGAGCCTCAATCGGAGTGGGGTTGATAATTTTTTTAACGGCTTCATAAATAATCCATCCGGCGGCCAGGAATATTAACAAAGCTTCGACAGTGCCGGATATGTTTTCTATTTTACCATGTCCGAAAGGGTGTTCGTGGTCGGCAGGTTTCCCCGATATTTTAATGGCGGCATAAGCTATGATAGCCGCCAGAAGATCCACTCCTGAGTGAATAGCCTCTGAGATTATCGATACCGAACCGATTACAAAACCCGTAATCAGTTTCAATATCATCAGTGTAGTATTTGAAATGATCGATAAACGGGCAATACGTACCTTTTTTATCTGTTGAGGGTCCATAAGGCCTTTCCTTTTGCCCTGCCACATCATGACCGGAGTATGCTTTACATTAACATTGTTTGTTTAGGTTATTATTGCGTGCAGAGACTTTCATGGTTAGTGAATGCCGATGATATAAATGTTCACGAATAAAGAAACGGTTATAACGGATATAATCTTGATTGTTCAGGATGTGTTAGGTTATACGCAATTTCACCTGTTGTATCTATGGTCCAGTTTACTGTATGCTTACTGAACTCATCCTAGGGGAAGAACTGTTTTCCCGTAATATTCATTCCAGACCTGAGCCATTGCCGTGTAGATGGCCGAGAATCCGCAAACGATTCCTTCATATCCGGCGAAGTGCTTGATTGCGGTGCTGCCTGTAGCATCTCCCCATGCCAAGAGCCAGAACAAAATGGTCAGTGTGGCAAAAACAAACTGCAGCGCTTTATTGAGCTTCAAGGTGGCGATGAACATAAAGAACGTAAAAAGCCCCCACATAAACAGATAAGCTGCCATGGCACCCGCTGTTGCTCCCTGCCACCATCCCCACTTATTCATAAGCAGGAGAAAAACGAGACTGAGCCAGAAGAGGCCATATGATGTGAATGCCGTGGTTCCGAATGTATTATTCTTTTTCCATTCCATAATACCTGCAATGACCTGTGCCAGGCCGCCGTAGAAAATACCCATTGCGAGAATCATAGTATCAAGCGAAGTAAACCCCGCGTTATGAATGTTTAAGAGCACCGTCGTCATACCGAAACCCATGAGTCCCAAGGGTGCCGGGTTTGATGTGGTGTCCATAATTTTTACTGTTCCACTCTCCATAAACGTATTACCTCCTTAAAAATTTCTAGATAAGTGCAAAACGATGAAAATCTTGTGGTGAAATTGCGTATAACATTATTTTTATTTATGAGCGATCAGCACTCGGCGGTCAGGTTTCAGTTCTTAAGTAGATGTATGATCTGTTCCTTCGGAGTTTGTTTTTCGTATTATAGCCGATCTTTCTTTTTGAGGCATGAATTACGAGAGCCGATCCCCGCAGTGTCAGAATATATTCATTTCTTTGACTGATTACTGATAGCTGATAGCTATTCACACTACTTCAATCGTTGATGGTGGTTTTTTTGTAATACTATACGTGACGCTTACAACGCCACTCACTTCCGTGGTTATCCTGTCGGCCAGGGTTTCAAGTGTATCAAAGGGGAGTCGCGTCGCTGATCCCGTTTTTGCATCTTCACTGTCCCAGCATCGTACTTCAATTTGCATGCCGTAGTCTCTTTTGCCATTCCGCATACCTGTTACTTTATCTTCGTGGAGAACAGCGAGATATTGAAATGCATCGGTAGTGCTCAATTCTTCTTCAACAATGACCGTTGCCGTTCTGACCAGTGCCACTCTTTCGGGTGTGACCTCACCGATTACTCGTGCGGCAAGCGCAGGACCCGGGAAAGGCGGTCTCTGGTACATTTCTGCGGGAAGTCCGGTGATGCGTCCAATTTCTCGGATGGCCGGTTTTCTGAGTTCAATTAATGGCTCGATAACGATATAACCAAATTGTTCTTCCGTATCGATACCGAGCTGTTCGAGTATATTATGCTGCCTTTTAACACCTGCAACCGTCTCTTCTATATCGGTATAATTCGTGCCCTGGAGGAGATGTTTTGCTCCGCTGTCCCGTACCAGCTTGCCGAAGACATCTTTATAGAATGTCTGAGTGATTGCTTCTCGTTTTTCTTCAGGGTCCGTAAGACCTTTCAAGGCGTCAAAGAATTGTTTTTGGGCATCGAGAATTTCGACGACCACTCCCAGTTCTTTAAACCACGAAACGATCTGCTGGGGTTCATCCTGCCTCATCAGACCGGTATCGATAAAATACGATTTCAACCGGTTTCCGAGTGCCTTATGGGCGATCATGGTGACAACTGAAGAATCGACACCACCGGACAGTGCATTGATAGCCTGATCATCGCCGACAGCAGAAGAAATTTCCATAACTTTCTGATCAATAAATTCCTTTGCATTCAGCTCATTCAATTCTATTTCTCGAACTTTCATGGTGTCTTTTGCTCCTTTGACTTTCTTAAAGCTAGATTTTCTACTTTAATTGAAAAATTTAATCAACCTTTTTTATTTTTTCCATTTTTATCACGAACATAAGCAGTGACGGTATTATAAAGATCACAAATATCGATGATATGGCAAGGCCCCCGAGGATTACGCTTCCGATCCCCCTGTATATTTCCGAACCGGGACCCGGAGCGACAACGAGTGGCATCATTCCGAAGATACTGGTGAAGGTACTCATGTAAATGGGCCGCAATCGTGATTTTGTTGATTCAACAATAGCCTGGCGATAATCCATGCAAAGGAACCTGATATTATTGAGGGACTGATAGACGATTAATATTGCATTGTTGACAACGACTCCGATCAGAATGACGAAGCCGAGCATCGTCAAAATATCCAGGGGCTGGGGCTGAATCAGAATATTTACCAGCTCGAGACCGATAAAACCCCCTACCGCCGCAAGAGGAAGGGTAAACATGACGACCAGGGGGTAAATGAAGTTGCTGAAAAGAGCTGACATAAGAAGATAGATGATGATCGCAGCCAGGATAAAATCCCACTGAAGGGCTCTTCTCGTTTGTGTCAGTTTGTCGGCCTCGCCGCTGAGTGTAATCGTCACACCTTCAAGCATTCCCTGACTCTTCATTTCAGGGACGAGGGTGTCTCGTATTCGATCCATGGCCTCTTCGAGTGATATGGACTTCGGTGGTGTTACCTGGAGACTGATCGTTCTCTGTCTTTCAAGATGTCGTATCTGCGTCACCCCTGTCGTCCTTTCCAGTTTTGAAAAAGATGAAACGGGGACGATCTTCCCCGCGGGTGTTGACACAAGGGCCTGATACAGTTCCTCAGGTGTGGAGAAATCTCTGTCCGATGCCTTCAATATAAGGTCAATTGTTTTGTGACCTTCCTGCTTGAAATCGCCGATCTTTCTTCCATCCATTAAAACATCCAGATCGATGCCCAGTCCGCTCGCGGTCATGTCGGCCGCTCTGAGACGGTCCCGGTTGGGTATGATGATGACTTCAGGATAGAGAAGTTCGATTGAGGGGTTCGGTCTTACCTGGGCTCCAGTAATATCGTTCCGTATCATTCCGAACATTGTTCCTGCAACCTGTACAATCGTATTTAAATCGTTAGCACTGATGTCAACATCGATCGTTCTCCCGCCGCCGAGTCGGGTTTGAAATATACCGGCCTGATTACTCACGCCGAACATCCCGGGAATACTCATAATCGTTTTGGCAAACAATGGAACAAGTTCTCCTGCACGCTGTTCTTCCTTACTCATGGAACCCATGAACATGAATCGATCTGCCCCGATATAGAAAAGATCTCTAATGGCAGGAAAGCCGTTATAATCTTTTCCCAGGTGTGGTTCGACCGAATCGAATATATCAAGACCGATATCCTTTCTTTCTTCGTAGGAGAGTCCGGGAGGAGGAACCATAATGTTGTAAACGAAGTTTCTGTTTCCCTGCGGGAGATATTCCATTTTTGGAATGAGGAGCCATGTCAGTAAAATGGAAAAGAGCGTTAACGTTGCAATGGTCGCTGTTCGTGTCTTCCAGTCTTTAATGGTCCATTGAACCAGGGACATGATCTTTTCAACGAGAGAGCCTCCCCATTTTGTTAGACGGGTTTTCGTGAACCTGTTATTATTTTTTCTCAGACTGAACAGTTGATTGGAAAACATGGGAATGACCGAGACGGCGACGAAAAGGCTTATCACAATGGCACAGGAGACGGCGATAGCAATATCCCTGAAAAGTTGTCCCGCTTCTTCTTCAATGAACACTACCGGAAGAAAAACGGCTATCGTGGTGAGCGATGATGCAAGAATGGCACCCCATACTTCCCTGGTACCTTCCCATGCGGCTTCGAAGGGAGTCTTTCCCATTTTTCTGTGACGGTCGATATTCTCAAGAACGACAATAGCACTGTCCAACAGCATTCCCACGGCGAATGAAATGCCCGCGAGGGAGACGACATTTAACGTTCTCCCGAAAAGGTTCATGAAAATAAACGCTCCCAGAACACTGATAGGAATAGCGGTAGCGACGATAACGGTGGATGAGAGACTCCTGAGGAAAATGAGAAGAACAACAATGGCCAGTGCACCGCCGATGAGAATATTTGTTTGAACCAGTCTTATCGCACCTTTTATGTAAGGCTTCTCGTCATAGGTCCAGTGAAGATAAATACCGTTGGGTTTTAATTTTTTCTCATTCAACCATTGTACGACCTTTTCAACCCGATCGGTCATTTCAAGAATGTTTGCACCGGGTTCGGGTTTAACACCGATTCCGATTCCTTCATGTTTGTTATGGAGAATCTCGGCGGTTCGTTTCGCATATCCAAAACGTACCGTTGCGATGTCGGAGAGATAGATCCGTTTTTGTCCCGTCGATATGATTACCATCTTTTCAAGATCTTCAGGTGATTGAAATTCACCGACCGTTCTAATCCTGAAATCTCTTCTGCCGACACCAAGGTTTCCCGCTGAAACATTGATGTTTTCCGCTTTAAGAATATCTGCCACATCACCGATGGTGAGACCATATGCGGCGAGCTTCCCCGGTTTCAGGATAAGGTGCATCTCCTTTGCAGTTCCGCCAAAGTTCAAGAGCTCGGCAACGCCTTCAACTCTTTCCAGATATTGTTTTATCTCATCTTCAAAGAAGGTTTTGTACTGGTATATGGGAATGGGGTTGTCTGCCATTGATTTCAATACCAGCCAGATAACGGGAGATGTGGCGGCTCCCGTGGCATTAATGACGGGCCTCTCGGTGTTTTCGGGGTATGACCTGACCTCATTCAACTTGTTTGAGACGCGGAGGAGGGCGTCGTCGAGGTCGGTACCGATTTTGAATTTCAGTGTAACCGAACCCCTGCCGGTTGAAGAGGTACTTTCCATTTCTAACAGATTGGGTATTCCCTTGAATACCTTTTCCTGTTCTTCAATAATTTCACGTTCGATTTCATAGGGAGTAGCCCCGGTCCAGATCGTTGTGACGGTAATCTGGGGTATTGTGAGATTGGGACTCAACTGGTAGGGCATTCGAGCAAGCCCGATGATTCCAAAGAGGAGAATGATGAGAACACCGACAATAATCTTAACCGGTTCATTGATTGAAAATTTAATGGGGTCCATAGATTACTTGATTTCTTTGAGGATAGTAACAGGTTGTCCGTCTCTGAGCCGTTCATTTCCCTTGACGACCACCGTCATTCCTTTCGTAATATCCTTCGAATTGATAGCTGCACTTGTAGCCGTATAGCCGATAACTTTTGTCGGTATAATCTTTGCTTTTCCTTCAACAATCGCCACAATGACGGTTTTTCCTGACGTATTGAGAATGGCATCTCTGGGCACCAGAAATGCCGTGATCTTTTCAGCTTGTGGCAGTATGACCCGTGCTTCCATTCCTTCCAGGAGTGATGTGCCGTGTTTGACTCTGATTTTAACAGGGAATGTTCTTGTTGAAATATCGCCCCGGGGAATAATTGCATGAAGTTTGCCCCTGAGATCGTGGCCGACCGACACAACGGTAACATCCATTCCGACTTTAAGGTGTTTAATAATGTCTGCCGGAACTTCAACAATAATATCGACAACATTGTCCCGAGCGACTGTTGCGACGGAACTGCCCGGTGAAAGCCATTCTCCCCGTGCGACGTGTTTTTTGATAACGACGCCACCAAAGGGTGATTTGACCTCTGTTTTATTGAGCTCAATCTCAAGTCGTTCAACTTCCGCTTTGAGAGAAGCCGACCTTCTTTCAAGGCCCGTCACCTGAAATTTCTGATCATCGTATTCCTTTTCTGCAATTATATTTTTCCTGTATAGATTTGCTATTCTATCTAAATCTTTTCTTGCCCGTTCGAGGTCGGAAAGAATCTGTTCATGTGATGCCACTTTTGCCTGGAGTGTCTTCGCGAGGATGGCTGAATCGACCGTTATGAGTACCGTTCCCTTTTTAATGTGCTGTCCTTCTTCAAATTGTATGGTTTTAACCGTTCCGTTCACCTCAGCGGAGACATCCGAAACTTCAGGATAGTAAACGGTTCCGATGAATTCCACTTCCGGTGCAACGATCCCGGTTGTGACTTTCGAGACCACAACGTTTGTTGGTGGCATTTTTTGTGCGGCCGGAAGAGGTGATGAAAACGTAAACAACGTTAAAAGGACTAATGAAACCCTTAAAAATAGAACACCCACGAAATATCCTCCGTTTTTTTAACAAGCACCTCAATTGAAGTATAAATCATGCACTTAATCTTGAAATGTTGCAAGTATTTTTGATTCTGTCATTTATTCACGTGGCAACGCTCAAGAGAGAAAATGTTATCCTCATGTGGGGGCAGGAATACTACAAAACATTATATTATAGTATGAAATAACAATAATATGAAGATTTATTTTCTTATCTGTATCGGTGGAAAACGGTTGTCCGGCTACGATATTTGATTGACTACAACCACCTGTACGCCTTCGAGGAGACCGCCCGCACCTTCTACCACGACCGTGTCTCCCAGCTGCAGACCTTCAAGAATTGGAATCCAATCGCCTGTTGCGTCACCGGTTCTGATGATTTTTTTAAAGACTTTACCATTTTTGACAATCCATACTGTTGAACGACCTTCGTCCCTGCTGAGTGCAGCCTTGGGAATAGCCGTTTGACCTCTTTGCGGGGGTAAACGAAAAAGAGCCGAGCAGAAAAGACCGGACTGAAGTTTTCCGTCACGATTATCGACAGCAACTTTGATGAGAAATGTCCTGCTTGTCTGGTCGATCTTGGGATTGACCGCAACTATTTCACCCATAACAGGGCCTGATCCTGAATTTACCGTGAGTCTGACGACGAGACCTGTAACGATCTTGCCGGCATAACGCTCAGGAAGTTCCAATTCTGCGTTGAGGACGGTGAGGTCCATGATTTCTACGATGGTGTTTCCCTTTTTGGCATACTCGCCCTGTTCAATAAACCGGGCTGTAACGACGCAGTCATAGGGAGCCCGGATAGTACAGTCCGTGAGAGACTGCCTGGTGATGTCCCGAGCAACCCGCGCCAGTGAGAGAGAAGCTTCTGCCTCTTCATACGCAGTTATGGCTCGATCCCATGCCTGCTGGGTTGCAGATCCTGCCTTGAAGAGATTCTGCATCCTCTTTTTTTCCCTTTTGCGATCCTTCAGGATAACTGCGGCACGGGTAAGATTTGCCTCTGCCTGCCGGTAGGCGAGTTCATAATCCACTTCACGGATTCTGAAAAGAAGCTGTCCTTTCTTTAACCTGTCACCGATATCGACCGGTACGCTTTCAACCTGGCCGGCAACAAGGGCGTTCAGTTTCATATGGCGTTGTGCTATCAGCGTGCCGTTTGCCTGGACGGAATATTGAAAATCGTGCAGTTGAACGGTAGCAATCTTAACTTCGCTCGGCTGATTTGTGCCTGCCGGTTCAGCACTTTTTGCTTCTTTACTGTTCTTGCACCCGATGATGAAGACGGCCAGTATTACACATGCCGTGATAGCGATTATATTTTTTGATGACATACCGTACATTGTTTATCCCCTTATGTGCGCTGAATTGAGTCCTTCCTCAGCTTTGTTCGCACGTCATTAATTTTTTTCACGACCCATTCCTGAGCATCGTCAAGCATAAGATAGACAACGGGGACGACGAGCAGGGTAAGCAGTGTCGACGACAACATGCCCCCAATCACGGCAATAGCCATGGGGGCCCTCGTTTCCCCTCCTTCACTCATAGCGAGCGCAACAGGAACCACGCCGATCACAACGGCAGATGCCGTCATCAGAATCGGCCTGAGTCGGATTGGCCCGGCGGTGAGCATAGCATCGATCTTATTCATACCCTTGCGGCGCTGCTGGTTAGCAAAGTCGACCAGCAGAATACCATTTTTGGTAACAATTCCCATTAACATGATGATGCCGATAAAAGAAAATATATTTAAGGTTTTTCCGGTGATCAGAAGCGCGCCGAACACACCGATCATGCACAGTGGCAGTGATATCATCATGGTGAACGGGTGGACAAATGATTCAAACTGGATGCACAGGATCATGTAGATGACCAGGACAGCAATAAAAAGGGCGTGCAGGAGATACCGGAAAGATTCCCGGAATGTCTTGGTTTTCCCCTTCAGGGCCATATCCCAATTGCCGTCTTTCGGAAGTGTATTCATTATAATATCTTCGACCTTTGCGAGTCCGTCACCGACGCTGATGCCTTCCACATCGGCATAAAGTGTGACCGACCGCATACGATCATAGCGATTGATTACATTCGGGCCGCGGCCTATCTCATAGGTGATGAGATTCAATCCTTTAATAAACCGGCCATTCTCCCCACGGACTGAAATCAGATCAAGATTTTCAGGTGTCATCCTGTATTCGGGGAGCGCCCTGACACGAATATTATAACGGTATCCGCCGTCCTTGAATTTTGCCGCATCGACGCCGCCGAAAAGTGTGTAGATCTCGTTTGAAATGGATCGGACATCGACACCGAGATCATTGGCAAGTCCCCTGTTTATTTGAACTTTTACGTCGGGCTTGGTAATCCGCAGATCCGTGTCGACATCGACGAAAACACCTTGGGCGGTAATATCGTTAACAACCTGGGAACTGACCCGGGCAAGATCTTCTATGCTAGGGCCCTTAAGAGCAATCATAATCTCGGCGTTTCGAGCTCCGGCACCGCCGACGGCCGACAGGTATTCAACGGATGACTTCATGTCACTGTACTTTTGAAGTGTACCCCTCAGTTTTTGCATAATTTCCTGCTGAGAAATTTCACGGTTATGTTTGGAAACGAGGTGTATTATCATCAATCCCTTGTTGACTTCCTGACCGCCCCCCACTCCGACGGCTGCCATTGCATGATCGACCTCCGGTTGTAAAAATATCTGTTTTTCAAGCACGTGAAGGCGCTTGTTGGTTTCCTCGATCGAGGTTCCCGTTGGTAGTTCGAAACTGACTTTGAACTGACCCTCGTCTGCATGAGAAACAAACTCCTTCCCGATGTAGGGAATCATTATACGACTCACAATAATGGTTATCACGGCGATGATGACGATAATCACGCGATGGGAAACGGCCCACTCAAGTGTTGTTCGGTAAGTATTTTCAATAGACTGGAAAACATTTTCAAGAATAACATACAGTTTTTTATGAGACGTCTGGTGCCTGAGCATTCTGGAACACAAAAGAGGAGTAAGGGTAAATGACACCAGGACTGAAATAATAATCGTCAGTGCCACCGTGAGACCGAACTGGTAAAAGAAACGGCCAATGATCCCTTTCATGAAGGCCACGGGGATGAAGACCGCTGCAACGGAAGAGGTTGCAGCCAGAACGGCCAATCCCACTTCGTCGGTGCCCCTGCTGGCAGCCTGAACTCTGTCTTCACCGGCCTCGACGTGGCGAAATATGTTTTCCAGGACGACGATGGCATCGTCGATTACCATACCCACAGCGAGTGACATGGCGAGCATGGTCAGGTTATTAACAGTAAAGCCCAGGGCATTCATCAGGACGAACCCCCCGATGAGAGAGATCGGAATGGCTGTCACACTGATGAAGGTGATTCTCAGATTTCGCAGGAAGAGATACATGATCAGCGCCGTCAGAATAACGCCGAAGATGATATCGAACTGAACACCTTCCATGGACTTTTTGATGAAATCGGAGGAATCCATGGCAATGCCAAGCTGAATTCCTTCGGGGGTATGTTTCTGAATTTCCGCAAGACGTTGTTTGACTGCATCGGCGACAGCCGCTGTGTTAGTGCCCGATTGTTTTTTCACTCCCAGTCCGACGGCCGGTTTGCCGTTGAACCGTATAATACTTCTCAGATCTTCGAAGCCGTCGGTTACTATGCCCACATCTTTGAGAGTAATGATTGACCCCGCGCGGTCTGCAATCACAAGGCCACTGAGTTCTTCAACCGATGTATATTCACCTTTCACCTTGACCGAGTATTCCATTGTACCGGCTTCAATTCGTCCACCGGGAAGTTCCACATGCTTGAGTTTAATGGCCCTTACGACATCCTGTGCGCTGACGCTTCGTGCTTCCAGCTTTTCCGGGTTCAGCCAGACACGAATTTCCCGCTCACGAAGTCCTCCTGTCTGTATCATACCAACACCGTTAATCGACTGGAGCTGTTCCTTGAGCACTTTGTCCGCATAATAGGAAAGCTTGCCGTAATCAGTCGATCCTGATACGGCAATCCACATGATTGCGTTGGCGGCGAGATCAACTTTGTCAATAATCGGTTTATCCACATCATCGGGAAGATCTTTTTCCGCCAGGTTGACCTTGGCCCTGACCTCCTGAGCGGCCACGTCAACATCTTTTTCAAGCTCGAATTCGATTTTTATAAGCGAAAGACCTTCGTAACTCTGGGAGGAAAGATTTTTAATTCCGCCGATCGTTTTGATCTGTTCCTCCAGGACATCGGTGACATCGGCGTCGACAACTTCGGGACTGGCGCCTTGCAGTACTGTTTTTACGGTAACCACGGGAATGTCGACTTCGGGAAACAGGTCCACCCCCATGCTTGTAAAGGCAATCCACCCGAAAATGATAAGGGCGGCCATTATGGTCAGGGTTGTAACGGGGCGTCGTATTGATACATCTGAAATGAGCATAGTGCGTTACCTTTTATGAATTTTTATCCTTCAGTACCAAAATGCCTGCAGCTTTCTGCAGATCAAGGCGTGCAACGGTATGCTCATACAGACTCCGATAGTAAAGGAGCTGTGCCTGGGTAAGGGCGGCCTGCGCATCAAGTACAGATACCTGATCAAGCGTGCCCTCTCGATAACCGACTTCTGCAAGCCTGAGACCTTCTTCAGCCTGTTTAATCGTCAATTTCTGAACTTCGACTAATTCTGTAGCATCGGTAAGAGTGAGTATGGCATTTTTTATTTCCAGGATGGCTTTTTCTCGTGCATCGAGAAGACCGATGTTCCTCTGCTTGAGAAGAGAACGTTCCTGAGCCACACGGCCTTCTCTCTTCATGCCATCAAAAATCGGTATGTTAATATCGATTCCGGCAGCCCAGGCATCATCCCATTCATTTTTTTTCCCATAATAGTGATCGGGTTTTTCTAATGAATAGTTGTAAAATGCATTAATCTGAGGCCAGTATCTGCTGTATGCTTTATTGAGTGCTTCTTCCTGGAGCTTGACGGTTAATTCGGCAGAGGCAAGGTCGGGCCGATTCAGAAAAGCCTTACGGATTTCCTCTTCCTCTCTGGCGGGAAGGGGTTTGTATTTCAGAATATCAGTGAGTTCAACTCGACTTTCCTGTGATATGCCGATGATATTCAAGAGAGACGTTAACGCCAGTTTAAGACTGTTTTGAAAGCTGATCATTTCCGCCCTGGCGTTTGAAAGCTCAACCTGTGATCTCAAGACATTGAAATCCGATGCAGTGCCGAACTTCCGTTTGATCAGGACGTCTTTCAGGTGTGCTTCGGCAAGCTCGGCGTAGGTTCTGGTGACATTCAGTTGCTGCGTAACCAGAAGAACATCGTAATATGCCTTGGTCACTCGATAAATGGTGTTTTGCACGACATTTCTGATGTTTTCGTCGGTAAGGACATCATAATATTGTGACGCCCGCAGGGCTGCTTTGCCCAGACCACCTTTGTAGAGCGGCTGTTTGACGGAAACTGCTCCCGAATATATGTTACGCTGGGTAGTCTGGACATGGGATCCGTTATAGTCCGTACCGTCTGAATCCTGCCGGGTATAGTTTCCATTAAGCGAAACATTGGGAAGGACCTCACCGTATGATTCAAGGGTGCGTCCTTTCGCAATGTTTTTCTCTTCAAGGGCGATTCTGAGGGTTCGGTTATTTGCAAGTGCCAGGTCGATTGTTTGCCGAAGGGAGAGTTTGCCGTCAACTATAGCTTCTTTATCAGTTTTCTGTCCCTTTTGTTGGACCCATTCCCTGTATGCACTGCGACGAGCGTGTTTAAGATCCTGCTGAATCGTCTGCCGGCTGACGCAACTCGACAGTGAAAATGCAAATACAAACATGGTACAGATAATCAGTATTCTTTTCATATTTAACCGTTCGTCAACTCTTCATGATGATTAAGATGTTGCATGCACTCTACGGTATATTTTGTCTTTCTATTCTCCGTTTGCAGAAACATTCTCCGAAATGCCGTGCATAAATATATCAAAAATCAGATTGGAATCGCTTTCTATGTCTTCGGAGTCTTTCATTGAAAGGCGTTTTACAAATACTGCCCTGTTTGCCTCAATGAACATCATTGCCACTTTTATCGGATCCGCGTTCATGAACAACCCCTGTTTCATGCCGTTTTCCAAAACGCAGGCCACTTTCCTTACAATATCCCAATACCGATCACTTCGATAAAGTTTCGTGTCATCGGCAACATGGTCCTGATCATAAATAGTCACGCGGAACAGCTCTTTGTGTGTGTTAAAAAATTTTAAATTAGATAAGGTAAATTTCCTTAGTTTTTCAGCAGGGGCGAGATGGCTGTCCAGTATATCTACCAATTCCTCAAGCAACGGGGCTATGCTTGATTCGATGGCCGCATCGACAACTTCTTGCTTATTCTGAAAATGAACATAGAGCGTACCCTTTGCCACGCGAGCTTCAGCGGCAATTTTGTCCATCGTAAGACCCGTTATACCATCGCGTATTATTATGTTGATTGCCGCTTCGAGTATATCGTGCTTCGTTACGGCATCGAGGATTTTCTTGCGTTCTTGTTTTCTGTCAGCCATTTTTTTTCATCAAAAAAACTAAATGGTCATTATTTGGACTGCTCGGTCACTTATAATACTAGTCAGTCACGTGTCAAGCAAAAGTATTATATATTTACCGGAGAAATCCGTAAAATGTGAAGATAGAGACCGGTTCTGTTCGTTCCTGTTGAACAGTATCAACCATGGTATGATTCAGGTCATGTCATCGGAAACTAAGACTCAAAAGTCTGATTTGATTTTTTGCCATTCAGCTCTTCGCCGTTATCCCGAACCGTGCCTGCTTGAACTGACACCAACATCTGCGTAAAATAAGCAGTTGTTGTGAATAAGGACTCTAGATGCCGAGTCGTCCTGTATTTATGGGGGCTGACAAGAGGAAAGAGGTAGGGACATCGTGCTAATGAAAAAGCAATGTTGGTCTAAGGCAATAGTTTCATATGGTAGTGGCGTTGCAGTATGTTTCATCCTGATGCATTCATTATATTGATTTTGAATTTCTGTTCCCTTTTTGTGAAGATAGCAGGCAATTTGTTCTAGATCATTGTCGGATATGTTCGGCATAAAGGTCCGGCAGCGTTTCCCGTTCTTAGGCAAATAAACGGTATGAAGAG
>Ga0272444_10002366_pt1 | contig 17467 bp, 15 predicted proteins | sample SSMForm13_FD_201033 | JGI IMG/M metagenome (GOLD analysis project Ga0272444, IMG submission 201033) | Marine sediment archaeal communities from Little Sippewissett salt marsh, Falmouth, MA, United States - SSM-Form-13 | ecosystem: Environmental > Aquatic > Marine > Wetlands > Sediment ... | reverse complement strand
AAAGATGACCTCCGGAAGCTGAGCGTAAAGGCCCAGGGTGATCCCGTAAAAAGCCACTCCAATGGCACCTATTTTTGACCCCTAAAAGCCGGTAGATTTTAAAGGGAAGGCCCAAAGTATTCGAAACGGATAAAGTCCCCGTCAGCGAGCGCTGACGAGCTCTCAGGGGTATTTGCGAGGCACTTTTCGAGAGATTTGGAAATTGACTAAAGAGTAATGATCAAGGCCTATACTAAGCATATTGTGTTTTGCGGCCTCAATTTCAGCCTTAACTGTCTGTTTATCTTGAAATTATGTGTCTATGTTGAGTGCATCGATTAGCTCTAAATCGGACACCGGTAGCCCCCCGTCAAAGTTCAAGTTCGGAAGGTTGCCCCTGATTTCGTAGGTCACTGAATCGTTGTCCCCCTTGAAGACATACACACCGTACCGTGCACCATCAAGGTCAGTGCCACCCAAAGCCAACTCCACAAAATGTCGCTTATCCTCGTAGGACATTTTTTCGATGGTTTGATAGTCGCCGTAGGCATGTTTCAGCACCGCCTTCCACATGCTGGACCGTTTCCGAATCTGGGCCTTGGTCGGAAGGTTGCCCAGGTGAGATTCGATGTTGTCGATTTCATCCTTGATCTTCTCTTCCTCAGCCTTAATTGCATCCAACTTCGTTTTTATGTCCTGACCGGTGATCAGACCATTATTGATGACCCTGATATCAGGGCGCTCGTTTTTTACCCCTTGTGCATTAGCCTTTGTGTGCTTGGCGATCTTTAATTTAGATATGTCAGGTAATGGCTTCCCAGCCTCAGAGCCGAAAAATAAAAATGGGCCAAGTTCCGATGTTTGTTCATTAAAATATATCCACACGATGCAGCCTGATGGTTTCTTTGCCAGTGCGATTTGAACTTTTTGGGTAGAGGTCGAAGCTGAGAGATGGGAAGCTTTTAATTGTATGTGTCGAATATAACCGTTTTCCTCCACGATCAGATCATAGCCCTGGTTATCAACTCCAGGTTTAGATACTTCTAATGAGCATTTGCCAGAAGTCCATGAAATTTTGAGCAACTCGCCGATAAAAAGATGTTCGACGAGTTTTTCACGAAAGGATGATTTTAAATAGTGTTGTTTCACAATTTTTTCCTAAGAAGGCCTGATTATGCCGTATTTTGTACTTTACTCAGTGAAACAGAAAGATTGTATTCGTATAGGTCAATATTTCTGGTCTCTGAGCAAGCCAGGATAAGATCATCTGAGATTTCGCGCGCAATTATAATTCCACGAACTTTCTGGTCCTCATTGGCATGGTTTTGTTTAATCCAAGCAACGTACCGAAGGATTTGCCCAACTACTCGGTCATAGCCCCGAGATACCTTGAGTTCGATAACCACGTAGTCACCGTCTTTATCAATCGCCAATAAGTCGATGAACCGGTTTCCGACTGGGAACTCGATCCCCTTGATCCCTTCATCCTCGTATAATACAAGCCCTTCTTCGATAATGGTAAGGTTTTTGGCCAGGAAATTTTGTAAATCTTTTTCGTATGCAAATCCATGCTCTTCTGGTGGCACTGAAGGTTTCTCGCCACCGTTGTCATCATCGCCCCCGTCTTTTTCATAGATCGGGTCAGGATCAGTTGCCGCGTCATAGAGTCGAAATTTTTTGCTATCAATTTGGAATAAAAGATCGTCATTTCCAGCTTTGTCTATATTATAATGTATCCTGCTTGGTGCGTTAGTGGAAAGTTTAAGAAGATGAGCTGAAATTGTCCCTGCTTTAATCAACGGATAGTTTTTCTGAAACCATGAATTGACTGTTTCCCTGTTTAAAACATCACCCTTTCCAAGAGATAAATCTTTAACCAGATCGCGAAACAGTAATTTCACCGGTTTGTCATATAGTGACACAATTTCCTCCTCTATTTTGCAGAAAAATTTTTTTCTGACTTCATATGGCAGTGGGACTTGAGCATAATCTGTAATATGTTTTGAAGTTATTATGATGCTGTTCGGCTGTTAGGCGAGCGTTTGCTTGAGCAATTACCGTGTAATTCGTGTCCATGAGGTCATTAAGCTCCTGTTCAAGAATGTCAGCGACCCCTTTCCCTACAACGATAATGTGGTCTGGATCTGCTTCCCGAATAACGTTCCGAGTATAGCAAGACCATGATGTACGAATAGTCTTGGCCATAACCTTATTGGACGGTTTCTTACCCTTGTCATACAGCGCCATTATACTCGCATCTATCAGCCAAATCCCATTCTGCTGCAACTGTTTTAATAGATTCACTTTGTTTTGGATGCGTTGATTCGTTGGGGTTGGGGATTTCTGAATGGGGGCGAATGTTTCTGATGACTGAATTTGATTTGTGCAACTAAAAAGAACCTTCCAAAATTGGGGGCATCCGTCTTTGGGAGGGTGGTTTTCCCCTATTGTTAATGAATTCTCCCCATAAGCAAGACAATATACGAATTTTGCGTAATTCGATGGATAGCCAAGCAAATCCTTTATGGTTTTTAATTCTAATTCGCGGTCGAGGTTGGATGTAAAAATGTGGGATTCCGCCAGGAGGATGATTCGTACATCGTTGGGTCGCCAAAACTGACGGTATTGCTCAACGAGTTCCACAGATTCGTATGGCTCAGCATCTTGGCCAAGCAGATCGGCAATTTGGGTGTAACAGTCGTAAAGGATTGTCATATTCGAAGTCTGGAATACAGTGATTTTGGGAGGCGTTTTTTATACACACCAAGCAATACAAAAGGCATCGAATTAACTTTAGATACTTGCGTAACTAAATATGCTTGGTATTTTCGACTCGGAGACCACCGCCGGATAGAATCGCTAACGGACCTTAACACATTTCCAAATGGGGTTAAATAGAAGGCGCCGGAAGGATCAGCTGCCTCCAAATTTAAGAAATTAACGGACTAATCACCACTTTTAAAGTAGATAGGCCAACCACCAGATGTTGGGGTTGGCCTTTATGGTTTTAGGATTGTCGAAAGCTGCTCTTAATAGCAGCTACCCCAAGCCAGGCACATCTTAGGGTACATACTGGCTATCACCAGTATTTTTCAATGCCAATCCCAATGCATATCGATCCTGTCTATGGTCCAATTGAAACTTGATTGTTTTTTATTGCCGGTTATTCTCCTTGTTAAGATTCGCATGCCAACATGGAAGTGAAGTGCGCCTGGATCGGGCTAATGGTGAACAGGACCTGGTCGGCACCATTGGTATGACGGGTGCGCGAAAGCGTTGATGGTGGTGTTCTGAGAGGGCTCACTCCCGGCAAAAGGTCATCGGCTTCGAACCGTTCCACTCCGCTGTGGGGGGAAGGGTCCCGGTTACCCCCTGAAGATTCTATCTAATTCGGGTTCTATCACTTTCTCAGGGAATAAAGCCCGCCTCTTTCACCGGCGGGGGCGTCACCACCTGCGTCGCCGCTTCGACCCAGTCGCCACCCATCGTCTTGTAGGTATTGACGGTGGCACGAAAAAGGGCGTTCTGGCTGGAAGTATAGGACAGTTCCACATTGAAAAGGCTGCGCTCGGCATCGAGCACTTCCAGATAACTGGTATAGCCTTCGTCGTAACGCATCCACGCAAGGCTGGCATATTTCCGAAGGGCCTTGACCTGCCGGCCGAGGGCCGCGAGACGTTGTCCGGATTTGGTGCGGTCGAGCAGCGCATCCTCCACCTCTCGGAAGGCGTTCTGGATCGTCTGGAGATAGGCCTGAAGCGCCTGCTTCTGGGAAGCCTCGGCCGCCCTCACCTCGCCGCCGATGCGACCCGCCGTGAAAATGGGCACATTGAGATCGACGCCGAAACCCCATTCTTTGGCAGAACCGCTGAACAGGTCGGAAAATTCCGTGCTCACGTGGCCGAAGTCCCCGGTGAGCGATATCGAGGGAAAGTAGAGCGACTTGGCCACACCGATCCGGGCGTTGGCCGCCACAAGTGCCTGCTCGGCCTGCCGGATGTCCGGCCTCCGCTCGAGCAGGTCGGACGGCAGCCCCTGCGGGATGTCCGGCAGCGCCATTTGGTCGATGGTCAGCCCGCGCGGAATCGGGCCTGGATTTTGACCCAGGAGGACACTCAAGGCGTTTTCCAGCTGCCCGATGGCACGTTCGAGGTCGGGGATGCGTGCGAGGGCGTCCTCATACTCGGAATCGGCCTGCATCAGATCCACTTCGCTGATGATGCCTTTATCAAAGCGCAGTTTAAATATCGCCAGCGTCTCCCGGCGGGTTCCAGCTGTGTGCAGGGTGATTTCAAGCTGTTTGTCCAGGGCCCGGAGTTCCACGTAGGATAGCGCCACCGCGCTGACCAGGGTCTGCACCACCGTGCGCCGGGCCTCCTCCGTGCTGAAGAGTTCGGCCTGGGCCGACTCGGAGGCGCGGCGAAATTTGCCCCAGAAATCCAACTCCCAGCTGGCACCGAGAAAAACTTGATATAGGTCGTAGGTCGAGTCCACGCCCGAGGCGATGGGACTCGGTCCTTCTTCAGTGACCCTTTCGCGCCCGGCACTGCCGCCGCCCGCGACGAAGGGGAACTGATTGCCGCGGGTGGCAAAATAGCGGCCGAAGAATTCCTCCACCCGCGCCGTGGCGATGCGCAGATCCTTGTTCTCCCGAAGGGCGGTCTCTACCAGATGGGTCAGCACCGAATCCTGGAAACGCTCCCACCAGGTGGTGTCGGCAAAAACCCGCGCCTCTTCATCCTCGAAACGCCAAGTGGCCGGTGTTTCGACTTCCGGCCGCTGATAGTCCGGCCCGACTGTCATGCAGCCGGTGAGCAACACCAACAACAGGCACGTCAACGACTGTTTAGGCATGCGCGTCTCCCTTCGTTTTCGTAAGGGGTGGATCGGCGGGCGGGGTGCCGTCCGAGCTCCCGGCGGCGTCCTTCCGATGAGCCAGTCTTTCGAACATGTAGAAGCAGGCCGGCACCACGAAGACTGCGATGAAGCTGGCCGTCAGCATACCGCCGATAACCCCCGAGCCCATCACCCGCCGGGCGATGGCCCCCGAGCCGGTGGCGATGGCCAGCGGCACGCAACCCAGGATGAATGCGAAGCTGGTCATCAGGATCGGCCGCAGCCGCACGCGGGCCCCCTCCAGGGCCGCATCCCTGATTGACAGGCCCTCATCAAACTTCATCTTGGCGAACTCGGTGATCAGGATGGCGTTCTTGGACGACAGCCCGATCAGCATGATGAGGCCGATCTGGGCATAGATGTTGAATTCCATCTGACGCAGAAAAATCGCCCCGAAAGCGCCGAATACGGCAATCGGGATACACAGCAGCACGGCAAAAGGCATGGTCCAGCTCTCGTAGAGGGAAGCCAAGATCAGGAAGACAAAGATCAGCGAGAGCACGAAGATCACCCAGGCCGGCACGCCTTCCTGTGCTTTTTTCTCCTGGTAGCTCATGCCCAGGTAGGCAAACCCCATTTCGCGCGGCATGGACTGGGCAAACACCTCTTCCAGGGCCTGCATGGCCTGGGCCGAGCTGAAACCCGGGTTCGCCACCACGTTGATCTGGGCCGAGCGGTAAAGGTTAAAACGCATGGTAAACTCGGGGCCGGAGCGCTGCTCGATCGCGGTTACGGTCGATAGGGGCACCGTATCCCCACGGTCGTTGCGCACGTAAAACTGGCCCAGACCCTCGGCGCTCGTGCGGTACTTACCCTCGGCCTGGACGTACACCTGCCAGGTGCGGCCGAAGCGGTTGAAGTAGTTGACGAAGTAGCCGCCCATGAACGTCTGCAAGGTAGCGTACACCTGCTCCAGACCCATTCCCTGCTTGAGCACCTTGTCGCGGTCAACGTCCACGAAAAACTGGGGCACCGTTGGCAGGAAGGTGGTCGTGGCCCTGGCCACCTCCGGTCGTTTCTGGGCCTCGGCCAGAAATTTCTGTGTGTTTTCCCAGAGAAAGGCGATATCCTTGCCGGCGCGGTCTTGGAGGATAAAGGTCACGCCACCGGACGCGCCAATGCCCGGAATAGCCGGGGGTGAAAACGCAAAGGCAATCCCCTGGGGCACCTGCCTCAGCTTCTGGTTCAGACTCGCCAGGATGGTTGTATATTGGGTCTCGGGGGTCTTGCGCTCGGCCCAGGGGTCCAGCGAAACGAAATAAAAAGCGCTGTAGGTATTGGTCACCCCGGAGAGTAGACTCAATCCGACGACACTCGTGACATATTCGACGCCGGGCGTATCCATGATCAGCTTTTCGACCTCACGGGCCGCCGCCGTCGTCCGCTGCAGCGATGCCGCGTCAGGCAGCTGCAACTGGACATAGCAATAGCCCTGGTCTTCTTCTGGCAAAAAGCCTCCGGGGACTTTTTCACCCAGGAAAACCGTGCCGCCGGCCGTCACCGCGATCAGGATCAGGCTGATGGATAGTTTGCGGATCAGCCCTGCGCAGGCTCTGACATAGCCATTCGTGGCGGCACCGAAGGCGTTGTTGAACCAGCGGTAAAATACGCCTAAGGGGCCACGGGCCTCCTTTTTCGGCCTGAGGATCAGCACCGCAAGCGCCGGGCTGAGGGACAGGGCGTTGAAGGCCGAGATCAGCACCGAGATGGCGATGGTTACCGCAAACTGCTGGTAGAGCTTGCCCGTGATGCCCGGGATGAAAACGGTCGGCAGAAAGACGGCCGACAGCACCAGAGCGATGGCCACCACCGGGCCGGAAACCTCTTCCATGGCCTTCAGCGCCGCATCCTTGGGGGACAACCCCTTCTCGATATGGAGTTCCACGGCCTCCACCACCACGATGGCGTCGTCCACCACCAGGCCGATGGCCAGCACCAGACCCATCATGGCGATGGTGTTGATCGAAAAACCGATCAGCGGAAACATGGCGAAGGTCCCGATGAGCGACACCGGTACGGCCAGCGCCGGAATCAGGGTGGCCCGCCAACCCTGCAGGAAGGCAAAAACGACGATGACCACCAGCGCCAGGGCTTCGAACAGGGTAACGATAATCTCATCGATGCCCTCGCGCACGGCCTCGGTGGTGTCCAGGGCGATGGTGTACTCCAGATCGGGCGGAAAGCTCTCCGCGATTTCTTCCATGAGTTTCTTCACACCATCCACGGCCGCGATGGCATTGCCGCCGGGCAGCTGGTAAATCGCCACGGCGGCCGCATCTTTACCGTTCAGACGACCCGCCATGGAATAGGTCTGCGCGCCCAGCTCGATCCGGGCCACGTCCTTGAGGCGCACGAGGGATCCGTCCTCTTCCGCGCGCAGGACGATCTGGCCGAAGGCCTCCGGGTCGCTCAGCCGTCCCTGGGCCCGGATGGTGTAGGTAAAATCGACCCCGGGCGGTGCGGGCTCGCCGCCGACCTGCCCCGCCGGGTTCACCGTGTTCTGCGCCTGGATGGCATCCACGACCTCGGGAACGGTGATGTTGAGTTTGGCGAGTTGGTCCGGATTGACCCATACGCGCATGGCGTACTGCCCGGAACCATACACAATGACGTTGCCGATACCCGGCACCCGCAGGAGCTGGTCGTTCAGGTTGATGGTCGCGTAGTTGGAGAGAAAAACGGGATCGTAGGTGCCGTTGGGGGAAGAAATGTCGATGACCATCAGGGGCGAGGACTGCGATTTCTTGACCGTGACGCCGTAATTCTTGACTTCGGAGGGCAATTTCGTATCGGCCTGGGCTTTGCGCATCTGCGCCAGCACCTGGTCGATGTTGGGGTCCGTCTTGACATCGAAATTCACGTACATCTTCAATTCGCCGTTGTTGGCATTGAGCGAGTACATGTAGTTCATGTTGTCCACCCCGCTCATCTCCTGCTCGATGGGGGTGGCGACGGACTCTTCCACCGTCAGCGCGTCGGCGCCGACGTAGGTGGTGTTGATGAAAATTTCCGGCGGCACGATATCCGGGTACTGGGCCGTGGGCAGGCCCAGGAGCGCCACGATGCCCACGATGACAATGACGATGGAAATACAGATCGCCACGATCGGTCGGTTGATGAAGAATTTTGCCATGAATCCACCTTTCCCTGGAGAAGCGAAAATGTCCTGCGCGGATCAGGATGCGGGCTTAGCCGCTTCCGACGGTTTGGGCGGAGCATAGGGCTTGGGTGCTACTTTGGCCCCGTCGCGCACTTTCTGGGTTCCCTCGGCCACCACCCGGTCTCCGGGTTTGAGACCCTCGGCGATCACCCAGAGTTCCCCGTACCGCTCGCCGACCTTGACGTTGGTGACTTTGACCGTGTTGTCGGCCCCCACCACCGCCACCTGGTAATTGCCCTGGAGCTCGCCCACGGCGCGCTGGGGCACCAACAAAGCGCCTTTGGCCGTGTCGATGAGAGCCCGCACTTTGGCAAACTGCCCCGGCCGCAGGAGGTTTTCGGCATTGGGGAACAATATCGCCACCCGGATCGTGCCGGTACCCTGATCGACTTGCCGGTCGGCAAACGAGAAGGTTCCCTTCTCCGGCCAGGTGGTGCCGTCGGCCAGGATCAGGTCGTAGGTTATCTTCTGGGATTCGGGCGTCTTCGCCTGCTCGGACATTTTCGCGAACTTGAGGTATTCCCGCTCACTGATGGGGACATAGACTTTGATGGGGTTTACCGTGGATACGGTGGTCAGTTCCAGGGACTGGGGCGTGCCGACTAGGTCGCCGAGCTGGGCTTTGGCCTCGCCCGCAATCCCGTCGATGGGGGAGGCGATCTTGGTGAAGCCCAGATCGAGCTGGGCCTTGCGTACCTTCGCCCGGGCAGACAGCACCTGGGCCTCGGCGCTCTGGGCCGTGCCCTCGGCGTTGTCCTTGTCCCGCTGGCTGACGGCATTCGCAGCCGCCAGGGGCAGAATGCGCTTCAGGTTGGCCTGGGCGGTCCTGAAGACCGCCTCTTCTTTGGCCAGGGCGGCCTTGGCCTCGTCCAGGGCGGCCTGGAACGGCCGGGGATCGATTTCAAACAACAGCGTCCCCTTGCGAACGAAATCCCCCTCCTTGTAGTGCTGCTGGATCAAGTAGCCCTCCACCTGGGCCAGAATGGTGGCGTTGATGATGCCGTCCATTGATGCCACCCATTCCTGGTAAACCGGGATGTCCTTCTGGACGACTTCCGCCACCATGACCTCGACCGGGGGTGGTTCCTTGACCGCTTTTTTTTCTTCGGAACAGCCCCACAGCCACAGAACCGCCGACAAGGCCAATAAAACGATACCGGATTTAAGCTTCACATTTTCCCCCTTTGGATCCTCAATAAAGATGATTTCGCAAAAGCAAAACGACGCTGTGAGAAGGCCAGTTAAATAACGCGCATATTTCGAGGAATGCTGATGTCGCGGGTACTGAAGTCGGCTTACTTATCCTATGCCGCCATGAAAAGGAATTGCCTTACTGCGGCAACATTCGGGTTTCTATATAACCGAGGGGTCGGGGAGTTTTTGAGACTCTCTAACCCCCTTAAATTAAACGATATTTTAGACTAGACATAAGCCCCTGTATTTGTTATGAATAATCCCAATGATTTCAATACGAAAGGAGATTATTCATGGCCACCAAGTCGAACAAGATTTCAGCCCGATGGATTCGTGAAACCCGAAACGATTTTCGCGCCTTTCTGGATGAAACCAACTTTCCCGATCCGGACCGGCTCGGCGGGCGTGGCCCTAAATTCACATATCCTGAATGGCTGATCATGTTTATTGCGATTTTATCGGTAAAGCTGAAGATAAAATCCTATGTGCAAATTCATAAGATCGCGCTGCGATACTGGGATATCATCGCACAGGGCATGGATTTGTCGCCCATCAGTGAAAGACAGCTAAGGTTTCGTTTAAAAAAAATCCGTCATTTCCCTGGAAAGCCAGCAGCGTTCATTTTTCAGCTATTTCCTGAGCTTGAGTAACGATCGCGTTGTCAGTGCCGATAAGATGATGAACAAAGCCAAGGGACCAGTCTGGCACAAAAAGCAGAAAGAGCTGGGTATCATTCCCAAAGGACTGCGTGGCATCGATAAGGAGGCCACCTGGTGCAAGTCCAACGCCGATGGCTGGGTGTACGGTCATAGCACTTTTTCGCTGACCTCCCACAAGCATCCGGTTTTAGGCTGCTTTTTGTGGATGCGAAATTCTGCCAACGAAGCCAAACGGATGTGGCTGGAAACTTTTCATCTCAAAGATCAAGTTGACTATGTGGCCATGGACTCCAAGGCCGATGACGCTGATCTTTTCCGCGAATTTAAACGCCAGCGGCGGATGAACCTGATTACCTATTGCCGTCAAAACATGGATAAGGCGGAGTCTCGCAGGAAGATGATTTTGTTCATGGATAAGCCCAAACATAAGAAGATCTACCGGGAGCGATCTTATAAAGTCGAGCCAATGCAAGGTTTGGTCAAGGACATTTTTGAGATAGACCGTTGCTGGATGCGCGGTAACTCGAATAATCGCTGGATCTTCGCAGCCATGGGACTGACCGTCCAGATGCATCAGCTTCAGGCTTTCAAACAGGGTGGATCAACTTGGAATATCAAAGAACTGGTCTTGGGATAAACTCCCCGACCCCTCATATAACCTGCTGGGAAAAACCTCAATAGATACCACCAAATTAAAATTATGCCCAAACGCCGCCGTCGTTGGTAAACGATGGCGCATGGTGAAATTTCACATACGCCGAAAAGGTATCTACCGCGTGGATTGTTTTATGTCTATGTGGCGGTCTTCCGCCAGAAACATTCCTCTGGCGTGGCAGCTGATGCGTTCATATCGGTTGCTTTAATTGCTGCACTGTTGCCGCCGGCTTTGGGCCCATTTCCTAAACGGACGAGAATTGAATCGACCTTGCCATTCAAAGGTGCAATGCTGGGGCCCGCTCAACCGGGACCGACTCCAATCCGCATTTATGGAACAACGCCCCTGGTTGTATGGATAGCGCAAAGGAAAGAAGAATGAATCCCCCATAAAGGGGGATAAGTAAGGTAAACGTCAGCGTGGCATTAGTCAAAAGGCGTGTGTGAAAAATTTGTGACGCCTTGTCCCAATATACGCATCGTCTCCCCGTCATAGCCGATGGCAAAGGCGTGCGCACCGGTGGGTTTCGTGAAATCGCGGTGGAACTGGCGCATGCTTGAAATGGCTTCGGCAAATTCGCTGTGGTCAAGATATGAAAAAAAATCCTGGTGGCTGATTACTTCATACCTAGTGTCCAGAAAAAAAAGATGAAAGACCAACTCGTTGATGCTTTCATGGCGGATATCGCCCCGGCCCCATATTTTTAAACGATTGCCGGCCGTCCTGTATTGATACGTCAGCGTCATATCGGGGGTCCGGAAGGTCTGGCCGAGCGGCAACTTGCCGCCCAAAGCGCCCGGATCGGCTTTGCCGTCACCGATCTCTATCCCCAACTGGGCCTCGGCGGCACCATCGGCAGCAGCGTGCCGTCAACTCAGGGGCAATACTTCCCGGACCTTTTTAACGCCGACAAAATCGGCTACAGCGCCTTCGGCTTTTTCGAGTGGAATATCTTCAACTACGGCCGTTTGAAGAACATCGTGCGCCTGCAGGACGCAGCCTTCCAGCAGCTGCTGGAAGACTACCGCCGGACCGTCCTCCAGGCCCAGGGCGAGGTGGAGAATGCCATCATCGCCTTTCTCAAGTCCCGCCAGCAGCTGGAGGCTTTCCAACTGGCCGCGGACGCTGCCCGGCGGGCCTACGACATATCCACGGAACAGTACCAGGACGGCCTGGTGGACTTCAACACGGTCCTCAATACCCTGCGAACCCTTTTTGCCCAGCAGGAGCAACTGGTCGTGAGTGAGGGCACGGTGGCCACCAACCTCGTGGCCGTCTATCGCTCCTTAGGCGGTGGGTGGGAGATCCGTCAGGACGAGACAGCCCTGGAGTTGATCCCGAAAGATGTCCGGGAGGAAATGCGGGAACGGACGGACTACTGGGATAAGACTTTCGATGAGGAATGAAAAACAAAAACAGGTTCCGGTGGAAATTCTACCGTCCAATGTGGTAATAGCCTCAGGTGCATCCCGCTGTCTGGAAATGCGGTTCAGGTCGATTTGAAAGGGAAATTTTATGATTTTGTTCTTTGCAAGTGTGGGACTACTGTTGCTGGGGTATCTGGTCTATGGCAGGCTGATCGACCGGCTTTTCGGGTCTGATCCGAAACGGCCCACCCCGGCGGTCACCATGGAGGACGGGGTGGACTACATCAAGCTGCCGCCCTGGAAAATCTTTCTGATTCAGCTGCTCAACATCGCCGGGCTGGGTCCGATCTACGGTCCCATCCTGGGCGCCCTTTACGGCCCGGTGGCCTTGATCTGGATCGTTTTCGGCTGCATTTTCGCCGGAGCCGTTCACGATTACTTCTCCGGCATGCTTTCGGTGCGCTATGACGGCCAGAGCGTACCGGACGTGGTGGGGCATAACCTGGGCAATGGGTTTAAACAATTCATGCGCGTGTTTTCGGTGATCCTGCTGATCCTGGTGGGTGTGGTCTTTTTCCTCGGGCCGGCCGCCCTGTTGCAGAGCTTGACCGGTATCGATCTCAAGGTGCTGATCGGCATCATTATCGCCTATTATTTTCTGGCCACAATCCTCCCGGTAGACAAGATTATCGGGCGGATTTACCCGGTCTTCGGTGCGGTGCTGATTTTCATGGCGGTGGGCACAATCGTGATGCTGATCGCCAAGGGGTATGAATTCTACCCCCAGCGCACCTTTACCAATGTCAATCCCCATGACCTGCCGCTGTGGCCGCTGATGTTCATCACGATCGCCTGCGGTGCGGTCAGCGGATTTCACGCCACCCAGTCACCCATGATGGCCCGCTGTCTGCCCAGCGAGAAGTACGGGCGCAGCGTGTTCTTCGGTTCGATGATCGCCGAAGGCGTCATCGCCCTGATTTGGGCGACGCTGGCCATTTCTTTTTTTCATACGCCGGAGGCTCTGGACAAGGTCCTGGCCGAGGGGGGGCCGGGGCTTGTGGTCAACCGGGTCTCCACCACGCTCCTGGGGGGATTCGGGGGGCTTTTGGCCATCATCGGCGTGGTGGTGCTGCCGATCACCTCGGGCGACACGGCCTTCCGAAGCGCACGGCTGATCATCGCCGACATCTTCAAGCTTTCCCAGAAAGAACGGCTCAAACGTCTGATGATTGCCGGCCCTTTGTTCGCTGTGGGATTTCTGATCTCGCTTTCCGATTTCGGACTCATCTGGCGCTATTTCGGCTGGGCCAACCAGACCCTGGCGGCGGTGGTGCTCTGGACGGCGGCTGTATATCTGGTGCGGGCAAAGAAGCTCCACTGGGTGGCCACGGTTCCGGCCATCTTCATGACGGCCGTGGTGACCACCTTTATTGCCAACTCGGGCATTGGTTTCAACCTGCCGATGCCGATCGCCACCAGTATTGGCATTGGCAGCACCGTCGTGGCGACGGTGGCCTTTTTCTGGAAAGCCCGGCTGATTCAAATACCGCCGACGGGGACACCCGAAGAACCGTGAAGGGGGAATCGGCAAATCCGTATCAACCTGTTTGGGGTTATGTATCATTAGAGCGGCGTTTTCGAAGGGTTGCCAGTCGGCCGGCCGAGAAGGGGAGAAATCAGTGAAAACCGGAATGATGCTTATCGTAATGGCTATTGCGGCGATGGCGCCCGAATGCGTTTGGGCGCAAGATTATAGCGGGCAGTGGCTGGGGACGATCACCGAATCAAAAAATCGCTGTAAAGACCTTGGCAAAGCCGAACCCGGCGATTACAAACTCACCATCGTGCACAAGGACAACGAAATTCTGATTATGGAAAACGTGGTGCAGCGGCCCTACAAGGGCGTGATCAACCCCAAACAGCCGCGCAACGTCCATGTGCAGGGGGCCTACAGCGTGGACGGCGGCTACGTGACCGAAATGATCGACATCGTTTTCGAGAGTGATACCAAGGGCACGGGGGATTCGGTCTGGAGCTGGTCGGACGGCTATTACCAGTGCGGGGGACGGTTCAAGTTTGAATTGACCCATATCCGGGAGTAGGCGCCGGTTGCGCTATCGGTTGGGTTGACCGGCAGCGGCGCTTCACCGATGGTAAGGGAAAGGAAGCCAATGCATAGAATACGACTATGGGTGTTGCTCTTAGGGGGGATAATGGGCTGCGCTGCGGGCGGCCATCCGGGTGCAACCTCCCGCAGCACGGATTCCCACCTCTTATTGAATAAAACGTGGCAATGGGAAGCAACAATGACCCCGGGGGAAACCATTTCGGTTTCCGATCCGGACCGCTATACAATCCGGTTCCTGGCGGACGGCCAACTGCAGGCGCGGTTCGACTGCAACCGCGGCGGTGGGAGCTATACGATTTCAGCGGGGAAGCTGTCCTTCGGGCCGATGATGTCCACCCGCATGGCCTGCCTTCCGGACTCGCAGGATGGACCGTTCATGCGGGATTTGCAGCGCGTCACATCCTTTTTCGTTAAGGAGGGTACACTTTATCTGGAACTGCCCTATGACATTGGAACGATGCACTTCCGGGAGGCTCCCACATCCAAACAGCCTGACACACCGGTCGGCGACATCGTTAAATTTCGGGGGACCGTTGTACATAAGGATGTGGAAGGTGGTTTCTTCGCCATCGAGAGCGATGACGGGCGCGTTTATGATCCTATCAATCTTCCCGACCGTTTTAAAAAACATGGCCTGAAAGTAAACGTGACCGCCAAATTGCGAAATGACATGGGAAGCATCCACATGGTTGGCGACATCATTGAAATTGTAGAAATCGACGCAGAATAGAAGCGTCTCAAAAACAACAAAGGACTCAATAAATCAAACTAACTTTCGCTTTCCGAATGATTCGCCGCTGTATTTTTTCCCCTTCATGTATGGCCTGGCTATCCCATAGAAAGGAACTCTGCCGGGGGTTGGCATTACGTGCCATGTCCAACCGGCTGGGTCTGATTCCCGCGTCCAGATAGGCATCCGATACCAAAATATCGGTAAGAGGGGGGGGCTCCCAAACCAGGACTGCCCCCGGATCAAGCCTGGATTAGGATCGTCTATCGCAAAAATTCAGCGCTCTGATAAGTGCGGGGCCATAGACATAATGTTTGAAAGTTGAGAGGCCTGCCCCTTGCGACGTGGGTTAAGCTGGGCCTTCTCAAAAAAGTGGACACACCGAACAGCCAAGTTGTATGAGGCTACAGGAGGTGTACCACCATGGGAAAACGGTTTGGCAAAGAGTTTAAAATCGAAGCGGTGCGGCTGGCCTCGGAGCCAGGCAACACCCAATCCGGAATCGAACGCGATCTTGGCATAAGCCAGGGGATAGAAAACCAACCGCAAGCAACGCAAAAAGCGCTATCTGTCTCATCATGATATCCTCCAGTGGTCTTTGCTATTGCAAATATGATTGGGTTGCTTTGCAACTAGCGTTTAAAGCCGTTGCAGGCAGAAAGCGCCAAGGGACTTTGCGCAAGATTAGAAAAGTTGTTCTAAATCAGAATGATATTTTTTATCCGGGGATACATCCCATGCAATTGGGTAAAAACAGGGGATAGCCACCACCATTGACCACAAAAAAGTGCGTCCGCATCGATTGCGGCCGATGGAGGGCAAGGGGGGTTAGAGGATACCCGCGTCTAGTGCTTTGGCTACTGCCGCGCGGCGGTTGTGGACATCGAGTTTGCGGTAGATGTGTTTTAGATGGGCGCTCACGGTAGCTGTTGAAATGAAAAGGTTTTCAGCGATTTCCTTGTTATGCAGCCGTTGCGCCAGCAGCTCAAGGATATCGCGCTCCCGATTTGTAATAAGCGTATCCTTTGGTTCGACATTTGAAGATGGGGCAATAGGGCTTGGGGAAAAAGCGGCCAGAAGCTGCTGGATATAATCTCTGGCGTCGTTTCTTGCAAACAGCCGCTCCAACAGACCTCCCATGGTCGGGCCCAATTCAACAAAGGGACGGATGAACCCGCCTGGTTTTGCCAGATCGACCGCCGCTTTCAAAACGGCCAGGGCGTCGTCGGTTCGGCCCTGCTTCTCTAAAGTCAAGGCCAGCAGGGCTCTGATGGTAATCTTCTGAAAGGTGTTGTGTTGCTTCCGGCCTAATTGCAGATATGCCTGGAGCCTCTGTTCAGCTTCCCGCAGGCCTTCGTCTGATCCTCCCGCAAGAAACACCCGGCATTGCGTGATACTGGGGATTTCCAGAAAAATAAACATGGCCTCACCACCCGATGTTGTATCGATGCCTGGCAGGCTGGATGCAAACGGTGTTTCTCCCTTCATCAAGGACAAACGTGCCCTGCAGGAATGAGCGATTTCCAAAAAGGTGGCGCCTTTTGAAGAATGGATATATCCCAAAAGACGCTCCATTGTTGCGGTGACTTTATCCGTCTGTTGCGTGGCCTGATACGCCAGCGCCAGCCCTGCCATGCAGTCGACGCTTATTCTCCTTGGCATGATATGGATGTTTTCTGCTACTTGACTGAGATAATCGATGGCCATATCCAGTTCATTCCGACAAAAGTGGATAACGCCTTGAAACCATGAACTCGATGCAACATTAGGAATAGATTCGGTATTGATAGCGAAGCGATTTAATTGTTGACTTAGCGTTGCGGCTAAGGCCAGGTTTCCGGATACAATGTGGACACTAGCGATGCTTAACATCACGCGGGCTTTCCGTTTATCATGCAGCGAAGGTTGATGGAGCAGACCAGATAGCACATCCAAAATCCTTTCCTCCTGACCATGCATCTGACCTGCAAATCCAAAATAGCTTTCTGCAAAACCCCGAATCATGGGATAGGTTGTCGGAATCCGTTCCAATGCTTCTTCAATATATTTAAGGCTGGGTGAGCCATCACCTTGCAAAAAGCAAAGAACACCCTTGAAAAGAAAAATCTCTCCGTATAGCATTTTCTCTTTTGACTTATTGCGTATTAAGGACTCGGCGACATCGAGAACCGATGGAATGAGTGTAAGCCTGAAATGAAAATAGTGAATCCAGGCCTGTGCCAGTAAGAGTTCCGGTCGCTGCTGAATAAGGGTATTCGGCAGCATGGACAGCCATTTTTCAAGGACGTACCATCTGTCAGTATTGAGCATCGCCTGTCGATGCTGCTCGACCAATTGCGCGGCTCCAATCTCGTCAGCGCCGGCCAAAGCGTGCCGGATAGCCTCATCTATAAAACCGTTGTCGGCTAACCACGCACTGGCCTGGGCATGGAGGGCGTTGATGTCCTCGGCGCTGAAATGACGTTTTAACTGGTTTAAGAGCAGCTTCTGAAACAAATGGTGAAAACGAAACCATCGGTTTTCAGCGTCCAGGGGAATCAGGAACATGTTTTCCGTTTTTAACCAGGCAAGAAACGTCCAGCCGCTGATTTCGCCTGACTGGGAGTCACCCGCCGGCCTGCAAACCGCCTCGCACAACGGGGCGCAGAAGCGCTCCAAGATGCTGATACTTATTAGATATTTTTTGTTGACCGGGGGGT
>Ga0272444_10002364_pt1 | contig 17479 bp, 13 predicted proteins | sample SSMForm13_FD_201033 | JGI IMG/M metagenome (GOLD analysis project Ga0272444, IMG submission 201033) | Marine sediment archaeal communities from Little Sippewissett salt marsh, Falmouth, MA, United States - SSM-Form-13 | ecosystem: Environmental > Aquatic > Marine > Wetlands > Sediment ... | reverse complement strand
TGCCCGTTATTCTTCTCCGGCGACATGGCCACGGTCGACGACTTCACTCGCAGCCTGCTCTGTAATAATGAGATGATAGCTGTCAACCAGGACATTCTCGGCCAATGTGCCGAGCCCGTCGTCATGATCGACAAGCAATGGGTACTCAAGAAGTCCCTGGCGGACGGTTCCGTGGTTGTCGGCGTGTTCAGTCTGGATGATAAACATGACTCCAAGATCGAGTTGGACTTCCACCAAGTCGGCCTGACCGGTCCGGTCAGGGTGAGGGACCTCTGGCGGCAGAAGAACCTGGGTGTCATCAGCAACGGTTTGGAGTTCAAGGTTGGTCCCAGCGGCTGTGCCGTTGTAAAGCTCTCCAAGTAGCTCAACCAATGGGGCCGGACAGACACGGTCCGACGGCCCATGCTTCAAAGGCTTGACAATGCGCTATGGTTTTTGGCGTAAGCAGGGCCTGGGCGTGTTTTCACGAGCAATCAGCCACAGGCATTGCCGGCACCCCGATGGTCGTTAAGACTCATCGGGGTCGTTGCGTCGCTGGCTGTGGCTTGCTATCAGCAGGGCGATAATCCATGCGAAGAGAGCTACATACAGGCTTGTCAGCAGCAGGCCCTCATAGTCGCTGATTCTAATCAGCGGGTAGGCCAGGCAGAACACGCCCAACAGGGCCAGTGCGGAGATGGCCTGGAATCGGCGGCACCAGACGAGCAGGAAGGTGGCTTCGATCGCCATCAGGACCAGTCCCGCGATGATCATTCCGCCGGTAAGCCCAGGCCAGTAGTCGCCTACGTGTGCCATCAGGAGGTAGTACAGCATGTACCCTCCGGCGATTACGGCGATGGGCAGGCCACGCAGTTTTTCGCCCGTTGCGAGGAACGTTGCGATCACCACGGCCAGCAGTAGTGTCAATCCCCACGGCGCCGCTGCCAAGACGCGTGCGACGTAGTAGCCTGGCTGGGTTTTCTTGGGCAGGATAAAGCCCATGCCAAGTCGCGTGACGGCCTTTTCGAGACTCCAGGTCAGCGTCGTGACGGGGATATCTTTGCCATCGGCGTCCTTCACCGTATTCTGGGTCAGATCGGTTGGTGTCATGCAGCCAACGGGGTAGTTTATGCGGTCTTTCTCGATATCGCGGCAGATCATCGTCAGGCGGTACTTGCCCATCTCCCTGCCTGCTCCCGGCTCGAAGCGGATGTCATTGAGTCCCCGGCTGTGATAGCTGATGGCCAGGTCGTGGGCGACCCCGGACTTAACGGGCATTCGCCAGCGGATGGATGTCTCGGAGATCAGCAGTTTCTGCTTCAGCGGCTTGCCGTCGAGCGTGACCTCGATCTGATCGACGAGTCCCTGGCGTTTTGGCAGGGGGAAGTTGAAGTCGGCCTCGAGGTCGCGATCGGCGAAGCTGACGAATTTGTACGTGAAGCTGGCATCGACATCGAAGCCCGGGTAGAACGCTCCCCCTTTTTCGCGGTAGTTGGCGGCGATGTCAAACGTGTGATTGGCTGAGATGATCGGGTTACCGGGCACAACGTGCTGGATTGTTTGCTTGCGGAAGCCTACGGGCTGGGTGGTGGCCTGGAGCTTGTTGGCGTCTATCTCCATGCCGTCCTTGTCGTAGTACTTGACTGTCTCGTACGTCAGCTTGCACGTCAGTTCTCGCTGGACGTGAGGCCTGCCCCAGATCGTCATGACGGACTCGTAGTTTCGCTGGCTGGTCCCACCGCGCTGGCGGGCGAACTCGTCGGACTGGAAGTCCAGGTACATGCACATGATGACCAGCAGGCCCAAGCCGATGAGCACCTTCAGGACATTGCCGATCGATGCGACCAGCAGGCCGGCCCAGGTTTCGGGACGGTCCTGGTTGCGTCGCCTCAGCCAACTCACAAGGCTGGCCAGCAGCACTGCGGCGATGATTGTGACAAGTCCCGCAAGCGCAACGGTCTGCACGGGCTTCGAGTGAAAACGATGGATCAGTTGCGTGAGGTAGGAAAACATGGGGTACTTTCCGGCCATCCTTGGCCATTCCCAGAAACCGCAGGCTTAAGAAATTATCTATATGCGGTCGGCGGAGATTTCGCAAGGACTAACCGTGGCGAATTCGCATTTTCGCTCGCGTGTTGGTCATATTGTGATTTCTTGTGATTGTGCCGCGTCGATGAATGCGAGCATGTTTTCCAGCGAGGTGTCGCCTTCCACGGCGTGGGATGGCGAAAGAATGTATCCGCCCGATCGGCCCATCGCAATCAGTTTGGCGGTTTCGTTACGCACGTCTTCGACGCTGCCGTAGGGCAGGGTGCGCTGGATGCTCAGCCCGCCCCAGAACGCCAATCGCCCGCGGTATTGATCGTGGATTGTGTGGATATCCATGACTTCCGGCTGAAATGGATTGAAACAGTCCAGGCCGAGGTCGATCAGGTCGTCGAACAACTCATGGACGTCGCCGCAGGAATGAATGAATAAGGACTTGCCCGCTTCTTTGACCGCGGCGTACATCCGTTCAAGCCGCGGATAGATGAATCCTTTCCACAACGGGTAGCCCATGAGGAGCCCGCGTTGCTGGCCCCAATCGTCACCGAAGTAAATCGCGTCGATATCGTACTCGCAGGCCCTGCGAACCATGGCAATGTTGTAATCGGCGATGGCATCGAGGAGGTTGCCGGCGAAGCGGGGGTGCTCGATGAAATCCATCATCAGGTTTTCCATGCCGCGAAGTGTCCAGGCACGTTCGAATAGCGAGAAGCCGATGCTGAACAGGCGGAATCGATCGTTATAGCGGGCCAGTGTCCCGGGGATGTCAGCGTAATAGCGGTTGTCGTGGGGATCGGGAAAGGTGAAGCCCGCGAGCGTGGGGTCGGGCAGCGATTGCCCTTCGACGAAGCCGATATCCTTCTCGACATTACGGTCCCAGATCACGCCGAATGTGTCACGGAAACGGTTTTCGCCCAGCGGATCGAAGAAGCCTATGTCGCTGCCCAACTCGATGATATGTCCGCCGGTGGCTGTGAGCAGATCGTCCGTGCCGTAATGGTCGGCCAGCATCCGGGCCGCCTCATGGGTAAATTTAAATGACCATGGCGTGTAGGGCGGCACCTGGCCATCCAGAACCATCTTCACGATTTCACGGCGATTTGCGGACATTTGCTTTGCTCTGATTCCTCAGCCCTAAAGTGAACGCGTGTTTAGGGCGGACTGGTGGTTGGGTCTGACTACAGGAATGATCTGGCCGGCCTTCTTTGCGCGGTTGTGTTTGGCCTCGATCTGGGCCTTGGTCTCGCCGGGGTTTACGTACCATTGGCTGTCGAACCGCGCTGTGCGGAAGATGTGGTCAAACTGCTTGACCAGGTCGGCTCGTTCGCCGGCGAGGTCCTTGGTCGATGCGACGTCCGCGACGATATCGTAGATTTCCATCGGCTCGGCCGGGTGTGGGCGATAGGCGCGGTACTTACCCTTGCGGGCAGCCTGTCCGTGGCGAGTCTCCCAGTAAAGGTATGGGTGCTCTTGCTGTTGTTCGGGTCGGCCCAGCAGTGTCGGCACGATCGATAGCCCGTCGGTATCCTTGGGGGGGCTGATCCCGGCGAAATTGGCTGCGGTGGGCAGGAAGTCCCAGAACGCGCACACGTGGTCATTTTCCCCGGGCTTGATCCTTCCGGGCCAGCGGACGAACATCGGCACGCGGAGCCCGCCTTCGGTCGAGATGAACTTCCCGCCTCGCCAGGGGCCCTTGTTGTGGAAGAACGGGTCGTCCAACCAACGCTTGCGGGCCATGTAGCCCCAGTGGCTGTACCCGTTGTCGCCGGCGAAGAAGATCACCGTGTTCTCGGCCAGGCCGAGTTGCTCGACCAGATCGGCGATCTTGCCAACCGACCTGTCCATGTGCGTCACCATCGCCGCCCACTCGCGGTGTCGCAACGAGGGAAAGCCTTTTCGCTTCTGGTAGGGTCCCAGGTTTGGTGTGACCACCGGGCCGTGGGGCAGTTGCGTGGCGTAGTAGAGGAAGAAGGGCTTGTCCTTGCTTGCGCGAACAAACTTCAGCGCTTCGGCGAGAATCAGGTCCTCGGAATATGAGACTTTCACGGGGTCCTTCACGCCGCGGGGGATGAAGTTTCCCTTGTCGTCGTACTCGTGGGCGCGGTCATCCCCCGTGTTGTGACGATAGGCTCGCCGCATGTCGAAGCCGACATTCTGCGGCAGGGGGATCTTCTCCTCGTTGCGGTAAAGATACTCCGGATAGTACGTATGCGCCCGCCGCTGGTCGTAATATCCGAAAGAGAAATCGAAGCCTTGCTTGTAGGGAACGCCCGATGTCCCCGGCGTACCGATGCCCCATTTGCCGACGAAGCCCGTCGCATATCCGGCCTGCTTAAGTACCTTGGCGACCGTTACGTCCTCGGCCTGTAAATGCTCCTGTCCGCGGACACTGCGGTTCAGGCGGACGCGGGCATGGCCCATGTGCTTGCCGGTGATCAGGCTGCACCGGGAGGGTGCGCACTCTGCCGCTCCGGCGTAGGCCTGCGTGAATCGCATCGACTCGCCGAACAGGCGGTCCAGATTAGGTGTTTCGATGTGCTGTTGTCCGAAACAGGCAAGGTCGCGATAGCTCAGATCGTCCGAGAGGATGAAGATGATATTCGGTCTGTCGTCAGCCTGGCGAACGGGCTTGCTGCGCGTGTTGGCTTGTGCAGTTCCCCGGGTCGCTAGATGTACGCCGGTGACAGCTCCGGCTGCCAATGCCATATCTCGCAAGAACCTGCGTCGGCTATGTTTCACCATGATATCAAACCCTTGAAATCGAACATGCGCTGTAGCGGTCTGAAAGCGAACCGATCTTGAACATAGAGTATACCTCTGCAAAGCGGCGAACAACCACGATCAAATGTCGGCAGCGGGTTCTTGGCGGGGTGGCTGTGTCGTCACGGCCGCGGCTGGAGTTCAGCCAGGGCGGTATGGCCCTTGGGGTTGTCGGGCAGGGCTCGAATGTCAGCGATAACTTTGTCGATTGCGACTTGGTATTGCTCGATCGCCTTGGCCTGGGTGGCAGGGGGCTTGTCCATTGCCTTGACGAGGGCTTCGCGGAGGTCGAGCAGGCTTTTTGGCGCGGCGCGACCTAGCAGGTGGGCGGCTCGGTAGAGGCGGTATGTCTTGTCCTCTCCAGCGAATCGCCATCGGTTGTGTGGGGCGGGGATGTTCAGGTCTGGCGAGGCGGGTCGGCGAGCGTCGAAGTATGGCGTAACTCCGTGGTAACCATCCTTGGCGATGACCGCTGACGGCTCGCGAAGTATTCGCTTTCGCTGCCAGTCGGCCAGTGGCAGGTTGGCTGAGAAGGCCGCCACCTTGCCTGGTTTGCCTGCCCGCAGCGTTGCGACAATCTCGGTTGCAGCGACACGGACGGTCAGGCCCACGCGATGGTCGTCGCGTTTCATCGCGTCGCGGACGCACTGGGGGATGCTGGCCTTGACGATCTTTGCGCCCAGCGAGTCGCCGTCGAGCATTAGCGACAGGCCGTCGCGTACATAGACGTTCAGTTGGCCCCTGGCGTCCTGCGGAACCCGGCCCGGGCGGCGGGATTTGAGGATCACGCCGAACGCCAATCCGCACAGGCCCTTGTTGGGGTTGCGTGAAAAGTCCAGCATTGCTCCGACCGTCGGCTCGGCCTGACCACGATGCACGGGTCCGACGAGGTGTGAGGGCATCGGCTGGGCGGGCCAGTCCATTCTCAGGGGGTTCGGAACGGGCTTCTCGCCGAGCGGAAGGTTGATATTGGTCTGCGAAAACGGGGTCTTTTGAGGCCAACCGTAGGACCAAAGCGTGTCGCCGGTTTGTTCCCATCCCCAGTCCACATAGTGAAACGTGCTTCGTCTCTGGGCCAGCCATGCCTTCCACTGTTTATCGAGTTCGTCGAGGTCGCCGTATATTTCTTCCATGAGGCGCCGGTCGATCTGGCGGATCTGTCGGGGGGACGTGGTTTTCGCGGCGAACAGGCCATCGCGCCACAACCGCCACTTCATCAGCCGATACGGATCGGTCCACATGAACTGGGTGTACAGGCCGCAGACGTACCCGGAACTGTCGGATTCCAGCATTTCCTGAATGCTCATGGGCTTCTGGCCCAACTCGTCCAGCCCGGAATCCAGAATGTTGTTGATGGTGGGTTTGTCGAGCACACCGACGGTCAACTGACGCCTTCGCTTGTCGTAAACGTGATTGGCCAGCGCGTAGGTGACGCCTTCCAGAAAACGGTGGGGAGTGTTTCGACAGGATCCGGTTAGACATGCCTGCAGCAAATGGATGTTTTCGTGGATGACCAGCTCTCGCTTGTGGTAAGTCAGCGAGCCGCTTGGGTAATTGTACGCGGCCTTGAGGAAGTCAAACGTTACCCCGCCACCGGAATGACTCCAGCGGAAGCCGCCATCGCTGAACGTCGCGTTGCGCATGGTCTTGAGCGATTTGCCGTAAACGAACACCATCCGGAGTCGTTTGATGCCTTCCGGTTCGCCGCCCATCACCCGCACCGTATGTGGGTAGGCGAGTTCCGCCCAGGTCAGGCAATCCCGGGCCCAGCTTGCGCCCATGTCGGTCTTGCAAGCGAAGTGCCGGCTTACGTACCACTCAAAACCGGGAGTGTTCCGTACCTTGCCGTCGGAGAAGTTTGGTGGAATGTCCTGGCCTGTTTTGACGATTGAGATGCTAAGCAGTGTGCTGGTTTGCCCACTGACGATCAATTTGACGGGAGTTTCCTCCGGTGCCGGCACGGCTGCGATAACAGGGGACACTGCGACCAAACATGTCAGAATGCCAATGCCCGCCGCTAAAAGCCCGGGGTTCTCATGCCGGGTCGCCCTGCAAATCCAATTGATTCTTTCCCTGGACGAACTCGACATCGGCAAGAAACTCCGTGGATTGATCTCAGCCATCCATTATACATAACACCCTTGCGATCCCAACCGACCGTCTGGAATACACATCGCCAAGTTGCCGACGAGTGCCATTGGGCTTTCTGGCGACTATATCGCTGGGTCCCAAAGCCGCAAGCACCGTTTCGGCGGGGTTGAAGGACTGGTCCTTCCTTGCGTTTGGGCTCCGGGATGATAGGCTCTTGGGGTCCTGCAATCTGTCGATGTCGGTCTGGGTTTCAACGGAGACATTTGTGGCTCAGAAGTCCAAAACAAGGTCCAGGCGGTTCTCCCACGCCTCGCCGTATTCCACCTGGGTTGCCATCGCCATGCTTCTGCCTACTCTCGCTGTGGTTGCCGCGATGGTTTGGGCTACGGGTCGCATTTTTGTTTGGTATGGAGTGGCCATCAACGTCACAGCGTTTCTGCTGTACTGGCAGGACAAGTACGCCGCAAAGAGAAGCGCCGCTCGGGTGCCGGAATTGGTTCTTCACGCGATGGCTCTTGGCGGTGGCTCTCCAGGGACGCTTCTGGGACAGCGAGTTTTCCGCCACAAGACGCGAAAGTGGCAGTTCCAGGCCGTTTATTGGGCGAGCGTGGCGATTCATCTTGGGATAGCGATCTGGGCTTTGCCTGGCATACTGACCGCTCGTGGTTGGCAGGGGCCTCTATGGACGGCGTTTGCAGTCGGGATGCTCGTGGCGATCAACGTGGCGACCTTTGTGCTTGAGCCTTTGCGAACTCGCAGTCGGGTCAAGGGTCCGCGGGCCCTTCTGCTGATCCTGGGCGGGGGCCTTGGTGCGGCCTTTCGGGACCAGCGGGATACCGGCATGGCCTGGCTGCCATACCTGGCGGCCTCGGCTCAACTCGGCGTGGCATTGGTGGCGGCATTGTTGGGGCTCAAGTCGCTGATAACCTGAGTTTCTTGGTGATGGAGAACTGCATGACCGACAACTCTCCCATCCGTCTGCTGGATGAAGCGTCCCGGGGCGATGGGCAAGTTACCGGATCGCCGCCGGCTGGATATGTTCGACGGCGTGTCGATTTGCCTGTTCGCGAGGATCTGCTTAGGATCGAGCTGGATGTGGCTGAGGAGAGCAAGGCCAGGCTGGTTGACGCCGTTGGGGTCATTCGTCGAATCGACGATCGAGTTGTCAGTTCCTGTCTTGCCCAAGCTGCCAGTGAAGGTGTAGTGCCATTCTGTCGCATGGGTTGCCATCCGTGCTGTGAGTCGTATCTATTGATGCTTTCCCCGGCTGAGATGTATTACCAGATGGAATTGCTCGACAATTTGGAGGCTTCGTTGGCGACGGGGGTTCGGGCATGGTTTGCCCGTTTCGCTGACGGGATTCGTTGTTCCGGCCTGCTGGAGAAACTCCAGAATCTTACCCCGAAGGCCAGGCCTCTGGATATCATCCAAGAGTGGTTCAATCGCCAGGACGACAGAGCCTGCCCGTTTCTCAATGCCACGGAGGGTGTTTGTCGCATTTACGAGGATCGCTTTATCTGTTGCCGGGAGTTTCATTCCCTGCGTCCGCCGGCCGACTGCGCCTGCCACCAGACGAGCCGATTGGCGATTACGCCAAGCCTGTTGGATGTGCCCTGCGATCTGGAAGCACGCCTGACGGGTGAGCCTGTCGGGGCGATCACCATGCCCGATCTGCAACTCTGGTATGAGATACGTACCGCCGAGGCCGCCCGAACCTGGCCGGCGGTGTTAGTGGCGGAGGAGCTTTTGGCCTGCTTAGCCGACGCCGCCGCTCAATCGCAGCGCCTTCGAGCATCAGTTACTGTTGATCCCCCGGCCGGGTCGTGACATAGTCCTGTCGGATTGGTATATTCAATCCACCCGGCGTTGCCGACAGTGCCGGGCATTATTCTATTCTGGCAGTGACGGGCGTTCAGAGGCTCGTCGGCCGCAACGCGAGAGGTGTCTGGATGAGCCCTGCAATTCTGGGTCAGTTCTTGAAGAACCCCAAACACATCGGTGCGATCGCGTCGAGTTCAAAGGGGCTTTCACGTACGATTGTTTCAGAAATCGGTATCGAGTCCGCATCGGTGATTCTGGAATATGGGCCCGGGACCGGCGTGTTCACCCGGCAGATCGTAGGCGCCAAGCGCTCGGACGCAATTTTCGCCGCCATCGAACAAAATCCGATGCTGGCGGCGAAGTTCCGACAGGCGTTTCCGGATGTGGTTCTTTACGAGGACTCTGCTGAGAAGGCTCCCGATATAGTCCGTGAACTTGGGGCCGACCATGCCGATTGCATCGTAAGCGGTCTGCCCTGGGCGGCCTTCGACAATGGTCTGCAGGACCGCCTTCTGGCAGCGACGCTTGAAGTACTTCGGGAGGGCGGCAAGTTTGTCACGTTCGCGTATTTGCAGGGCCTGCTAATGCGGTCCGGCAAACGTTTTCAGCAGAAGCTCAAGTCCAACTTCTCAAAGGTAACCCGCAGCCGGGTAGTTTGGTGGAATCTTCCGCCGGCGTTTGTGTATCGCTGTGAGAAATAACCAGTTTCATTCATCTTGCCCATGCGGCAAGGCGCTGTGGCATTTCGCGCGAGTGATAGAGTTTTGTCCAGCCGCTCCAGTTCAACCTTCACGCCGACTTAGCCTTCAAACTTGCGAATAAGCAGACAGGCGTTGTGACCGCCGAAACCGAAACTGTTCGACAGTGCTACCTTGACGTTGGCTTCTCGAGGAGTATATGGCACGTAGTCGAGGTCGAACTCGTCATCCGGGTTGTCAAGATTCAGGGTGGGGGGGATCACGCCGTTTTCGATCACCTTGGCACAGACAGCCAGTTCCACGCCGCCTGAGGCACCGAGCATATGTCCGGTGGCGCTCTTGGTGGATGAGACCTGCAGTCCATTGTGAGCGTAATGCCCAAAGGCCTTCTTCATAGCGCAATTCTCTGCCTGATCGCCCAGGCCGGTGCTAGTGCCGTGGGCGTTGACATAGTCAACGTCCTCGGGGTTAACGCCGCCGTCTTGAAGGGCTTCGGTTATGGCCAGTATGGCGCCTTTTCCGTCGGGATCCGGAGCGGTTATGTGATAGCCGTCGGCGCTGGAACCGTAGCCTATCAACTCGGCGTATATCTTCGCGCCGCGGGCAAGAGCGTGAGAGAGCTCTTCGAGGACCACCACGCCAGCCCCTTCGCTTAACAGAAAGCCGTCACGGTCTTTGTCGAAGGGTCTGCTGGCTCTTTCGGGCTCATCATTGCGGGTGCTCAGGCCCTTGAGAGCGCAGAAGCTGGCCAGACCGATGGGCGTGAGCGCAGCCTCAGATCCGCCAGTCAGGGCGATGTCTACTCCGCCGTTTTGAATAATGCGGAAGGCTTCGCCAATGGAGTTGCCGGCCGAGGCACAGGCGGTGCAGACTGAGAAATTCGGTCCGCGGAGTCCCCATATTATGGAGATATTGCCGCTGGCGGCGTTGCCCATGAGCTTTGGGACGGTCAGCGGGCTGACTCGCCTGGGGCCCTTTTCGAGCATTCGTCTGTGCTGGTCTTCCAGTTCCTGGAGCCCGCCGATTCCGCTGCCGACGATGACCGCGCATCGGTCAACCTGTTCGGTGGCGAAATCCAGCCCGCTGTCAGCAACTGCCTCGATGGCAGCCTGGACAGCGAACTGGGCGAACCGATCCATGCGCCGGGCTTCCCGGGGCTCGACCAAGTCCGAGGTTACGGACGTCCAGTCCTGAACCTCTCCGCCGATCTGTGATGCGAACGGCGCAGGATCAAACCGTGCTATTCGACGGATGCCGCTCTTGCAAGCCAGCAAATCCGTCCAGAATTGCCCAACGTTCTGGGCAAGCGGATTAACCGTCCCCAGACCCGTCAATACGACGCGGCATTTGGCCATTGAAACCGGACCTCAGGCACTCAGGCCTTGCTGGAGTGCTCCTTGATGTAGTCAATGGCCTGCCCGACGGTCTGAATCTTTTCAGCCTCCTCGTCGGGAATGCTCATCTCGAACTCGTCCTCGAACTCCATTACGAGTTCGACGGTGTCCAGAGAGTCCGCATTGAGGTCATTGACAAACGACGTCTCCCGAGTGATCTCGGTCTTGTCGACACCCATCTGCTCGGAAACGATCTCAATTACCTTTGCTTCGATTTCTTCCGACACTTTCATACCTCCCTGAAGATTCCAAGGATTACGGTTGTCTTACACTGTTACTAGCTTATCGCAAAACGCCCACACCTTTGCGGGCGGCGTACTATAGCTTGGCCGACCCGGCCATGCAATAAACATCTCCCGCACAAGCGGGCATTTTATCTAAGTATGCATTCCGCCATCAACGCTGAGAACCTGTCCGGTGATGTAGCTCGACGCGTCAGAGGCAAGAAAAGCCACCGCCCGAGCGATGTCCGGCGCCTCGCCCATTCGTTTCATGGGGATCATGGAAATGGCGATATCTTTTGCCTGCTGGGGCAGGGCATCGGTCATTTCCGTGCGAATGAACCCCGGGGCGACCGCGTTGCAGCGGACGCTCTTGCCCGCCAGTTCAATGGCGGTGGTCTTGGTCAGGCCGAGCATGCCGGCTTTGCTGGCGGCATAGTTCGCCTGCCCTCGGTTGCCCTCAAGCCCGCTGTAGCTGGCCATGTTGATGATCGCCCCGCCACGCTGACGCACCATGTATTTGCTGACCGCACGCGTGCCGTAGAACGCACCGTAAAGGTTGACCTTGAGAACCAGGTCCCAGTCCTTGTCGTCCATTCGCATCAGCAGTCCGTCCCGCGTGATGCCGGCGTTGTTTACCAGCACGTCGACGTGGCCGAACTTCTCCGCTACATCGTCAACCAGGGCGGTAAAGCCCTCGCTGTCAGTTATGTCCAGCTTGCGGCAGTTGAGCTTCTCTCCGGGCGATCCGAGGTCGGACTGCATCTCTGGGAACTTCTCTTCCAAGAGGTCCACCGCGACGACGGTCATGCCGAGAGCCAAAAGCTCGCGACAGATTTCACGCCCGATTCCACGGGCTGCGCCGGTTACGATTGCTATCTTATCACTATCCGCCATTTTGTGTTTCTCCGCTTGCTGCATCCCTGCTATTGCTTTGCCAATTCTTCGACGGCCTGGAGGCTGTTCAGGCTGACGAAGTCAGCCCGACGGTTGATTCGTCGCATCAGGCCGGCCAGAACGCGTCCGGGGCCGATCTCGTAATACCGGTTTACGCCTTGAGACTCAAGCATTTCCATCGATTGTTGCCAGCGAATTGCTCCGGTGAGTTGGGCGACGAGCTTCGGGGCGATGGTTTCGGCGTCCTGGTAGACCTGGGCGTCCGTGTTGGCCACAACAGCCGTGGCGGGGGGGCGGAAGGTCTGTCCAGCCAGGGTTTCGGCGAAGTCTTTTGCTGCCGGCGCCATGATCTGACTGTGGAAGGCCCCGGCGACGTTCAGGCGTATGGCGCCTCTGGCGCCGTGCTGCGGGGCCAGTTTCTCGACTCTTTCGCAGGCAGCAAGCGAGCCGGAGACGACTATCTGCCCGGGGCAGTTGAAGTTAGCGCAAGTCAGTATGTCGCCCTGTGCTGCCTCAGCCACCAGTGCCTCGGCCTGAGGTTCATCGAGGCCAATGAGGCTCACCATGGAGGATTCTGCGTCCGTGGCGGCCTGTTGCATGAGTTGGCCTCGGCGGGCGACGAGTTTAATCGCCGGTTCGAAGTCTATAGCGTCAGCAGCGTATAGGGCGGAGTATTCGCCAAGGCTCAGGCCTGCGGTGAAAGCGGGGCGGATGGCGGCAGATTCTTCGGGGCCGAGCACCTCGTCCATCACCGCGAGGGTTGCGGCAGAGACGGTGAAAATTGCCGGTTGGCAAATGTCGGTGCGGGCGAGTTGTTCCTCGGGACCCTCGAAGCAGAGTTTACGTAACTCGAGCCCGGTGGCCGCCTCGGCCCTGTCGAAGATGTTCCGTGCGGACGCAAAGGCATCGCAGAGGTCTTTGCCCATGCCTACATGCTGAGCGCCTTGTCCGGGAAATAGGAATGCGGTTTTCATGGCATCGCTTTCGTATCGAAGAATCTGGCTGCTAGAGCTTGAGGATGGCCCCGGCCCATGTTAGCCCGGCTCCGAATGCTACCAGCATCAGCGTCGAGCCAGGCCCGATTCGCCCCTCGTCGCGGGCTTGCTGCATGGCCAGTGGAATGGAGGCTGCCGAAGTGTTGCCATAGATGTCGATATTGACGAAAACCTTGTCCTGCGGGAAATCGAATTTGCTTGCTGCCGACGCAATGATTCGGCTGTTGACCTGGTGGGGCACGACCATGTCGATATCATCGACGGTCATGTTGCATTTTTCCATGCAGTTGCCCAGGAGCCATTGCATCTTCTCGACCGCGAACTTGTAGACATCACGGCCTCGCATTTTTATGAAGTGGTCGCGATTTTCTACGGTTTCCAGTGTGGCGGGGTTTCGGGACCCTCCGGCTGGGACGTGAATGAAGTCCCATCCGTTGCCATCGGCGTGAAGTACCGAATAAAGGACGCCGCGGTCTTCGTCCTCGGTTGCTTCGAGCACTACCGCACCGGCGCCGTCGCCGAAGAGAACGCAACTGCCACGGTCGGTGTAGTCTGAAAACTTGCTGAGCGTTTCGGTGGCGATCACCAGTACGCGTTTGTAGGTGCCTGTTTCGATGAATTTGCTGGCGACGCTTACGGCGTAGATGAACCCGCTGCAAGCGGCGCCGAGGTCGAAGGCAGGGACATCTGTTGCGCCCAATGTCTCCTGGATGCAGCAGGCGGTGGAGGGCATGATCATATCGGGTGTGACGGTTGCCACGATGATAAGTTCGATGTCCTGGGGCGTGATATTGGCGTCGGCGAGGGCGTTCCTGGCGGCAATGGTGCCAAGGGTCCCGGTGGTTTGGCTTTCGGAAGCGATGTGCCTCTCGCGGATGCCGGTTCGCTTAGTGATCCATTCGTCCGAAGTATCGAGGAACTTTTCGAAATCGGCGTTGGTCAGCACTTTTTCCGGTACGGCGGTCCCGAGGCCGACGATAGCGGCGCGTAGCGGCCTAGGCATTGTTGCTCCTGTCTGTCGCGGGCATTTCCTGGCCCTCGTTGACTAGTTCTACAATCTTTTGGTTGACTTGGAAATTGGCGAATTCTTTTGCCACCCGGACGGCGTTCATGATGCCGCGGTAGCTGCTGGCGCCATGGCAGATGATGCTGATTCCCGCAACGCCAAGCAGCGGCGCGCCGCCGTATTCGTTGTAGTCGTACTTGCCCATGAGTTGCCGGGCGGCCCGTTGGATGGATGGGGCGTTTTCCGGCAGGACTCCAAGCAGTTCGCGGATAATCGCTTCGCCGACGCTGATTGCCATGCCTTCGATAAGCTTGAGCACAACGTTGCCGACGAATCCCTCGCAGACCATCACATCGCAGTTCCCGCTGAACAGGTCCCTGCCTTCGACATTGCCGACGAAGTGGAGGTTCTTGTCGGTCTGGAGGAGGGCTCGGGTTTCTCTGACCAGGGCGTTACCCTTGGCGGCCTCTTCGCCGATGCTCAGCAGGCCGACTCGGGGTTCCTTGATGCCGCCAATTGCCTGGACGTAAACCGAGGCCATGATTCCGTACTGATAAAGGTGTGCGGGGCGGCAGTTGACGTTCGCGCCGACATCGCAGACAGCAACGGGGCCGGCGGGAGTGGGGGTGATGACAGCTATTCCGGGCCGATGCACACCGCGCAGTCGGCGGAGTCGCATTTGCGCCGCAGCCACACAGGCGCCGGTGTTCCCGGCTGAGATACACGCGTCGATCTCGCCGTCGCGGTGCATTTCCGCCATCACGGCGATAGAGCATCTAGGCTTGTTGCGAAGGCTCTCCACCGGCGGCTCGTCCATATCGAGCATCTGGTCGGTGTGTCGGATTTCGATGTGGTCGGTCGGACCATCGGACGCACTCAGGCAGTCCGCGATCGCCGACTCGATTCCGACGAGAACTATCTTGTCGCCGCTGGTGAGTAGTTCACGAGCGGCAACAGCACCCTTGACCACTTCGGCGGGGGCTTGGTCGCCGCCCATTGCATCAATGCCAATCCGCACGGACTAGCTCTCCTTCTTGATGTCCAGGCTGAGCCCGGGTCGAACGAAACCGCAGTTCTCACAGGTTGCGTGCGGGAGCTTGGGCGAATTGCACTGTGGGCAGTCGACGTAGTTCGCCGCTTTGAGGGCATGATGGCTACGACGCTTTCGCGTGCGAGCCCGAGACAGTTTCTGTGTCGGTAGCATGGTTCCAATCCTCTACAAACAATACGCTTAGGCTTCAAGGCCGGCCGGGTCTCTCGCGACCCGGACGGCAGGCCTATGCAATAGGCAAGTCCAAGAATCTAGGTAGAACGGACAGTTATGTCAAGAAAAAACGTTGGCACACTCAGTTATGTTAATTCTGGCTGATCGCCTCTTCCGCCCACTTGGCGGCTGCGGTCAGGGCTTCGGGTAGTTTGTCAGGCATTTTTCCGCCGGCCTGGGCCAGTGTGGGCCGGCCTCCACCGCCGCCGCCAACGATGCCCGCGATCGCCTTTATCCATTTGTCCGCGGTCATCTTGCCGGTGGCCAGCAAATCGTCGGAAACCATCGCGACCAGCATTACCTTGCCGTCGGCTGCGGCACCCAGGAACAGTGCTGCGGCGCCTTTTTGACGCTGGCGGTCGCACTCGGCTCGCATTGCGCCGGCGTCCGGGACGGGTAGTTTGCCGATCAGCACCGCCCCGGCTGGGGAGTCAAGGGTGACATCCGGGGCAAATTCCCTGGCAGCGGCAGCGGGAGCGGCCTTGCTGGCCTTGCGAAGTTCCTTGATCTCTTTGGCCATTGCCTCGATTCGTGCGGGGACATCCTCGGGCTTACTGCGAAGGGCCACCGCGGCTGAGCGAAGAATGTCATCGGCGTCGAGCATGTGTTCGATGGCGGCCAGGCCGGTGAGTGCGGTTATTCGCCGCACACCCTTTGCGACGGATTCCTCGGAGATGATCTTCATCGCCCCGATCTTCCCGGTGTGCTTGAGGTGCGTTCCGCCGCAGAACTCAGCCGAGGCGGCGGACTCATCGCCGATGCGGATTACTCGCACTGGGTCGGGGTATTTTTCGCCGAAGACAGCCCGTACGCCGGGTACCTTTTTCGCCTCGGCCAGGGACATCACGCAGTGGGTGACGGGCTCATCGGCGATGATTCTCTCGTTGACCATTCGTTCGATTCTTGCCAGTTGTTCGTGCGTGACGGCCTGGTTTTGGGAGAAGTCGAACCGCAGCCTGTCGGCCGCCACGACGCTGCCGGCCTGGCTGACGTGTTCGCCGAGCACCTCGCGAAGGGCCCAGTTCAGCAAGTGCGTGCCGGTGTGGTTACGCATGATGTCCATGCGCCGCGGGGCGACCGTCAGCGTAACGGCCTGGCCAGCGGCGAGGCTTCCGGATTCAACGCTGCCGACGTGGACAATGCCCGAGCCGGCAAGCTGGGAATCCTGCACGTCGAAGCGCCCGCCGGGCCATTCGATCATGCCGGCATCGCCGACCTGTCCGCCTTGTTCGGCGTAGAAGTTCGTGCGGTCCACGACCACGGCAGCGTCCTGGCCGGGGCTGAGCTCGCCCTGTGAGACGAACTTTTCATCGACGACCCAGCCGAGGACCTTGGCCTCGATGGGGGCGGCGTCGAACTTGGCGCTGTCGTCGGTCGCGGGCAGGTCAATTACCTCTGCCGCCTGGAACGCCTTGCCGGCCCCCGATAGCTCGCGGTGTTCGGCCATGGCTTTTTCGTACGTGGGCATGTCCACATCGAGCCCGGCCTCGGTGGCCATGATCTGCGTGAGGTCCACCGGGAAACCGAACGTCGCGTAGAGGTCGAAGGCGACGTCGCCGCCGAGCGTCTTGCCTCCGGCGGCTTTGACCTTGTCGGCCTGCTTGGCGAACAGGTCGATACCGCGGTCGAGTGTGCGTCCGAAGCTGACTTCTTCCTCTTGAATGGTCTCGGTGATGTAATCTCTCCGGCTTATGATCTCGCCGAAGGCGTCGCCCATCAAATCGACTACCGTGTCAACGAGCTTGACCAGGAACGGCCCTTCGATATCCAGATACTGCCGACCATAGCGGCAGGCTCGTCGCAGAATGCGTCGCAAGACGTATCCCCGGCCATCGTTGCTGGGCAGTACGCCGTCGGCGATGGCGAACGTGAGCGTACGGGCGTGGTCGGCGATCACGCGGAAGGCCACGTCGGTGATATTGTCCATATCCGCGACGTCGAAGCGGTCGGCGCCGTCGGCGCAAGAGTCCTTGCCATATCTATGGCTGGTCAGCGTTTCGATTTTCTCGATGATGGGCACAAACAGGTCGGTGGCGTAGTTGCTCTGCTTGCCCTGGAGGACCATGCAGATTCGTTCGAAGCCCATGCCCGTATCGACGTGCGTGGCCGGCAGGGGCGTGAGCTTGCCGTCGGCGGCCCGGCTGTACTGCATGAAGACCAGGTTCCATATCTCGATGACGCGAGCATCGTCGGCGTTGACGAGCGACTTGCCCGATTTGTCGGGCGTCATGTCGATGTGGACCTCGCTGCATGGGCCGCACGGGCCGGTTTCGCCCATTTCCCAGAAGTTGTCCTTCTTGTTGCCTT
>Ga0272444_10002363_pt1 | contig 17484 bp, 13 predicted proteins | sample SSMForm13_FD_201033 | JGI IMG/M metagenome (GOLD analysis project Ga0272444, IMG submission 201033) | Marine sediment archaeal communities from Little Sippewissett salt marsh, Falmouth, MA, United States - SSM-Form-13 | ecosystem: Environmental > Aquatic > Marine > Wetlands > Sediment ... | reverse complement strand
TCACCGCTTTGCCCTTTTCATAGGCCAGGAAATGGGCCACCTCGCAGCCCACCTCGCCACCGCCGACCACGACGACGCGTTGGGCGGCGTCCGCTCGGGCGGGGTCTTGCAGCAGCTCTACCGCCGTCAAGACGTGCGGCAGCGCGATGCCTTCCAGCGGCAGCTTTTTCGGCCGTGCCCCGGTCGCCAGGACGACGGCGTCGAACTGCCCCGCTCGCAGCAGCTCTACGTCCACCTCGGTGTTGACGCTTACCTCCAACGCGTGCTCGCCACGGAACCGCTCGACCCACTGGGCCAGGTATTGAGCGTAATTGGCCACGTCGAACTTGATCCGGGGTACCGCGCCGGGGAGCAGCATCCCGCCCACACGGTCCTGGCGCTCGAACAGCGTCACTTGGTGTCCGCGCTCGGCGGCTCGGCAGGCGCAGGTCACGCCGGCCGGCCCGGCACCGACCACGGCGACCCGTTTGGCCAGCGCGGCCCGCGGCGCCTGGCGCGGCAGTTGGTCCTCAAAGCCCGTCCGCGGGTTGACTGTGCAGCGGAGGTGCCCCCCCTGGATGAGTTCGTCCAGGCAGCCTTTCTGGTCGCCGATGCAGGGGACAATCTCGTCCACCCGCCCGGCAAAGACCTTGTTCGGCCACTCGGGGTCGGCCAGGAGCGGGCGGGCCAGCATGACCATGTCGCACCACCCCTCGCGCAGGAGCTTTTCGGCCAGGTCGGGGTAGCCCAGCTTGCCCACGGCGACGACGACCACCTCCTGCCCGGTGTTGGTGCGCAGGCCTTGTGCGGAAAAATAGGCCTTGGCCACCCGCGCCACCTCGGCATAGCAGGCCGGGGGCATCGGTCCCGGCGGGTGGGGCAGCCACCAGTTGTCGTAACAGCCCAGATCCAGGTCAAAGAGGTCCACGCCGGCGTCGACCAAATGGCCCATGTAGCGCAGCGTCTGCGCTACCGTGCGTTCATTGCGAAAGGGTCGCAGTGCGCGCACTTGGTCCATCTTTTGGCCATAGCTTTCCCGCAGCGCCAGGGCCATATCCAGGCGGTACATGATCGGGTACCGTTCGCCGCAGCGGCGGCGGATCTCGCGCACCAACTCCAGCCCAAAGGTCTCCCAGTTGGCAAAGTGGCCCAACTTGCGGCGGTTAAAGGCGGGGTTGGTCAATTGATCCAACAGGTAGCCCTCGTGCCCGTGCAGGTAGACGCCGTCGATCTGGCAGGCCTTGGCGTCGGCAGCGGCCTGGCCGGCAGCGCGGATGATGCGCCGGCACTCCCAGTCGGTGAGCGGCCGGCAGGGGATCTGGGGCATGTAAAAGTTGGGATTCCAGGAGGCCGAGATCGGCAGCTTGAGCCGTTTGACCAAGCACTCGGGTGAGCCGACGCGGCCCAGGCCGGCGGTGAGCTGGATAAAGAAGCGCGCACCGTAAGCATGGATGCCCTCAGCCAGGTCGCGCCAGCCGGCCCAAAGGGTGCGCGAGCGGTCGATGCGCGGCAGATAGCTCTTGCCGCCCGGTTCCAGGAAGGAAGGGTCGACGGCAAAGGTGACCGGCACCAGTCCGGAGGTGATTAGCCCCGCCCCGCCGCGGGCGCGGGCGCTAAAGTAGTGGATCATCTTGGCGTTTGGGCGGCCTGTCTCCTCGGCCATCGAAAAGTTGCCCATCGGGCCCATCACAATGCGGTTTTTGACCTGGACGCCGTTGAGCTGGAGGGGGGAGAAGAGCTGCTCGTAGGGGTAGAGCTCAGCGGTCATACGGCCGGTGGCCCGGACCGGCTGATCCTCGAACCAGTGGCCGTGCTTTTCCAACAGCTGCGCGATGAGGGACTGGTCATCTAGGGGCATGGGAACTCCTTTTTCCCATTCTACAACACGGGCCATGGCGTGTCAACGGGGCGATCTGCGTCCTCTGTGTTCTCAGCGGTGGGTTTTTCAAAGCTCTCCTAAATCATTGGCAGGATGACCCGGGCGATGGAGAAATAGATAAAGAGCCCCGTGGCATCGACTAGCGTGCTCATGGCCGGCCCCGAAACCACCGTCGGATCGATGCCCAGCCGGGCCGCCAGCAGCGGCAAGAGCGATCCCACTGAGGTCGACCAGACGACGATGGCCACGATGCTCAACGCAACGGCGAGCGCGACCAAAGGCCCTGTCTGCCAGAGCAGCGCCCGCCCAAAGGCTACGGCCGCAAGACACACCCCCAGAAGCAACCCGGTGCGCATCTCGTGCCAGAGGACCCTGGCAAAGTCCCGCAAGGCAATGTCCCGCACGGCCAACGCACGGACAATGGCCGAAGTTGTCTGCGAACCGGCATTTCCCCCTGTGCCAATGAGCAAGGGGATAAAGTAGGCCAGGGAGACCACCACTTCCAGCTCATATTCAAAATATCGCAGTACAGTGCCCGTAAAGGTTGCCGTGACCAGCAGCAGCAGCAGCCAGCCGATGCGCTTCCATGTAACTTCCAGCACGCCGGTGTTCAGATAAGGTTTCTGCAGCGGCTGGGCACCACCCAGTCGCTGGATATCTTCGGTGGTCTCTTCTTCCAGGACCTCAACCAGGTCATCGGCAGTGATGATACCGATGAGCCGGTTTTCGCCATTGATAACCGGCAGCGAGATCAGGTCATAGCGCGACATTAAGCGGGCGCACTCCTCCTGGTCCGTCCCGGCCTGTACTGCGATGGGGTCGGGGTCCATAATGTCGCCGACCTGCTTCAAGGGGTCTGCAGCGATCAGATCCAGCAGCGAAACAACGCCTTGCAGGTGCTGCTGTTCGTCGATCACGTAGAGGTAGTAGGCCCGCTGGGACCCGGGCTCTTCCTCCGGCGCCCAGGCTTTGAGACAGGCCAGGGCCGCAGACACGGTCTGGCGCCGACGCAGCGCCGGGAACTCGGAGGTCATCAGGCCCCCAGCGCTCTCGTCGGCGTGAATCAGCAGCGGCTGGACCGCGCTGACATCCTTCATCCGCGCCAGGATTTCGCGTACCTTTTCAACTGGCAGGTCGCCCAGTAGGTCGGCAGCCTCGTCGGCCTCCATCTCGTCCAGGATGGGGGCCAGTGCTTCGGCCTGTAGGCGGATGGCCAATTCGGCCGCCTCCTCGTCCTCCATCTCTTCCAGGATGTCGGCCGAGTCTTCGATATCCAGGCGAGGTAAGAGTTCGGTCTGTTGTTGTTCATCCAGGTCTTCGAACACGTCCGCCTGGTCGGGAGGGCGTAACGACTCCAGGAGGGAGATAGCCTGTTCCCACTGGCCTTTCTGGAGGTACAGGGAGATTTGGGTCAGCGCATTGTCGACAACAGTCGTTTCCATGATCATCTCCTATCGAACCCGCCATCGAAGGTAAGGGCGTGTTCGGTTCCACTGGTGCTCCCTTACTGTACGCTTGCCATCACCGGCATCGCCAGCCAACGGGCCCGTAACTTGCAGCTGTAGGGCATGGCCGGCCTCCGTCAAGGTGTATTTCCGAGCACAAGCCCCCATCTCGGTAGGGGCCATGGGCCTCCTGCCGATATGGTTGCGGCAACTGCGCACTTACGCGGCTGATCGGTATACCGGGCGCACTAACAGGGGCCGCAGTTTGGGGCATGGCACGGCACATCCTATGCCAGGTATGCATATCAACCTATCATTTTGGTGGTTTCGCGTTACTTGCGGGGCTGGAAGGTTCCAGGAGGAAAAACGGAGAGAGGGGAGGGGAAGGTGACGATGCAGATTACATCACGGCTACCTCCCCGGACCCTGCTGGGGTACCACCTATTGCACCCCAGTCCGCTGCCCGGATCGCGGTCAGCCCCTCGCTACTTGAATAGCTTTCGTCCATTGCCTCACATCCTCCCGACCCCGGCCGGCCAAATCACCGCCGGGACCAGGAGCTCCTATCAGTTCCAAGCAACCAGGTTCAGCCCAGAACGGCTCCAGTATACCACACGCGATTCGGTTGTGCAACTACTTCTTCCTACCCCCACGGCCATATCAATATCGTCCAGTAATATCGCAACTGCTCCCGCCGCCGTCCCTTCGACTTTGCTCAGGCCTGAGCGTAGCTCAGGGCAGGCTCTCTTCGGCTTTGCCGAAAGCTGCTGGCAGGTCGATTGTAAAGGTGGTTCCCTGGCCCTCCTCGCTCGCGATGGCAATGCGCCCCCCGTGGGCTTGCACCAGCTGGCGGGCAATAGCCAGGCCCAACCCGCTGCCGACCCCGCCTTTGTGCGAGCGGGCCCGGTCGCCGCGCCAGAAGCGGTCAAAGACATAGGGCAGGTCTTCCGCTGGAATGCCCTGGCCGCTGTCCTGGACGACGATGCGTACGCCGTCCGGGCGGGCCGTGGCCCGCATCACGATGGCACCGCCGGCCGGGGTGTAGCGCAGGGCATTGGCCAGCAGGTTGCCTAGCACCTGGGTCAGCCGCCCGACATCGCCGGTGATGGCGCCCGCATTTGGCGCTTCCTCGGTCTCTACTTGTAGATCGATCCCCGCTGCTTCGGCCTGGCCACTGAAGCTGGTGCCCACATCAGCCAGCAGCTCGGCCACGTCCACCGCCTCCCATACCAGTGGCAGTTGACCGGCCTCGGCCAGGGAGAGGGTACGCAGGTCCTCCACCAGCCGGGTCAGCAGGCGCGTTTCCTCCAGCGTTACCTCGAGATGCTCGGCGGTGGGTTCATACACCCCGTCGAGGATCCCCTCCAGGTTGCCCTGGATAATCTGCAAGGGCGTGCGCAGCTCGTGGGCCACATCAGCGGTCAGGTTACGCCGCTGCTGGTCGGCCCGCGCCAGCTCCTCGGCCATGCGGTTAAAAGATTCAGCCAGCCGGGCAAACTCGCCGGTGCCGCGCACCGGTACGCGGACGCTCAGGTCACCCTCAGCGACGGCGTCGGCTGCAGCCATGACATCGGCCAGCGGCGTGGCAAAACCGCGAAAGGCGCGCAGCGCCAGGCCGGCCGCTAGCAGCGGGAAGCCCAACACCAGGACGATGCCCACTACCCACAACACGGCCGTTGTTTGGCCCGAACCACCCACGATGCGGGTCAAGATCCAGGACAACAACGCCATGCCACCGGCCACCAAGAGGGCAAAAAAGGCCAAACCGCGGGCGAAACGGACGAACAGGAAACGCCGTTTGTCCTGCCGGACCTGCGGCCAGCCATGGAGGCGCGGGTGGTGGTGCCAGTACCCAGTCCAGGGGCTCTTATTGGTGTGGTGTTTTTTCCACTTCACGACTAGACCTCTTCGCTGAACTTGTAGCCTACACCATAGACGGTGAGCACGTAGCGTGGCGCGCTGGGATCGAGCTCGATCTTGCGGCGCAGGTTCTTGATGTGGGTATCGATGCTGCGATCGTACCCCTCGTAGGCTGCACCATACAGCCGATCTAGCAGCTGCATACGCGTCATGGCCTGACCAGGATGTTGGGCCAGGACTGCCAGCAGGTCGAACTCGCTGCGGGTGAGCTCGAGGGGTTGGCCGGCGCGGGTGACCCGGTGGCCCGGCAGGTCGATCTCCAGCTCCCCAGCCCGGATCAACCCCGGGGTGTGCACCCCACCGCGCACCCGCCGCAGCACCGCCCGCACGCGGGCCACCAGCTCGCGGGGGGAAAAGGGCTTGACAATATAGTCGTCGGCTCCCAGCTCCAGCCCAATCAGCCGGTCGGCCTCGGACACCCGGGCGGTGAGCATGATGATCGGCACGTCCGATTCGCGGCGCAGTGCCCGGCAGATGTCCAACCCATCCATGCCGGGCAGGTTCAGGTCGAGCACGATCAGGTCCGGCTGGGATTGGCGGGCGGTGGATAACGCCGTCACACCGTCGCCCGCGGTGAGTACCTGGAAGCCGCTCTGCTCCAGGTAATCCCGGGCCTGTTTGACAATCCGGGGCTCGTCGTCGACCACGAGAATCGCACCGTACATATCTTCCTCCACCACCCTTTGTACCACAAGCGGGGCACGTTTGCAAGTCGGCCCGCTAGATGGGGACACAGATGAACACAGAGAAACACAGATCAGAATCTTTTGAATCTGTGTGCGTCTGTGTAGATCTGTGTCCAACCCATGCTTCGAGTTCGTAACCAGCTTGGCGACGCCCGGGCCTCACCTGCACCCGGGCGTCGCTTGCCGGCAGCCCGTTAACTCTCGGCCTCGGGCTTCGGGGCCACCTCTTGCTCCTCAGCCGCCGGATGCTCCTCGCAGTGATGCATCCAGGGCGGTATATGGCCGTGGTAGTGCCGCCAGTGCTTGGCCCAGTCAGCGGGCGGTTTGCCGTCGGTCTTTTTCCAGGCGTGGAAGCGCATGAACTTGCCGGCCATCACCAGCGCTACGATGAGCCCGATGCCGAGCACCCAGGGCCAGATCGAATGCCCTCCGGGGTAGCCATAGGGCATATAGGGCGATACCGCCTGCCCCTCACCGCCGGCCGAGAACTGGCCCGCCATGTACCCCTGCATCCAAGCGTTGCGCTGGATGGCCCCACCGATAGCTGCCAACCCGATGACCAGGATCAGCAGCCCCAAACCGATTCGCCAGAACCTTGAGCGTACCATTGTAACCTCCTACTTGCCCAAACGTGCTCGGATAGCACAGTTCGGGCCTACCACAGCGGCACCAGCGGTACCCAGAGCGAAACCCACAGGCCGATCAGCAGAATGAGCAGGATCACGCCGACGACCGCCCGGACGACTTCTCCAATGATTGCTTGTTTATTGATCTGCTCGATATCTTGCATCTTGCCCACCTCCGGATTCCTGATGGCCGCTGCGTTCTCTGACGCCGGCCGAAGCGATCTTGTTCTAGCGTCAGTATGCCATGGACTGGTGAGCAAATAATGAGCATGTTGTGGGGACTCGGTGTTGAATTGTGGCCCCTTTTCTGCTAAAATAGTCTCCAGCGATTCTTTGGCCGGCATCCATAGACAACGGGGGGCAGTAAAGTCTGACCTTGGCCCAAAATGTAAGAGTTGCTTGAGAGAAAAGCCTGAACCGGGGAACCCTCTGCACCGCAAAGGGGGAAGAGATTTTCCTCTTCACTGTCCAGACGGCCCTTGATTGCTTTTCCTCTGCGCTCTCTGCGACCTCTGCGGTGAAGAAGAGCCCTTAGCCGTAAAGAAGCAACCCATCTCCCCAGCGTAGGAGGGTCCTTTGCAAAACCGACGTCTGGCCATCATCGCGGCCATTGTCTTTGTCGACCTGCTCGGATTCAGTCTGATCTTACCGCTGCTGCCCTACTATGCCGACACCTTTGGCGCCAGCCAGATCGCGGTGAGCCTGTTGGCCGCGGTCTTTGCTGCAGCCCAGCTCCTCGGTGCGCCGATCATTGGCCGGCTCTCGGACCGGTACGGCCGGCGGCCGCTGCTCATGGTCAGCATCCTGGGGACGCTGACCGGCTTTGTGCTCCTGGGTGTGGCCGAACCGTTGGGCCGGGCCATTGGCAGCGCGCTGCCGGCCGCCTGGGTCGGGGAGAACGTCACCCAGGCCCAGAATGTGGCCATCCTGGCGGTCCTCTACGTTGGCCGCTTTATCGATGGCCTAACTGGGGGCAATATCTCGGTCGCCCAGGCCTATATCACCGACGTGACGGAGGAAAAGGACCGCGCGCGCGGACTGGGTCTGATCGGGGCAGCTTTTGGGCTGGGCTTTATCATCGGGCCGGCCCTTGGAGGGACGCTCAGCCAATGGGGCTACGCCATACCGGCCTTTGTGTCGGCCGGCCTGGCCGTCCTCAACCTGGCCAGCGTCCTCCTCTGGTTGCCCGAATCGCTGACCCCCGAGCAGCGGGAAGCCCACGCGCATAGTCCGCGCACCGTCTTCAGCCTGCGGCTGCTCTGGGAGGCACTACACCGGCCGCGTTTCGGCCCCCTCCTTACGGTGCGCATCTTTTACGGGCTGGCGTTCAACATCTTTCAGATCATCTTTTCCCAGTTCGCCCAGGCCCGCCTTGAGCTGACCGCGCAGACGACCAGCTACGTCTTGGCTTACGTCGGCGTGCTCGCGGCCCTGGTGCAGGGGGTCGCCATCCGCCGGCTGACCGCGCGTTTCAGCGAGACCACCCTCATCCTGGCCGGGGTTACGTTGCTGACGCTTTCGCTGCTGGCCTGGGCCTTTGTTCCCAACCTGGTGCTGCTGTTGATCGTGCTGGCACCGCTGGCGGCGGCGGCCGGGGTGCTGAACACGGTGATCAGCAGCGCTATTACCAAGGCGGTGGCCAAGGAAGAGTCCGGTGGCGCGCTGGGTCTGTCCGCCGCGACCGAGAGCTTGACGCGAGTGGTCGCGCCGTCGTTGGGGGGCGTCCTGCTGCAGTTTGTGGGCACCTGGGCCCCGGGTGCCTTTGGTGCGCTGTTGATGGCTGGGGTGACCGCCTTTGCCTGGTCCCAGCTGCCGGCGCGGGAGAAGAAGGTCACATGAGTCGCTTGAAACCGAGCAAATTGCACGTCCGCTTCATCGCGGGCACGACGCCGGAGGGGCCGGTCGTACCGCGCCGCTACACGCTCACCCACTCTGATTCCACAGGCGAGCTTTTTCTCACCATCGGCGTCGACTATGATCGCGAGCAGATTTCTGGTTGGTACACGCGCACGATGCGCGACGAGGTGCTGGCCGAGTGGGTGGAGGAGGAGGGCGGCCCGGCGCTGCACGTGCACTGCCACGTCAGCGGCGGGCTGGTCTTTGGTTGGGCGGGGATGCGCGATGCCATCTTTCGACAGGAACTGCCGTTAGTGTTGGAATCGTTTCGCTACGGCGACGCGGGATTCTTTACGGCCCATCCGGACCTGGATCAGGCCCCGATCTGGATCCACTTTCACTCGCACCGTGCGCGCTACGACCAGGTGGAGGAGTGGGGAAGCCCAGCGCAGTACCGGGTGTAGTGAGTCTATTCATCAGCAATCTGCCCACGGAAGAAGAAATCCGCACGACGGCCTACCACATCTGGCAGCGCGAGGGCGCGCCTGAGGACCAATCCGAGGCGTATTGGGAGCAGGCTCGCCGCGAGTGCTATCGGTCTCGGGGCAGAAAGCTACAGCCCGGCGACGAATCACCGGGCTAAAAGCTGTTGCCACCGCAGAGAGCGCCGAGAACAAGGTGTTGAACCCGCGCCGGCTAGTACTCTTGCCGCCCAAAGCGCCATATGGCAATCAGGACGAACAGCACCGCCGACACTGCGACCGACACGATGGGGAGCACCGTGGGCAGCGGCCGGCCCAACGCTGCCGGCATACAGAGCGCGAGCAGCTTTGTCGGCATGTACGCGGGGACCACGGGGACAAGGCCCTCGAGCTGGCCCAGGATCTCTTGGACAAAGTAGGCGCCGAACGCGATGCCCAGCACCGGCCCGCGGCTGCGGAAAAAGGTCCCCAGCATGAGCGAGAACGCCAGCCAAAAGAGCATGTGCAGCGCCTGCAGACCTATCGCCGCCGCCAGCGGCAGGATGGGCCACAGCTCCCCATCGCGCAGCGAGAACTGCCCGTAGGCGACCAGTCCCTGCAGGACAAAGATGATGGCCAGAATGCCGGCCGCGTGGGCAATGAGCTTGGACAGGACAAAGGCCGCCCGCGAGACGGGATTGGAGAGGATCCACGCGGCCGTACCCAGCTGCTTCTCGCGTACGATGATACTCTGAGCGAGGATCAGCACCCCAATCGTGGCCGCAGGGCCCAGGATACTGAGGAACGCTTCCAGCCCATCTGCGCCGCTGGGGAGGGGGGATCCTGTGTCGATCAGGGGGATGATCCACAAGATAAAGGCGGGAATCCCATTGGCGATGAGCAGCCAGACCAGGATCTGCACCCAACATTTCTTGGTCCGCCACCAGGTACCGTTCTCTTTGCGCAGCATATTGCGTAGCCCACTGGACCATCCCCGCTCACGAACCATCAAGAGCGCGCTATCGTGTGACATCGGCGCCTCCTTCCACGATTTGCATAAAGACTTCTTCCAGCTCGTGCTTCTTCCGGCCGTACTCGAGCACGTTGAGGCCTCTTTCGGCCAGGACCCGCCGTAGCAGCTCCGCCCTGGCCGCCTCTTCGTCGCTCACGCTGACCTGCCATGTAACATAGCCGTTCTTCTGGCCCACCTGGATGCCGGTGACCCAGGGCTGGCTGGTCAGGCGCGAATAGGCTGCGCTGGGATCGCCTTGCAGGACCAGCGTGTAGACAGGTCCATCACTGCCGGCCAACAGCTTCTCGATCGGGGCCTGGGCCACCAGTTCGCCGTGGTCCAGGATGGCCACGGTGTCGCTGACCCGTTGGACGTCGTCGAGGATGTGGGTGGAGTAAAAGATGGTGGTGTGCTGGCGCAACCGCTCCATCACTTCGAGGACATCACGCCGACCCATGGGGTCGAGGTTGGCGGCCGGCTCGTCCAGGATGAGCAGGTCAGGATAGTTGACCTGGGCCTGCGCCAGCCCCAGCCGCTGCAGTTCGCCGCCGGAAAAGCCGCGGATGGGGCGGTCGGCTTTGTCGTCCAGGCCCACCAGCTCCAACGTCTCGGCGACCCGGGACTCGATCGCGGCCTGGGGTCCGCGGTAAAAGAAGCGGGCCCGGAAGCGCAACAACTCACGGGCCGTCATGTGCTCATAGTAGCGCGGCTGCTGGGCCAGGTAACCAACCCGCCGGCGAATCTCGATGCTCTGCCGGGCGATGTCGTGCCCAAAGACGGTGCCACCACCCCCGCTGGGCCGGATGAGCCCCAGCAGGAGCTTGATCGTGGTTGTCTTCCCGGCCCCGTTCGGTCCCAGGAAACCCAGGATCGTGTTTCTGGGCACCCGGAGGTCGAGCGATTTCAAAGCCTTCACCCGCCCGTAGGACTTGGACAATCCTTGAATATCAATGACCCATTCCATGATATCCCTCCTACAAAACAACCATTAACACAGCTCTTGTGCACTTGCCTGGGCCCATTGTACCCGAAGCAGGAGAATATCGCGAGTCTCAAAAGAGCTAGTGAGGAGGTATATGAGGGGCTATTGGGGCGGCAATGCCTTTACCACCAGGGGCAAAAAGACGCGTTGCAGGTCGGTGCAATAGGCGTACTCAAGGTCGGCGTTGGTCTCATCATAGTAGGAGATGTGAGGATACCCGCCATCATCGAGCACCAGGGAGGTGGCCGTGCCCACTTCGCCCGCGCTCGTGACGGTCTCGATGTGCCAGCCGGCCGCGTCCCGGAACGCGTACTTGAGGTCGTCTTCGAGGTAGGAAAAGAAACTGATGTGCGGATTCTCGCTGGCGTCCAGGGCCAGGGAGGTAAACCGGCCGCGCCCACACACGAACTCGATGTGCCAACCGGCCGCATCTTTGTAGGCGTACTGCAAATTGCCCTGGTCACCGCCCATCAGGTTGTCAAAGTAGCTGATGTGAGGATAGCCACTGCCATCCAGTGCCAGGGAGGTGTGTTGGCCCGTCAGGCCCTGGCTGTCCACCGTCTCGATGTGCCAGCCGGCTGCATCCTGGTACGCATATAGCAATTTACTTTCGGTTTCCCAGTAGTAGCTGATGTGAGGGTAGCCACTGGCATCCAGCGCCAAAGAGGTATACCAACCAACTCGTCCCCCCTCGTTGTCCACCGTCTCGATATGCCAGCCGGTCGCGTCCTGGCAGGCATACCTCAAGCTCGTGTCGGTGCTGGCGTAGTAGCTGATATGGGGATAGCCGCTGGCATCCAAGGCTATGGAGTTGTATCGGCCCGTTTCTTTTTCGGTATCCACCGTCTCGGTGTGCCAGCCCGTCACATCCAGGTAGGCATACCGCAGGGTTTCACTGCACGCATAGCTGACGTGGGGGAAGCCACCGGCATCCAGTGCCAGCGATGTATAGGTGCCACACCACGACCCGCCATGATCCACGGTCTCCACGTGCCAACCGAGCGCGTCTTGGTGGGCGTATCTCAGAAAACGGCTGCTCTGATAGCTGATATGCGCATAGCCGCTGGTATCCAAGGCCAGGGAGGTACTACCACCGGCAGCCTCGTCACTGTCCACGATCTCGGTCCGCCAGCCGATTGCCTGCTGACCGGGAGATTCGATAGGGCCGCCCGGCCAGCTCGTCTGTCCAGTGGCGGGGATTAAGCAGAGCATCAACGCAGCAGCCAGGGGGAGGACCTTGCCCCAAGCCCTGGGCTGGGCACCATGCCGCTTTACAGTGTGCGTTGCCATCTTCCATCTCCTTGGGAGCTCTTTCTTCTTGCTCCGCGGCCAGCGCTGTTGCCTCCCAATGAAACGTTCCTCCATCCGAATTATACCATAAAGAAACTCACCCCTCAAGAGAACCTCTCTGAGAACTCCCTTGACGTGCAGCAGCCATGCTGCTATACTGATTTCGGCGGCTCTCGCGCAAGCGACTGGTCCCGCCAAAGGTGGTGTGGGATGAAGCAGCTGCTAGCGGTACTTTTCCCTCCTCGTCGTCCACTGCGTTGGGTCTTGCCCTTGGCGGTGTTGGTTGGCCTTGTCCTGCTGCAGTGCCTGGCTCCCCAATGGGCCGGCCGGGCGGAAGACTGGACGGTGGACACCCGGTTCCTGCTGCGGGGTCCCGAAACGCCCCGCAACCCCATCGTCATCGTGGCCATCGACGAGGATTCCGTCCAGTCCTTGGGCGATGATTTAATGGGCCAGAACGTGCGCACCTGGCCGCGGGCCAACTGGGCGAGGTTGATCTCCAGGATCGCCGCCGGCCAGCCTCGCCTCATCGTCCTGGACGTGGTGTTCGATATTCCAGGTTGGGACGCCGGCGGCGATGACGCGCTGGCGGCTGCCATAAAAGCGGCGGGTAACGTTGTCTTGGCCGCCAACTGGGACGAGAGAGAGGTCGCCGGTTCGAACCTCCGCATCTTGAGCCCGCCGGTAGATGTGCTGGCCCAGGCGGCGGCAGGCGTGGGCATCGTCAACTTTCCCCTCGACGCCGACGGCGCGGTCCGGCGCTTGACGCTGCTCTACCCCTACGCGGACAAGAGCTACCCGGCCCTGGCGCTGGTCGTTGCCGTGCTGTACCAGGGCGCACCGGTCGACGTGCCCCCGGCCGACCTGGGAAGCGACCTCTCCCTGCTCCTCCACATCCGTGGCCCTCAGGAGACCTTTACCAACATCCCGATGGACCAGGTCTGGTTCGAAGAAGTGGACCCGCAGACCTGGCGCGACGCGATCGTGCTGGTGGGCTATACTACGAAACTCGAACAGGATCGTCACCTAGTCCCCTTTTCCCGCGAGGTGCGCATGCCCGGCGTGGAGGTCCACGCCAATGCCGTGGACACGCTTCTGGCCGGCGATTGGCTGCACCGCGTCCCGGATTGGCTGCCCCCTGTTTTGGTGGGCGCGCTGGGCCTGCTGGCCCTGGTCGCCCTCAGCCTGCGCCGGCCATGGGTGGGCCTCGTCGCGACGGGCGGCGCCCTCCTTCTTTACCTGCTGGCAGCCTACCTGTCCTTTGCCCACGCCGACCTGCTCCTGCCCGTGGTCGCGCCGGTGCTCAGCGCCGTGCTGGTGGCCGGCAGTGCGCAAGCCGAGCGCATGATCTTTGCCGAGCGGGAAAAGCGCCTCATGCGCCGCCGCTTTGCCGGGGTGATGTCTGCCGAGCGGCTGCAGGCGGTGATGGACAACTGGGAGGACCTGCAGCGTCCCGAGCGGCGGCTCAAGCCGGCCGCCGTCCTCTTTGCCGACATCCGCAACTTTACCCACGCCACCGAGACACTGATGGCCCAAGAGCGCACCGGGGAGATGGTCGCTTTCCTCACCGCCTACCTGGATGCGATGGCCGAGGCCGTCTTTGCCGAGGGCGGGGTCATCTATCGGATGATGGGCGACGGGCTGCTCATCCTCTTTGGTTTGCCCGAGGCCCTCCCCGATTACACCCTGTGCGCGGTGCGTGGAGCGCTGCGCATGGCCCAAGCCGCCGAACAGCTCCGGGACCGCTGGCCCCTGCAGGGTGACATGGAATTCGGTATGGGGATCGGCCTCAACGCCGGCCTGATGACCGACGGCATCGTCGGCACCGGGCGGCAGCTGGACTATTCCGTCATCGGTGACGCGGTCAACACGGCGGCGCGGATCGAAGCCCACTGCAAGGTGGCGATGGAGATGCCCCGCCCGGCCGGCGGCACGGTCCCCGCAGACGTGACCATCCTGCTCGGCTGGGACCTGTACGAGCAGGTGCGCGACGCGGTGCTCGGGGACGAAAACATTCCCCCTTTTGCGGCGCGCGGCAAGTCCGACCCGGTGCGCGTGGTGCGGCTGCTGGGGTTACGGTGATCGGTAATCGGGTATCAGTAATCACCAATCATAGGAGCATCAGATGCACACTCGTAAACGGCTTTTCCTCAGCATAGTACTCCTACTCTTAGCCAGTTGTGGCTCGACACCGGTGGCTCCGACCGCGGTTGTGGCCGTGGACACCGCCGTGCCCTCTACAGCCGTGTCCCCCACAACCATACCTGGCACAGATGTGCCGAACACTGCCGTCCCGCCTACGCCGGCGCCCACGCTGCCCCCGCTGGCCGGGCAGGTCGTGGACATTGTCAACGACGTCGATGCCCACCCCCTCCCTGGCGGCGCATGGGAGGATGCCCTCGTGGAGATGAGCATCTATCTGGGCGGTGAGGTCTGGGCGCAGGAAGCCTCTACCGCCCGCGTCCAGGTCGCCGAGCAGCTCATCCGCGTGGCCCCCAACACCATCTTTTCCTGCGGTCAGCCCGACCCCAACACGGTGCGGATCGATATGCAGGAAGGACAGATGTGGCTGAACGTGGAGGGGCAGGATCCGGGGACGACGTACGAAATCCAGACGCCGGATGCGGTGGCGGCGGTGCGGGGGACGCGTTTCAGCGTGCGGACGCTGACCGGGGGTGGGACGTTGGTCTCGACGGTGGGAGGGACAGTGACCCTCGCCGTAGCAGGAACGACGGTGTCGGTGACCGCCGGCCAACAGAGCACAGTGCCGGTCGGCGCGCTGCCCACGGAGCCGGTGACCATGACGCTCGAAGAGCAGATGCGTTGGGGCAATGCCGCCGGAGCTGGGCTGGACGTAATCTTTCCCGCCGTCCAATCTGTCGCGAGCTTTAGCCACCAGGGCTACGTGCACGGCAGCCTCTCTCCCGACGGCCGGTTCTTTCTGGGGACCTATTACCTGCACAAGGGGGGGGAAGACCACGAATCCGGCAACTTGACCTACGACGTTGTCGCCGGCGAGTTTATCTCCGACGTCACGCCCGCTCAAGCCCGTGGCCGGAAATACAGCCCTGACGGTCAATGGATTGCCTACAACAACCCCGACGAACAGGGCTACTCCCAGATATGCTTTATCCCGGCGGCGGGGGGCACCGCGAACTGTGTGGGCACGGGGCAGATCATCGCGGGCAATCCCTACTGGTCTCCGGACAGCCAATGGGTAGCGTTCTATCGCTTTGACTTGGCCGCGGGGGAACGCTATTTTAACCTGTACAAAGTGCGCCCCGATGGCAGCGAGTTGACGCCATTGACCTCCGGCCAGGAGAACGCCAAGGCCGCCCCGGACTGGTCACCTGACAGCACACAAATAGCCTACGTCGTCCGACTGACGCCACCCGAAAGCAGTTCCCAGCCGCTGGGTGAGCTGTGGGTGATGGACGCGGACGGCAGCAACGCCCGCATGTTGCAGGACAAGATCTATGGCTACACGCACCCGTACTGGAACCCGGCCGGCCAGACCCTCCTGGTCCGCGGCTACGAGGACGAAGATAACCGCGGGATGTGGCTCGTTCCGGCCGCCGGGGGGCCGGCCGAGCGAGTTCCCGGTACCGAAGCGGGGGACTTTGATGGGGAGTGGTCGCCCTCGCCCAGCGGCTGGCCGCTGCTGCTGCCCGTCTATGGCAGTGAGCCAAACCAGCGCACGGTGTACTATTACAGTGGTGAGGGCCAACCCCTCCAGACGTTTGCCACGCCGAGCTGGGGTCCCATCTGGTCCGCGGACCGGCAGACGGTTGCCTTTGGCGACGTCCGTGCGACAGGTGCAGACGAAGTGACAACGGTCTATTTCATGCACCTGGTACCGGGGTTTTATCCATGATGAGGTATTGGTGATTGGTTATCGGTTATTGGGAAAGCCATTCTTGGAACCCACTCTTCGATCACCGATACCCGATCACTGATACCCAACCACCAACCACCGATCACCTATCAGCAAACGAGGTGCAAGATGCGTGACAAGCTATGCGTCCTCTTTGTCTTGATCATTCTCCTGGCGGGCTGCGGTGGCGCACCCGCTTCACCGACGGCATCACCGACAACGGCCGTGCCCGTGACGACATCGGTCCCGTCCATTACGGTGCCGCCCACGGCGGTGCCTTCCACCGCACTCCCGCCCACTCCGGGGGCCACGCGGCCCCCCTTGGTCACGGTTGACGTGGACCCCTCGCGGTACATCGACAACCGCAGCGACGCCGTGGCGGTGCTGCAATCGCTGTACAATGCGATCAATCGGAAAGAGTACGTCCGGGCCTATTCCTACTGGGAGGCCGGCGCGGCAGCTACCTTCCTGCCCCCCTACGCCCAGTTTGAACAGGGCTACAGTAACACCGTTGCCGTTGCCCTGAGCGTTGGCCCGGTCAGCGGGGACGCCGCTGCCGGCAGCCTCTACTATGCCGTCCCGGTGGGGCTGCGGGCTACGCTCACCAGCGGAGCTACCCAAACCTTTGCCGGCTGCTACGTGCTGCATCTAGGACAGCCGGAGAACTATGGCGCGCCGCCTTTCCGCTCGATGGCCGTCCAGTCGGCCGCCATCCAGCAGGTGGCGGAGGACGCGGACCTAGCCGGCCTGGCCGCCCAGGCGTGCCAGGAGCTGGGCGTGGCGGAGAGCCCGGTCCCGCCCGTGCAGACGCCGCCTCCGGACGACGTCAGCGCAGCTTATTATATCGACGACCGCAGCGGGCCGGCCGAGGTCATGCAGTCGTTCTACAACGCGATCAACCGCAAGGAATACGTCCGCGCCTACTCCTATTGGGAGGAAAGCGCTGCGGTTGCTTTCCTGCCGCCCTACCCTCAGTTTGAACAGGGGTACTCTACGACGGTCTCTGCCCAGCTCACGACCGGGGAGGTCAGCAGCGACGCGGGGGCCGGCCAGCTCTATTACTACGTGCCGGCCGCGCTGGTGGCGATTCAAACCGATGCGACGGCCCGGACCTTTGTCGGGTGCTACACGCTGCAACTGGGTCAGCCCAGTTTTCAGGGCGCACCGCCGTTCCAACCGCTGGCCATCGTCGCCGCCGACGTCCGAGAAGTCGCCAACGATGCGGATTTGGAGACAGAGTTGGGTACAGCTTGCCCTTCGGATTGATAATCGAGGACAGAGGGCGACTCAAGACGTGCGCCGTGATAAGGGATGCTTGGAACATGAACACCAGGCCGCAGCCTTGCCCTGGGTTTCACGTTTCACTCTTCACGTGTCACGCGTCCCTACCAGCTGCTCCGGCCTCGGCCTTTTCTCGATCTGAAACGATCTTCCTACTACTTGTGGAATTTACGAATAAACTCCTCTACCTCTGGAATCCCTCCCTGGTAGAGG